>Ga0209506_1000228_pt1 | contig 83647 bp, 65 predicted proteins | sample AD_JPNHG2_MetaG_FD_184409 | JGI IMG/M metagenome (GOLD analysis project Ga0209506, IMG submission 184409) | Active sludge microbial communities of municipal wastewater-treating anaerobic digesters from Japan - AD_JPNHG2_MetaG (SPAdes) (version 2) | ecosystem: Engineered > Bioreactor > Anaerobic...
TAAGTCTGTGGATACCTAATGATCCTGCGAACCAGCAAATTAATGCCATAACCATTTTTTTCTGTACAGGTTTTTCTTCTGCCATAACTTAAAATTTTAAATTTTGCCTACTCTATAAAGTTTTCGACCTCCCTTAAATAACAATGCAATGATAAAACAAATTTAGCTAAATTTCAAAAGTTTTTTTTAACAAATTGTTAATTAGTTGTAAAAATTTTTGAATTATTTTATTTTAAGAAATTTCTCGAAATAAATTATTTGGTCCTTTTTGATTGACAAAAAGTAATTTCCAGGTTGAAGAATATCTACAGCAATATAATTGCTACTGATTTTTCCTGATAATAACAATTCACCATTAATTGTCATTATATTATATTCGCAACCATCGTAATAATTTGAGTTTTCCATAAATATTTTGTCGTTAACAGGGTTAGGATGAATATTTATTCTTTTAATAATTTCAGTAAAGTTATGGCCTATATCATGTAATTTAGATTTTAAAACCAAAACATCTACATTGCCATGAAACCCGGGCAATTCCGCAGTATTGGTAGGCATTACAGTGTAATTAATTCCATTGATATTGCAATTATAAACATCTTCTGTTGTTATCCAATCAATTATATTTTCATAATCTGGTAAAAATGAGTTGTTAAAATATGCATATAATGGATTTGAGGTTGTAGGAGTAGTTACTGTACCAAAAATCTCGAATTCCAAATCATTAATAACATTGGCAGAAGTTATATATGTATCTGAATTAGCAAAACCAATTGAGGTACCAGAAATAATATCCCCATTGGAATCAATAACACATATAAATCCAAAATAATGACTTACTCTTTGATTATCATTATTTTTGGCAACAAAAACGAAGTCGCCGTCAATACTATTTGAATATCCTGTAATCACAAACCTGTCATTATCAATTTTAAATATTGAAAATAAATAATCATTTAAAGATCCTCCTAAACATTTAGACCATATCAAATCTCCCATAGAATTTAATTTTGCTATCCATACATCATAGTTTCCATGATTGCTGTTTAAGTATGAATCATTAGATAAGGTGCATCCAAAAATAATTATATTGCCATCTTGTAATTGAAAAGATTTAATAATATAGTCGTCATCAGATCCACCAAAAGTTTTAGCCCATGCTTTTGTATATGTCGGAGTTAAATTTATTACAAAACCATCAAATTCTCCGGAATTTATTGTAAAATCACCATTAGTTGAATTTGTTTTACCTGAAATTAAATAGCCTCCCATGTTTTTTTTAGATAAACCAAAAACTTTATCTTCTCCTGAACCACCAAATCGTAAATATTGAGATAACCAATCTGCTGTATAGTCATAATTTTTTATATAAATATCAAAATCCCCATATGCACCTGAATATTCTCCTGTGTTTGAATTGCTATTATAGGCAATTAAAAATGTATTGTCCGGAGTAATGACGCTATTAATCGCTGATTCACTGTTTTCGCCACCAAAAATAATTTTTTTCTTAAAATTGAGAGACGTGTCAATAAACATAATATATCCTGATTTACTCGTTTCAGTACTCTCAAAATCTCCATCCGATGAATAAGTATATCCTATGATTGCAATTAAACTGTCTCCAACTGGAAGTACTGAATGAATTGCATCAATATTACTTCCCCCAAAACACTTGTAATCGTAAAGATGCAGATTAAATTGTCCGAATGAATTACTCAATATCCCGATTAATAATAAAAAAGATAAAACTATTTTCATAGTATTGGCATTTTAGTTTCTACAAAAATAATAAAAAATTAAAATATCTCAGTTATTTATTATGATTTTTTTTGTAAAAAAATTTTTTTCGTTATAATACAGGCTTATTAGATATGTACCCGAATAAAAATTAGAAATATCTATTATTTTTAGAGACGCATTTATTATGAATTCATCAATTTTTTGAGCATTTGTATTAAATATTCTGCAAACAAATATTTCATCAATGTAATTGTCAATTTTTATGGTTAAAATATCTTTTGTAGGACTTGGATAAACATAAATTATTAATTCTTTATCAAATGGGGGTTTTTCTGTTTCAGGTATATTATAAACTTTTAAAATTAAACTAATTACGCTATCACATCCATAAATATTCGAAAATGTATTTGAGAATAAATATAAATCTTCTTCAGATATTGGTTCTATATTAAATCCAAACTTTGTATACATTTGATTCACCGGAATGGAGTCATATAGCAAAATCAAATCATTAGGATTAACGGTTAAATATAGAATTACTAAACTGTCACAACAATTAATGGCAGTATAATAATTTGTGTAAGTTCCGGTAGTTGATTCATTAAAACCATTTTGAATATAAACTTCTCCCTCACAGATTTCGGCATTGAAATTTATTTGATAAAAATTGTCAACCGATAAAACTAATTTAATTATACTGTCGCAATTATTTGCTGTATGATGGTATTCATAATAAATTCCGGGTTCGCTTAAATATTGATTATCGAAATAATATGAACTACTGTTACAAATCGTAATCTCACGCAGAATTTGCGGATAGTTTGGAAAAACGGTTAATTGTAATGTTTTTAAAGTATCACAAGTTTCGGATATAGAATTTGTATAATAAATAAAATTTCCGGGAGTGCTTGTTATTATTTCAAATCCGTTTTTGATGTAAGTTTCTCCGGAGCAAATACTATCAATAAAATTTATCTCGTTAATATAATTTACAATTATTATATAATTTGAATTCTGGTTTCCGGAAATAACAGTGATTTGAAATGTTTTATTATCTTCAGATCCTTGAATACTAACAGTAGCATTCTGACTTTGGGCGGTTGCTGAAACATTAGGAATAACTCCGCAATCTGAAGTTATTTCATAAGTAAAATTGTTTGGATTGAAATTCTCAAGGTTAACACCATTAATTGTAATACTATTTAATAAAGTATTGTAAATTAATTCTACATCATCAATAAATAAAGCATCATTAGTAGAGCCTTCTCCAGCAATAGAATTTGTTGTAAAAGTGAGCAAAATATATTTAGGGTTATTAGATGGAAAGTTATAATCAAACGGGATGGAAAACCTTCTCCAGTTTTGGGTTTCTCTTGTAAAATTATGCACTGCCTTAGCAACTACATGTTGGGAAGATTGAGAATCTTCGGGGTCTCGATAGTTATAGTTATCATGAATTACAGCAGATACTCTTGCTGTTTGAGTTTCGGAAGGACATATAAATTTTGCCCAGAAAACTAAACTATCAGGTTTTGAATTTAAAGGATGATTAAAATCTGCTATTTCCTGTAATGTAACATTATAATTCGAACTATGATTGGGATTCGTACTGCCGATTTTTATTTTTCCGGTTGTTATAGTGCCATTAGCTATAATTCCAAGAGTAGATGTTGCAAAAATTTTCAAACTGTACAAACCGGTGCTCCCGGGTCTTACATCTGTTGATTTTGAATGTCGAGCTTGGGTGGCAGAACCGCATCCAATAAAAAGACTGCAATCTGCACTCGTAAAACCATTCCAGCAAACAGGTTCTGCATCAGTTGATGAACTATCCCAATTTTCAAATCCACCGTTTATTATATTGTAGTTTTGTGAAAACAAAAAATTCACAAAAAATAAGAAAGGGATCACTATGATATTCTTCATGATTGAAATTTTTTCAAATTTAATACAAAGATTTATTTTTTTACAAGTGTCAATATGACAGGATATTGAATATAAATAATGTCAAAATGACCTATTTTTGATTTAATAAATGTCAAATTTTTCTATAATAATCTAGTGGTATTCAGTTTGCAAAATATAGTGTGAAAATAAAAAATTGAAAAAAAAAAAAATGAAAGGAGGACCAAACTATGATAGTAAATAGAAGTAACTACGGATTATTACCATCAATTTTCGAGTCGTTTTTCAAAGATTTTGACATGACAGGAAATTCTCCTGTAATGTTCACAAGCCCGGAATTTAATGTTTACGAAACCGACAACGAATATGTTGTTGAAGCAGCAGTTCCGGGATTGGACAAAAAAGATTTCCGCATTGAGGTAAACGATAATGTTCTGGAAATCTCGTCCGAAAAAGAAGTACAGGAAGAAAAGAAAGACAAAAAGTACTATTACAGAGGCTTCTGCTACGGAAGTTTCAAAAAATCGTACAGTTTGCCCGAAGATGTTGACAAGGACAAAATCTCGGCAAACTACGAAAGCGGAATTTTAAAAGTTAGCATTCCGAAAAACAAAGAGGCAAAAATTGTTAAACAAATTAAAATATCATAAAATTAATTTCATTGTTAAATGATTAGGAAAGAGGGCATAAGCCCTCTTATTTTTTTGTAAATTTAATTAAATTTTTAAAAATAAATCTATTATAGGAAATTGTATTTTTTTATTCTCAAAGAGTTTTTATTCATCACTTAATTTCAAATTCCGCATTAGAAAATACGAGATTTGGGTTTGACTTATAGATTCTTTCAACATAAAAACATTTTTCTTATTTTTATTTTTATGATTTTAAAAATTAATTGAAAAATTCAATAAGAAATTTTTTGCGGGGCAAAAATTTATAAACATTATTTATAATTACATTTGCCGTGTAAAACAAAATTTAATGATATTATGAATGTTTTATTAGAATTCAAATCAATAATTACATGTCCGAATTGCGGATTCTCAAAGGAAGAAATAATGCCGATTAATGCTTGTCAGTTTTTTTACGAGTGTACTAATTATGGGACAATACTAAAACCTAAATTAGAAGATTGCTGTGTATTTTGTTCATATGGAACAGAAAAATGTCCACCAAAACAACAGATTGACAGATAGAAAACGTTTGAGGCTTGGCACATGTGGCGAATTCCAACGCCATAAGTTTCGAGCCACTACAAAGTTAGTAAAAATATAATGTTTTATTAAAAATAATTTCGCCATTGTGCTAAGCTTTGCTGTTACCGCCTGGTGTTCTATCTTCCAGGCTTGTAAATCATTGTCATTTTACTTTCTTGTCTTTCCGTGAAGGCTTTTGTGTCAGCGTTTTTATTTTTTTTTGTGTCGGCAAATTTTCATTGTAAATTTTTGCAGTGTGTTGGCTTTATAAGCTCTTTGACAAAGCTTCGGCTGGAGCTTTTGCACGAAGGGGCACTGGCAATTCCGATAAATCGGAACAGGTCGTGATTGCAAAATGAGGAGGCTCTTAGTTTTTCGCAAACCTCAAAATTGTTACAATTTGACTTTTATTATAAAATTTCAATAAATATATTCCTGATTTTAGATTACCTGTAAAAACTTTAGTTAATTCTGAGTTAATATTATATGTTGAGATTAATCTACCTGTAATGTCATAAATATCCATCTTATCAGCTTGTATTCCGTTCAAATTTAAGTTTATGAAATCTTTTGCAGGATTCGGGTAAACATATATTCCGTTTTCGATAGTTTGAGATGGATCAGCTGTTTCAATATCTACAATATTGATACTGATATTTTTGCTGTAATTACCTAAGCTGACTGTCAAATTTTCGATTCCCAGACTTAAAATCGTAACATTTTCGCCACTGAAACTCACTCTACCGAATGTTTCCTCCCAACTTACATTGTTTTCAAGTCCAACCGTAAAGTTTTTACATACGCTATCCACATGGTTGTAATCATCTTCGGTTACAAAATGTAAATAAACAGGTGTCGCTGCCACCAATGCCATACTGTCGTTTTCTAAACCTAACGGAATGGGATAACGACCTTCGGCATAAGACCAGCCATCGCCAAGCATTGCCTGAAGTTCGGGACTTGTGCCTGTGAGTTGTGTTGTAAGTTTGCCTTCGGCAACATTGGCAATATCGCCTATTACAGTTGCTTGTTGTGTTACAATTTGTTTGTCGTAATAATTGTTTTTTACTTCTAATATTTGTGAAAAAGTACTTGCCGTATCTCCAAAAATTGCATAACCAGAGGTTTTGTGTAGGTTCAAATTATTTTTAACTACTGCACAAATTCCATTGTGCAACTCAAATTTCCCTATTATTCCGCCAACTTCTGAATCTCCGGTAATATTTCCTGTATTCATACAATTTATAACATCCGAAGTTATTCCCTCTCCATAATAATTATATTGCGAAACAGCAAATAATTCTCCAACAATACCTCCGGCAATCTCTTCTCCAATTAGAGAACCTGTATTTAAACAATTGGAAACCAGATAACCATTATATACAGCAAAAATACCACAAACATCCGTTTTTTTTGCAGTAATATTTCCTGTATTTATACAGTTCACTATTCTTGCGGTATTATAATTTGTATAGGAAAATACACCAACCTCAGAATAATTAGGCATTCCACTAATACTTATATTACCAGTATTAATGCATTTACTTATAGTTCCACTATTAAGTATATAGGAATTACCCTCATTTTGATCGGAAAATATGTAAACAAGAATAGTGTTTAAGGAGTTAGTTGTAATAATAATATTTCCATTATTTATACAATTTAAAATTTTGCCATAATTAATACTGCAAAAAATATTTACAAAAGTAAGTGAAGTTGTATCTTGAGAAGCAAATACATTAATATCTGAATTATTTACACAATTTTTTATAGTCCCAAGATTATTTATATTGAATAATTGACAATTATGTTGAACATATAAAGGATTAGGAGAAACCCTGTAAGTAGCAATAACATTCAAATCTATAATAATATTGGATAAAACTCCGGTTTCAAATATTCCCGGAAACAATGAATAATCTGCAAGAAAAGCACCTTTAAAAGTGATGGAGTCAACATAGCCGTATAAATTAAACATAAAATGATTATTTGAAATATTAGTATCAATTAGGTTTAGAAATATAGTATGCCCCTTGCCATGAAAATACCCATGAAATTCTCCTGCAATACTTTCGGTTACAGAGTCGGTAATATCGTTTTGTAGTTCAAAATGTATATCTTGATAAGAGTTAAAATTTATTTCATTTGTCCTAATAGAGTCTAAATCGGCTAGTGTGAAAATTTTGTATGGGTCTTGCTCTGTTCCTGAACCTTGCCACTGTGAATATAAAAAGTTTGTTTGAATAAAGATTGTAAGGAATATTGTTACAATTGTTTTTTTCATAATATTTGGGTTTTAGATAATGAGCGTAACTGAAATCTTAACAAGAAAGTTGCATATCAGCTACACTCTATAATAGTTCTGATTTTACAAATATTTTTTCGGTTTTAACATTCCCTTTATTATCGGTAATTTGTATGAGGTATGTCCCTACTGTTTTAATTATTATTTCTGTTTCTTTATGGTTGTGTGTAGTTCCTTCTTGTATTATTCTTCCAAAAATATCAAAAATTTTATAATTACATACATCTTCAAAGTTATTACAAGTAAAATAATTTTCATATACCTTTATACTAGCTACTATTTTCATCTCGTTGTCTAAAGGTTGCGTTAAGGTATTTTCAAGTTTTTTATTCTCTATTTTTAATTTTAGTTCTTCATTTCTCAATCCTGCCTTATAAATATCTCCGCAAAGCAAAGAATTATCTATTGAATAGGTCGTTGGCGTTGATGGTCTTTTATATGCAATGCCTGTTGCAGCTGTCAAATCAACAGTAGTTATCGGAGCATAACAAGCACAAACAAACGAGGGAGTTGTTACAATACGGTCAATATCACAATATTCATACATTAAATCGTTTATTTCTATCAAATAAGCATCTCCAAGAAGTGTCGCTCCGCTAGCATATACATTATATGTTGCTTCATTAAAATTTAAAGAACTTAAATACATTTGCTCTGTAGAATAATATGTTGATGGCATTGAACTTCCCCACCAATTTTCATCGCTCATTAATTTTACAATATAGTTCAACGGGTTGGATAAGTCAATTTGTGCAATATATCTTCTTTCAAAAGGATTATTTTGGCCCAACCCATTATGATGACCTAAGACGTATAAATTCATATAATTATGAGCAACACTTATAACATTTACTTTTACTGGTGGAAATTTGTAAATTATGCTCCAATTTACTGCTCCCGTTAAATAATTTACTTCCGATACCCAAATTCCATCTCCGTAATTTGCACTTGTGTCTCTTATATCTTGAACTAAATAAGCTATTCCATCTGAATAACCGGATAAAACATGCTTATTATTTTTTTCAGACAATGTATATGTATTTGGAGTAATCGCAAGGGAAAGATGTTTAGCAGGAATTTGAGTCTGTGTTGCAAGCGATGCATTATTTTCAATAGTTCCAATAAATTTTCTTGGTTCATCAACTCCAGAATTACCGCTAATAACAAACTTATCTTCACTTTGATCGTAACTTACGGATGTAAATTTTAAAAGTGGTTTTCTTGTTCCTAAAAAGCCAAAAGTCCCGGATGTATTACCATTAACTCTTGCAAAGGCATCTCCATAAATAATTCCGTAGTTCATTGTTGATACTGCGTTATATCCGTAAGCCCAACATGCATCGGTAATTTGAGTATTACTTTGGTTAATGTATGCCCATACCAACGTAGTTGGTACATTATTTGACAATATTATTTTTGCATAAATACCCCTGTTAGATATTTCTTCATAGCCATATACAAAAATATTTCCTTCCGGGTCGAATAAACCATCTTTCAAATAAACTTGTCCAATAACAACCGTAGTAGGCATAGTCAAAGTAAATGCCCAAACATTTTGGGGCTGTGGGGTCGGATAGCTAAAATCCATTTGCATTACAATAATTTTGTCATCGTCATCGCTTGCAACAAACCACGTCTCTGCTGTTGTAGGATTAGAGATGTTTACTAAGCTCTGAAAAAGACTTCCAGTTGCTGATTGATATAAGCTGTGAAAATCTTGAGAATATAAATTCTCACTTAAAATCATATTAGATATGATTAATATTAATGTTACTTTTTTCATAGTTAAAATGTTTTAAACTTATATTAAAAATTGTACTTCCATAAAATATAATTTGCGACTCTGCTAAACAATTGCGAATGAGTAATATACAAATATTAAATGTTTTTCCTTAAATTCCAAATTAATTTTCCAATTATTTTGCTCTAATATAGAAAATAAGTTATTTGGCTATTTTTTTATAGAAATTTGGTTCGATAAATTTTATTCTACTTCAAATTTTAGTTCAGTATTCTGATGTGTGTCGGCAAAATTTGGCTCTTTGACTTTTGCGAAGAAATGGCTTGTGTGTCGGGCAATAGGCAATGTGCCAAATGTGAGTTGGGAATAAAATTCTTTTTTTTAATGTGCGGTGGGCAAAAAATAAAAAACATCGGGTCGGCTTACTGGTCTTGTCAGTATTATGTTTTTCTGTCCTTTCACAATGGTTTACTTTGAGTTTCGGTTCTGTCGTCTGGTTTTTTACACTTGGCGGCAACATATGTATTTATTTAATTTTGTATTAATGAATCTTGAATTCCTAATTATTCTGTAAAATTAATTTTTAAATAGATTTTTTTATAAATTTGATGTTATACAATCTATAATTAAAAAGATAAAAAATTTTAAAAACATAAATAATAAACTTGAATTGTTAATAACTAATATCAATTTACAAATTTAAATTACAAGCAAAATATTATATTTGTGATTTAAAAAATTCAAAGTATAAAACATTGAAAATCAACTAAGTAAAATAAATAAATATGTCTGAAACAGGAAGAGAATCAAGGATTATTCCGGTGAACATAGAGGAACAAATGAAATTGGCGTACATTGATTATTCGATGTCAGTGATAGTTTCGAGAGCTTTACCGGATGTAAGGGATGGATTAAAACCCGTTCAGCGTCGTATATTATTTGGAATGTACGAGCTTGGATTGTTTGCAAACAAACCATATAAAAAATCTGCAAGAATTGTCGGTGAAGTATTAGGAAAGTATCATCCTCATGGTGATTCGTCGGTCTATATGGCAATGGTGAGAATGGCACAGGATTGGTCATTACGTTATACTTTAGTTGACGGACAAGGGAACTTTGGATCAGTTGATGGCGACAGTCCTGCTGCAATGCGTTATACCGAAGCCCGATTGTCAAAAATTGCCGATGAAATAATGTCCGATATTGACAAAGAAACAGTTGATTTTACATTAAATTTCGATGATTCGCTGGAAGAACCAACTGTTATGCCAACCAAATTGCCGAATTTGTTAGTTAACGGAGCAAGTGGTATTGCTGTAGGTATGGCAACAAACATGGCTCCGCATAATTTGGGGCAAGTAGTTGATGCTATTGCTGCTTATATTGATAATCCTGAAATTGAAGTATCTAAACTTTCTGAAATAATTGTTGCTCCCGATTTTCCGACAGGTGGTATAATTTACGGGATTGATGGGGTCCGCGAAGCATATGAAACAGGAAGGGGACGCGTTGTAATAAGAGCTAAAACCGAAATAGAAGTTTCAGAAGGTGGTCGGGAAAAAATTATCGTAACCGAAATTCCTTATATGGTTAACAAAGCAGAGTTAATAATGAAGATCGCCGAATTAATCAACGAAAAAAAGATTGAAGGAATTTCAGATATTAACGATGAATCCGATCGTAATGGGATGCGTATTGTTATAGAGATAAAAAAAGATGCGGTTTCTAATGTTGTTTTAAATAAACTTTTTAAATATACCTCATTACAATCTTCTTTCAGTATTAATAATATTGCATTGGTAAAAGGTCGACCGATGACCTTAACCTTAAAAGATTTAATAAGGCTCTTTGTTGAACATCGCCACGAAATAGTATTGCGGCGTACAGAATATGATCTCAGAAAAGCTGAAGAAAGAGCTCATATTTTAGAAGGATTGATTATAGCAAGCGATCACATAGATGAAGTTATCAGCATAATTAGGTCTTCGGAATCTCCAGATCTGGCAAGAGAAAGATTAATGGAAAGATTCCAATTGACCGAAATTCAGTCCAGAGCCATTGTTGAGATGAGATTAAGACAGCTCACTGGTCTCGAACAAGATAAACTGCGAGCAGAATATTCAGACTTACTGGAAAAAATTGCTTACTATAAAGAAATTCTGGCAAATCTTTCGCTCAGAATGAAAATCATTAAGGAGGAATTACTCGAACTCAAAGAAAAATATAATGATCCCCGTAAAACTGAAATTGTTTACTCAAGCGAGGAACTTAATCCCGAAGATTTCTATGCGGATGAAGATGTAGTTATTACAATTTCTCATTTCGGTTATATTAAAAGAACACCTTTAACTGAATTCAGAGCTCAAAATAGAGGAGGAGTGGGGTCGAGAGGTACTGTTACCAGAGATGAAGACTTTGTTGAATACATGTTTGTGGCAACAATGCATAATACCTTATTATTATTCACAAAAAAAGGAAAATGTTATTGGCTCAAAGTTTATGAAATTCCCGAAGGTTCAAAAACATCAAAGGGACGTGCAATTCAAAATTTAATAAACATCGAACCTGACGATGAAATTAAAGCCTTTATGAATGTTGTATCATTAACTGATCAGGAATACATAAACAATTCTTATATTATAATGTGTTCCAGAAATGGTATCATCAAGAAAACAAAACTTGCTGAATATTCAAGACCACGACAAAATGGAGTTATTGCATTAAATATCAGAGAAGGCGATAGTCTGCTGACTGCAAATTTAATTGAAGATAAACCGGGCGAAGAACCTATAAATATTATGATTGGTGCTCGTAACGGTAAGGTAATCAGATTTCCGCACAATCTTGTAAGACCAATGGGGCGTACTGCTACCGGCGTAAAAGGTATAACTCTCGACGATGATGATGTTGTGATTGGTTTAATTACAGTAAAATCTGGTCAAGATATACTTGTTGTTAGTGAAAATGGGTACGGTAAAAGATCTGATATTGAAGAGTACAGAATCACAGGCAGAGGCGGGAAAGGTGTAAAAACAATAAATATTACTCCAAAAACTGGAAAACTTATTGATATTTCTGCAGTTACTGATTTAGACCATCTTATGATTACCAATCGCAGCGGTATTATGCTGAGAATTGCGGTTAAAGATTTACGTGTAATGGGAAGAGCAACTCAAGGCGTGAGATTAATTAATCTAAAAGACGGAGATCAGATTGCTTCGGTGGCTAAAATTGAAAAAGGAGATTTGGAAGATGAAAACGAAAATGGCGAAAATAACAACGAATTTTTAGAAAATCATATTATAGAAAATAAAGAAAACGATATTGAATAAATATTGGCAAACTGTTTGTATATTTGTATCCAAATTTTAAATTATAAAATTAAACGTTATGAAAAAATTTAGCTTAGTTATTATTGGAATGCTTTTTATAACCGCAATTTTTGCTCAAAAGCGTGAAGTAACCAGTGCATGGAGTTATCTAAAAGACGGTTTTCTGGATGATGCTAAAAAGTCAATTGATAAAGCCACAGCTAATCCCGAAACAAGCAATTGGTACAAAACTTATTACTATCGTGGTCAAATTTATCAGGAATTAGGCATTACTGATAAAAAAAAATACAAAGGTCTTTGCGATAATTGCCTTGACGAAGCCTATGATTCGTATATCAAAGCTATATTACTTAACTTTGTTAATCCTGAATATCGTCAAATTGATTTGACTTCCGAAGCCGGTTTCATGAAATTCGTCTCTATAATTCAAAAAATGGACGATAGAAATTATGAAAATACAGAATCATTATATGATATTATAGGTAATAGGTTACCTGCTTTATCAAATGCTTTTATAAACGAAGGTGTTGCTGCCTATCAAGGAAGAAATATTTCGATTGGAATGAAAAAAGCAGATGTTTTAAAAATATTAGGACAACCAACGGAAATAATTCCAACAGAAACAAAACATGGAAGAACTGAGCAATGGTATTATGATAATAAATATGATAGATATATAGTTTTTGAAAATGGAGAACTAACAATAATACATGGAAATTTTGATGATATTGGTATGGCTAATTATGAAAAAGCTTATGCTAACTTTGAAAAAGCGTTGATCATTGCAACTCTATCTTTTAAAGTTGATACACAACTATATTATTTCACTTCTTTGGCCGCTTTAAAAGCTAAGAAGTTTGAAGAAGCCGTTAAATTAAACGATTTCTTGATCGAAGCAAAATTTGGTGCTAATGACGATGAAAGAGTTTTAATTATCTTAAATCAGGCAGTTTGTTACAGAGAAATTGGCAAAACCGATAAAATGATTGAAACTTTACAAAAAGGAATTGAAAAATATCCTAATGCCAATTATCCTCTGGTTATTGAATTGTTTAATTACTATGTTAATTCTGAACAAAATGATAAAGCTCTTGAATATATAAATTTAGCAATTAATAAAAACCCTAATGATCCGCAATTTTATGTAATCAGAGGAACTTTGAATGAAACATTAAAGCTCAGAGATAATGCTATTGCTGATTATAAAAAAGCAATAGAACTAGACCCAAACAATTTTGATGCAAATTACAGTGCAGGTGCATATTATTATAATACCGGTGTTGACACATTGGATTGGGCAGATAAAAACATTCCAATAACTGAATTTGCTAAACTCGAAGAATTTAAAAAAATAGCTAATGAATTGTTTGAAAAGGCTAAACCATATCTAGAAAAAGCCGAAGCTATTCAGCCAACAAATATGAACGTTCTGGCAACTTTGAAAACCATTTATTACAGACTTGGTGAAATGGAAAAATACAAAGAGATTGATGCTAAGATTAAAAAATTAACAGAATAATTAAAATTTAAAAAAAGGCTGCAAAAACAGCCTTTTTTTATCCTTTTATAACAGCAAGAGGAGATAATTCATATTTTATTTTTACTAAGTCCTTCTGGAAATTCATTACTTCGTGAATGTTTTTATATGCGCTTGCTGCTTCTTCCAAATCTCTTTGGCAGCGTATTGAATGTATTATTCCTTTTTCTTCAAGTATTTTTACTTCTTTATGGAGATCAAGAGATTTTATAGCTTTTTTGCGACTCATAACTCTACCTGCTCCATGAGAACAACTCATAAAACTTTCCGGGTTACCAAGCCCTTCAGTAATATATGAATTTGTTCCTTGAGAACCGGGAATAATTCCGGTTTCTCCTTTTTTAGCCGATGTCGCTCCTTTACGATGAACATAAACATTCTCTCCGAAATGTTCCTCGAGTGAAGCATAATTATGAGCAATATTTATAATTTCTCCGGAATAAAAAATTGCAAAATTTTCGGCAAAAGTTTCAAGAATTCTGTTCATCATTAATTTGCGATTCGAAAATGCAAACTCAATGCAGTAATTCATTTCTCGGATATATTCCGAGGCCTCCTTTGATTCGATTGGAAAATATGACAAATCGGCTTTAGGAATAACAGGAAGATTGTATTTCTCACAGAATTTTGCTGCTTTTTTATTGTAGTGTTCAGCTACTTTTAGCCCAATATTTCTACTGCCGGAGTGAATCATTATCCATAAAAAATCATTTTTATCTTTTTGAATTTCGATAAAATGATTTCCTCCACCTAAAGTTCCCAATTGCTTTAATGCCGATTTATACTCTCTACTAACAATTTCCATTGAAGAAATATCATAGTTTTTTGGCATCAAAGAAGAGTCTTGAGCAGATTTGTGATGGTTAAAACCTAAAGGTATTTTTTTCCGTATTTCGGAAAGAATTTTTTTTAATATTTTTTGGTCTATCTGAAAAGTTTTAATGTTTGTTTTAACAGCACACATCCCACAACCAATATCAACACCCACGGCATTAGGGACAATGGCATCTTTTGCAGCCAATACTGCACCAATAGGCATACCATAACCTTCATGAGCATCCGGCATAATTGCAACATGGCTGAATGCAAAAGGAAAAGAAGCTACATTTCGGGCCTGTTGAAGAGCAGATTCTTCAATTTCATCTATCCATAGTTTAATAGGGACTTTTGATCCACTATCAATTTTTTGCATCTAATCTTAAATCTCAAAATTAGGTTTATGTTTGTATTCTTTATAAAAGTTGTCAATAATTTTGACAGCCTCTTCGGGAGTATCAACAATATGATAAATATTTCTATCCTCTGATGAAATATTTTTTTCCTTTTCAAACATTACTTCATCAACCCATTTGAATAATCCCGACCAATAGCTTTTATCCATAAGCACTATCGGGAAGCGTCCGATTTTATGAGTTTGAATCAGTGTTATTGCTTCGAATAATTCATCGAAGGTTCCAAAACCTCCGGGAAATACAATAAAGCCCTGAGAGTATTTCATGAACATTACTTTTCGAACAAAAAAATAGTCGAAAGTAACAAGTTTATCCTCGTCAATGTATTTATTTGGAGCCTGTTCAAATTCAAGTTTTATATTACATCCTGCAGATTTTCCTCCACCAGAGGCAGCTCCTTTATTTGCAGCTTCCATAATGCCGGGACCGCCGCCGGTCATAACTCCAAATCCTTTTTGAGTAAGTAAATATGCCGTTTCAGTAGCCATTTTATAATATGGATTGTCCGGTTTTGTACGGGCCGAACCAAATATAGAAACACAAGGACCTATTTCTGCAAACTTTTCAAATCCGTTAACAAATTCTCCTATTATTTTAAAAATACTCCATGCATCATTTGATTTTCTCTCTGTCCATGTTTTAATTGTCATGGATTCTATTGCTTTTTTTTCTTCTTCTGTCATAATGTATAATTATTTTTGCAAATATAAAAATTTTATAATAATAATTTCAATGTTTCTTTAAAGTCTGCGGTTGATTGAAATCTAGCACTCATTGATTTTAGACATTCCATTCTCAATTCATTTTCTTCGTATTTATTGAATGCTTTTTTCAGTTTTGGTTTTACTGTGGCTTTGGAAATTATTTTGAAAAGATCATCATCTAATCTGTAATGTTGATTGATAGGAGCTGTTGCCTGATATTGTTGCATAAGTATCGGGATATTTGTTTTCATGGCCGGTTCTTTTGTAATAGCTTCGTATAATACCAATCCGGTACTGAAAATATCTGAATGATCACCTACAAAATCTGTAAATCCAAAAATCTGTTCCGGCGAAGCATACATTATGTTGAAGGTTCGTGCATACTTGTCAAATTCACCGAATTGATAACATTTTTTTACACTTCCGAAATCAATAATTTTAACTATAGGATTATTAAAGTCAATTTTTCCGCTTTCATCAAATTGAACCATTATATTCGACGGTTTTATGTCGCAGTGACAATACCCGTTTTTGTGTAAAAATGAAAGACTATCAAGAACAGAGATGATTATTCTGTAAAAAAAAGTATTATAGAAGATTTCATAATAGTTTTGATCCTTTATCAAAGATTTAAGATTTCTACCATAAATAAATTCCTGAATTATAAAGACATCAGTATCTTCGACCACCAGGTCAATATTTTTTGCAAAACCCGGATGGTTTACACTAAATCCTGCTTCAACAATAAATTTTAACCTCTCTACATTACTGCCAAAAAGGGCAGGAGAGAGTTGTTTGCAAATAACTTTTTCTTTAGTATAAATATTTGCTCCTAAATAAACCAATGAGAATTTAGATTTTGACAATAAAAATTCCTCTTCATCCGAAAAAAAGAAGTATTCCGATTTTAATCCTTTAAGAAAGCGAGTTTTCATTTTTTTCTGTATTCTTCAGCAGCACGACTTCCCCATGAATCATCAGCATTCTTTAAATCATGATCATACAAGGTATTGTTTCTTTTTTGAAGGACACGTTCCCAGTTTGGTGTTTTAACTTCTCCTGTTAGGTCGGAATGCAAAAGCTCGTATTCTTCGCCTGCAATATGAGGATTGTAAAAAATAAATTTTCTGTTGTTTTCGTTACCTACTCTGTTATATGTCCATATTTCATAAGGATATGCAGATGGTTCGTGTTTTGAAATATATTTACTGTCGGGTGCTCCATATTGCAAATAAACCCTTCCTCTGTCGGTTTGAAACCCACGATTTATCGGAGTACGATAATATTTGTCAACAAAATCTACTTGCTCCTTATATTTAACCCACAAAGAATTTGGATCTACATTGTTGCGTTTTAACCAAAACTGAACAAAGAAATTTTGTAAATCTTCAACTTTTGCTGTTTTTAATCTGTAATCAATAAAATTTCTTTCATCCTGATTAGCAATTGGTCTGAGACAAGAAACGTACAGGATTAACGAATCCCTGTTTTCCATGTATCCGCTAAAAGAGTTTTTAATGTCAAATTTACTTAGCAAATTAGCTAATTCTTCGGAATTAATATTTCCTAAACTTCTTTGAAAAAAGAATTTTGTTTTTTGTAAAGTGTTGTTATTTCTGTCAACAGCTTCGAGCACAAGATAATAATTTCCGGCTGGCAAATCTGAAATGTTTAATTCTCCTAAAATTGGGATTATACTTGAAGATATAAATTTCTTAAAACGACCAGTGTTTTCGTTAACTTTTCCGGTTTCAAAAGATTCTATATAATATTTTACAAGAAACTCTCCATCTATTTTTTTATCTGTATTATATAATTCAATGTAAAACGAAAGATTATTGATGTTATTTGGGTAAAAATTTGAAATATAAGGAGTTAAATCGTATCCTCCTTTACTCAAAATATTATGTTCTTTAGTAAGAGTTATAGATTCTATAAGTTGAAAATCACTAAATTTAATTTCTGAGGAATTGTAATCTATATTAATTATGTCGTTTAGAAAATATGATTCATTATGTGGATAATTGAGATCTTTTAAAAACAATTCTAATTTGTAATTTCCATTAGGTAGGCTTATTCTTTGTAAATCAATAAAATTAGGTTTTTCCTGATTGAGATTTTCGATTACGGGACTTTCTATAACATATTTGTTAAAATCAAATATTTTGTCATTTTTTTTGAAGATCATGGTAACTTCAATTTTAGATTGAAATTTTCCATCATCAATTTTAGTAAAAACTGCACTGTTTCCAATAATACTCATATAAGTTTCCAAATAAGGTCCTGAAGGAGAGTTAAAAGTTGCATACATAAAATAAACTTCAAGACCTGGCAAAGCGGTTAATTTCAAGCTTAAAAACAGAATACTTACAAATATAATTTTTTTCATTTTTTTATTTTATTGTAATTTACTAAAAATTTTCAAAACCTCGTTTTCTTTAAATGTTTTTTAACAATATTTATTAACAAGTTATGAATCTTATTGTTTGATGATATTATTTGTTGACCAAAAATAAAATTATTTTGTCCATTAAAATCCGTATTTTTACCCCCTGCTTCTGAAATTATTAAAGTTCCGGCTGCAACATCCCATGGTTTTAGGTCATATTCATAAAAAGCATCAAACCTTCCACAAGCAACGTAAGCCAGGTCGGTTGCCGCTGATCCAAGTCGTCTGATTCCTCGTGTTTTACCTGTAAGTTCTCCTAGTATATTCAAATATGGTTCGAGTAAGGTAAAATTCCTGAACGGAAAACCTGTTGCAATAAGAGATTTTTTTAAGGAATCATTATCAGAGACTTGAATTCTTTTTCCGTTAAGGAAAGCCCCTTTATCTTTGATTGCCGTAAAACATTCGTCCAGCCCCACTTCGTAAACTACTCCAAGAACAATTTCATTTTCTTTCATAAGAGCAATACTTATTGCAACCGGAAAAATTCCATGCATAAAATTTGTTGTTCCATCTAACGGGTCAACGATCCAATTATAAATTTCAGATCTTGTATTTTTTGTGTTTTCTTCTGCAATAAAGCCAGCTTCCGGTAAAAGAGTTGATAATTCTTCTATTATTAGTTTTTCAGATTGTTTATCAAATTCAGTAACATAATCATTTATTCCTTTTTCTTCAAAAACAAATTTTTCTTTTAAATCAAATCGTTCTCGTATTAAATTTCCTGAAGTTTTAGCAATTTTAGTTACTTCATTTAAAATATTTTCTAAGTTCATGATTATATTATTTCTGAGTTCATACAATCGTTATCAAAATCAAAGTCTTTTAATCTTACAGTAATAATTTTGTTTATTAGATCAGATTTAAAAGAGGCAGAAACTCGAATATAATTTTCGGTGAAACCAAAGATTTTTTCGTTTTTCTTTTTAGCCTCAAACAACACTTTTTGTGTTTTTCCAATATTTTTTTTAAGAAATTTTTTGTTTTTTTCTTCACACAATTGATTTATAAGTTTTGCACGTTCATTTTTTATTTGCGACGAAATTTTTGGTGTAAAATTTAATGCCGGAGTACCTTTTCTTTCTGAATATTGAAAATAATGAATATAGGATATATCAAGTGACTTGACAAAATTGTATGAACGTTCGAATATCTCATTGGTCTCGCCGTTCATGCCAACAATTAAATCTATTCCGATAAATGCATCAGGAATATATTTACGAATATTATCTATTCTGTTTTTAAAAAGTTCAGCGGTATATTTACGTTTCATAATTTTTAGCAGTTCATTGTCTCCGGATTGTAGAGGAATATGAAAATGCGGCATAATAATTTCTGAATCAGCAACTAATTTAATTATATCTTCAATTAATAAATCCGGCTCTATGCTGCCAATTCTTAGTCTTGGAATTTTATTTTGCTTAACAATAGCTTTCAATAAATTATAAAAATTTTCGGATGTTGATTTGCCAAAATCTCCTATATTGACTCCGGTGAGTATAATTTCTTTTGTTCCCTTTTCGACTTCTTCTTCTATTTTTTGCAATACATTTTTTATACTCATGTTCCTGCTACGCCCTCTTGCATAGGGAATAGTACAATAAGAACAAAAATAATCACAACCGTCTTGAATTTTTAAGAATGTGCGTGTGCGATCATCTTGAGAAACCGCCGGGAAAAAAGTTTTCATTTCGTTGTGTTCGGTTGTTTTTATCACAGGGCTCTCGAATTTTAAGGCATGATCAATAATTTTTTTTATTTCTTCTTTATCGTTTGCCCCAAATATATAATCTATTCCATCAATTTTTTTTAATTCCTCCATCCCTGTTTGTGTATAGCAACCAGTTACTATAATAATTGCATTATTATTTTTTGAAATTGCTCTTTGAATGGCATTACGGCTTTTTTTATTTGCATTTGAAGTAACCGTACAAGTATTAATTACATAAAAGTCTGCATTTTGACTAAAAGGAACAAGTTTAAATCCTTTTTCTTTGAAAAAAGAATAAATCTGAGAACTTTCTGCAAAATTAAGTTTGCATCCTAAAGTATTGAAAGCTACGGTTTTATTCATTGTCTAATTACTGCAAAAACAAAAAAACGGATATTTCCCGTTTTTTGCAAAAGTAATAATAATTATCGATATTTTTATTCCTGAGATTTACAGCATTTCTTTTGAGTATCTTTGCTGCAGCAGGCTTTATCTTTATCTGACTTGCATTTGCTATTGCAAGAACATTTTGTGGCATCACTAACTTCTATGTAATAGCTAACTTTAACATTGTGGTGCACTTCAGCTTCTTCACCTTCGGTTTCTTTCACTGCTCTTAAAATACCTTTGACAACAACATGCTGATTTTCGAGGTTTTTGTCGAATTTTTCAATCTTTTCTCCGGTTTTACAAATAATTAGTTCATCGGGATTGTCTTTTTCTTCGAGGAATAAATTATTACCACTATGCGAACAAATATGAGAGCAAAAACCGCAAACTGCAACTTCTTTATCAATATAGGCTTCGACATTTTTGTTAAGCTCTCCAACAGACATTACGTCTTTACATATTTCACTTTGTTCGGTTTTGCAACATGAGCTTTCTTCTTCAATTTTTTTTGAACTATTCTTGCAAGATAACAATAGAGTACTAATCAATAAGATAATTACAAAAACTAAATTTTTCATACTAATTCGATTTTAAATTTTTTCTATTAACCGTACATTTATCAATTTGTTCAACATCGAACACACTAAAAAACCATTCGTTCTCTTCATTGTTGAATATTTTGGTATCAGAAGTTTTAAGTTCAAAACTAAGTCCATGCATTCTGCCGCCTACAATTCGTCCCGCCGGAATACAAACAGAAACTTTTTCGCTTTTGTATCTTGATTTTATCCCAAACTGATATTCAATTTGAATATCAACTTGAACATCAAACTCATTATTATTCTTAAGTTTTAAAATTATAACAACAGGACTGCTCTTATCGAAAAAATTTTGATTTGTGATTTTGTATTTAACATCAATGTTTTTAAAACTTGGTTCTATATAAGAAACAAATCCTCTTTGAGCAAAAATTGCTATTGTATACCACAGTAAAATACTTATAAGAAAAAATCTTTTCATAATCGAAATTCTTAAATATTATTCTTGAAATGGTTTAATGAATTTACCAATAAATAAAATAGATCCTTTATTATTTTCCTGGATTACAAAAATGAATGGCTTGTTGAAATTGACATAGATAATTTGGGGAGCAGACTTTTCGCGAACTACTACTGCTGTTGCAGCTGCAGCTTCGGTTCCGTTTTCGTCTGTTTCAATAAAGGCCTGATGAATTACATCATCAATCATAAGGTCGGAACGTCCATTCATTTTTTTGAAATTGGCTTTTGATGTAAATGCTTCAACCATTCCCATTTTCATTAGGACCTCTTTCAATTTATAGCGGCTTTCAATTTTTATTTTAGGTATAAAGAAGTCAATCTTTGTTGATTTTAATTCAGATTTAAGACTAACAAAATTTTTATACGAGAAAGAAGAAGCAAAATCGTCTATATTTTCATCTACTGGCATAATAACATAAAGAGTTGCAAGATCATCAGCATAATTCAGTGCCATTGCAATAAGTTTATCAGACTGGTAGAAGCTAATGTTTTCCCGCATATGCATAAAAGCAGTGATATATTGGCGTTTTTTGGATTGAAAAATCATTTGGCGGGTTTGTGTTTCATCAAACTTGTATTTCCAGTCGGCTTTAAAATAAATCGCGTTGATAAGAACAAGTCTGGTAAGATCGTCAATTGAGTTTTTGTCAATCAATTCTTCGATTTTTTTTTCAGTATTTTCTGAAACCCATTTGTTCATTTCGCGGCGAGCAATTTCTCTTTTTTGTGCATCTCGAAAATCAACAGTCTTGATGATTGCATCATAGTTTTTCAATAAATTAAGATAAGATTGCAGAAAATTGTATTTTTCCTGAGCAAAAGCAGCATTTACGGTTTTAAAAACTTGTTGCTTTGAATTTCTGTAATACTTTAACAAACCAGTAAATTCATTGTGCGAAAATTTTTGGTCTTTAGTAAACCTCAGAACTTTTCGCATTTCTTTTGCCGTATTTCCAGCAGCACCATCATAAGCCATACTCAAGGCAGTGCTGATGCTGAAAGGACTTAGAAAAACATTTTCCAAAGTATCTGAGGCCGAAATTTGTTTAAAAATTTCAAAAGCAAATTCATTATTGTTTTCCACAATTTGTGCTTTAGAATTAATATTTGTAATCAAATAAAGCGAAAATATCAGAAAAATAATTTTTTTCATAATACTAGATTATAATTTATAACTACCTGATAACTTCGATATTGTCCTGACCGGTAATTTTTTCGCAATAATAACATTTCAAATTTACTTTTTCTTCTTTAATCACGACTTTAAATTTTGTTTCAACTTTTTCGTGATTGGTTATGCACTTTGGATTTATACATTTAACAAATCCTTCGATTTTTTCAGGCAGTGCAACTTTTTTCTTCTCTACAACCTGATAATCTCTAATAATGTTTATAACGGCATGCGGATCAATCAAAGCGATTTTGTTTATATCATCAATCGAAGGGAATTTGTCGGCAATTTTTATAATAGCTTTTTTGCCGTATTTTTCACTATCCAGATTATTCCCAATAAATACTTGTGTATCAATTTTTTCTATCCCGATGATCGAAAGAATTTTATATAATGCTTCAGGTTTTATATGGTCAATTACAGTACCTTTTTCTATTGCTTTTACTTTTAGTTCGCTTTTCATAATTTTAAGATTTATTATTTAACAACACCAAGTATTAAACACATCAAAGCCATACGGGCATAAACTCCGTTTTCGGCTTGTTCAAAATAATAAGCTTTGGGATTTGTATCAACATCAGTATCAATTTCATTAACACGTGGTAGTGGATGCATAATTCTAAGACTTTCTTTGGTACTAGTAAGCATTTTATTATTCAATACATAAGCATTTTTAACTTTTTCGTATTCCATAGGATCAGAAAATCTTTCGCGTTGTACTCTAGTAACATATACAATATCTGCATATTTTAAATTGTCATCAAGCTGGTCGTGTTCGTAATATTTGATTCCTTTTTCGTCGAGGTAATCTTTATATTCCTGTGGCATACGTAAAGTTGGTGGGGAAACGAAATTAAATACAGGATTAAATTCTGACATGGCCATTAAAAGAGAATGAACGGTACGTCCGTATTTGAGGTCTCCAACGAGAAATAAATTAAGATTTTCGAGAGTTCCCTGAGATTTTCTTATAGAATATAAATCAAGAAGGCATTGAGTAGGATGTTGATTAGAACCGTCTCCAGCGTTAATAATAGGTTTGTTTGAGACTTCACTTGCGTATCGTGCAGAACCTTCGATAGGATGACGCATAATAATTAAATCAGCATATCTACTAACTGTGAGAATAGTGTCTTTTAAAGATTCTCCTTTAGAAACACTTGTGCTGGATGCTTCGCTGAATCCTATTACTTTGCCTCCCAAACGTTGTATTGCTGTTTCAAAACTTAAACGAGTACGGGTTGATGGTTCAAAAAATAAAGAAGCAATAACGTAATCTGATAAAAGTGGTTGATTTGGATTTTTCTGAAACTCTTCAGCCAGATCAAGAATTCTAAAATACTCCTCCTTTGTGAAGTCGTTAATTGAAATAAGGCTTTTGTTTTTCATATACTTTGGTTTAATTGTTTTGACAAAAAAAAACCGAAGCTAAACTTCGGTTTTAAAGATTATTTTTCAATCGCTAATAATTCCACTTCAAAAATTAACGTCTCGAAAGGACCTATTACCTGCCCGGCACCTCTTTCACCATAAGCTAAATTATAAGGGATATAAAATTTATACTTAGAGCCTACAGGCATTAATTGCAAACCTTCTGTCCATCCTTGTATTACTCCATTTAGAGGGAATGAAATTGGCTGACCTCTATCATAAGAACTGTCGAATACTGTACCATCAATTAAAGTTCCTTTGTAGTGTACTTTTACAGTACTTGTTGCTGTCGGTTTTGGTCCATTACCTTGTACTAATACTTCATATTGCAAACCGCTTGGAGTGGTTATAACACCCTGACGTTTAGCATTTTCTGCCAAGAATTTTTCACCTTCTTCTTTTTTACCTTTTGATTTTGATGCCATCATGTTATTAAAAAAGTCTTGAATCAGTTTATCGGTTTGTTCCATTTTCATGATTGCTTGTTTGTTCATCTGGTCTTTAAGACCTGCTGCAATCATGTCAGGATTGAAAATAGTATCAAGACCTTGCTGTGCCAAATTCCCGGCAATCTGCATACCAATTGCATAAGCTGCTGAATCTGCAGCATTTTTTAATTCTAATTTTTTATTTTCCACTTCTTTCTGAGATTTACATGACAGCATCAAACTTGCTATTGCTGCCATAATTATTAAACTTATTACTGAACTTTTCATTACTTTAAATTTTTGACAAAGAAAATGTATTTATTAACATTATGCAATTTAAAAACTTAAAAAAATATTAACGCTAACTATAATTTTGATTTTTAGAACCTTACATAAATCATTGTTAATAAAACATTACTTTATTTTGAAAAATTTGATAATAATTTTGTCGAATAACCTTGAAGGTGTAATTTTTATTAAAACATTTATAAGTTTAGCCTCTTTTGTAACTAAATAACGATTTTGGGGACATTTTGTGACAGCTGCTTTGTAAATTATTCTGGCACAATTTTCCACAGTCCCTCCTTTAATAGATTTGGTACTTCCTGTTAAATTACCTATTAAGTTACCATAAGGACCTTCAGGATTATATACAATTGACTTGTTGACATTTGCAGCAAAATCTGTTTTTATTGGTCCGGGTTCTATAATAGAAACCTTAATTTTGAATTTACTTAATTCCCATCTCATAGCATCTGAGATAGCTTCAACGGCATGTTTGCTTGCTGCATACCATCCCCCTCCTGGCATTGAAACTTTTCCTGCAATGGATGAAACATTTATAATTCTTCCACCACCTGAATTTTTCAAAAAAGGAATAACAATTTGCGTTACTGATGCTAAACCAAAAACATTAGTTTCAAATTGTTTCACTGCTAACTCTAACGGAGTTTCTTCAATAGTTCCGAATTGACCATATCCGGCATTGTTAACTAAAACATCTATTTTAAAATTATTGATTTCTAAAAAATGTTTTAATTCTAACACACTATTTAAATTCGAGACATCAAGTTTATGGCATATTGCAGATTTTGATGATAACTTTTCGAGAGCTTTTTCGTTTCTACCTGTGGCAATTACTTGCCAACCTTTTTCGAGAAATAATAATGCGGCTGCTTCCCCGATACCACTTGTAGCTCCCGTTATTAGAACTGTTTTCATAAGATATTTTATTAATTTTACTTTACATCGAGTTCAAATTCAAGATATTTATCAATATCATAAATGAATGTCTTAACATCAAATTTTACTTTTTGTTCAGAATAATTTTTGTAACGAATGTCAAAATTAACTTTAGTTAGTGGCGGGACTTCAATTTTTTCAGGAATAATTCTTTTTTTTACAATTTCAGTGTTTTGTGGCTCTAAAATAATTGGAACGGAAGTTAAATTGGTAATTTCATAAAAAGTTCGATGAATATCGGGATCGTTATGTTTTTCAATTTCAAGTGAGTTTTTAAATAATTTTTCGAGCCATTGTTTTTCGCCATAAATTTTTTCGTTGTAATAGGCTAATGTTCTTCGAGCAAAAAGAGCATCTTTAATTGCGTTTTCGGAAAGTTCTGAAGCAAACACAAGAGTAATCGGGCGATGTTTGACAAATTCGCTTGTATTAGTAGTGCCATGAATATCAGAGTTTGATAAAATTGTAAGATTTTTTTCTTGGCCCCATTTCCAAGCTTCAGGACAAAAATCACTGAAGTTTACTAATTCTATTCCATGAATATAACCTTTTGTGTAAAGCTCAGTATGCATGTTGAACCAAACTACGGTATCTGGTTGTTGAGCTTTCCAGCAGGGATGATTCCAGAAAATAAATGCTCCTTGTTCGTAGGCAGCTTTAACTGCCTCAACTACATCATCAGTTTCGAGAGGATTAACATCGTTTAAAAAAATTGCATTGATATGTCCCGGAGGCATTTTTCGTGTTATTTCAGCCCCTCTAATGACAATAAAATTCTGATATTTTGCTTCTTTTATTGCAATGGAACTTGATGTATTTAGATCTCCAGTTAAAAATTCTTTGTGCGGACGGTATTCAATGTGGTCGGTAATGGCGATGGCATCCAGTCCGTCCTGAATGGCTTCCGAAACTCTGAAATCAGGCCAGACTAGTCCATCGGAAAAAACTGTATGAATGTGAAAGTCGCATTTCAATGTTTTGTATTCATCTATATCTGGAAAAATCAATTGAGATTTTGTAACTCTGCTTTGCGGTAATACAATCAGGTTTACGGAAATTAGAAAAATTAAGATAAAAAGAAATTTTTTCATAATAAACAAATTTATTTAGTTTATTGGCAAAGTAAGTAATTTTTATGCAATTTATCATGTTTAATTTAAATAAACTTTTTATATCGCTATTTTGGTATAAGTTTCACTATCTGTGTTGGGATGATTATTCATTTTGTAATATTATTGTTCCCCCGATAAATCGGAACTACCCCGGATGACTTTCTGAACAAAATATTTGCTATTAAAGGAAATTTTAATTTAAAATCTGGATCTAGACCTCCGTTCAAAAAGAAAAGTAACATAAAAAAGCTCGTCGCTAACTGAATTTTTTCTAATTTCCATCAAACCTAAACCACAAAAAATATTACTTTGATTTTCTACAGCCCAACGTGAATTTTTGTTTAAGGGCTTACCCGGCTTGATGTTTTTTGACGAAAAAAATCATAATGTGACAATAATTGTCTGAACATCAAGCAAAATATCTTCTAAAATTTAAGGGACTTGTACTTTACGAAATTTTTTGTTGAGTAGTTTTTGTCATGGGTATTACTCTATGGCTTAGGGTGGGTTTGTTAGTTTTGTATTATTTAATCTTACCAAACACAAAATTTGCTTTTTTCATGATGAGAGCAATATAAATTTTTCAATAAAAATATGCTCTCAAACATTTTGCTGACTTTTTTGTTTAAAAAGTGAACTAAAAAAACATAACAAAATGATATTTAAAGAATATGATCCTATTAAGAAAAAAATGTTTCAGGTGATTGATAACGATGGTAAAGTAATCAATCCTAAATATATGCCTGAAATTTCAGATGAGTTAGTTCTGAAAGCTTACAAAGACATGCTTTTTGCACGGACATCAGACTTGATGATATTATCATATCAACGTCAGGGAAGAATTTTTACATATCCTCCTAATTACGGACAGGAAGCTATTTCGGGAGCAGTAGCACAGATTATGAGAAAAGAAGACTGGCTTGTCCCTGCATTCCGCGAGATGGGGACATATCTGGCAAAAGGAGCAAGTCTAAAAGAGATATTTTTGTATTTTATGGGTTACGAAGACGGAGTAAATTTTAAAAATGCAGAAAACTTTTTACCATACTCGGTACCTATTGCATCTCAATTGCCTCATGCCGTTGGAATAGGTTATGAAATAAAGTATAAAAAAAAAGACCAAATAGTATTTACATTTGTGGGTGATGGAGGAACTTCTGAAGGGGATTTTCACGAAGCATTAAATTTTGCGGGAGTCTGGAATGCTCCTGTAATTTTTATTGTTCAAAACAATCAATATGGAATTTCAACACCTTTTAAATTTCAAACAGCATCCGAAGGTATTGCCATAAAATCTTATGCCTATGGAATTAAAGGCATACAGGTTGACGGAAACGATTTTTTTGCTATGTATAAAGCAGTAAAAGAATCACATGAAAGTGCTCGCAGGGGTGAAGGTCCGGTACTAATTGAGGCAATTACATATCGTAGAGGTCCGCATACTACATCAGATGATCCCACAAAATATCGTTTAAATGAAGAAGAAGAAGCATGGGCAGAAAAGGATCCTTTAAAAAGATTAAAAGCATGGCTCATTGATAGAGAACTCTATGATGAAGAAACGGAGCAAAAATTGATTGAAGATTATAAAAAAGAAATTGACAGACAATTCATTGAGGCTGAAAATTATGGTCCTGTACCTATTGAAGATATTTTCAAATACACTTATGCCGATATGCCGGAGGATTTGAAGCAACAGATGGTTGAATACCAAAAATTTCTTCAATGGAAAGAGGCTCGTGGTTTATAAATTTTTTTGATTAAAAATTGACAAAGAGATGAAACAAATAATGAATATGGTAAACGCAATTAACAATGCGTTGGATATAAAGTTAGCCGAAGACGACAGAGTAATAGTTTACGGTGAAGATGTTGGAGTTGAAGGTGGAGTTTTCAGAGTAACAGAGGGTTTACAAAAAAAATATGGTGCCGAACGGGTATTTGATAGCCCGCTAGCAGAAAGCGGAATTGCAGGAACGGCTGTTGGTATGGCTGTTGCCGGTTTAAAACCTGTAATAGAAATGCAATTTTCCGGTTTTGCAAATCCTGCCTTTAACCAGGTAGTTTCACATGTTTCCAGAATGCGTAACAGAAGCCGAGGAAAATATTCAACCGGAATGGTGATAAGAATGCCTTACGGAGGTGGAATCAATGCTTTGGAACATCATTCCGAAAGTCTTGAAGCAATTTGGGCTCATATCCCGGGACTAAAGGTTGTAATACCTTCTACTCCGCATGATGCTAAGGGATTGCTTATATCGGCAATAGAATCTGACGACCCAATATGGTTTATGGAACCAAAACGAATTTACAGAGCTATAAAACAAGAAGTCGAAACCGAAAAATTTACCGTTCCGATAGGTAAGGCTAAAGTTATACAGGAAGGTACAGATGTTACGATTGTTGCTTATGGAGCAATGATACGCGAAGTACAAAAAGCTTCAGTTCTGGCAAAAAAAGAAGGTATTTCGGTAGAAATTATAGATTTACGTACAATTTATCCCATAGATAAAGAAACAATTGTGGACTCTGTAAAAAAAACCGGACGAATAATTACTGTTCACGAAGCAATAAGAACATTCGGGGTAGGAGCAGAAATAAATGCAAGCATTACTGAAGAAGCCTTTTTGTATTTAGAAGCTCCACCAAAACGGGTTACAGGCTTTGACATAATTGTTCCATTGCCTAAAAACGAACCGCATTTTATGGTTACTCCCGAAAAAATATTTTATGAAATTGTAAGAACTGTTAAATTTTAAAATCTATTGCTATGAGATATATATTTAATTTTCCTGATATTGGGGAAGGTCTCGACGAAGGTACAATTCTGGAATGGTATGTTAAGAAAGGTCAAAATGTGAAAGTTGGTGAACCTTTGGTGAAAATGGAGACAGATAAAGTGGTTACAGATATACCCTCGCCTCGAGATGGTGTTGTTGCGGCTATTTACGGAAAAGTTGGAGAAACAATTCATGTTGGGACTCCGCTTGTAGAAATTGAAATTGAAGGCATTAGCGGACAGGATGCTCAACCAGAAGTTAAAAATATTGAAAATCAAATACATCAGGTAGAAGAGGAGGGAGCAGGAGTTGTCGGGACACTCGAAATCGCAAGTAATGCTGCTGTTTTACCGGCAAGTGATGAAGGAACAAGGACTTCTACAGAAGAAAAATCAAAAAACAAAAAAGCACTAGCTACACCCGTTGCAAGAGCTTATGCAAAAGAGCTGGGAATAGACATTAATCTTGTAATCGGTACAGGACCCGCCGGCAGAGTTATGAAGGAAGATATTTTGAAATTTAAACAACAACAGGCTTATGTTGCTCCTCAAAACATCACTGCAAAATTAGATTCTGAAGAAAATAGAATTGAAGTCGTTAAAATGACTCAATTACGCAAAACCATTGCAAAAAACATGATTCAGAGCAAACATAACGCTGCTCACATGACTGTTTTTGATGATGCCGAAATTTCCGAACTCATTAATCTCAGAAATAAATTTAAGAACAAATATGCTGATGAAGGATTAAAACTAAGTTATTTGCCATTCATACTGAAAGCAACAGTAAAAGCCCTTCAGAAATTTAAAGCTTTGAATTCCGAAATGGATATGGAAAACGGTAATATTATTTACAAAAAGTATTATAATATCGGAATTGCAGTAGATACCGAAGATGGATTATTAGTTCCAGTGATTAGGGATGTTGACAAAAAAAATATTAAGCAGTTGGCATTGGAAATAGCAGAGATTTCCGAAAAAGCCAGAACGCGTAATATTAAACTCGAAGATATGAAAGATGGTACTTTTACTATTACAAGTTACGGTTCTATTGGCGGAAAATATGCTGTTCCGGTAATAAATTATCCTCAGGCAGCCATCCTAGGTATTGGTAAAATTTTTGAAGCTCCTGTCGTGAAAAACGGCAAAATAGAGATAGGAAATCTGTTGCCTTTGTCTTTGTCGGTTGACCATAGAATAGTAGATGGAGGTGAAGTTACCCGTTTTCTTAATACTCTTATTGAATATTTGACAGAACCAATGAATATGTTAATTGATTAAAATCTTAAAAACATGGAATACGATTTAATAATAATAGGTTCAGGACCGGGCGGATATGTTGCTGCAATTCGTGCCGGACAGCTTGGAATGAAAGTTTTGTTGGTAGAAAAAGATAAACCGGGAGGAATGTGCCTGAATTGGGGATGTATTCCTTCAAAATCTCTTATCGAAAGTGCTAAAAAGTTTGCCGGATTATCTGAATTTAAAAAATACGGTATAGAAGGGATTGATTTAAAATCCGTAAGTTTTAACTGGCAGGCTGCTGTAAAAAAAGCAATGGCTAACGCAATAAAACTATCGAAAGGAATTGAATTTTTACTTAAAAAAAATGCTGTTGAAATAATTCTCGGCGAAGCAAAAATAAGCTCATTAAATTCTATTACCGTCGAAAATCGAAATATCTACGCAAAAAAAATTATTATTGCTACAGGGTCTTATCCTCAAGTAGGCAATAGCGACGAAATTAGCATAAAAGATTTTTATAATCTTGAAACCTTGCCCCATAAAATAGCTTTTATTGGCATTGGTACTGTTAGTCTCGAATTTTCCTTAATGGCTGCAATGATAGGAATAGATACTTATCTTGTAAGCTCAGAGGAAAAAATTGTCCCCGAACTGGATGATTACCTGAATGATTACATTCAAAAGCTATTGAAAAAGAATAAAGTAAAGTTGGTTAAAGACATTTCGGAAATCCCTGTAGATGCAGTAAAAGTAAACTCTCGTCGTCGAAAAGCTGTTTTACCAGAATCAGAAATAGAAATAAAAACAGACGAAAACGGCTTCATATTAACCGACGAAAAACTAAGAACAAATTACGATAGTATTTTTGCAATAGGAGATGTAAACGGTAAGTCTGCCTATGCTCACAATGCTTCGTTTCAAGGATTATTCGTTGTAAACACCATAAAAGGAATTGATACAACATTCTGTCTAGATAAAAGTCCAATAAACATTTATACTTATCCCGAAATTTCACAAATAGGATTAACAGAACAACAATTAAAACAAAAAAAAATTGACTATAAGATAAGTTCCTTCCCGCTAAGTGCAAACGGTAAAGCCTTAATCGAAGGTCAAAGTGAAGGTGAAATGCGAATACTTTCCGATAAAAAATACGGAGAAGTTCTGGGAGTTCAAATTATTTCTGATAATGCAACCGATATGATAGCAGAAGCCGCCGCTTATATGCAACTCGAAGCAACAATATATGACGTAGCCTCAACAATTCATGCACATCCAACAGTTTCGGAAATTTTTATGGAAGCCGGCTTCGAAGCCGTGGATAAAGCAATTCATAAGTAGTTAGGTTGGTTAGTTGGTTAGTTAGTTAGTTGGTTAGTTGGTTGGTTAGTTGGTTAGTTAGTTAGTTGATTAGTTGGTTGGTTAGTTGGTTGGTTGGTTAGTTAGTTATGGGGGTTTTTGAGGTAAAGATTTGAATTAACACTTAATTCTGTAGGAAAAAATGCTAAATTTAACTTATTTCTTGCATATTCTGGATTTCTATTACCTAAACTTCGGACATGAAAAAGTTGTGAAAACATCGCTGGTTAAAGTGAACTTACCGATAATGGAACAATTACAAAAACAAAATCTGAAAAAATTATTAAATAAAATATAAAGTAATCAAAAATTTTATTTTTTCTAATTACTTTCCACTGCTTTTTATAAATTTGTAGAAAAATTACTGTCTTTATACTTAGAATTTTAACTTCTAATGTTTAAAAATAATATTTACATAATTGTTGATGATACCGGACTGGGGACATTACGTGAGTTCTTTGGTTATTTGTCATTAAAAATCAATTTGAATATTTCTGTATTTTCAAATTTAAAAATCACAAATCCAATATTTTTTAGGGAGATACTTCATTCGCAATCAAAACTTGAAATAACTGATGATTTTAAAGATTTTCAGAATAATTCGAGTAAGATATATGCAAATGATATTAAATTTTTTAATTCGCTTGTTTATTCTTATCAAAATAGCAACGCTGATAAAAATTTTAATTGTAAATGTTTTTTACTAATATTTTCAAATAATAATAATCAATACAAAACTCAAATAGACAAATGTAAAGAAGCAGGATTCATAGTGATCGCAACAGAACAATCTAAATGTATTATAAATACGATTGACTACATTCTAGGACCTGAAAAAGTTCTAAAAAAGATTTACCAAATTATTCTTAGAAATGTAAATGACAGAAACGATAAATACAAAAAATTATTTGAAGAGAATCAAGAAATAATTATTAAGATTTTGAATCTTGTAAAACAAAAATACAATTTCGATTATCGAGCATTTAAGGAAAATACTATAATTCGAAGGATTGAAAAACGAATGTCTCTGGCCAATATGAATTTTGAATCCTATTACAATTTTATTTCAGAATCCGAAAAGGAAAAGGATCTTCTTTACAAAGAATTTTTAATTGGAGTAACTGAATTTTTCAGGGATAAAGAAATATTTGAAACTTTTAAGGAAAAAGTAGTTCCGAAAATATGTGAAAATTCGGAAAATGAAATTCGTGTATGGACAGCAGCCTGTTCAACAGGGGAAGAGGCATACACAGTTGCAATAGTTATATATGATTACATGCAACAAAATTCCATAAAAAAAGAATTAAAAATTTTTGCTACCGACATTGACTTAAATGCATTGAAAAATGCAGGCGATGGAATATATTCTGTTAGTTCGGTTGAAAATGTACCCGAATACTACAGAGAAAAATATTTTATTCAAAAAAATGGTAATTATAAAATTGATGAGAAACTTAGAAAATTAATAATTTTTGCTTTTCATGATGTTATTAACGACCCCCCATTCATAAAAATTGATTTTTTATCATGCAGAAATTTGTTTATTTATCTAAAGCCGGAGATACAAACAAAAGTATTGTCAAATTTTAGGTTTTCTTTAAAACAAAACGGATTTTTAATGCTTGGTATTAGTGAAACAATTGGAGAAATGAACAAATATTTTGAGGCTTATGATTACAAAATAAAAATATTTAGAAGAATATAAAAATTTTTATACATAATCCAATAAATTTATTGCAATATAAGCCATCATTCCTGCTGAATGTTCTAAAGATTTTTCGTCTATATCAAAGTTAGGATTATGAAGTCCGATATATCCTTTATTGTTTCCGGCAATTCCTGTTCGGTAGAATAATGAAGGTACTTTTTGCCCATAATAAGCAAAATCTTCGGCAGTCATCCTAACTTCCATTGGTTTTATCTTTTGCTCACCCGCAAAATCAATCGCAAAAGGCAAAACTTTATGATATAAATCAGGATTATTATAAACGGCAGGATAACCTTCTCTGATATTTACTCTTGCTTTGCAATTATACATTTCTGCAGATTTTTCTGCTATTTCATTAAGTTTCTCTTTTAATCTTTTTCTAAGTTCTTCGTTAAAAGTTCGCATGGTACCTTCGGCAAATGCTTCTGAAGGAATAGCATTTAAAGCTCCCGGAGCATTTATTTTGCCAAATGCAATGACAAACGGTTTATCGGAAATTATACTTTTCTGAAATTCATTAATTTCATAAAGAAAATTTGCAAGTGACAGTACAGTGTCGCTACGTTTGTGTGGTAGTGCAGCGTGACCTCCAATTCCGGTAAAAGAAATATACAGTTCGTCGGTGGCGGCCATCATTTCTCCATACCCAAAGGCAAAACTACCGGTTTCGAGTTCAGGCAAAACATGCTGACCGATGACATGCCGAATATCATATTTTTCGATAATTCCTTTTTCGACAAGAATTTTGGCACCTCCTGGGATTTTTTCTTCGGCAGGTTGAAAAATAAGAATTATTTTACCCCGGATTTGAGATTTTAATTCGTTTAAAATTATTGAAGTCCCTAATAGCGAAGCCGTATGTGCATCATGTCCGCAAGCATGCATTTTTCCAGCAACTTTTGATTTATATTCAGCATCATTTGCTTCATTAATAGGTAAAGCATCTATATCTGCTCGTAATGCAATTACGGGAGTTTCCTTTATGCCGTTGATAATTCCTATAACAGCATTTTTTCCAAAACTATCGTCTGTTTCAATATTGTGTTTCATTAAAACTTCAGAAATATATGCAGCAGTATCAAACTCCTCAAAAGCCAATTCCGGATTTTTATGAATATGCCTGCGATAACTGATAATTTCGGAAAGTATAGAAGCAGATTTTTCTTTTATTTTTGATTTCAAATCTTGCATACTTAGTCGAAAAACAATTTAATACCTGTAATAATCACGAGAACAGCGAACATTTTTTTAAGAGTATCACTTGAAAGGTTTATAGCGATTTTAGAGCCGAAAAACGCACCCACAAAAAAAGCAGCTGCTAAAATAGCAGCAAATTTAATGTTGATATAGCCGTTTTTGTAATAATTTATAAATGCCAGTAGCCCTACCGGTAGAAGCATAAAAGCAACACTAGTTCCCTGAGCCTGATGTTGTGTCATTCCGAGTAAATATATTAAGGCCGGAATTACAATAATTCCTCCGCCAACCCCAAATAATCCTCCCAGCATTCCTGCTGCTAAACCAATCAAAATCAATAAAATAATTTCGTTCATATTATATTAACTTTAAAAATCTGTGCTTAAAGACAAATAATAAATTCGAGGAAGCAAAATATTGTTGTCAATACCTTGAGCAACATCAAATCTTACAAAATATCCAAATATTTTGCTTCGTACTCCAAATCCGAATCCGGATACAATAGGAAAATTATCGTTATGAATGATTATGGTAATAGGATAGTTATTGTAATAATCGTTTTCATAGGCATTATTTCCGCTGAAAGGATTTAAACCCGACCAAGCTGAGCCAATATCAAAAAATCCTACAAGTTGAAAATTCCTGACAAAACTGTTGTTAATTGGTCTTTTAAACAAATAAGAAAAAATTGGACATCGAATTTCAGTATTTAAGAGCATAAAATTTGAACCATTCCTGATATTTTGAGAAAATCCTCTCAAATTTGTTGCCACGGCCTGATAAACATAATTTGCATCAGGGTCTATTCTGATATCAGTATTAAACATAGGATTTTTTGAAGATAAATTTATCCAATTGTCAACACCGCCAAGATAATAAACTAATTTAGCCGTCCCGAATGACGAACTTCCTGCCACACGACTTGCAAAAATCAGGTTTTTATGAATTGGCTGGTAATATCTGAAGTCAAAACCTGTAACAAACAATTCGCTGTTGGATTTATCGAGTTGTTTATAAAATTCTCCAAAAACCTTAAATCTGGTACCGGAAAGGATATTGGTCATTAATTCTCTACTATTATCAAAAATATATTCAGCTTTTACCATTCCCCAGAAATCATTATCGTTTTCTTTAATCAAGCTATTGTAATTTACCGACAAATATGAGTTTAAATTTTGCCTAATGTTTCCGGTAAGTTGTATAGCATCAACCTGGGAAAAAGGATATCTTGTAATATAAAAGGCCTGATGCGAAAATGTTTTAATATAATAGTCATTCTGAAAATTTATTAGCGATTGACGATGTAATATAACTTGCTTATTCCATCTCTTTTTAAGATTTTCGAAACTCAGCAGATATTCATTACTGTCGAAGTTTCCGCTTAAACGCACAGCTCCAGATATACGGTAATCTTCAAACAAATCGTAAGCTCCAACCTTTAAAAAAATATTAAAACCAGGATTAAAATAAAATGCAGAGCCAGTAAACTTTTGATATGAATTGTTTAAAAAACCAAAATCAACCTGCGAAACAATATAATTTGTGTAAAAAGTTGTGAAGTATTTAATCATCCTTTTATCTTTATCTTCGATCTCGGGCTTTAAATTAAGAGCATCTATACTTTTAAGAACAGTTGAAGAAAATTGATAATTATAAATGTTTACTTTCATTTCAGGATATACAGAATCTAATTGCATTGTAAGCATATTTTTATCCTGCTGCTTATTTGTTTTTTGTGCAGTTTCTTCTTTTCTTTGATTATACCTGAATTGTTGTGTTTTGCTTATGCTTTCTTTAGGTAATGGCTCAGGTAATTTATCGCTATATAATAAATTATATTTTCCTTCCGACAACATAATAAATGCATTAGCATCGGAGAATTTGTCGTTTGATATCTCCAAAATATTGTAATTATAATTAGTGAGAGGCATTTCGTTCAAAAAATAACGATAATGAACAATAGTATCAACAAAACTTACCGCGGAGTCAAGTTTGGCCATAAATAAATTATTTATACCGTTTGCATTACTAAGATAAGTGTAGCTTTTAAATTTTAAATGCGGATAAGTTTCACTGATTCTTTCAGTTTTTGATACCTGTTCGAGCTTCTTTGATTTAATATTATAAATGAAAATATCAGTTAAGTTTTGTTTGTCAACGATGTTATTGTTTTTATTTCCAGTTATTGGAAAATTTCTATTTGAGGCAAAAACAATTTGTTGCGATTTATTTACATATTGAGGTAAATAATCATCAGCGTCATCTTGAGTTAAATTAACAAATGTGTTTGAAGCAATATTGTAAATATAAATATCAGATTGTCCGTTTGTAAATGCTGATAAAACTATATTTAAGCCATCGTGGGAATAATCAAAAGAAGTTACTTTATCAAAAGCGGAGAGCTCAATTTCTTTTAATTCTTTTGTTTCAAAATTATAGGTCATATAATAAATTTCTCCTTTTTTTTCGATAATAAAACCGAGTAGTTTTCCCGAAGGATGCCATTTAATAATAGGATAGGAGTAATCCGTAATTTGTTCTAATCTGTGTTCGCGTTTAATTATGGTAGTAGTTTTATTCATAATTTTGTCGTAAACTCTTATCCAATATTTCCCTTCTAAATTTTCTGCCCAGGCGAATTTATCGGCATTGGAGTTATATGTAAGTGCATAATATTTTCTGTTTTTTCGGATTTTTACAGGTAGTTTTTGATAATCCGGAGTTTCAGACTTTAAATCAAAGGCTCTGTATTGTGTTAAATAAAAATCATTAACATTATTTCTCAGCATCTGCATATTTAAACCCAGAACATATAGAAACCCGCTTTCGGAGCTTTTGGTAACTCTTGTTAGGTAGATAATATTAGGTAAGACGTTTTTTCCAAAATTCAGAGCCACGTAATTCCAGATGGCAAAACCTGCAATTTCAGCATTATCTCCGCGTAGATTATTAAGCTCGTTAAATTTTCCTGACATAATAAGATTTTTCACTTGATTGTCAGTTTCAGAGTTCCAATCTTCTGAAACATATTTAACAAGTCCGCTAACATACCATTCAGGAAAATTCAAAAGAGTTGTATTTGTAATCTTTTCTCCTAAATTTTCGCCAATTAACATATCGTTTAGAATAACGTTCGTAATTCCGGCTTTAATTTGTTTTACCAAAGAATTCCTATCTCCTTCGATATAAAGGAAAATTGTATTATCCAAAACTTTTGTAACGCCGCCAATATTATAACTGTAGGTTTCGGTATTCAAACCAAAGTTTCCCTGTCTGAAATCGGATAAGTTATGATAAACAACAAAAATTAAACGTTTTCGTAATTCGTATTCAAAAAAATCTTCGGTTTCTGGAATAAATTTATCTGCTAATTGAGCTGTCAGGAGTGCATTTGTCATTCCTCCTGAATAGAAATAAACATCAAATTTAGGATAACGATAAAAATACCAGTCAAAAGTTTCGAATTGAACTCTGTTTTTTCCAAAGTTCATTTGATGACCATTGTAGAATTGAGCTTTTAAAACAAAACTTATTACTACAAGAAAAAGTATATATATTAGTTTCTTCAAATCAATACAATTTTTCCGAAAAATAATAAATCGCTAAATTACTGCAAAATATTATTTTCTTAACTTAATTTTATGTAAAAAAGTTTATTTTTGTTAACAAAAACTAACAGTATGAAAACACGAATATTTTTTGCTTTAATTCTTATAACAAGTGTTCTGGAGCAAAATGTTTTTGCGCAGGAAGAAAACGGCGAAAATAAAAAAATAGGTTGGAATATGGGAATTATTCCCGTTGTATCCTATAATTCGGATTTAGGCTTTCAGTATGGAGCATTAACAAATGTTTACAACTACGGAGACGGAACACATTTTCCAAAATACTATCATTCGATTTATGCAGAAGTTAGTCGTTATACAAAAGGTAGCGGAATTTTCAGGCTGTTTTATGATTCAGAGTTTTTAATTCCAAACATCAGATTCACCGCTGACATTTCTTACTTGCCCGACCAGGCATTGGATTTCTATGGTTTCAACGGGTACGATGCGGTTTATAATAAAGTTTTTGAAGATGAATCGTCAGCTGCTTACAAAACACGAATGTATTATAAACACCAAAGAAATATTTTCCGAGTAAAACTCGATTTTCAAGGAAAAACTCCGGTTAAAAATTTAAGATGGGTATTAGGATATAAATTAATAAATGTGGAAATAGGTTCTGTACCTATTGATAAATTGAATTAGGGAAAAGACTCCGTTAATATGCTTCCTGATGTTAATACTTTGTTTGATGATTATGTTGCCTGGGGAATAATAAAACCTGAGGAAGTTGTCGGTGCCCTTCATAACGGATTAAAACTTGGACTGGTATATGATACCAGAGACAACGAACCTTGCCCCATGAAAGGAATTTGGACAGAAGTAGTTTTATATAATAATTATAATAAAGATTTTGTTTTTGGACGTTTAGGGTTTACTCATCGTCAGTATTTTACAATAATTCCCAAAAATCTTTCTTTTGCATATCGTATAGGATATCAAGGTGTTGTATATGGTAATGCACCATTTTATTTTATATGTTGCCGTACATGGTTTATTCTTATTTACCTTCATCTACTATTGACGGATTAGGAGGCAGTAAATCGGTTAGAGGAATGATTCGTAACCGTACGGTAGGTAATGGAATGGCTTTTGCAAATATGGAATTCAGATATAAGTTTGTAAGATTTAAGTTCATCAATCAGAATTGGTATATTGCTATAAATCCATTTTTAGATGCCGGAATGGTAGTGAATAAAAAAGAAATTGATACTTCGGGCGTCACTGCCGATATTTCTCAATATTTCAACAATAATGCAGAAAAACCGCATTTAACTTATGGCTGCGGAATTCGCTTTGCCATGAATGAAAATTTTGTAATTGCTGCCGATGCTGGATTTCCCGTAAAACCACAAGATGGAAAAATGGGGCTTTATATTGGGATGAACTGGCTATTCTAAAATTACATTGATAGAGTATAATAAATATTTTAAGTCGGACGATTCGGATTGGCTTGTTTTTATTCACGGAGCCGGTGGTAGTTCTACTATTTGGTTTAAGCAAATCAAATATTTCAGTAAAAAATATAATGTATTATTGGTTGATTTGCGAGGTCATGGTAAATCAAACAGTTTTGCTTTAAAAGATTTAGAAATAAAAAAATATTCTTTTCCAATCATTGTTAACGATGTTCTCGAAATATTAGACTACGAGAAGATTGACTCTGCCCATTTTGCAGGGATTTCGTTAGGTACAATAATTATTCGTCAACTTTCCGAAGAATATCCGCAAAGGGTAAAATCAATGGTATTGGGTGGAGCAATAATAAAGTTTAACATAAGATCAAAAATCTTGATGAAATTTGGATTTATTTTTAAATCATTACTACCTTATATGATGTTGTATAAATTTTTTGCTTTTATCATTATGCCAAAGGCGAATCATAAGTTATCAAGGAACCTTTTTATTCGCGAAGCTCAAAAAATTTACCGCTCTGAATTTATACGTTGGTATCGTATGACTACAAATATAAATCCTCTGTTAAAACTCATGAGAGATAAAGAGTTGCCAATCCCAACACTTTACGTTATGGGAGAAGAAGATTATATGTTTCTGCCAGCAGTTAGAAATTTTATTGCTAAACATAACTTGTACTCGCGTTTGGTTGTATTAAAAAATTGCGGACATGTTGTAAATATTGACCGCCCAGATGATTTCAATAAAATTGTAAGTGATTTTTTGATTTCAGTTATTGAGAATAAGTTTTCTAAAAGTTATAAATCAGAATCGTATTTTTAAAGAGTTTTGAATGAAAATCAAAATCCGGAATTAAAAATATAAATTTATAATGACGCTGAGTTGGTAAACTGAGCTTGTAGATGTGATCTCGTTACGAACGTTTTTGATCCTTCTCGGTTTGTGAGCGTAGCCTGACTCTTCGGCGTTATGTTACAATCTCTATCTGATTTGTGCTCCAAGCTCTTTGTAAGCTTTTATCAGAGAATTCATCATACCGTCAATTTGTTTATCGGTCATAGTTTTTTCCTTGTCTTCGAATATAAAACTCAAAGCATATGAAATTTTACCAGGCTCTATGCCTTTACCTTCATAAACATCAAATAGTCTTATCTCCGACAGCCTTTCTCCAATAACTCTAAATGCCCTTTCCTTCAAAACTTCATAAGAAATACTCTTATCTATCAACATTGATAAGTCTCTTTTTACTTTTGGGAACTTGCTTATTGGCGAATATTGAACATTATGTTTTGAATAAATTTTAATAAGTTGATCCCAGTCAAATTCGGCATGAAAAACTTTTTGTTCAGTTTCTGTAAGTTTTAATATTGATTTATTAACTTCTCCAAACCTAACCAAGCGAGTATTTGAATTATATAAATATATCAAAGAGTATTCATAAACTTCATCAGAAACGCTTTGAGTTTTTAAATTTTCTACATCAATACCAATTTTTTTCAGAAGTAAATCAACATAAGATTTAAGATAATAAAAATCTGTATTTTCGTCTTTTTTGTTCCAGTTAAGGTAGTTTTTCTTGCCGGTAATCCACAAAGCCAGGTATTTCTTTTCATAATATTTTTCGATTTTTTCGGGATTATCAATCTCGGGTTTTGAGTGATATGTTCGGCCAAATTCATAAAATTTTAAATCAGTATTTTTTCTGTTTACATTAAATGTTATAGCTTCCAATCCGCCAAATACTGATTTGTGCCTCATAATTGCAAGGTCGTTGCTTAGAGGATTATGCAATCGAACTACATCAGTATCGTTTTCGATTATATATTTGGTACTTATTAATGAGTTGCACATTATTTCGTTAAAACCTCTTGATGAAAGAAAATCAGAAATAGTATCTGTAATTTTTTCATTATCAGGTTTAGGAGTATTGTTTATTGAAATAGAAATTTTTTTTGGTATTTCAACATTGTTATAACCGTAAATTCTCAATATGTCCTCAACAACATCTTCTTGGCGATATACATCAACTCTGTAAGAAGGTATTTCTATTAGAGAAGTTTTACCGTTGTAGTTCTCTATTTTGATGTCGAGTGAGAGCATTATATTATTTAATGTTTCGTCATCAATGTTTTTGCCTATAAAGGCTCTGGCTTTATCATAATTGAAGTTAATTTTAACATTATCGAACTTAACTGGATAAAGGTCGTAAATACCTGAGGCGATTTTTCCGGCACCAATTTGCTCAATGAGTTGGGCAGCTCTTAATGCCGCATAAACTGTGATATTTATATCAGCTCCGCGTTCAAATCTAAAAGATGAATCTGTTGATAATTGATGTCTTTTTGCAGTTTTTCTTACAAAAGTCGGATTAAACCATGCACTTTCGATAAATATTTTATTTGTTGAAGTAGAAATTCCGGAATACAAACCACCAAAAACTCCGGCAATACACATTGTTTCTTCTGCATTGCAAATCATTAAATCCTCGGAAGATAATTTTCTTTCGACACCGTCGAGGGTAATGAATTTTGTATTTTCTGCAACAGTTTTTACGATAATTTTATTTCCAATTATTTTATCTCCATCAAAAGCATGCAACGGCTGCCCAGTTTCGTGTAATACAAAGTTTGTAATATCAACAATATTATTGATGGGAGAGAGTCCTATTGCTTTAAGTCTGTTTTTCAACCATTCAGGAGACTCTTCTACTTTTATGTCTGTCATATAAATACCTGAATATCTTTTGCAGGCATCTTTATTTTCTATTTCAATGGATAATTGATAATGTGCATGTTTATTATCAGGAATTTTAACTTCAGGTTTGTTAATTTTTTTCCCGTAATAAGCAGCTAAATCTCTTGCAACACCAATATGACTTGCAGCGTCAATTCTGTTGGGTGTAATATCAATTTCGAAAATAATATCATTTTCAATTTTAAAATAATCTGCAGCTTTTTTTCCAATAGGAACATCTTCCGGGAGAACCAAAATACCATCGTGCGAAGTTCCAATTCCAAGTTCATCTTCGGCACAAATCATTCCGTTGGATTCGATTCCGCGGATTTTTGATTTTTTTATTTCAAAAGTTTCAGAACCCTTATTAATTACTGCTCCAGGTAAAGCAACGACAACCTTTTGTCCTTGAGCAACATTTGGAGCTCCACAAACAATTTGATAAACGTCATTTTCTGATATTTTTACTGTTGTCAGGGTTAATCTGTCAGCGTTTGGATGTTTTTCGCATGTTAAAACCTCACCAATAACAAAATTTTCTAATCCGCCTTCAATTGATGAAAACTTTTCGATTCCCGAAACTTCTAAGCCTAATTGAGTTAAAACTGATGCTATTTTTTCAGGATTTTCGTCAATTTCGATATAAGACTTAAGCCAATTATAAGATATTTTCATTTTGTAATTTTTTTGCAAATTTAGTTAATAAAAAAAAAACACAAAAAAAAGCCGGAAAAATCCGGCTCTTATTATTTATATTCTTTCGTAAAGCTCCATATATCGTCTGAATTTTTCAACCAGAGTATTGTAGAGTTCATCGCGTTTGTGTTTTGCAGCCATATTCACAACTCTGCGGTAGGTTTCCATTGCCATTTGAAGTTCTATTTGAGTTCTTAGAATTTTATCGCTATCGAGAGAGAAAATGAAATCCAGCTCCTGTTCAGAAACTTTTACAATTTCTTTCAGGAAATTATCGCCTTTTTGATAATCTCCAACAGCATAATAAGCCTCTGCATATTCAATATCGAAAATTCCTGGAGTGTAAATATTTAATGGCATCAATGACTCGCATTTTGCAAGAGCTTCTTTTGCCCGTACTGTATCACCTTGTTGAGTAAGAAGAATAGCCAAGTCTTTGAAATTGTCGCGGATCTTCACAATTCTTGTAGTACGATTGATAGTATGGTCAATATAAACATCAGGATCCTGCATATTCCCGTATTTATACTTATTCATAAGATTGTCATACATTATATCTACGTCAATTCTTCCTCTGGAATTTGATTTAATAGGTACAAGACGATAAGCAAAGCCTTCGTTCTGGAAAAATTCATCGAGACCAACAGTATTTGAGCTGCCAATAGAGGTAAAATACAACGGGCGATCCCAATTGTTTGTTCTGAGCAAGTCCAAAAACATCATTTCGTTCTTGACAAGATATTTACGATTCATATCGAATTTAATAATTTTTTGTATTTTATCTGCATCTTTGGGCTTTACTGTGCCATTTTGAACAACTTTAACAGAATCAACTCTCATAAACAGTTTATTCTGATGGTAGGAGTAAACTTTATCTCCTTGATACATAAAGGAGCTTAGATTATCGTTTGCAATATATCTCATAAGAGAATCCACCGATATATAATTGTTTTCGAGTTCTCTTGAAACAGGAGCATAGTATAAAATATCACGTACTGTTGGTTCATATTTTGATCTTTCTAAAGTTAATGGCATTGGAGCAGCTTCCCAACTTGCGCATTTCATCTGGTCAATATACCAATCCGATGCAAAGTAAGGTAAGCAGCAAACTTTAACATCCGGTCTGATACCTTCAACTTCCTGAGCATACCAAATAGGAAAGGTGTCGTTGTCTCCATAAGTGAACAAAATTGCGTTTGGAGCACAGGTCATAAGGTAATTATATGCAAAATCACGAGCAATGAAACGCTTACTACGATTATGATCATCCCAATTTTCTTTTGCCATAATGTAAGGAACAGGAATGGCAATTAAAAAAGCTGTACTTGCCCCAACAATTTTTGAGCCTAATTTTGATATCAAATGATAAATTGCTAAAACTCCCAGCCCAATCCATATTGCAAAAGCATAAAACGAACCTGCATAAGCATAATCTCGTTCACGAGGCTGGAAAGGAGTTTGATTCAGATAAACAACAATAGCAATACCTGTAAGGATAAACAATAAAGTTACTATCCACCAGTCTTGTAAGTGTTTAAACAATTGATATACCAATCCTAACAGACCCAGCAACAATGGTAACATATAGTATTTGTTATTTGCTTTATTGTTCTTCAAATAATCAGGTAGCTTGCCCTGATCACCAAGTCTGGGAGTATCAATAAAACTTAATCCGGATTTCCAGTTGCCGTGAATAACATTTCCATGGCCTTGAATATCATTCTGACGTCCTGCAAAATTCCACATAAAATAACGCCAATACATCCAATTCAGCTGATAGTTTATAAAAAATTTGATATTATTAGCAAATGTAGGTTCGGTTTGAGTTTTTCTCATTCCACTCCATTCTTTGTATGCGTCGATATGCTCACCGGAATTACTGTACATTCTTGGGAATACAGTACATTTTGAGTCATCGTAAACAACCTTGGTTTTATAACCGATTTTATAATATTCATTATTTCTTTTTACATAAATTGGATCACCTTGATCATATTTTTGAGCTTCGGCAGTAAAATATTGACCGTACATTAAAGGACGATCCCCGTACTGCTCGCGGTTTAAGTAGTAAATTAAGCTGAAAACATCTTCCGGATTATTCTGATCCATAGGAGGATTTGCATTGGAACGGATAACAATAGTAGCATAAGAACTATATCCTATCATTATCATTGTAAATCCTAGCATAATAAGATTTAAAATCCGCTGATATTTTTTTGATATATAGTATATTGCCCAAACTACACCAACGAGGAAAATAATATTGAGAAATATGCTATCGGAAACATAAGGAGCTCCTATCAAAGCTACACTAATTGACGAGAAAATAAAACCTTTTAAATGGTTTTCGGAATAGTGAGTATAGTAAATACTTAACGCAAGCATTACAAAAACAAGCAAAAACCAGAATAATAATCCCGAATTGAAAGGCAATCCGAGAGTATTTACAAGGAATAATTCCAGATTTGAGGCAATAACAGCAACACCCGGGATAATTCCCCACATTATCATTGCTAAGATAAAAAGTGATAACAAAGTAGTAATAATAAAACCTTTGATGTTTGGTTTGTAATTCTTAAAGTAAAAAATAAATGCCAATGCAGGGATTGTCAATAAGTTAAGCAAGTGTACCCCAATTGACATACCGATTAAAAGTGTAATAAGTATTATCCATCTGTTAGCTTGAATTTGGTCATCGGAGTCGCTCCATTTTAACATAGCCCAGAATACTACAGCAGTAAAAAACGATGAGAAAGCATAAACTTCGCCTTCAACTGCTGAGAACCAGAATGTATCGCTGAAAGTATAGGCTAAAGCTCCGATTAAGCCCGCTCCAATTATAGCAATAATTTTTCCTAATGAATAATCTTTTTCGGGAGCAATCATTCTTTTTGCAAAATAAACTATTGTCCAGAAAAGAAACATTATAGTAAAAGCACTTACTATTGCCGAAAATGAATTTATCATTATCGCAACCTGTTCCGGTCCTGAAGCAAACATTGCAAAAAGTCTAGCTATTATTAAGAAAAAGGGTGCTCCGGGGGGATGCCCAACTTGTAATTTGTTTGATGCTGAGATAAATTCTCCACAATCCCAAAAACTTACGGTTGGTTCAACTGTCATCAGGTAAACAACTGCCGCAATGACAAATGTTAACCATCCGAAAGCATAATCGAGTTTTTTGAAAATTTTTTCATTCATAAGGTAAAATTTTTATTTGACTGCCAAAAATAATATTTTAAAAAGATTTTTTGGTTAAAATTATTTAAAAAGCTATTTTATCACCTTCTTTAATATTAAATTTATCGCATAATCCGCCATTAATTTCAACAACATAACGTGCAGGAGCCTTAGATGGAAGCGAGGTCTCATCAAGAACTTTGGTGTTTTTGTATATGTCAACTATTTCGAACTTTGAATTTACATAAATAATATCTAATGGAATTATTGTATTTCTCATATAGAAGGATTGGATTTCTTCTCTGTCCATCAGAAACAGCATACCTTGATTCTCTTCCATTGAGGGGCGAAACATTAATCCTCGAGCCTTGTCAATATCTGTGCTTGCAATTTCTATATCAATTTTTAACAATACATTTTCAGTTTTACTGTCAACAAAATTTAATTCGCCGTCTTTTCTGAACTTTGGTGGATTTTCGAAGCTGTATTCTTTTATTTTCAATTCTTCTCTGTTTTTAATGTTAGAATTGTCTTCATTTTTTTTATTTTTATCGTTATTGCAACCTAATAAAATAAGTGTAGCACAAATTGACACTAAAATAATTATTCTATTCATAACTTTAAAGTTGTAAGCTGTTTAATTTGTAATAATATGATTTTTTCTCTATAAGACTTTCGTGTGTTCCGCTTTCAATAATTTCACCATTCTGCATAACATAAATCATATCTGCATTTCGAATTGTTGATAAACGATGGGCTATTATTATTGCCGTTCGGTCTTTCATTAAATTTTCGAGTGCTTGCTGAACGAGCTTCTCGGATTCGTTGTCCAGAGCACTTGTAGCTTCGTCAAGTATAAGAATGGGGGGATTTTTAAGCAATGCCCTGGCTATGGATATTCTTTGTTTTTCACCTCCCGATAGTTTGCAACCTCCATCGCCTATATTTGTTTGGTATTGATTTTCGGTTTCTATTATAAAATTATGTGCATTTGCTATTTTTGCGGCTTCAATAACTTTTTCGTAATCAACATCATTAATTCCGAAAGCTATATTATTATAGATAGTTTCATTAAATAAAATTGGTGTCTGATTAACATATCCTATAAGGCTTCGCAGGTCTTTTAATTTAAAGTTTTTAATATTCGTTCCGTCAATCAATATTTCTCCCTCGTTAACATCATAAAATCTAGGTATTAAATCTATCAGCGTGCTTTTACCGCTACCGCTTTGACCAACAATAGCAATTTTTTTGCCTTTTTGTATCTTAATATTTATGTTTTTTAAAACCGGGATATCATTGTATGCAAACGATACGTTTTTGAATTCAATACTTTCGTCAAAACTTTTTTTTGAAATGGCTCCCTGGGTTTCCACAATTTTATTTTCAGCTTTAAGAATATCGTTAACTCTGTCAACCGAGGCAAGAGCTTTTTTTATGTTATACCAGGATTGAGAAAGAGTTTTTGCCGGTGAAATTATTTGTGAAAAAATTATCAAATAACCAATCAGAGCCTGAGATGACATAATTTTATTTTCACCTAAAATCATACTTCCTCCATACCACATTATTACTACCACAGAAACCGTAGCAAGAAATTCTGTTAAGGGACCGGCAAGAAATCTTTTGCGATTTATCTTATTCATTAAACCTGTATAGAGGTTATTTGTGTTATAGAAACGATTTTTAACATGTTCTTCGGCATTAAAAGCCTTAACTATTCTGAGTCCTCCAATCATTTCGTCAATTTGAGCCATCAAACTTCCCATGTGTTGCTGACCTGCCATGGAGGTTTTTCTTAGTGTTTTGCCAATTTGCCCAATTACCAATCCTGTCAAAGGCAATAAAATGAAAACAAAAATGGTTAGTTTCCAGCTGATTACTATCATCGAAACTAAAAACATAATTATCTTAACAGGGTCACGAAAAACTATTTCCAAGGAACTCATTATTCCCCATTCAATTTCCTGAACGTCGTTTGTCATTCGCGAAATAATATTTCCTTTTTTTTCTTCGGAAAAATATCCAATCGGAAGCCCTACAACTTTATTGAACAACTCATTTCTGATGTCTCTGACTACACCGTTTCGGATGGGCACCATAAAATGATTGGCAAGATAAAATGTAGCAGTTTTAAGAAAAGTAGCAATTATTACAATAATTCCAATAAGTATTAAAGCCTTTAATTCTCCTTTTTCAATAATTATATTACTTAACCAAAAATTAAAATTATATTCAAGACTTTTAAAACTTGTCCAATCAATTGGCTGCGGTTCGGTGATAAGAGGTTGAGTTTTGAATAAAATCCCCAGAAAAGGAATTGCCATAGCAAACGAAAACAAACTGAAAATCGTGGACAAAATGTTGAAAATTATGTTCAGAAATGCATAATTTTTATATGGCAATATATAACTAAATATTTTAAGAATGTTTTTCACTGATAATATTTTTAAATTCCGGTATAATTAAAAGGTGTTATGCTTTTTAATTCATTTTTTACTTTATCGTCAATATTTAGATTGTCAATAAATTTTTCGAAAACTTCTGGTGTAATTTTTTGATTTGTTCGAGTTAATTCTTTGAGTGCCTCGTAAGGATTAGGATATTTTTCTCGGCGTAATATAGTTTGAATGGCTTCGGCAATAATAATCCAATTGTCTTCTAAATCTTGCTTTATCTTTTCTTTGTTAAGCAGCAATTTATCCAATCCTTTTAAAATTGATTCATAAGCAATACGAGCATGAGCAAAAGGCATACCTACATTTCTGATAACTGTAGAATCTGTTAAATCTCTTTGCAGTCGGCTCACAGGAAGTTTTTCTGCCAGATGAGAAGCTAAGGCGTTTGCAATACCTAGATTACCTTCGGCATTTTCAAAATCAATGGGATTAACTTTATGAGGCATAGCACTTGAACCAACTTCGCCCTTTTTAATTTTTTGTTTAAAATAATCCATTGAAATATAAGTCCAGAAATCTCTGCAAAGGTCAATGAGAATTGTGTTTATTCTTGCAATGGCGTGCATCTGAGCTGCTATATTGTCGTAATGCTCAATTTGTGTTGTGGGATAGCTGCGTTTTAGACCTAATCTTTGTATTACAAAATTTTCTGCAAAATTATTCCAATTAATCTCTGAATATGCAACAAAATGAGCATTAAAATTTCCTGTTGCTCCTCCGAATTTAGCACTACACGGTATAGATTTCAACTGTGCCAATTGCTCTTTCAGACGAACTGCAAAAACATTAATCTCTTTGCCTAAGCGTGTGGGAGAGGCCGGTTGTCCGTGTGTTCGTGCAAGCATAGCTATATCTTTCCATGTTTCGCTAAGTGTATCAATTTTATTAATTAAAATTTCACAAGAAGTGTAAAATTCGTTTTCCAAATAATCTTTAATGCTTAATGGGACAGCTGTATTGTTAATATCTTGAGAGGTAAGTCCGAAATGTATAAACTCCTTAAATTCCTCAAGTCCAAGGTCAGAAAATCGTTCTTTCAGAAAATATTCAACAGCTTTTACATCATGATTCGTAATTTTTTCTATTTCCTTTACTCTTAAAGCATCATCGAAGCTGAAATTTTGGTATATTTTTCTTAATTCAACAAAATTCTTAGTTTTAAAATCTTCAAGTTGCTTGAGAGGAATTTCGCATAATGCAATAAAATATTCAACTTCAACCAATACTCTGTATCTTATCAAGGCATATTCGGAAAAATAATTTTGCAAAACTTTCGTTTTTTCTACATACCTTCCATCAACCGGTGATATTGACAATAAACCTTTATAATTCATAATCATCATTTTGTAAAAACAAACGCAAATATACCTTATTTTATTTAATTACAAGTTTTTTTAGTTGGTTAGTTAGTTAGTTGGTTAGTTAGTTAGTTGGTTTGATAGTTAGTTAGATAGTTAGATAGTTAGTTGGTTGGTTAGTTTGATAGTTAGATAGATAGATAGATAGTTAGTTAGTTAGTTAGTTAGTTAGTTAGTTGGTTAGTTGGTTAGTTGGTTGGTTAGTTTGATAGTTAGTTAGATAGTTAGATAGTTAGATAGTTAGATAGTTAGATAGTTAGATAGTTGGTTAGTTGGTTAGATAGATAGTTAGTTAGTTAGATAGTTAGATAGTTAGTTGGTTGGTTAATCAGTTATATAGTTGGTTAGTTGATTGGGGTATTAGAAAGTTGTTGTGCTTATCGAAAAAAAAGATTACTTTAAAACAATTAAAAAAATTTTATATATTTACTGCAACAAAAAAATAAGAACATACTCCAAAAAATTTGAAGCCATGGCAAAAAAAATCTTAAACGAAAAACTTAATCCAAAATCTCTGGATGCTCACATTTTGCAAGTACTTACAGGTGAAAGAAAATTCGAAAATGTTTTTCAGTCTGTTTCGAGGATGATACTCGGTGATAAATCAAAAATTGAAAAAGTGAATGTAAATGGTCGTAGTACTTATGATTTTAAAATATTCCGTGAGGGTAAAAAGCATATAATTGGAATGTATGACGAAATAAACAGCTTTGTGTCTTATGTTAAAGATGCTGCCGAAAACGGTTCTTCAAAGGAGATGGCTTTTGTTTTGATTGGAGAACCAGGTAACGGCAAAACATTTTTTGTGGACCATTTAAGTATGCTATACAGAAATTTTATTTCCATTCCTGAAAACCGTCGTTATACATTTGTCTTTAAAGACCTCGACAAAATCGGAGGATACGGAAAAATAACCCGCATAGAATCCCAAACTTATGAGGACCCTATGATTCTGGCATTAAATCTTTTCGATGACAAAGAAGCCAATATCAATCATTTACAGGAATTGGGATTTAACGATAAACAAATAGAAAAACTCTACTTCAATTATCGGCCTTTAGGCTCATGTTCATATTATATTCTTAATCAAGTGAGGGAATATTGTAATAATGAAATCGAAAAGATAAAAGAATTTATTGAAATTGTACCTGTTCCGGTCAGTGAATCGCGCGGAACCATCACAGGAAAATATGCTGCAAAAGATAAAATCACCTCTTCGGCAACAGATTTAATTGGGGAGGAGTCAATTACCCGTCTTTTACATATCTCTGATACCGATAATCCGTATAGGTTCGATTTGCGTCGTGGGGCTCTTGCCCGGGTTGCAGGCGGGGGCATTCATTTTGCAGACGAAATATTTAAAAACAAACGCGATCTCGTTCAGGTTTATCTTGGTGTTATTCAGAATAGAACAATAGAAGTCGAAGGTTATAAATGGCCTCTCGACACTTTAATTATTGCAACAAGTAATAATGCCGAATTTGCCAGATTCCTTGAAGAAAAAGAACAAGCTCCAATCATTGACCGCTGTAGACTTACTTACATGTCTCACAATACGAACTACAGACTACAGCAAGAATTAACAGCCTATGCCATCGGTAGTCAGAACAAAACAACATTTATGGCCGAAAAACTACACATTGATCCAAATCTCAACTATACAGTATCTGTTGCTTTTGTGTTAACCAGAATGCCTGCAAACGACAAACTCACTCCGGTAGAAATGATGAAACTTGCTGCCGGAGAAATTGCCGGGGAAAAAAGTATTAAAACACTTGCAGAAGTAATTTCAGAACTTAATACAGACCCAGATGTTACAAAACGTTTCGGACAAAAAGGTCTGGGACACAGAAATTTAGGTCGAGCATTGCAAGTTTTGCTCGAGCAAAGCACAACCCAAGAAGGAAAATGTATGTATGCCGGCGATGTATTCAAAGCCATAGAAACCATTATTCTCGACTATGTTCAAGATCCTAACGACAGAACAAAATACTTCAACGACCTCAAAATTGCTCGCGAATTATATCGTAAAAATGTCCAAACAACTATCTTCAATGCCTATATGGACGAACCAAAAGCCATTGAAAAAGATGTTATGAATTATGTTAATATGATTATTGGTATTGATGCCAAAAATCTTGGCCCCGATAAAATCTGGACTTATCGCGACCCGCAAACAGGTAAATTAGTGCCTCTAAAAATTGATGAAACTTTTGTTAACAGCGTCGAAGAAAGACTCGGTTTAAAGAATAACGAACAAAAGCAGAGTTTCAGAACTACTATTGCCAAAATTTACGGGCAAAAAATGAATAGCGATCCTACTTATAATTTCATGGATAATAACGAATTAGTGAAAGCCGTTACCGATGTGAGATTAAAATCTGATATTTCCGGAGCCGGTAGTTTAATAGGTGCTTTATCTAACAGAACAAACGAAGAAAACATGAAACTCTATAACCGTATGATTGATACAATGATTAATAAACTCGGTTATTGCGAAACTTGTGCCCAAAAAACTATCGAGTATTTCTGCACTTACGATGATTCTAATTAGTAAGTTGTTAAATTACTGTTTTATATGTGTTTGATTTGAATTATAAATTCATATAAATTAAATTTGATGGAAAATTCCGAAGAACCAAAAATATCGCCTGAAATACAAGAAATAATCGAAAAAGAAAAACGTCTTTCGGAGGTTTTAAGACAAACACATGATATTGTTTTAAATCAAAATGCTGATGGCAATTTGATTGTTACAGGATTGTATGATCTTACAGATATAGAATTGTTTTTGTTTTTCAGGCAGGATAATCAAACATTAAAACTTCAGACCCTTGATGAACTTCTCGAACGTGACAAACAACGTGAAAAAGACGGATTTCCCCGAAGGATACGCCTTGGAAAATATATAAAGCCTGTCAAAGGCAATAAAGAAAAGATTGTTGTTGTTCCTACCACCACGGAGCCAAAATTTTACCACGACGACACTATCACCGAAGACGAAGAAACTACCGGTGGCAGCGGAGAAGGAGAAGAAGGTGAAGTTATTGGCGAACAAAAATCGCAACCACAGCAAGGCGAAGGCGAAGGACAGGGAGCAGGGCAGGGTGACAGCTCCGATCACGACTTAATTGAAGATGCTTTTGACCTTGGAAAGATTATTACTCAAAAATTCCATCTGCCAAACCTTCAACCCAAAGGGAAAAAGCTATCTTCTACAAAATTAACTTACGACCTCACCGATATAAACAGAGGTTTTGGTCAATATCTCGACAAAAAGTCTACAATAAAAAAAGTTGTTGAAACAAATATTCTTTTGGGTAGAATAAAACCAGGCGAAGAATTTAATCCCGAAGAGTTAATCGTAAATCCTAAAGATCAGATTTTCAGGATTTTATCTCCCGAAAAAGATTTCGAAGCTCAGGCTGTAGTTTTCTTCTTGAGAGATTATTCCGGATCAATGATGGGAGAACCAACCGAAGTCGTGGTTACACAACATTTGTTTATTTATTCCTGGTTGATGTTTCAGTATCAGAATCAGGTTAGCACAAGATTTATTGTTCATGATACTGCAGCTAAAGAAGTTCCAGATTTTTACACCTACTACAAATCGAATGTAGCCGGAGGAACTAATGTTTATCCTGCTTATGAATTAGTTGCTCAAATAATAGAAAAAGAACAACTTTACCGCGAAAACAACATTTATGTTTTTCATGGCACCGACGGAGATGACTGGGAGGAAAACGGACAAAAATCAATTGCTGCTGTAAGAAAAATGTTAACTTACATTAACCGTATGGGTATTACCGTAGCAAAAAACTCCTGGGGCAGCGACGACCGAAAAACAATCGTGGAAAAATATTTTGAAGAATCAGGATTACTTAAAGAAAAAAGTAATCTTATCAGACTCGATGCTTTTAAAGCCTCCGGAGTTAGCGAAGAAAGAATTATTGAAGGCATTAAAAAACTTTGTTCCGAAAAATAAAACATTTAAAACATGGAACTTATTGACCAAAAAACCAAAACCATAATGGAAGGCTGTAAAAATAGAGCACTTGCAGCCGGATTGGATCTACCTTTAGATACATTGGAATATATTGTTACTAACAGAGATTTAATTAAGCTTTCTCCGAAAGTAATGATACCAACGCTTTACGATTATTGGGTAAACGATGTGGAAATCTTAAAAGAATCCGGACGATATAAACTTTATCCTTCAAATCCTTACGAAACAGTTATAAATACTCGTCCTCCAATTTCTTTTTATAACGACAATAATCCCGATTGGTTAAACATAATGATTTTTTATCATGTTCTCGCACATATTGATTTTTTCAGAACTAATACGCTTTTTGCAAATACCTGGAATGACGACTTTGTGGGCAAAGCGCTTGCCGACAAAAGATTAATTGAATCTTTCAGATCTAAATACGGACGATGGGTTGATTATGTGATTGAATTTGCACGAAGCATTGATAATATATGTGCATATTTTAAAGAATTGCCAAAAATAAATCTTTTTCCCGAACAAGAACCCGGTAAAAAACTCGAATACCTGATAAATATCTTTCTACCGGAAGTTAAAAAACTTAATAATATTGAAATTTTAAAATATATTGATAAATACAATTACTATTGCGAATTAAATAAAGAAACAGCCGAAAACTTATTTTTTGCCGATATTATAAACATTTTTCCTGAATTTGATTCCTATTTCGAAAAATATGAAACCATACCGGATAAAAATTCGGACCTATTGGAATTTTTAAATGAGTATTCTCCTTTTCTGAATCGGAAAGAAAATCAATGGATGAAGTCAATTCTCACTATAATAAGAGATACCGCATTGTATTTTGCTCCCCAAATGAGAACCAAAATTATGAACGAGGGATGGGCTTCATACTGGCACAACGAGTTGTTTCTTACCGACGACAGAATAAGCACTCACGAAACTCAATATGCTAAAATTAACGCAGGAGTTACCTCAATAAGTAGAATAGGATTAAATCCTTATGCTATTGGGCTTAGATTGTTTGAATACATTAAAGATAAAGCCGACAGAGGAGCTTTTACGCTTGAATACGATAGAATATCCGATATTGACAATAGATTAAATTATAATAAAAATACAGGGCAGGGATTAAATTTTATTTTTAAAATCAAATCGCATTTCTCTGATTTTAATTTCATAAATACATTTGTAGATCAGGAATTTGTTGATAGATACAATCTTTTTGTTGTAGGCAAAAGGCTCGATGAAGATAGAAATGTAATACAGTATTACATTAAAAGTCGTAAAGCTGAAGATTATAAACAAATGTTGATTGATTCAATGTATCATCCGCCATTGATTAGAGTTAATATCGAAAAAACTACCGAAGATAACCTCTATCTGGAACATGAATTCGAAGGCAAACAATTATATAAACCATACATAGGAGATACTCTTATGGGGATTGAATTTTTATGGGGATCGCAAGTCAGCCTCGAAACAACAGAAATTAGGGTTGAAAAAACAAAAGAAGAAAAAGTCGGAGAGCAAAAGAAATTTATTTACGATCGGGTTTTATATGTTATGAAGGATAAAAAATTAAGCAAAACAAAACTTTAAAAACATGAAACTAAATAATAAAAAACCTGAATTAAACATTGAAGAAAAAGCTGCAAGACTCGAAGCTGCCTTGAATAAACTTTCCGAAGAACTGAAAATTAACGATCTGTATGAAAAAATAAATTTCGACGATTTTTTATTTCTGGCTTCAAGGCAACCAAAACTTGTATTCAGAGATATTTTCATGTTTTTTCATGATATGATTCATCACTATGTACCCGAAGGTAAAGACGATTTTGAAATTAATGAACATAGTGTAGGATATGTGGATTATGACTGCCGAAAGCTTTTTGTCGAAGACTGTGACGAACCTTTTTTTGCTGACAGACTTTTTGCAAATCGTTTTATGAATTTAATAAAAACATTTAACGCCGGAATTAAAAACAATAAGATTATTCTATTTGAAGGACCTCCGGGAAGCGGGAAATCAACATTTCTTAATAATCTATTACTCAAACTAGAACAGTTTTCAAACACTCCCGAAGGTGTAATGTATAAAACATACTGGAGAATAAAACCCGAATCAATAAAAAGAAAATCTTCTCTCAACGCACTTCAACAAAACGAAAACCAATCAAACAACCGGAACTTTATAGAAATATCTTGCCCGAGTAATGATCATCCTATATTACAAATTCCTAAAAAGTATCGCCGAGCCTTACTCGAAGAGCTTATTGAAGATGAAAACGTTAAAGAACAAATTTTTAACCACCGGGAATATAACTGGATTTTCACCGACAGTCCTTGTCATATTTGCAGTTCTATATTTCAGACTTTACTTGGAGAATACTCCGATCCTCTAAAAGTTCTCGACACTATTTATGCTAAACGTATAACCTTTAACAGACTTTTTGGCAAAGGAATTTCTGTTTTTAATCCCGGCGATGAAATTTTTAACAGGGCTATAACTGACTTAACTCTGCAAAATCAAATAAACGAACTTTTTAGCAACGAAGAGATAAAATACATTTTCTCCAATCTTGCATATACAAATAATGGGGTTTATGCACTGATGGACATCAAAGAAAACAATATAAAGCGATTGACAAATCTTCATGGAATTATTTCCGACGGGATACATAAAGTTGAACACGTCGAAGAAAAAATAAAAAGTATTTTCCTCGGACTTGTAAATCCTGAAGACAAACAAAACTACGAAAATATTAAATCATTTCAGGATAGAATAACTCACGTAAAAATCCCTTATATTCTTGATTACACTGCCGAAGTAAATGTTTATAAACACAAATTTGACAATATCGAAAAGATGTTCTTACCGGGAGTTCTCGAGAATTTTGCAAAAATTATTATTTCTACCCGGATGAATCTCGAAAATTCAGTTGTCTCTAAATGGCTTTCAAAAAATGTAAATAAATATTCGCAATATAATGACAAAAACTTCCTCTTGCTCAAAATGGATTTATATAGAGGAATTGTACCTAAATGGCTTTTAGAAGAAGATATTAAAAACTTTACCAGAGATGTTAGAAAAGCTCTGTTAAAATCTGCCGAAAATGAAGGTTTTACGGGAATTAGCGGCAGAAATTCAATTAATATTTTTGGAACGTTAATATCGCGTTTCGAAAATATCGGTAAATACATCACCATGGATGATGTCAGAACTTTTTTTGAATCCAATGATAAATTAAACGAACAAATACCAAACGGATTTATTGCTTCTCTTGTTAACCTTTATGATTATGAAGTTCTCCAGAACATTAAAGAATCAATTTATTATTTTTCTGAAAAACAGATTCGTAAAGAAATTCTAAATTATCTTTTTGCTTTAAATTATGATATTGGTAATACTGTAAGAAATACCTTTACAAACGAAGATATTGAAATCACCGAAGAACTGTATAAAAACTTTGAAGCCACAATTTTAGGAGTGGATTCTACTCAAGCCCAAAGAGAATCCTTCAGAAAAGAAATGCATAGGGAATTCGTTACTCAAACACTTGCCGGCGAAATCCGTTTAAAGGGGCTCGATATTCAAAAAACCACACAGTATTTTAATCTTCTCGAAAAATACACCCGCAGTTTAAAAGAAAATGCTTTGAGCATATACATTCATAATGACAATTTCAGAAGGTGCATAATGGAGTTTGAAACACAATCATTTAAAAATTATCCCGAAAAAATGAAAAACGATATAAAAAGATTACTTAAAAATCTTGTTTCTTGTTTCGGATATACTCTCGAAGGAGCTAAGCAGGTTAGTATATATGCAATTGACAAAAAACTCTGGGAAAAATTTGGCAAGTAAAATAGATTATCTTCAAAAACATAACGCAATTAATTAAATTGTTACTTATTTGCAAATAATTTCTAAAAACTTATTTTTGTAAAAAAAACAAATAACAAAAATGATAAAGGAAAATCTCTGTGCTTATTTCGAAAATGCAATAAAATCAAATTGGGAAAATTTATCAATGCAAGATTATGACAACGGATCTTTAACTTATGGAGCCTTTGGGATACAGATGCTAAACATACATCATTTGTATCGCCAACACGGCATTGAAAAAGGTGATAAAATTGCTCTTGTAGGTAAAAATTCTATATATTGGGCTTCCGTGTATATCGCAACAGTTACTTATGGAGCTGTAATTGTGCCATTATTACAGGATTTTACACCTAACGATATATACAAACTCGTAAATCATTCCGACGCCAAGCTCCTATTTGCTTCGGAGTTTATTTGTAAAAAATTTGACTACACTCGATTCGAAAATCTTAGAACAGTTTATTATCTTGACGATTGCGGAGTGGCTTTTGATTATACAAATGAATTTGTCGCTTATGACAGAGATGTAAACAAACATATTACCAGCGATACTTTTAAAATCGAATATATAAATAACTCTACCCTTGCAGCAATTTTATACACTTCTGGGACTTCCGGTTCTCCTAAAGGGGTAATGTTAACCCATAACTCTCTTGCTGCCAACATAAGATATGCAATAGCAAATATGCCTCTTCGTCCTGGTGATCAGATAGTTTCGTTTTTACCTTTGGCTCATTGCTATGGAGCAGCATTCGAGTTTTTATTTCCATTCTGTGTAGGCTGCACAATTACCTTTATGGGCAAGTTGCCCTCCCCACAGATTATTTTAAAAGCAATGGGAGAGATTCAACCAAAATTAATTCTTAGTGTTCCTTTAGTTCTCGAAAAAGTTTATAAAACAAAAATAAAACCGGTTTTAAATAATCCATTTGCTCGAATAATCACCAAAATACCACTGATAAGAAAACTCTTATACATGAAGATTGTAAATTCCCTTAATCAGTCTTTTGGTGGAGAATTTAAAGAGATTGTAATCGGTGGGGCAAAAATGAATGAAGAAATGGAAGTTTTTCTTAAAACTATTGGGTTTAGGTTTGCAGTTGGTTATGGAATGACTGAATGCGGTCCTTTAATTTCTTACGATGGTTGGAGAACAAATAAACTTCATGCTTCAGGAAAACCTATTGATTGCCTTGAAGTAAAAATAGATGCTCCCGGAGGTCGGGTAGGAGAGATACTAGTAAAAGGAGAAAATGTAATGCTGGGCTATTATAAGAACCCAGAAGAAACTGCCAAAGTTCTTGACAAAGACGGATGGCTACATACAGGAGATCTTGGAATTATTGATGATGATGGTTATTTGTTTATAAAAGGCCGTTCAAAAAGTATGATTCTTTCGGCTTCTGGTCAAAATGTTTATCCAGAAGAAATTGAATCAAAATTTATGAATTTTCCTCTAGTTGCGGAGGTTCTGGTAGTAAATAGGGATAATCTAATTACAGCACTTATATATCCTGATCAAGATAAAATTAAGAAAAACAATCTGAAACCCGTACAGGTCGAAAAAGTTCTATTAAATTATCAAAAGCGTGTTAACGAAGAACTGCCTAATTATATGCAGGTAAAACGATTACAAATAATGGAAGAAGAATTTGTTAAAACACCAAAACGAAACATAAAAAGGCATCTTTACGAAAATTAATCTTCAAACAAAATTTTTATGAGAATTTGTTTCATAATGTATCCTTGGAATAGCTTTAATCCCGAGAGAGATTCCACTTTAAGAATTATTCACGAATGAGTATTGAGAGGTCATGAAACTGCAATAATTCATTCCGGAAATTTATCAATCATAGGTGGTAATGTTTATGGTATATGCGAAAAAATCCGCCCGTTCGAAAAAGTTCCGGTATCAATAAAAAATTTTTATTATTCAGTAAAATTCGATAGAGTAAATATCCCTTTAAAAAGTTTTGATGTAATTTTTATGAGAGATAATCCTCCCATAGATCAGATCCCTTTGTTCTCAATTTTCTAGATGCAGTAAAAGATGACGTTTTCATCGTAAATAATATAAACGGATTAAGGGAGGCCAACAATAAAATTTATCCGGCTTCATTTTACGATCCAAATTCTGATATTATACCAAATACTTATGTTTCAAAAGACATAGATTTATTGATGGAAATTATTACCAATTCATCTTCAGACAAAATGATACTAAAACCACTTGACGGATATGGAGGAAAAGGAGTTATTATAATTGAAAAATCAGCAATGGCAAATATCAGATCATTGCTCGATTTTTACATCCGTAAACATGAAAATAAACCTGGATATGTTATACTGCAAGAATACGTGGAAGGGGCAGAAAAAGGCGATGTGCGAGTTCTAATTTTGAATGGAAAGCCTATTGGAGCCATACGAAGAGTTCCTACAAAAAATGATTTCAGATCCAATATATCTTCCGGTGGTTCAGTCGAAAAACATTCCTTAACAAAGAATGAAATAAAAATTTGTAATAAAATCGGGAAAAAACTTCTTAAAGACGGAATTTATTTTGCAGGCCTTGATATTATTAGTGAGAAACTCATCGAAATTAACGTAATAAGCCCGGGAACAATTACTGATATAAATAAACTGAATAGAACAAAAATTCAAAAAAAGATTGTTGATTTTCTTGAGGAACAAGTTAAATTAAAAACATAAGAAATGAAAATTTCCAGACTACCTATCAATCAGATTATTGAAAAAATACAAAACGAAGAATTGTTCGAGGCACAGTCCGAAGATGGTAGTTTCAATATAAAAATTGCCAAATATGTTCCGTATTGTTGTTTTGCCATTCACAGCGGTTCGAAATTGCAAAACGGATTAAACTCAAAAATTTTGCTGAACGAATAGAACGCTGGTATGAAGAGGACCCGTTTACAGATAGTTTTATAAAGTCTTTGCCTATTACACTCATTGCAAATGATTCTCGTTTTGAATACGATTTGAACCCTTCGCCGGAGAACAGCATATATACCGAAGCCTGGGGCAAAAAAGTATGGAAAATTCCACTAACACCACAAGAAAAAAATCGAGTCTTAAAAAGCACGAAAATTTTTACAAAGTTGTTTCCGCACTAATCGGAAAAATTCAAACAAAATTTAACTCCTGTGTTGTTTATGACATTCATTCTTATAACTATAAAAGATGGGACAGGGAAGTTCCTTTGTTTAACATTGGAACTATTAATATAGACCGAACAAAATTTTCGGATTGCATTGAAAACTGGAAAGAAGAATTGAATAAAATCAAATTGAATGATATTCAAACAACAGTCGCCGAAAATGATGTGTTCAAAGGAGAGGGATATTTGTTGAAATTTATAACTCAAAATTTTAAAAATACTCTGGTTCTTGCAACCGAAATAAAAAAAGTTTATTGCAATGAACTTAATGGCGATTCTTATCCAAAAATTATCCGACAGCTCCAGATTGACTTAAAATCGGCAATTATCAATAACGCACTTTTCTTTTCAATAAAAAACACTAACTGGAATAAAACTTCTGTTAATCTTCTCCTCGATAATAAAAGCCTTAATAATCAGATACTGAAGGTTGATAAAGAATTATACAAACTTCTAAAGGATTATGAGCTTTTAGTTGCGGTTACTCCGGTAAATTCAGAATCCGAAAAACTTAAATTTTTCCGTAGTCATTTTAGCGTAATCCCTGATTTTAAATATAATCCGATAAAAATCAAATCTTACGATATTAAACAAAAACTACTTAAAATTAACGTAAACTCTATTGATGATGTTTCGATAAGAAACCTGTATAAATCATTTGTAATGTCTTCTTTTGATATGATTGATCTTATCAGTTCGTTAAACACTGAAAAATTTTTAATAAACTCAATTCGTTATTACCGACGACCAGCCAACAAGGATATTGAAAATGCCAAATATCTTTTGAGTTTACCAGATATCCCCGGAGAAGCAAAAAAGGAGCCTTTGTATTCCGCTACACAAGCAATGGCTTTTTTAAAACGCGAAATGGATAGGTATAATTTAAAATGCAATATTGAATTCAGCAATAAAATTATCGCAAAAATAATGGTGATAAATTCGAGAAAAACTCTTTTGATAAAGCAAAGTGCTCAATTTAAGCACAAAGAATTATATGCTTTAGCTGCTCATGAAATAGGAGTCCATTTAATTACTACAGTTAATTCACACAACGAAAAATTAAAAATTTTTAATATAGGATTGCCTAATAATACCGAAACACAGGAAGGGATTGCCATTCTATCTGAATATCTAAGCGGAAATTTAATTCTCGACAGATTGAAAAAAATTGCTCTTAGGGTATTAGCTGTTGATTACATGTGTAACGGAGCAGATTTTATTGAAACTTTTTCAAGTATAAGAAAAAAATACGATCTCGATAGCAATACAGCTTGGAATATCGTTGCGAGAATTTACAGGGGAGGAGGATTCACCAAAGATTTTCTTTACCTTAGAGGTTTCGTGAAATTATTAAAATTCTGGGAAGAACATCATGATTTAACTCCAATAATGATCGGCAAAACTTCGCTTGAGTATTATAATCTTATAGAAGAAATGATTGGCAGGGAAATGATAGAGCCTCCAAAATATATACCTGAATTCATTGTAAAACCAAATCACGAAAATAATAATCCAATTTATTCTTATATTCTTAAAGGGTTAAAATCTTGAATTTAAAACGTTTTCCGTTAAGTTAGGCAAAAAGCTCTATAAATGCTCGCGAATAGTTGCACTATAATACCTTAACCCAAATTCTGCCTTAGAGAATACATAATTTGAGAAAATTGTATAATAAAAGCCTCTCACGAGGTTTTTATTCTATATTCGAAATGTGCTTTATAAATTGGAAACGTTCATATATTTTCGGGTCTTCGATGTTTTTGTATGAAAGCTTTCCTCTGAACTGATCAATGTTGCTGAATTTGTTTTTATCCATCCATTCTTCAATGCCTTTAACTATGACACCGGCTTCTTTAACTCCTTTTTTGTAAAGAACAGAACATAACTGAACTGTTTTTGCTCCAGCAAGAATTTGCTGTATTACTCCGTCTGCATTGTGTATTCCGGTTGAAGCTGAAATTTCAATATTTGGAACTTGACCGCTAACAATAGCAACCCATCTGAGCGTGTGTTTCAAATCATTTTCATAACTTAGGGCAGATGAAGCTTTCATTTCCATTGTATTGATGTCTATCACCGGTTCGAAAAATCTGTTAAACAGTACAAAACTGTTAACACCTCTAAAATGTAAATTTTTTACAACATAAGCAATATTTGTGAAATTTCTGGAGATTTTTACGGCAAATCTCAACTTTGTTTTACTGCTTACATGCTCTACAATTTTATAATATTGTTCTTCGATTTTGGCCGCGGGAGTATCGGCATCAAAATTTGGAACGTTGATATTCAATTCAAGAGCATCTGCTCCGGCATCTTCAATTTTTTTAACAAAGTCTTCCCATTCGTCATCTGAAACGCAATTTATGCTTGCAATTACGGGTATTTTAACATTTGATTTTGCTGTTTTTATAAGTTTAATATAATTATCTAAAACATCATGTTTGAGATAATTGCTAATATAATCTTGAGCTTCCGGATAATCGAGGCTTTGCAGAAAAGTTTTGTTTGCTTCATAGGAAATTTGTTCTTCGAACACCGATTTCAAAACAATTGCACCTATTCCGCTTTGTTCGGCAACAATAAGATTGTCAATTTTTTTTGATAATCCTGAACTTCCTAATATTACAGGACTTTTTAATTCTAATCCCAAATAGTTTGTTCTCAGTTTTTCCATAATTCGTTAATAATTTTCGGTAAATTTAATATTTTCTTTCACTTAATTACAAATTGTAATTTTAAATTACTTTTTCTGATAATATTTCATTGCTTCGGGCAATACTTTTTTAAGATTTTCTATACGATTTTTATCTGCCGGATGTGTACTTAGAAATTGGGGTGGACGAGCACCGGGAATTTCCGACATTCTTGTCCAAAATTCAATAGCCGATTCCGGATTATAACCTGCCATTGCCATAAAAATTAAACCAAGCCTGTCTGCTTCATATTCATGAGTTCTTGAATATGGTAACAAAACTCCTACAGTAGTTCCAACTGAAAAAACAGTTAAAAATATTTTCTGCGTTTCCTGAGGTTTGGATTTCACAAATTCACTTAAAGCCATACCTCCAGCAACAGCAAGTAATTGTTGCGACATTCTTTCATTACCATGACGAGCAACAGCATGAGCTATTTCGTGCCCCATTACAACTGCAACACCATTTTTATCTTTTGTGTAAGGAAGAATTCCGGTATAAAAACAAATCTTTCCTCCGGGCATACACCATGCATTCGGAACATCAATTTCCACAAGATTAAATTCCCATTGAAAATTTTTGAGTTGCTTTTGCATTCCGTTGTCATTCATGAATTTTTCTACTGCTACGGCTATGTCCTTTCCGACATCCTGAATCATTTTAGTTTGTTGTGCGTTTCTTGATAATTTTACTGTGTCCAAAAATCCTCTGTAGTTTGTTATTCCCATGCTTACTAACTCTGATTCAGGCAAAAGCAATATTTGTTTACGATTAGTAATGGGAACTCTTGAACAATTATTAAAAAGTAAAATTGAAAATGTAGCAATAATTAAGGTTGCTGTAATGTATTTTAAGAACGCTTTCATATTTTACTGTTTTTTAATTTGTAATAATTTGCCAATTTGTATAAATCAAAAATAAAAAGTTTTGGTTTTGTAGAATAAAACAAATGATAATGAATCCGTTTTGAATATCTGTTATAGATAAAAACAATCAAGGGTTTAAGAAATATCATTTGCTTGGATTTTCTTATTAATCTAATATCCTTTATAAAATCGGGAGATATTTCTTTATTATTTATAATCTTTATTAAGTTTCGTATTCCTTCAAGAGTTTTTGATACAAATACTCTGTTATTTTCAATTCCAACGTGAATTACAGGGTTATCAATGTGAAGAATCTTAAAATTATTACTCTTTAGCTCATAACCAAATAGACTGTCTTCGTGTCCATATTTTTTTAAAAACTCTCTGAACTTAACTTTTTCGAAAACACTCTTCTGTATAAGAAAATTATTAGTTGCAAATGATCGATTAGGATTTTTATTTCGCTTTTCAGCAGGAATCATCTCTCTAGTAACTCCGTAAATATATCTGAGTTGCTTTTTTTTATCGGTAAAAACTTCGGGATAGTAAGTTCCTCCGCAAACAACCGGAAAATCTAAATATTTTAAATATGTTTCCAAATAATCGGAGTTCTTAGGTTCCGAGTCTGCATCTATAAAAAGGATATGAGTTCCCGTAGCTCTATTTGCAAGATAATTCCGGGCAAAACTTCTTCCAAAATTATTAATATTATAATGGTGTTGTACTCTATTGAATTTTAGAGGCAACTTTGAATTCTTATTTATGTAGAATTCGTTTGACCCATCATCATATACTATAATTTCGTAATCAATGTTTAACTCATCAGCCTGAGCTATGAGAGCTTTAATAAGTTTTTTAGGAGAGTAATTATATACTGGCAAACATATACTCAGTTTCATTTTAAAAAAATTTATTTATCCATCATTGCTTTTTCGAGTAAGGTGTTTAATGAATCAAGTTGCCTTTGCAACTCTTCTTCAATACTCTCATCGTAATCTAAATATTCGTATTCTGTATTGTAAATTTTTACAAGTTTATCTGTTGCCTCTGCAATCTTTTTATCGTTTTTTTCTGCCCATTTATCAAATAAATCCGGACATTCTACAGAAAATTTTTCAGCTTGAGTATCAAATTGAGTAAAAAACTTATCAAACTTTTCCAATTCTTTTTTTGCAGTTTCGTCACCGTTATAAGCTTTATCAATAGTCTCCAGATAAACTTCCATCATTTCGTCAGTAGCTTTCATGAAGGATTCACAATCATTAAATTCCTTTTTGTCATATTTATCAAAAAGCTCAGTAAAATTTTTGGCCTTTTTTTCTTCTTCATTCTTAGATTTTGACTTAAACTTACATGAAGTGATTGTGAGCATAAATATTATAACTATTAAAATAACTTTTTTCATAATTTTATATATTTAAATTTTTTATCCACCAGTTGTCCTTAATCCTTCAGTAAAAAACAATCCCTTTGGAGTAACACTTAAAACCGGAATTGGAGATGTATTTAACATTTGATATGCATAAGAACCTAAAATAAAATTTGTTAGCGACATTGTTTGTTCTGTCATTATTGCAATTAATTGAGCATCAATTGCCTGTGCATATTCAATTGTAGAATCGGTAATGTTGTCACCAACTAGTAAACTCGATTGGTATTTGATCCCATGCTCATCAAAAAACTTTTTTACCTGCGTAGCATATAGTTTAAGATTGTTGTGTATTCCTTCGTTGGTTGAGGTAGTAACTTTTACTATGTGAACTTCAGAATCAAATGCTTTGGCAATCTGTGCTACCAATGGTACTTTCTCTCTTGTTTCTTTTGTAAGGTCTATAGGAAGTACAATTCTTTCCAGTTCTGTAATATATTTATCTGAAGTTACTGTTATAACGGGTCTTCTTGTTTTTTGAACTATTCTATATGCATTACTACCGATAATAAAATCAGAAAAACCCGATTCACCGTTTGTTGAGCAGATAATGATACTGTCATCAAATGCTTCTGCTTGATGTGCAACTTCTTCATGTACTTTTCCATATTTTATGATATATGAAAAATCACAATCTTGATGTAATTTTTTACGAAATTTTCTTTTAATATCTTCAAACTCTTCTAAAACTCTGTTGTATTGGTTTTCCAATTCAACATAAAATTTTACATTTTTACGGCTCAATACGTGAACCATCATAACATCCGAATTGAATTTATTGGCGTAAATAATCGCCAACTTAAGTCCCTTTAAAGACTCTTCCGAAAAATCTATCGGTACTATTATCTTTTTCATTTTTTTAAATTTTGCTTGTAAAGTTAATTCTTTTAGTTGAATTTATTTATTTTTGTTTATATTTTTTGGAAAAATTTTTTACAATGAAAATTATCGGACTAATGTCGGGAACTTCTTGTGATGGTTTGGATATTGCTTTATGCGAATTTAAACATGAGAATAATTCTTTTTATTACAGTATTTTACAAACAGAATTTATTCCATATCTGCCGAATTTAAGACAAAGGCTACTAAACTCCATTTATTTATCAGCTCAGGATGTGACTATTCTCGAAACCGACTTCTCCAATTTTTGTGCTGCTCGTGTGATTAATTTTCTAAATAAGTATAATCTTTCTGCTGATTATATATCTTCGCACGGTCATACAGTTTTTCACAATCCCAGATACGGATATTCTTATCAAATAGGAAACGGAGAAATTATTGCAAAAAAAACCGGAATTGACTGCATCTATGACTTTCGCAGTGGAGATGTGGCTCTCGGAGGACAAGGAGCTCCTCTTGTTCCTATTGGTGACTATCTTCTTTTTAATAATTATGACGCTTGCCTTAATTTAGGAGGATTTGCAAATATCTCTAAAAAATGGTTTGATACTCGTATTGCTTATGATATTTGCCCGCTTAATATTGTTCTAAACAGTTTGGTATTTAATTTAGGTCTCGAATACGATGACAAAGGTAGAATTGCTGCTACAGGAAAACTAATTAATGAACTTTTTGAAGCATTGACTAACCTGCATTATTATCATCAAAATCCACCAAAATCACTTGGCAAAGAATGGGTTACAGAAAACATTACACCTATTATCAATAAATATTTAAGTCATTCGCTTAATGATATTTTATACACATATACAATTCATGCCGCAATGCAAATCACTAGAAATTTTGATTCAAATACTAATGTTCTTGTAACCGGAGGTGGGGCATTTAATGATTTTTTAATTCAACAAATTGAGCGAAACACTTCCGCAAACTTGATATTCCCTTCAACAGAATTAATTATCTTCAAAGAAGCCGTGATTTTTGCATTTTTAGGCTATTTAAGAGTTAATAATATTAATAATTGTCTATGCTCTTATACCGGAGCTAAAAGAGATTCTTGCTGCGGTAGTATTGCAAAAGCTTAAATATATGAATAAAAAAATAGAAATTATCAAAAAAGAGTTTGCTTTTTACTCGGACGAAAAAATCATCAAAATTTCCCAGATTAAAAATTCAGGAAGCGATAGACATTACTTTAGAGTTTTTACTGAAAATAATTCATTTATAGGAGTTTATAGTAATAACTTAAAGGAAAACGAAACATTTATTTATTTTACAAAAGTTTTTTCAGATTTAAACTTTAATGTTCCTAAAATACTATATATATCAAAATCAAAAAATGTATATTTTCTTAATGATTTAGGCGATACCTCTCTGCTTGATGTGGTTTTAAAAACTCGTAAAAACAAAGAGGATGATGCAAATTATATTTCTATTTATACAAAAGTTGTGAAGGATTTAGCATACATGCAATTCCATGCCTATCATAACATTGATTTTGATAAAGCATACAAGATCAAAGATTTTAATAAAGATGCCATTGTTTTTGATTTGAATTATTTTAAATATTATTTCTTAAATCGTTGTAATATAGATTATAATGAAGTTTATTTGAATAGAGACTTTAATAAACTTGCAAGTTCGCTGGAAAAAGAAAACCTAAAGTTATTTATGTTTCGTGATTTTCAGGCACGTAATATTTTAATATATCGAAACCAAGCATATTACATTGATTATCAAGGAGGCAGGAGAGGTTCGCCTCTTTATGATCTAGCTTCTTTGTTGTTTCAGGCAAAAGCAGAACTGCAAAAAAACATTAAAACCCAACTTGCAGAAACATATTTAACCGAACTTTCTAAATACTGTGATTTTAATCTAGATACAATAACCGAAAGCTTTTATAAATTTGTTTTTGTGCGTGTTCTTCAAACTCTTGGAGCTTATGGTTTACGCGGAATAATCGAAAATAAACAACATTTTAAAGACAGTATTCCATACGCAATTAAGCAATTAAAAGACTTGCTGAATGAAAAATCATTTTTATTAAAAAAATACCCTGAATTGCTCAAAGTTTTAAATAAAATTTCTGAACTGACAATTTTTGATTCATATATTCCTGAGGAGTTTACTGTAACTATTACCAGTTTCAGTTATAAATTATCCTATCCAACTGATGAAACCGGTAATGGAGGAGGTTTTGTTTTCGATTGTCGTTTTCTTAATAATCCGGGAAGATATCCTGAATATAAAACACTTACAGGTAAAGACCCTGAAGTTATTAAATTTCTAAAAGAAAATTCCAACGCCGACGAGTATGTGCTAAAAGCTTATGAGATTGTAAAACCTGCTATTATGAATTATATTGAGAGAGGATTTCGCTCATTACAAATTAATTTTGGTTGTACAGGGGGGCAACATCGTAGTGTTTATTGTGCCGAACTAATGAATCAACTTTTAAAACAACAAAATATAAAAACCAAAATAATTCATAGAGAAATAAATTATTGATTACTTGTAATTAAGCTATTATAAATGTTGTAAAACTAAAAAAATGAAAACTTTCACAAAAACGTTTGTTTTTACAATTTATATAATAATATATAGTGTTTCAAATGCTCAAAATTACTATTGGGTAAATTTTAAAGATAAAGATACTGCTTATTTTAACCCCTATGATTTTTTTGACAGAAAAGCAATTGAACGACGACAAAAGCACAACCTGCCTCTTTATGACTACTCTGACATTCCCATAAATACAGCTTATCTACAGGCTGTTGAAGAAAATTCAATTGAGGTAATAGGTTTTTCACGTTGGTTTAATGCTGCTGCAATATCAGCCAATAATGAGCAGATTGAAATAATCCGGAATTTTGATTTTGTAAAAAGCATAGAAGATGTTTATATATCGAACACTCAAATATTATGTGATAATTTACAAAATGCTTTTCACAATAAAAATGAAGAATCATTGGATTTTATTGATGAAAACGATGAATTTTATTTTTTAGGTCAAATTACCAGAATGCAGGGAGAATTTTTCGAAAATGCCGGAATCACAGGAAAAGGTGTTCGTATTGCAGTTTTTGACGGTGGGTTTCCGAGTGTTGATAAACATGCTGCCTTTAAACACCTTTTCGATAATAATAGAATAATTAAAACCTATAATTTTCCTAGAAAAATTGAAAATGTATATGGTTGGAATTCACATGGAACTATGGTTTTGAGTTGCATTGCCGGAAGATATAAAAATAAAAACCTTGGAATGGCTACAGATGCAGAATTTTTGCTCGCACGAACAGAAGTAGGTCTGGAACCTTTCAAAGAAGAAGTTTGGTGGCTGATGGCAGCCGAATGGGCCGACCAGAATGGTGCGGATATTATTAGTTCCTCTCTCGGATATGGTATTGACAGATACAAAACCTCAGAAATGGACGGCAAAACAAGTCTTGTGGCTCGAGCTGCCTCAATTGCAAGTTCAAAAGGCATTTTAGTTGTTAATTCTATTGGTAACGAAGCAAATCGAAAAACATGGAAAACCTTAATTACACCCGCCGATGTTGACAGTGTTTTATCGGTTGGAGGAATTGACCCTGAAACTAACGTCAACATTGATTTTACTTCTTTAGGACCAACAGCTGACGGAAGACTTAAACCAAACGTTTCTGCTTTCGGTAAGGTTACAGCCGCCACTCCGGTTAAAGATAACAATTCTGCGAAATTTTCCACTGTTTACGGCACAAGTTTTTCCTGTCCTCTGGTCTCAGGTTTTGCTGCCTGTGTTTTGCAAATCAATCCTAAATTAACTAATATGCAGCTTAAAACAGAAATTGAAAAATCTGCTGATATGTATCCGTATTTTGATTACGCTATAGGATACGGTGTACCCCAAGCCTCTTATTTTATATCACCAAATAATTCAAAACCTCAAAAATCATTTTACTTTTATAATGATAAAAATTTTATTCACATAATTGCTGCGGGTAAGTCTTCAAAAGAAGAAAATACTTTGTTTTATCATATTCAAAAACCCGATGGAAAATTGTTATTTTACGGGAACCTGAGTTCTAATTCAAATAAAAGTTCTACTCTTTTAAGCATTCCCAAAAGCGATCTGGACGAAAATTTTGTTATTAGAATTTTATATAAAGGCTATATTGACAGTTTGTTAATTACACAAGAAACATTTAAATCTTTTGATACTAACATTACTTCTGGAAATACGGTTTTAATAGACTCCGATATGAGTAAAATCCAAACTTCAAAATGGGGAACTTATTCAAAATATACGATTGAAATTTTATATGGATTTAAGTTTCCGGTTTCACTTTCAGGAGATTATCCTACTAAATCCTTTAAAACAAACAATTTCAATCTAAGTTTGCAATTTATGACATACGCTACTAAATGGTATTGGATTGGATTAACTACTGCCTATAACAGTGATGTATATCATTATTTAAATTACAATACAACAATTCCTGGCACTACATTTATTGCAGATAAAAACTATTCTAAACACAATAATTTCTATTTTGACGTTTTTCAAAGATTTCGAATTGTTTCCGGAGGTTTAAACGGACATGGATTTTTTATAGGTGTGGGCGGATTTTTTGAATATAATTATAAATCAAAATTCATAAACAAGTACCAAATCGGCAGCACTGAAATAACTGCTGTGGATTCAAATCCTGATATAAACTCTCTGATAAGATATGGTTTATTTGGTGAATTAGGATTTGATTTTTTTTCCATGAAATTCAATTACAGATTAAACGACATTTTTGTTGAAAACATGAAATTGTCGAAATTATATGTAGGTTTTGATTTAAGAATTCCACTATCTTTTTAACATGACCATATACAGACTCATTGACGAAATTATTTTTCCGCCAGTAGATGAAGCCGAAGAAGACGGATTACTTGCCGTAGGAGGCGATTTATCTCCCGTAAGAGTGCTTTATGCTTTGAGTCTTGGGATTTTTCCTTGGTACAGTAATAACGATCCTGTCATGTGGTGGTCGCCAGATCCTCGATTTGTAATTTTTCCGAGAAAAATTAAAATCTCAAAATCCCTGCGTAATTCCCACAAGAAGTTTAAACATAAAATTAATTCTAATTTTGAAGCCGTAATAAAAAATTGTGCTGCAATTAAACGTAAAAACGAGTCCGGTACCTGGATTACAGACGATATGATTAAGTGTTATACAGAATTACATAAAGTAGGATACGGATATTCTTTTGAAACTTATTTTAATGGAGAACTCGTTGGCGGACTTTATGGAGTAAAATTGGGCAGAGTTTTTATAGGCGAAAGTATGTTCCATAAAGTTACGGATGCAAGTAAATCTGCATTTGTAGTTCTAAAAGAGTTTTGTCTGAAAAACGACATTAAGATTATAGATTGTCAGATCGAAACTGTACTTTTACGAAATTTTGGCGGAGAATATATTAGCAGGAAAGAATATATCGAATATTTAATAAAATACTCAGGATTTTATACCGAAAATTATGATAACCAAAATTCATAAAAACTTTGAATTAAACAAAATTGTTGTTAAGTCAAAAATATTATGTGCAGTAAGCGGCGGAATTGACTCTTCAGTAATGCTGCATATATTAAACAATTACGGTTTTGAGTGTATTGTAGCACACTGTAACTTTAAACTTCGCGGAAAAGAATCTGATGATGACCAGAAATTTGTGCAGCAACTTGCCGTTAAATACGATGTTAAGTTTGTTACCATAGATTTTGATACCGAAAAATATGCTAACTCTCTTGGAATATCAATACAAATGGCAGCCAGAGATCTGCGTTACCAGTGGTTTAAAGAAATGAAAGAAAAATATTCCTGTGATTATATTGCACTTGCACATAATTCCGATGACCAAATAGAAACAATGCTTACAAATTTAATACGTGGAACAGGAGTGAGGGGATTATCCGGAATGTATTTTCTTAAAAATGACATTCTTCGTCCATTAATTTATACTTCGAGAGTAGAAATTGAAAATTATGCTAAAGATTTTAATATTGATTTCAGGAATGATTCCACAAATGCAACAACAAAATACTCCCGCAATAAAATCCGCCATCAAATATTACCTTTGTTCGAAGAAATAAATCCTGCCGCCAAAGAAAATATCCTTAAGACAAATCTATTCATAAAAGAAACATCCGAAATTCTTGCCGACTATATCAAACTTGTTAGCGAAAAATGCACCTATTACAAAAACGAAGATTTCGTTATAGATCTTAATGAACTTTTTAAATATAAATCTCCAAATACCCTTATTTTTGAAATATTAATAAATAAAGGCATTCCAAAAGTTTTAGCCTCTGAGGCCATTCAATTAATTTATTCGAGCTCAGGTAAATATTGCCAATTTGCAACATACAAAATTTTACGAAACAGAAACGAAATTATTGTAAAACTCATTAAACAAAGCCCCAAGCAGGAAATATTAATTAAAAAAGAAAGTTTTGAAAAAGACTTTTATTCTCAAGGAATATTTGCAAAAATTGTTAATATAAATGATCTAAAATCGTTTGAAAACTTTCCCCATATTGCTTATTTTGATTTTGACAAACTTTCTTTTCCGTTAAAAATTCGTAAGTGGCTACATGGCGATAAGTTCAAACCTTTCGGGATGAACAATTTTAAAAAATTGAGCAACTTTTTTAATGACATTAAACTAAACTGTTTCGAAAAAGAAAACATAAATATATTATGTTCCGCCGATAAAATTGTATGGATTATAGGGTATAGATCTGACAATAGATTTAAGATCGATAATACAACTAAAACTGTTTTGATTCTTGAAACAGAAGAAGTTAGAAAGTAGTTTGAAATGTGAGTAATAAAAAAACCCGCCTAAACGGGCAAAACCTTCAAATAGCAATGCTTAAGTTAAATTGGTTTTGGTTATTGAATATTAATATTAGTTCCCATGATCATGAACGTGATCATCATCATCATCATCATGATCATGACTACATGCTTTCTTTATAGGTTTATTTTTATCGGAAAATTCGGTATAATATCCGATTTCTTCTATTTTTACAATGATCTGTTCTTTCGAGATTTGAGACGGATCAAAATCGAAATCAATAACTTTTGTTTCTAAATCTACTTTAAAATTAATAATACCAGGGACTTCTGCTAATTTTGTTTCGAGTAATTTTTTCCCATTTGGACAATGAAAACCAACTTTAACTTTAAAATTTTCTGTAACAACTTGCTGAGAAAAAAGATAAATACCTAAAACACAAAAAATTATTGTAAATAATAATCGTTTCATAGTTAGTTTGTTTAGTGCAAAAATAAAAATATTTTAAAATATAAAAAAATTTTTTTATTTTTTTAATTAAAACAAACAAATTTCAAAAAATGTAAAGCAAATATCAAATTAATTCCTTAATAATATTAAACAATTTCGATAAATACCAACCAATGCATTATTAAAAATATAATACAAAATACTTCAATTATGAATATAAAACTCTGAATTTTCACTTTAGTTTTTTAAGATTTTTAAAATATTCCGCATTAAATTTTTCCGGGACAGGATCATTCCCGTGAGTACCCCAAGGATTACATCTTAAAATTCGCCAAACGGTTAATATTAAGCCCTTAAAAGGTCCATGTTTTCGAAAGGCTTCAATCCCGTAATTAGAACACGAAGGATAATGACGACAGCTTGACGGTAGGTAAGGGGATATTACATATTGGTAAAATTTTATTAAAAAAATAAAAGGAAAAATCAATATGTTCTTTATTAACTTTTTAAATTTCATTTTTTAATTTTACACAAAAATAGAACAAAAATCTAAATCTTTAACCATGAATAGCATTAGAGGTTACATACCTGAAAAAAAAATTTATCAGAATGAGTTTTTTGAAGATTACATTGCATATCATTCAATTTTTAAGGATCAAAAAATAAAAATAAGATTATTTAACAAAAGCATAATTGAAGTCAAAAACATAAAATCTGCCATTGATTCTGCAGTTTTTAAAATTAGTTTTATTGAACATAAAAATATTATTAAAGTTATAGAAGTCGTTGAGGAAAACGACAAGCTGGCTGTTGTTTACGAAAATAAAGAACTAATAAAGATCCTTGATATTTTAAATGAATTGAATTTTGATGAAAAAATTTCTCAAATTTTAAAAATAATCGAAGCAATTGAATATCTTAATAACAAATCATTGCTTTTGGGGATATTTTCTCCAGATTTATTTTTTTTCGACGAAGTTGAAGGTGAAGTTATTCTTGGTGAAATTGGGTTGCTATCAATTATTTATAATGCCGGAAATGAAGAAATAAAGCAGAAATTTCATGATGAATTCCCTTTATTTAACTTTGAATACACAAATAATTCCAAGATTGATTTTAAAACCGACAGTTATGTTGCCGGACAAATTATGTATAACTTTCTTTGTTCGTGTGATTCCAATATTTTGAGCCAACTACCTGATAATTTTCAAAATCTTATACATTTAACTTTTGAAAAAGATCCACTTTTAAGGCCTAAAATTCAAGAGATTAAATCTTTTTTAGAGACTATCAAAAACAAAAATGTAATTTCTGGACCAATTCAGAGTCAAATTCCAACATTTGAAGAAAGTAATAAATTTATAAATGAAGATTTTGAAAATATTGAAACAAATCGTGACATCCAATTCTCAGAAAGTAAAAATACTGAAAACATAGAAGATGAATTTAATGAAAATAAGATAAATGTTGAAAGTTCTGAGGATATCATTGTTGAATTTGAAGAATTACAAAAGACTGTTACTGTTGAAGATAATAACTCTGCAAACATCTCAAATCAAATGAATTATCAAGCCACCTTCCGTGAAAAAAGAGATAATCCTCCAAAATTTGAATATAAGCCATACCCTAACACAAAACAAAAACAACCGGATTTTGTTGGTCCATTGGTTTTATCAATTTTTGCATTATTTACCTCAATATTTATTTCTTTTGCTGGAATAATCCTGGCAATTATTAGTCTATCTAAACTATCGAAACAAAAAAAAATCGTTCGTTTTGAACATAAACGTGCTCTATCAGGATCAGAAATTTCGGTTTCAAGAATAACTATATTCATAAATATTTTTTCAATAATCATAGGATTTTTGTTTTTTTTAAGTTGGATTTCCTAATTATTTTAGGTTATCCAACAGCCAATTTACTTATCGGAATAATATTTCTAAGAGGTTTAAAATATTTCCTTGACTGTGGATATTTGGTGATATCCGAAGTTAAAATCTGATTTATTGTATCTGAATTTGTTTTAATATATATTGTTATGGAAGCTGCTGAAACCTCAGGTTCCATATATTTCGATACATTTTCTCCGGTAACTTTTTCTTTGTTGGCAATAGCCCGCTTAACTGCATTTTCGAGTCTGTCGAGATATTGTTCTACTCGCTTGTTTTTATCAATGTATTTATTTGAGTCTTTTTGTGCTACGTTAATATTTTCTTTATTATCCAATTCTATAACATCGGAAATGCTGAAATCAAAATATTCTTCTTCGATCACAATAAGTTCTTCTTTAGATGATAAAGAATTGAGACTATAAGCAAACTCGGCAGCTTTGATAATTATGCTTTTCAATCTTTCAAGGCTACTGTTATAACTTTTGAGAAGTTCTACACTTTCGCTGGTGAGTTCAAATGTGCAACCGAATTTATTCCCGAGGTCGGAGAGGAGAGTCTTAGTAAATACAAGAATGTTTTTATGATGCTCACTGCTGAATTCTTTAAGTTTTAATTTGTAATTTTTAAGATTATCCAGAGTCTTTTTTGTTTGATCCGAAAATTTTAAAAATTCTTGTGCATCCTTTTTAGCATTTTTAATCGCAGCATTACATGATCTTAATAATATTTCAGCAATTAAAGATTTATTTTGTGTGTTAAGATTTTGCCTTCCGAAATCTATCCCCAAAAATCCCAAATCTTCCCTGAAACTGACAATCAAAACATCATTATTGAAATCAATATCACTTTTAAACCTCAACTGTAATGTGTTTACATCTTTTTCGTCGTCCAAAACAAGCTGTATCTCTTTTTTTTCGGTACTAGCTATCAATTGAGGTTTCTTTGTCCAGCTATAAGGATTTTTGCGAGGTTTTCTTAATTCAAATACATAAGCCAACTCATCATCATTTGTTATCGGAGTAATAATTAATTCCGAATTTACAAACTCCGCACGATGATAAGAATTTTTATATGAACAATAATAGCAAAACATTTCTATGCCAATGGGCAACATAGAAGCTAATTGCTTTAATGCAATAATTCCTGCTTCGCTGAAAAATGATAAATCCAAAACTTAAGATTTTTAACTTCTACAAAATTAAGTAAACTAATTTAATTAAGCAAACAATTAACTTAATAAATTTTATACTTAACTAAAAAATTAACTTAAAAATTAAACTTAAATTCCTAATTTATAGCACTTTGAAAGGTATTTTTGTTTTGTGACAATTTAATTTTTAAGTTATGAAAACAAAATATTTTATAGTTATTGATGCCGATTTTTTAAGTCTAATATCGGAAAATGAAATTAAAAATTTTTATTTCAGTGATTACGGAATAAATAAAATAAACTGGAATTTTGTTAATGAAATCATTTCGGAAAATACATCTAATACAGTTGAATCAGAATTTTATATTGTTGTATCTGATACATTCCTCGAAATTAGGGAAAAAATAACAACAAAAATCAAAACAAATCATATTAGCAAATACAAATCTTTCTGTAAAAATAACTTTGTTTTAAAATCCGGGCAAAAACAACCAATATTAAGCCATAGCAGGACATTGTTATATAATAATAAGGAATACCAAGAAGATGCAGAAATTCCAATTATGTCCCAGTTTTTCATTAAAGACATAATAGTTAAAATAAACGAAAACTTTTTTAATGAATTCATAATTGGATTTTATGAAAGTTTTTTGAACGTAAAAGGAGTTTTTTCGCTTTCCTCATTAAACAGTATGATTTCTTCAGAAAAACATTCCTATAATGTTTATGTTGGAAATAAAAACATTACTATTTCCGAGGCAGAAAACGGCAATATACTGTGGATAGATAAAATTGATACAGGCTTCGAAAATTTAATAATAAAAATTGGTAATAAATTTAATCTATCTACTCAATTAAGTAAAAAGCTTGTTCAATTTCACGGTTATATGATATTGCCCAAAAAATACGTAAATTTAGTTGTCAGCGTACCTGTTTTTAGTGATTTTAAAATTAATATTCCCATGGTGGATCTTTCGTATGAACTGCGAGAATCGTATAAAGAAATGATCGGAGTTTTAAACGACAGAATTTGGAAAAACAAAAGAGATGCAAACAAAAATTCTTATTTTTTACGAACAGCAATAAATATAAAAGGTATTGACACCATAACATCCTTGTCATTGGGCCTTGAGAAGCAAAACATTGATTTTTCAGGATTTGACGATAATATTTTAAATGACAATAATAATCACATTTCACTCGTAAAATCTCGGGGAACTAAACAGGTTGAGACGATTGATAAAAAAGTAAGAGAAAAACAAAGTTTAATGGAAAGTGTAGTAAATTTTTTTTATAAAAAATTTCTGCCACTTTTGCTCGAATAACTACATTATCAAAATAAAACCGCTGCCATGAACATTATTTATTTGAATATTTTCGTCGTCTTTAAAGTATTTGCGTAATTTTGTGATATAAACATCCATGCTGCGGGCATTAAAATAATTATCATCTCCCCAAATTTTTCTGAGAGCTTCGTTTCGGTCTAGGACAGTATTTTTATGTTGAATTAGTTCTTTAAGTAAATCAGCTTCTCTTGGAGTCAATCTGTAGGTTTCAGTAGCACTTGTTAGAGTTCTTAATTTAGTATCAAATACATATTTACCGATAGTTAGTTTTTCTTCAAGTCCCGGTTTGAGTTCATTAGAACGCTTTAAAATTGCCCTGATCTTCAGCAGGAGAACGTCTGAATCGAAAGGTTTGGTTATATAATCGTCGCCACCGGATTTAAAGCCTTCCAAAACATCTTCCTTCATGCTTTTAGCTGTTAGAAAAATAATAGGAACACTTTTGTTAATTTTACGAATTTCTTTGGCGATTGTAAATCCGTCAATATTAGGCAACATAACATCAAGGATACACAATTTGAATTCATCTTTTTCAAAAGTATTAACAGCATCTTTACCATCATTAACAAGAACAACGTCGAAATCATTCATTTCCAAATATGATTTTAAAACGTATCCAAAATTTACGTCATCTTCAACAAGTAATAATTTTTCTTTCATGGTCTTAATATTTTTATTTTAACGGTAAACTTATAATAAAATTGCTTCCTTTTCCGGGCGAACTTTTAACGCTAATATCACCTTTATGAGCTTTAACAATTTCATAAACATAATTCAATCCAAGTCCGAATCCTTTTATGTCGTGAACATTACCGGTAGTGGCTCTGTAAAATCTTTCAAATATCCTTTTTTGAACATCCTTACTCATTCCGATACCATTATCTTTTATGGAGATGTTAATGCTGTTGTTACTTATGTAGGTTGTTACTTGAATTAAAGGAGCTTCTTTACAATATTTAATTGCGTTATCAAGTAGATTTCTTATAGCATTCATCATTAATTCAGGATCAATGTTAAGCAGAACATCAACAGAACAGAAATTAAGTTCAGTCTCACCACCTCGTTCAGCAACAATAAGTTCTATATTTTCTACAGCTTCAGAAACAAGCTCGTTTATGTTAGTTTTTTTCTTATTTAGAATCAAATTTTGTTTATCGAGTAGTGACATTTGTAAGACCTGTTCAACATGATGGTTCATTCTGTTTGTTTCCTGAGAAATGATCTCTAGCATAGCATTTGTCATTTCCGGATTATTGCGTGTTTTTTCGTTTTTTAAATTACTCACTGCTAGTTTTATAGTAGCCAAAGGTGTTTTAAACTCGTGTGTCATGTTACTAATAAAGTCATTTTTAATTTCGCTAATCTTTTTCTGTTTTATTAAAGCAAAAATACTTGCTCCAAAAGAAATTATAAATAACAATGTAAGAGCTATAGAAGAAAACAACTGAGCATAAATAGAACTAAGAGTATATTTACTCTTTTGAGGAAAATCTACCAGAAAAATATCAGGATTTGAAAATAAACTCGTTGGTGCCAAATTATACCGGTAACATTTATCAATTCTATCTTTTTTAAATCCTTTGCTTTTAATTTTAATTTTTTGTTGTTGGTCAATTATTGCAAATTCAAAATTCATATTTATTCCGGTCGCAATAAGGGATTGTTTTAAAATTTGTTCGATTTTTTGGGCATTAAATCTTTTTTCTATCGGGATTCGTTTTTGAAAAAATTCTTGTTCTAATTGTTTTATTATTTCATCAAATTGAAAACTATTTTCAGAAAATTGCTTAGCAAAAAATTCTTCTACATTTAAGTTCATGTCTTGAGAATTAATGGAAAAAGAGTATTTTAAATTGTCATAATACCCTGTGCCGTTTTGAATTTGTATTTGAAAGCCCCCTCCTGATAATTGATTCATTGCAGGATGACTTCCTAACTGCACCATATAAGGATCTATGGGAACTACACTATCTGAACTCTGAGTAGTATTAAACTTATCGTAAATGTATATAATTGCATCTTGTTTTTGTAATATTAAGAGTGTTCTGTTTATTGCATCGCTAATTCCTCTGTCTATAATTTCACTTGCTCTGCGATAAGAATTTTTCAAATGAAAAGTTTGCAATAAAATTATAAATATCAGGGATACCGACATTAAAACAATAATCCATGTGATAAATCGTTTCTTTTTCATATTACAAAAATATGAATTTATATTTTTGAATTACACTATACTTAACTTTTCTTTAACGATGTTTAACGAAAATATAACAATAAATTATTCAAGATTTTCGTTTTTTTGCAAAACAAAATGTGAGTAATTATGTTTATTAAATGGTTAATAGATTACTCCCTATAACTCTCCTTTAAATAACAATGCTTAATTTGTAAAGTCTCTGTCTCCCCGGCAGGGCTTTACTTTTTTAATTGGTTTTTAGTAAAAAGCAGATTTTTATTTTGTTTATTTTCAATAAAAAAATTAAATATAAAAAAATCTTCACAAGAAACGAACTTTTTTAATATTTTAGCGTAAATATAGAAAAAATTATATGGAATACATAGACAAAATACCCATTTTAAAAAAAACTTACAGGTTTGCATTAGATTGTATTTATTTCCATGATGAATTGGTTGATCAAAAAAAAGGATCCATCGCAAAAAGGGTTTTAACCTCTGCTTTAGAAGGCATTTGTAATTTGCAAAATTCATTTTCTGCATCACGCAGGCATGAATTCTATGAATTCAGAAGCAAGGCAATTATTAATTTTAAAAATGTTGTTTACTGGTTATCTCAATGCGAAAAATCCGGCTACCTTTTTAATGAAGAGTTGTTACGAGATGCAGTGGAATTATACGATTATTGCAGCAACGACATTATGCCTTAATTTTTCTGCTCTTGTTCGTACATATATTTTGCATCGAGTAAAATCATTTCGTCAAGGCTTTTACCTCGCTGTTTGGCTTTTTCTTTAATGTGCTGCAGCCATTTAGCATCTTTTTTTATTGCATCAATGTATTTCTGAACTCCCGGAGAGATTTCACCATAAGAGTAACTATTAATTATTTTGTCAAAAACACCAAATCCAAAATTATTTAATCCCCCGTCTGTCTGCAAGATGATAATGTATTCATACTTAGATATTTCTTTAAAATATTCTATATTGCCAACTTCAGATTTAGGATTGGAAGTACCATCATTGTAGTACTTACTGTTATAGTAGTAAAAATCCAATCCGTTAAAAACATTAGAAGCTATCCCACTGTAATATATATTCCAATAAAAGCTGTCTCCAACAACCAGAACTCTTGGTCTGTACTTATTTTCTTTTTTATAAGAGAATTTTGGATATCCCAACGGATATGTTTTTATTGGGAATAAAATATTTATCAAATCTCCAAGGTCATATTCGGGATTTCGTTGTTCTTCGCTGATTTCTATTTCATTAACCATAATGTCGGGTAAATCTTTTCCCAAATCTTTTTCAACCTTTTTAATTATACTATCTGCTGCAATATACATTCCGTAAGTTGACCAATGAATCCCGGCTTTTGGAAATAGAGGATATGGAGATTTATTTTTTATTTCAAGAAAATATTTATTAAAATCAATGTAATCTATTTTATTTTCATTTAGAAGTTTAACCAATGTGCCGTAGTTGGTTATTGGATTAACACCTTCTCCATAGTATTTTTCAGGAATGAATTCTCGAAAAAATGTAGCCTTACCGGGAGCAAAAACATATAAAATTTTGATATTATATTCCTCTAATATTAGTTGAGCTCGCTTAAACTTTTCAACCAGTTCTTTTAACTTTTCTTCACCAACAAAATCTTTACCAAGAGTAGCAAAGATGTAATTTTCTTCAAACAGATAATTCTTTTTACCGACTACAACCTTTTCGGCATTGACTTTCTTGTAAAGTGAGAACTTCAATTGATTGTTTAATCTCACTAAAGTTTTATAAAGTCCAATGTTTTCATTTAAATACTTTTCTCGTTGCTGTTGAAACTCTCCAGAAAACCAGGTAGAATCTGTAAAAATTGGTTTTTCAGCCGGTATCCAGGCTCCACCCAAAGGCTTTTCATTAAAAAGATTTAATGTTTTGACAATAAAAGGTAAAAATATAAGTGCCAGAAAAAAAGCAAAAAGAAAATATTTAACCTTAAAATTCATTAAATTTATTTTTATGACGCAAATTTACACAAACATTCAAATAATAAAAATCATTTCTTGAGTCCCATAAAGTAAACTTATAAATCTTTAATTTAATTATCTATTTCTCAGTTTAAAGTTTTTAAAAATGAGTATTATTCCAATAAAATATAGTTTTATATTTAGGTATAGTTGTTTATCAAATTTTCTTCAAAATCAACTTTAAATCTTATGTTATTAGATTTCCATTTTCGTTTTATCGCTACATAATCATTCATACTTAAAGAATTTCTTTGAAAAAAATCCTGATATAACACTTCCATCTTTAAATATTTTATCCACGCTAGTCTCATTTCCAACAGCTTATAATAATCCGGAACTGATTTTAAACTTTGCAGAAAAGAATAAAAATTTGCATACACCTGCAAGTACTTCGTGGCTA
>Ga0209506_1000229_pt1 | contig 83583 bp, 64 predicted proteins | sample AD_JPNHG2_MetaG_FD_184409 | JGI IMG/M metagenome (GOLD analysis project Ga0209506, IMG submission 184409) | Active sludge microbial communities of municipal wastewater-treating anaerobic digesters from Japan - AD_JPNHG2_MetaG (SPAdes) (version 2) | ecosystem: Engineered > Bioreactor > Anaerobic...
GACCGAGGGACCGCTGGAGCCCCTCCAGGGCTCCAGCAGCCCCTCCCAGCCTGTTCTATGATCCCAAGTTGTCAACCGTCCACCGAAACGGGGCAAGTCCAGACATCCCAGCGCAGGAGGCGCTAGCGGGCCTCGAACCAGGTGCGGGAGAAGCTTCTCTCCTCGCGATAGCTGGTCATTGAACCACCTTGCGAGGAGTGGCGCCTGACGGATCCGACGCTGCTACCGACATGTGCCTCGCTTGGCTGCGCCGGGCCCGGTTGCGGTCGAGCTCACCGCTCGGCGAGCGCCAGCTGGCGGGCGACGGTCTGGAAGAACGCTTCCGTGCGGCGCTGCCATTCGGCGGGGGGGAAGGTGGTGGCCGGGGCGGCGAGCTCGACCTCGCCCTGCCCCGCGTCGTTGGTGCCGACCCGGATGCGGAACTCGCTCCAGAGGAGCGCCCAGTCGGGGGTGGCGTCGACGCGCGGGTCGAACGGGCGGCCGGAGAGCTGGACGGCGTCGAGCACCGCGCCGAGGAGCTTGCCTTCCGGACCGTCGTAGCGGCGCGGGTAGGCCCGCCGCGCCACCACGTAGTCGGGTGGCGGGACCCAGCGATCGGTCGCGAAGAGGGTGGGGAAGGGGGGCTGCTCGAGCATCGGCTCGAAGTTCGGGTCGAGGCGGGCGCGGACGCGGGAGCGTTCGTCGAGGGCGATCGCGTGCTCGAGGGCGCGGCCGGCGAGCGCGGCGTAGCCGGCGAGCGCATAGTTGGCGGCCACGCGGTAGTAGGCGTCGGCCGAGCGGGGCTCGCGCTCGAGGAAGCTGTTGAAGCGCTGGCTCGCGGCGGCGAGATCGCCCGCCATCAGGTGTATCGCGCCGGCGTTGAGGTCGTTCTCGGCGAGGTCGGGCGCGAGCTGCTCGGCGCGGGCGAAGGCGGTGAGCGCGTCGCCCCACCGCTGTTCGGCCACCGCCAGCGCGCCGAGGCTCAGCCAGCCCTGCCGCATGGCGGGGTCGAGCGCCACGGCCCGCTCGTAGTCGGCGCGGCAGGCGGCGGTCTCGCCGTTCATGCAGCGGGCGCTGCCGCGCAGGAAGAGGGCCTTGGGATCGTCGGGCTGGCGCTTCAGGTGCCCGGCGAGGAGCGCGAGGGCCCCGTCGGGATCGTCGGCGTGCAGCCGCTCCTCGGCCGCCGCGACCGGGGAGGGCGGCGGGGCGGTGGTCTTCGGAGGCGGGGCGGCCAGGCCGGCGGCAGCGCTCCCGGCGGCGAAGAGGAACAGGACCGTCATCGGCAGTCGGCGCATGCGCCGAATCTATCGGCTGCCGGCGCCGAACGCTATGATTCCGGCGTGACCTCCGGGATCCCCTCGCCGCGCGAGATCGCCGCCGCCCTCGGGGCGCGGGTGATCGGGCAGGGCGACGCGGTGCGCGAGATGGCGATCGCCCTCTCGAAGAAGCTCGCCGGGCTGCGGGTCGGCAACATCCTGATGATCGGCTCGTCGGGAACCGGCAAGACGACGCTGATGCGGGCGGTCGAGGGGTACCTCGCCGCGAACCCGGAGCTCGCGGTGCGCTCCACCGTGATCCGCCTGCACGCCAACGTCCTCGGCGAGGAGGCCGAAAGCGGCCGCCCGGGCGAGGCGGTGCTCCGGCGGCTCCTCGAGCGCGCCCGCGAGCAGCTCGGCCCCGACGCTGCCGTGGATGACCTGCTGGCCCGCGCCCGCCACGGGCTCGTCTTCGTCGACGAGGTGGACAAGATCCGCTCCCACGTCGGCGGGGAGGCGAACGTCCGCGGCATCCGCGCCCAGGAGGCGCTCCTCACCCTGATCGAGAACGAGGCGGTGCCGTTCGCGCTGCCCGCGTGGGCCGGGGGCGGCGCGGTCACCGTCGATTCGAGCGGCCTCCTCTTCGTCTGCGCCGGAGCGTTCGAAGGGCTCTACGACGCGGTCTTCGACCGGGTCACGATCGGGCGCGACAAGGGAGCGCTGCAGCCGGTGACGGTGGTCGAAGGGGGCCGGGTGCGCGAGGAGCTCCGTTTCGCGCTCCGCGACTGGCTGCGCAACGAGGATCTCTTCGACTACGGGATGAGCCCGCAGTTCCTCTCCCGCTTCGACGCCGTGGTGCTGCTCGCCGACCTCGCGGAGGACGAGCTGGTGCGGATCTTCCTCGAGACGCCCGACTCGGGCTACCAGATCGCCCGCGACTACTTCGCCAGCCAGGGCGTCCAGCTCGCCCTCTCGCCGGCCGCGGTGCGGGCGATCGCGCGCGCCGCGGCCCGGCAGCCGCGGCTCGGCGCGCGCGCCCTCAAGGAGGTCTTCCGGCGGGTGATCCGCGACTACGAGTACGAGCCCGCGCGGGTGGCGGCGGGCGGCGCCCTCCTGATCGACCACGAGCAGGTCGAGCAGGCGCTCGGCGCGGGCTAGCTCAGGGCTCGCGGCGGGTGGCGGCGAGGCGCCGTTCGCGCGCCCGCCGGAAGCTGGCGAGGCGGCGGCGCCGGCGGGCGAGCCGGACCACCGTGGGGATCATCACCAGCGTGAGGAGGAGCGCGAGCGCGATCGCGAGCTCGCGGGCGAGCCGGGCGCGATCGGCGGCGGCGGAGCGCACGAGGGCCGCGGAGAAGTAGGTCCAGACCGCGACCGCCGGGGTCAGGCCCACCGCCGAGCTGCCGATGAAGAGCGGGAAGCGGATGCCGGCGACCGCGGCGGCGGCGTTGACGAACGGAAAGGGGACGGGCAGGAAGCGCAGGCCCACGAGCGCGGTGAAGCCGTGCCGGTGGAGCATCCGCTCGGCGCGGGCGAGCCGGCTGCCACCGAGCCTCTCGACGGCCTCGCGGCCGAGGCTGCGGGCGACGAGGTAGGTCGTCGTCGCCCCGAGCAGGGTGCCGAGGACGTTCCAGATCGTGCCCAGGACGATGCCGAAGATCGCACCGCCCACGAAGAGCAGCGGGGTGGCGGGCACGCCGAGCGGACAGAGCACCGCGTAGAGCAGGAGGAGGAGGCCGGGCATCCACCAGTGGTCGTCCGCCCGCTCGAGGAGCGCGAGCAGCCGTTCGGGCTGGACGAGCTCTCCCGCCGGGGTCCAGCGGAGGATGGCGAAGGTGCCGCCGAGCAACGCCACCAGCGCTCCGAGGCGGATCCAGGGGGCGAGCGCGCGCCCGGCTGCGGGCCGGGGGCGGGGGGGCGCGGCGAGCGCGAGATCGCAGGCCTCGGCCTCCCGCCGGAGGCGGGCGACGTCCACCCCCAGGAGGTTCCGGGGAAGCGTCGCCAGCGCGCTGCGGGCGCGGAGCAGCTCGGCCTCTCCGGCCGCGAAGTCGCGGGCGGCGGCAGCGGCCCCGGCGCGCGCGAGCGCGGCGAGGGCGGCGAGGAGCTCCCCTTCCGCCTCTCCCGTCACGGCGGCCTCGCCCCAGCGGGTGGCGGCAAGGGCGTAGTCGTCGCGATCGAACGCTTCGAGTCCGGCAAGGAGCGCGGGAGCGAGCTGCCCGGCGGGCTCCTTCACCGCGCCTCGGCGGGGGGATCGAGGGAGAGGAACTGGCGCAGGTGCGACTCGAGCACCCGCGCCGCCCCCGGATCCATGAAGTTGAGGCGCAGCTCGTTGATCACCATCACCTCGGCGCGCTCCCACTCCAGCCAGCAGTCGAGGCAGACATGGGCTGCGATCTCGGTGCCGAGGGCACTGCGCATGGGGGGCTTGGTGAGGGCGGGAGCGTCGGCGCGCCCGCAGCGGACACAGGAGATGACAGCGTTCATCGGACCTCTCCGGGGAGCAGGATGCGCGAGGTGGCGCGTTCGCCGACCTCGCGCGGGATCTGGACGAGGAAGAGGTGGTCCCGCTCCGCGGCGGGGCCGCGCAGCTGCTTGACCACCTCGTCGGGTACGGCGAGGGTGACGTAGGCGGCGCGCCGGTCGTTGCGCCGCGCCGAATCGGTGACGAGCCCGGCGAGGGGAACGATCTCGATCCGGTCCCGGTACTTCTCGAGCGCGAAGGCGAGCAGCTCCTCAGGCCTGGTCACGGGCGAGCACCTCCCGGAAGTAGTCGAGGGTGCGCCGGATCCCCTCGTCGAGGGAGATCCGCGGCTCCCAGCCGAGGACCTCCCGGGCCAGCGAGATGTCCGGCTGCCGGGTCTTCGGGTCGTCGACGGGCAGCGGCTCGAAGACGATCTCCGAGTCGCCGCCGACCGCGGCGCGGATCGTCTCGGCGAACTCGAGGATCGTCATCTCGTGCGGGTTGCCGATGTTGACCGGATCGGTCTGGGCGCTCAGGAGCAGGCGATAGATCCCCTCGATCAGGTCGTCCACGTAGCAGAACGAGCGGGTCTGGCTGCCGTCGCCGAAGACCGTCAGCGGCCGGCCGGTGAGCGCCTGCTGGAGGAACGCCGGCACCACCCGGCCGTCGCGCGGCCGCATCCGCGGCCCGTAGGTGTTGAAGATCCGCACGATGCGGGTGTCGAGGCCGTGCACCCGGTGGTAGGCCATCACCATCGCCTCGGCGAACCGCTTCGCCTCGTCGTAGACGCCGCGCGGACCGACCGGGTTCACGTTGCCCCAGTAGCTCTCCGGCTGCGGATGGACGAGCGGGTCGCCGTAGACCTCGGAGGTGGAGGCGAGCAGGAAGCGCGCTCCCTTCGCCTTGGCGAGGCCGAGGCCGTTGTGGGTGCCGAGCGAGCCGACCTTGAGGGTCTGGATCGGCAGCTCGAGGTAGTCGATCGGCGAGGCGGGGGAGGCGAAATGGAGCACGTAGTCGACCGGGCCGGCGATCGTGAACGGCCGCGACACGTCGTGGAGCAGGAAGGAGAAGGCCGGCGAGCCGTCGAGCGCGCGCAGGTTCTCCCGCTTGCCGGTGACGAGGTTGTCGACCGCGACCACCCGCATCCCCTCGGCGACGAGCCGCTCGCAGAGATGGGAGCCGAGGAAGCCGGCGCCGCCGGTGACGACGGCGGTCTTCACGGAGCGACCTCGGCGCGTCCCACCGAGACGTAGCGCAACCCGGCGGCGGCGACCCGCGCCGGCTCGTAGAGGTTGCGCAGGTCGACGAGCAGCGGCGTGCCGAGGCGGCTCCGGAGCTCGGCGAGGTTGAGGGCGCGGAACTGGTTCCACTCGGTGGCGATCACCACGCCGTCGGCGCCGGTGGCGGCGGTGTACGGATCGTCGCAGTATTCGATCGGCGGCAGCAGCGACCGGGCCTCCTGCATCGCCGCGGGGTCGAAGGCACGCACGGTGGCGCCGCCGGCGACGAGCCCCTCGACGATCGGGATCGCCGGCGACTCGCGCATGTCGTCGGTGTCCCCCTTGAAGGCGAGCCCGAGCAGGGCGATCGTCTTGCCGTCGAGGCCGCCGAAGGCGCGCTCGATCTTCCCCACCATCCGCTGCTTCGTCCGTTCGTTGGCCGCGAGCACCGCGTCGATGATCGCGAACTCGAGGCCGCGCTCGCGCGCGATCTGCCCCACCGCCCGGGTGTCTTTCGGGAAGCAGGAGCCGCCGAAGCCGGGGCCCGGCTGGAGGAAGCGCGGTCCGATCCGGCTGTCGAGCCCCATCCCCCGCGCCACCACCTCGACGTCGGCGCCGACCGCCTCGCAGATCTCGGCGATCTCGTTGACGAAGGTGATCTTCGTGGCGAGGAAGCCGTTCGAGGCGTACTTGATCATCTCCGCGGACTCCACGTTCGCGACCACGAACGGGACGCCGGCGACCTTGAGCGGGGCGTAGATCTCCAGCATCACCTCGACGGCGCGCTGGCTGCGGGCGCCGATGACCACGCGGTCGGGGCGGAGGAAGTCCTCGATCGCCGAGCCCTCGCGCAGGAACTCGGGGTTCGAGACCACCGCGAACTCCTGGTTGCCGCCGGAGACGGAGGAGACGATCTCCTCGACCATCTGGCCGGTGCCCACCGGCACCGTGGACTTCGTGATCACGACCTTGAAGCCGTTGAGGTTCTCGCCGATCGACTGGGCGACCTGGCGGACGAACGAGAGATCGGCCGAGCCGTCGGGCAGCGGCGGGGTGCCCACCGCGATGAAGACCGCCTGCGCCTCGCGCACCGCGGGGGCGAGGTCGGTGGTGAAGGCGAGCCGGCCGGCCTTCACGTTCTTCTCGACGATCTCTTCGAGGCCGGGCTCGTAGATCGGGATCTCGCCCCGTTCGAGCGCGGCGATCTTCCGCTCGTCCTTGTCGACGCCGGTGACCTCCATGCCGAAATCGGCCAGGCAGGCCCCGGTCACCAGACCGACGTAACCGCTGCCGACGACGCAGATCTTCATGGCTGGACCTCTCGAGGATGAAGTTGGCGCATGCGGATATGGGGACCGGCGGGCCGGGCGCCCGGGCCGGACCGGAGGAACGGGGGGAGCATATCGCGGGGAGCCGCTCGCCCGGAAGCGTTGCGGGGCGGTTGGCCGCGGCCGTCAGCGGCCGGACTCGTCCTTTTCGACCAGCGCGATCAGGCGCTCGGCCAGCTCGGGATCGAACTGCGTGCCGGCGGCGGCGCGGATCGCCTCGCAGGCGGCCGCGGGGGAGCGGGGCTGCTGGTAGCTCGCGGCGTTCGTCATGCTGTCGTACGCCTCGGCGAGGCCGATGATCCGCGCCTCGAGCGGGATCGCCTCGCCGGCGAGGCCGTCCGGGTAGCCGCCGCCGTTCCACCACTCGTGGTGATGGCGGACGATCGGGGCGAGCTCCTCCCAGAGGCGGATCGGCGCGAGCATCTCGGCGCCGAGAGCCGGATGGAGCCGTACCGTCGCCTGGTTCGTCCGCTGATCGCGCGCGATCCCGAGCATCCCGAGATCGTGGAGGAGGGCGGCGGTGTGGAGGCGGCGCAGCCGCTCCTCGTCGAGCCCGAGCGCGCGCCCGAGGCGCGTGGCATGGTGGGCGACGGCGGTGGCATGCGCCCCCTGCGCGCCGATATGGGCGTCGAGAGCGGCGATCAGCAGGTGGGTCGCGTGGGTGTAGAAGTTGCGCTGGGTCTCCCGCAGCTCGGCGTTGCGGAGGGCGGTGCCGAGCATCCGCGCGAGCGTGCCGAGGAAGGCGGCGGTTCGCTCCGCATCGGCGGCGGCGAGCGGCTGCAGCGCCACGAGGGCGCCCCTCGGTCCGTCTCCGGCCCGGCAGGGGAGGGCGGTGGCGAAGAGGCCGCCGCGCTGCCAGGAGGCGCTGCCGGCGAGCGCTTCGTTCACCACCCGCTCCTCCTCGCAGGCGGCCTGGGCGAGCCGTTCGAGATCGGCGGGCGCGTGCTGCCGGGCGAGTGCGGCGGCCGGCCCCGTGGCGGCGAGGATCGGGTGGCGGCCGGCGGCGTCGGCCGGGCCGAGCAGCAGGGCGCTGCCCACGAGGCGGGCGGCGTGGGTGACCGCCGCGCGGTGCACCTCGTCCTCGTGCTCGGCGGCCGCGAGATCCCGCGAGGCGAGCAGCAGGGTCGCGAGCTGCCGGTTGTCGCGGTCGAGCGTCTCGACCGCCTGGCGCGAGGTGCGGCGCAGCGCGAAGAAGGCGGCGAGGCTCAGGATGCCGAGGCCGGCGAAGGTCGCGAGCAGGACCGGGCGCGTCTCCGTACCCGACTGCTGGAGCAGCGCCCGGCCGAGCAGCGCCAGCGCCGCGAGCGGCACCACCGCGCCGAGGAAGTAGGCGATGTAGGCGGCCCGGTCGAGGCGCTGGGAGAAGAGCGAGAGCCGGTGCGGCTTCCTCCGCTCGGTCACGGTTCCGCGTCCTTCAGGCCTTCCGGTCGGCGAGGTACCAGGCGACGAAGCGGGCGAGCCCTTCCCGGATCGGGACCTTCGGCGCGTAGCCGAGCAGACGCCCGGCCTTGGTCACGTCGGCGTAGGTGATCGGCACGTCGCCGGGCTGCTCGGGCAGCGGCTCGACCCGCGGTTCGACCCCGAGCTCGGCGGCGAGCCAGCGGACGAGGTCGCCGAGGCGCGTCGTCTCCGCCCCGCCGAGATTGAAGATCTCGAAGGCCGGCGCGAGGTCGCGGGCCGCGACGATGCCGTCGACGATGTCGTCCACGTAGGTGTAGTCGCGCCGGGTGCTGCCGTCGCCGTAGAGCGGGACCGGCTCGCCGCGGGCGATCAGGTCGGTGAACTTGTGGATCGCCATCTCCGGACGCTGGGCCGGGCCGTAGACGGTGAAGAAGCGCAGGCAGGAGCAGTGGAGGCCGTAGAGGTGGGCGTAGTTGAAGCAGAGCAGCTCGCCGGTGCGCTTGGTCGTCGCGTACGGGCTGATCGGCAGATCCACCGGATCGTCCTCGGCGAACGGTACCTTCTCGTTGATGCCGTAGACCGAGGAAGAGGAGCCGAAGACGAAGTTCGCCGGGCCGTGGCGGCGCGCCGCCTCGAGCAGGTGGAGGGTGCCGATGCAGTTGACCTCTTCGTAGAGCACCGGCTCGCGCAGGCTCGGCCGCACCCCGGCGCGGGCCGCGAGATGGACGACGGCGTCGAAGCGGTGGCCGGCGAAGAGCCGGTCGACGAGGGCGGCGTCGCGGATGTCGCCCTCGACGAGGGCGTACTCCGCCCGGGCGAGGAACGGGGCGACGTTGCGCCGCTTGCGGGCCGGGTCGTAGAAATCGTTGAAGTCGTCGAGAACGGTGACCCGCTCCCCCCGACCCAGGAGCCGGTGGGTCAGATGGGAGCCGATGAAGCCCGCGCCGCCGGTGATGAGCGTGTGCATGGCGGAAGCCTAGCGCAGCTCTTCTTCGGTGGGAGGGGTCGGAGGCAGGCCGGCGGCGGTCCGCTCCCGCCGGTAGCGGCTCGCGATCCCCTTCCCCTGCCGGTTGCGGATCAGCCAGCGCAGGAGGCGCGACTCGTCGATCCCGATCAGGATGTCGTCGAGGGCCTCGTAGGCCGACGGGTCGTTGAGGAGGCGGGCGGCGGTGCCGTCGCCCTGGTCGAGCTTCTCGGCCACCCGGCGCAGGGCAACGACGAACCCCCGCAGCTCGTCGGTGAGCTCGCGCCCCCACGCCTCGTCGTGGAGGAGCCGGCCGGCGAGCGAGTCGCCGTCCGCCAGGCCCGCGGTCACCTCCTCGAGGCGGACGGCCACGGCGGAGAGGCGGTCCAGGGTCGCGGCGAAGCGCTCCCGCGTCGCCTCGTCGTGGAGGAGCGCGGGAAGGAGGCCGGGGCCGGACTCGACCTCGGCGAGAAGCCCGTCGATCCGCGCGACCGCCGAGGCCAGCCGTTCGCCGAGCGCCTCGTCCTGGGTGAAGCGGTAGAGGGGGCCCCGGCCCGCGGCGACCCCCTCGGCCGCCTGTCGCACGGCCCGCAGCGTGGCCATCGCTTCGGTGGCGACGCTCTCGCCGTCGGCGACGGGCTGGAAGAGCTGGCCGATCACCCCTTCGCCGCGCTCGATCCGGGCGAGCACCAGATCGAGGGAGTGGGAGACGGAGAGGATGTTCTCCACGAGGTCTTCGCCCGAGGCCACGAGCTCGTCGACGTTCGTCCGTTCGGCGGCCTGGATCTCCCCGCGCGGCGGCACCTCGGCCGCTCCCACCGAGCCGGTGGTGACCTCCAGGAACTTGTCGCCGAGCAGCCCGAGAGTCTTGATCCGGGCGATCGAGTCGCTGCGGATCCGCTCGTGGTAGCGGCGATCGATCGCGATCCAGACGTCGATGAGCGGGGTGCCGGTGGCGGTGGGAAGGCTGATCTCCTCGACTCGGCCGACCTCGACCCCGTTGAGCTGCACGCTGCTGCCGGTGTTCAGGCCGCCGACCGAGGTGAACCGCACCAGGTAGCGGTTCTTCGGCGTGAAGAGGTTCTGCCGGTCGCCGAGCACCACGAGGATCACGGCGAAGAGGACGAGCGCTCCGAGCACGAAGCTGCCGACCCGTACCAGGCGGTGGCTGTCAGACGACATCTTCTCCTTCCTCCGGTTGGCCGGCGAGAAACCGCCCGACGAGCGGGTCGGTGGTCGCCTCTGCCTCCTGCCAGGTGCCCACGAAGCGGAACCGGCCGCCGTCGAGAAAGGCGATCCGGTCGGCGACGTGGCGGGTGAGGGCGAGATCGTGGGTGACCACCACCGCGGTGACGCCGAGCTGGCGGGTGGTGTCGCGGATCAGCCGGGCGATGCTCGCCGAGGTCATCGGGTCGAGGCCGGTCGTCGGTTCGTCGAAGAGGACGGCCTCCGGGTCGAGCGCGATGGCGCGGGCGAGCGCCACCCGCTTGCGCATCCCGCCCGAGAGCTGCGCGGGCAGCCGCTCCTCGCTCCCCGTGAGGTGGACGAGCGCCAGCTTCTCGGCCACCCGGCGGGCAAGCTCGTCCGGCGCGAGCCGGGCGTGCTCGCGCAGCGGGAAGGCGACGTTCTCGAAGACGTCGAGCGAGTCGAAGAGCGCGCCGCGCTGGAAGAGCATCGCCACCCGCCGGCGCACGGGGTAGAGCTCCTCCTCGGAAAGGGTCGTGAGGTCGGTGCCGTCGAAGCGCACCGTGCCGGCGTCGGGCCGTTCGAGCCCGACGAGCTGGCGCAGGGTGACGCTCTTGCCGCAGCCGGAGCGGCCGAGGATCGCGAAGCACTCGCCGCGGGCCACGTCGAAGTCGAGCCCGGCGAGCACCGCGCGGCCTTCGTACCGCTTCACCAGGCCGCGAATCTCGAAGAGGGGAGCGGCAGCCATCATCCGAGGAGGTAGAAGAGCTTGGTGAGGAAGAAGTCGGAGATCAGCACCAGGACCGCGGTGGTGACGACGGTGGCGGTGGTCGCGCGCCCGACGCCGTCGGCGCCGCCGCGCACGGTGAGGCCGTTGTAACAGGCCACGGTGGCGATGAAGAAAGCGAAGACGAACGACTTGCCGAGCCCGCTGGCGACATCGCCGATCAGCAGCGAGCTGGTGACGTCGTTGAGGTAGAAGGCGGCCGTCAGGTCGAGCTGTCCGACCGCGATCAGCAGGCCGCCGAAGACCCCGAGCAGGTCGCCGTAGAGGGTGAGCACCGGCAGCATGAGCAGGCAGGCCGCGAGCCGCGGGGTGACCAGCTTGCGCACCGGGTCGGTGGCGAGCGAGCGGAGGGCGTCGACCTGTTCGGTGACCTGCATCGAGCCGAGCTCGGCGGCGATCCCCGCGCCGACCCGGCCGCCGACGATCAGCGCCACGAGCACCGGTCCGAGCTCGCGGGTGAGCGACTTCGCGACCACGGTGCCGATGTAGTACTTGATCCCCAGCCCGGGCAGGCTGTAGGCGGTCTGCAGCGCGAGCACCATGCCGGTGAAGAGGGTGGTGATGCTCGCCACCCCGAACGAGCCGAGGCCGAGCCGTTCCATCTGGAGCAGTCCGAGCCGGAGCTCGAACGGCGGCGTTACCAGCACCCGCAGTGCCCGGCCGGCGAAGAGCGTGAGCCCGCCCGTGTAGCGGGCCGCCGTGCGCAGCCGGGCCGGCAGGCTCATCGGCGGGTGTCCGGCGGGCGTTGCCGCGGCGTCCGGGGTGGCGGCAGGTGGTGGCAGCGCACCTCGCCGGGAGGTGAAAACCGGCGCCGGAGGCGGTTCAGGGGGGACACGCGCGAGCATACCATCCGGGTACGGGCCTGGAGCGGATGGCGAGGGCGGATAGAATCCGCGTCATGAACCAGGAACTCACTCAGCCTCTCTGGGACGCCCTGCGCGGCGTTCGCTTCCCCGGCATGAGCCGGGACATCGTTTCTTTCGGTTTCGTGAAGGCGGTCCGCCTCGTGGAAGGCCGTGCCGAGGTCGACATCCAGCTGACGACCGGCAATCCGGAGGCGGCGGCGCAGATCCGCGCCGATGCCGAGCGTGCCTGCCTCGCGGTGCCCGGCGTGGAAAGCGCGGCGGTGGAGGTGCGGGTCCAGGCCCCGCCCGCCGGGCAGCCGGGCTCCCAGCCGACCGCCCAGAACCCCGACCTCATCCCCGAGGTGCGCGCGGTGGTGGCGGTGGCGAGCGGCAAGGGGGGCGTGGGCAAGTCGACGGTGACCGCGAACCTCGCGGTGAGCCTCGCGAAGCTCGGGCACCGGGTCGGCGTGCTCGACGCCGACATCTACGGCCCCTCGATGCCGATGATGTTCGGCATCCAGGAGCGGCCGATGGTGGTCGGTGACCGGATCCTCCCCTTCGAACGCCACGGCGTGAAGGTGATGTCGCTCGGCGTGATCCTCGAGACCGACACGCCGGTGATCTGGCGCGGCCCGATGGTGATGAAGGCGATCGAGCAGCTGCTCGGCGACGTGGAGTGGGGGGCGCTCGACTACCTCGTCGTCGACCTGCCGCCCGGCACCGGCGACGCGCAGCTGACCGTCACCCAGAAGATCCCGCTCGCCGCCGCGGTGATCGTGACCACCCCGCAGGACGTGGCGCTGATCGACGCCCGCAAGGGGCTGGCGATGTTCCGCAAGGTGAGCGTGCCGGTGGCCGGGATCATCGAGAACATGGCCACCTTCGTCTGTCCGCACTGCGGCAAGGAGACCGACGTCTTCAAGCGCGGCGGCGGCGAGCGCACCGCCGAGCTGCTCGGCTGTCCGTTCCTCGGCTCGATCCCGCTCGACCCGGCGATCGTCGTGGGGGGTGACGCCGGGGTGCCGATCGTCGTCTCGCAGCCGGAGAGCGCCCATGCCGCCGCCTTCCGCCGGGTCGCCGAAGCGGTGGCCGCCGAGGTCGAGAAGCAGCTCGCGCAGCGGCCGCGGATGACGATCGTCTGAGCGATGGGCCCGCCGGCGACCGCGCTCGTGGCCGATGCCCACCTGGGCGGGCCCGGGGGGCCGGCGGCGCCGCTGATCGAACAGCTCGGAGCCCTGCCGGGGCGTGCCGAGCGGCTCGTGCTGCTCGGGGACATCTTCCATTTCTGGGTGGGGCACGAGAAGTACGAGACGGCCGAGATCGCGGCCTTCGCCCCCTGTCTCGCCGCGCTGCGGGCCGCCGGCGTGGCGGTCGACTACGTCGAGGGGAACCGCGACTTCTTCCTGCCGGGGGCGCGCTACGCGCCGCTCTTCGACCGGGTGGCGCGCGAGATCCCTTTCGAGGCCGGCGGCCGCCGCTGTCTGGCGGTGCACGGGGACGGGATCAACGCCGCCGACTGGAGCTACCGCGTCTGGCGCCGGATCTCGAAGAGCGCCCCTTCCCGCGCCGCCTTCCTCCATCTGCCCGGGCCGCTCGCCCGCCGGATCGCCAACGCCGCCGAGCGGGCGATCGCCCGCACGAACTACCGCCACCGGCGGCGGGTGCCGGAGGAGGCGATCCTCGCCTGGGGAGCGCGGCGGCTCGCGGAGGGGTACGACCTGCTGCTGCTCGGGCATTTCCACGAGGAGCGGCGCTGGCGGCTGCCCGGAGGGGAGATCTGGCTGCTCGAAGCATGGTTCCGCAGCCGCCGCGTCGAGTGGCTCGGAGGGGGCAGCGGATAGACTCCCCGGCCGATGACTCTGCGCCGCGTGACGATGCTCGGCTCGGGCACCTCGAGCGGGGTGCCGGTGATCGGCTGCACGTGCCCGGTCTGCACCTCGGCCGATCCGCGCAACCGGCGGCTGCGGGCGAGCGTGCGGCTGGAGCTCGCCGGCGGCACGGTCCTCGTCGACACCTCTCCCGACCTGCGCGAGCAGGCGTTGCGCAGCGGTCTCGACCGGCTCGACGCGATCCTCTTCACCCACGCCCACGCCGACCACCTCTTCGGTCTCGACGACGTGCGGATCTTCAACTTCCGGCAACGGGCGGCGATCCCGTGCTTCGGCTCGCCGGCGACCCTGGAAAGGGTGAGGACGGCGTTTTCGTATGTCTTCGAAGAGGGGCAGGAGGGTGGCGGCAAACCGCAGCTCGAGCTCCGGCCGGTGAACGGGCCGTTCGAGCTGCTCGGGGCGCGCGTCGTGCCCGTGCCCGTCTGGCACGGCTCGCTGCCGGTGCTCGGCTACCGGATCGACGGTTTCGCCTACGTCACCGACGTGAACCGGATCCCGGAGGAGAGCTACCCGCTCCTCGCCGGGCTCGAGGTGCTCGTCCTCGGCGCGCTCCGCTACCGGCCGCATCCGACCCATTTCAGCATCGGCGAGGCGGTGGCGGTCGCGGCGCGGATCGGCGCCCGGCGCACCTTCTTCACCCACCTCGCCCACGACGTCGACCATGCGGCGCCGGCACTGCCGCTGCCGCCCGGAGTAGCGTTCGGTCATGACGGACTCGAGCTCGACCTCTCCTGAGACGATCGCGATCCCGGCCGGCCTGCCGGCCGCCGGGGAGCTGGTCGTCCCGCCCTCGAAGAGCGTGACCAACCGGCTCTGCAACCTCGCGCTGGTCGCCTGGCGGCCGGTGACCCTCGTCCGCCCCCTCCGCGCGGACGACACGGCGCACTTCTTCGCGGCCCTGCGCCGGCTCGGGTTCCGGGTGGAGGAGGGGCCGGAGGAGGTCGCGCTCGCGCCGCCGCCCGCCCCGCCGGCCCGCGCCCGCTTCGACTGCGGCGAGTCGGGGACGCTCCTGCGCCTCCTCATCGCGGCGCTCGCCACCCTCGAAGGGGTCTACGAGGTCGATGGCGCGCCGCGGCTGCGGGAGCGGCCGGTGGGGCCGCTCGTCGCGGCGCTCGCCGCGCTCGGGGTCCGGATCGACTACCTCGGCACGCCCGGCTACCCGCCGCTCAGGATCGCCGGCGGCACGCTCGCGGGGGGGCGGGTGAGCGTCGACGCCGGCAGCTCGAGCCAGTTCCTCTCCGCGCTCCTCATGGCCGCGACCCGGGCCGCCGCCCCGGTCGAGATCGAGGTCCCGGCGCTCGTCTCCGGGCCGTACGTGGAGCTCACCCTCGATCTCCTCGTCCGGCAGGGGGGACGGATCGAACGGCTCGCCGCCGACCGGTACGCGGTCACGCCGGGACCGCTCGCGGGGGGCCGTCTCGAGGTGGAGGGGGACTACTCGGCGGCGGCCTATCCGGCGGCGGCGGCGGCGCTGACCGGCGGCCGGGTACGGCTTCACGGGCTGCGGCGCGACTCGCGCCAGGGGGATCGCGAGCTCCTCGACCTCCTCGCGCGGATGGGGGCCGGGGTCCGGTGGGGGGAGGGCTGGGTCGAGGTGAGCGGGGGCGAGCTGCGGGGGCTCGCGGCCGATGCCGGGCGGATCCCCGACCAGGTGCCGACGCTCGCCGCGCTCGCGCCTTTCTGCAGCGGCGAGAGCCGGTTCACCGGCGCCGCCCACCTCCGGCTCAAGGAGAGCGACCGGATCGCCGCGATGGCGAGCGAGCTGCGGCGGGCCGGGGCCGAGGCGACCGAGCTGCCCGACGGGATCGCGGTCGCGGGCCGGTGGGCGGCGAGCGCACCGCCGGAGTCGCCGGTCGAGATCGCGACCTGGGGGGATCACCGGATCGCGATGGCGATGGCCCTCGTCGGGCTCCGCCGGCCGGGGCTGCGGATCGCCAACCCCGGGGTGGTGGCCAAGTCGTACCCCGGCTTCTGGGACGATCTCGGGCGGCTCCTCGGCCGCCCGCTGCGAGGGCGGTGACCAGCGCGCCGCTCCACCCCGCGCTTGGGCCGGCCGGCGAACGGCCGCTGCCCCACGGTGCGCGCACCGACCAGGAGCGGCTCGCGGTGCTCCTCCAGGCGGCCGCGCTCCTCTGGCATCTCGATCGCGCCGGTTGGGCGCTCGCCGACGGCTGGCGCGGCGCCGCGCTCGACGCCGAGGGGCGCCTGACCGGGCTCACCGCCCGCCCCGGAGCGAGCCGGACCGAGCCCCAGGAGCTGCTCCGTGCGCTCCTGGTCATCCTCTTCGGCGATCCGGTCGCCGGCCGGGGCGAGGCCCGGCGGGTGGCGCGGGGGGCCGCGGAGCGCTGGCGGCAGGCGCTCGCCCCGGTGGCGCTCGCCGAGGAGGTCGGCCGCCTCCTCGCCGAGGCCCCGTTCCTCGCCACCCCCCGGTTCGCCGCCGCTCGCGAGGCCCTGGCCGCGGCCCGCGGCGCCGACGGACCGGCCAAGGGGGAGCTCGCGGCACCCCAGCGGGTCCGGCGCCGGTGGCTCGCGGCCGGCCGCACCCTCGAGTCGCTTCGGGAACGGCTCCGCAGCGAGCATTTCGCAGAGCTCTGGGAGGAGGAGGCGCCGGCGGCCGAGTCGCCGGGGAGCGGAAGCGCGCTCGCCCGGGCCCGGGAGCGGTTCGACCGCGGCCAGTTCCTCCGGGCGCTCGCGGCGCTCCGCGGACACGACGAGACCGAAGCGGAGCTCCTCCGTGCCGCCTGCGAGCGGCAGCTCGGGCAGTTCGCGGCGGCGGCCGAGACGCTCGCTCGCCTCGCCGAGCGGCGGCTCACGCCGGCGCAGGCGGTGACGGCTCTCGATCTCGCCACCGCCGTCTACGCGAACCTGAGCGAGCCGAAGATGGTGGACCGGTGGCTCGAGCGGGTGCGGCCACCGGCCGGCTCGTCGCTCGCCGTCCGGCGGGCGCTCGCGGCCGCGGAGGCGGCGGGGGATCGGGGTGATCTCGAGGCGATGGATCGCCACCTCGAAGCCGCCCGGCCGCTGCTCGACCGGCCAGAAACCGCCTGGCTCTGGCATCGGGCTGCCGGGCAACGGGAGCTCGTGGCCGACGAGCCGGCAGCGGCGATCCGCGCGCTCGCCGCCGCTCTCCGGAGCGGCCGGCGCCACCAGCGCCTCTTCGATGCCGGGCGGCTCTGGAACCAGGTCGGGGTGGCGCGGATGCAGGCCGACGACTACCCCGGCGCCGAGCGCGCCCTCGGACACTCCGTCCGGCTCCTCCAGCGTTGCGAGGGGCCGCTCGCCCACACGCTCGCGCTCTGCAACCTCGCCGAGACCCGGCTGCGGCGCGGCCGGCTGCTCGGCGTCGAGCAGATCGTCACCTTCTCGGCGGCGGAGAACGAACGGCAGGGGAACCTGCGGGGCTGGGCGCAGGATCAGGAGCTCTGGGCGCGTCTGGAGCTGGTGCGCGGCCGCCCGGAGGCGGCGCTCGCGCGCTGTCTCGGGGCCCGGGAGCGGATCGAGGCGGCGGGGAGCGATCTCCGGCTGGCCGATCTCGCCCTCCTGGAGGCCCGGGCGCTCGGCTGGCTCGGCCGCGGCGACGAGGCGGCGGCGGCGCTCGCGCGGACCACGCTGGCGGCGCTCGCCGAGCTCGACCGGGAGGAGCGGCCGGCGATCTGGGCGCTCGCCGGCGTCCGGGACGAGGCGTGGCGGGCGGCGGCCACCGGCCCGTACGCCGCGCTCTGGCGCCCGCTGCTCGACGGCACGCCGCCGCCTCCCGAGGCCTGGACGCCGCTCCACCGGCTCGAGCCGTACCGGGCCGCCCGCCTCGTGCTCGACTGCGAGCTGCTGGTCCCCGGAGTCGCTCCGGCGGGCTGGCAGCAGGCGGCCCGGGCGGCGCTCCACCGCGTCGGCGCCCACCGGCTCGCGGAGCGGATCGGCAGCGCCGAGGCCGGGCTCTGGCGGGCGGTCGAGCGGTACGCTGCGAGCCCCGTGCGTGGGAACGAAACGCTCGCCGAGCTCTTCGCCGAGCTCGGCGAGCCCTCGCTCCGGCTGACCTGGGAGGGCCCGGACGACGGGATGGTGACCGTGGTGCCCGGCCCGGGCGGCGGCGAGGAGTTCGTCGCTCCGTGTGGCGAGGGCACGCTGCGGCTCGCCGCCGCGCATCTGTCCGCTCCGGCCCGGGCCCTCTTCGCGCTGGCGATGCGCGACTACCAGCCACCCGCGCCGGCGAGCGCCACTCCCTCGGCACGCCTGGTCGGCCGGAGCCCGGTGATGCGAGCGGCGGTGGCGCGGCTGCAGCGGCTCGCGCCGACCGGGATGCCCGTCCTCCTGCTCGGCGAGAGCGGCACCGGCAAGGAGCTCGCGGCACGCGAGCTCCACCTCGGCAGCCCCCGCCACACCGGACCGTTCCTGCCCGTCAACTGCGCCGGCCTCACCGAGACGCTGATCCACTCCGAGCTCTTCGGCCATGCCCGGGGGGCGTTCACCGGGGCCGACCGGGACCGGATGGGGGTGTTCGAGAGCGCCCGGGGCGGGACGCTCTTCCTCGACGAGATCGGCGATCTGCCACTCGGCGTCCAGGGCAGCCTCCTGCGGGTGCTGCAGGAGCACGAGGTGCGCCGGCTCGGCGAGAGCCTGCCGCGCAAGGTCGACGTCCGGCTCGTCGCCGCCACCCACCGCGATCTCGCGGCGATGGTGCGTGGCGGCACCTTTCGCGAGGATCTCTTCTTCCGGCTGAAGGTCGCCCGGGTCGAGCTGCCGCCGCTGCGCGAGCGGGGCGACGACGTGCTGCTGCTCGCCGAGGCGCTGCTGGCGCGGATCGCCGGCGCGGACCCGGTGCCGCGGCTGGCGCCGGAGGCGCGGGAACGCCTGCGCAGCCATCGGTGGCCGGGCAACGTGCGCGAGCTCGAAAACGTCCTCCGGTTCGCGGCGGTCCTCGCCGAGGGGGGCGTGATCCGCGCCGCCGACCTCGACCTGGAGGGGCCGGAAGAAGAGGCCGCCCCCCGGGATGCGGGCGAGTATCACCGGCGGATCGAGGAGTACCGCCGCGAGCTGCTCGTCGCGGCGATGCGTGCCCACGACGGGCGGCAGGCGGCGGCCGCCCGCTGGCTCGGCATCAGCCGGCAGACCCTCTCCTATCTGCTGCGCCGTTTCGACCTCGAAGGTCCCTGGTGAACGGTTCGCTCCTCCGCCGGGTCGCCTGGACCCCGGTGACGGCTCTGGCGGTGGCGAGCGCCGTCTTCCTCCTCCTGCATCTGGTGCCCGGCGATCCGGTGGCGATGATGCTCGGGGAGGGCGCGGAGGCCGCCGAGGCGGAGCAGCTGCGCGCCGAGCTGGGTCTCGACCGCCCGCTCGCCGAGCAGTACCTCCGGTACCTCGCCGGGCTGCTGCGCGGCGACCTCGGGAGCTCGCTGCACTTCCGCCGGCCGGTGGCCGCGCTCCTCGGCGAGACGGTCCCGGCGACGCTGGAGCTCGCCTGCGCGGCGATGGTGGCGGCGATCGCGGTGGCGCTCCCGCTCGGCGTCTTCGCGGCGAGCCGGCGCGGGCGGGCGGCGGACCGGCTGGCCCGCGGCTTCGCGCTCGTCGGCGTCTCGCTGCCGAGCTTCTGGCTCGGGCCGCTCCTGATCCTCGCCTTCTCGATCGGCCTCGGCTGGCTGCCGGTCTCGGGCCGGGCGGGACCGGCGAGCCTGGTGCTGCCCGCGATGACCCTCGGGCTCGGCCTCGCGGCGCTGCTCACCCGGATGGTGCGGACCGCGGTGGCCGAGGAGCTCGGCCGCCCGTACGTGGTCACCGCGCTCGCCCGGGGGCTCTCCCGCCGCGCCGCCCTCTGGCGCCATGCGCTGCCGAACGCGCTGATCCCGGTGGTCACGGTGCTCGGGCTCCAGTTCGGCGGGCTGCTGACCGGCGCGATCCTGACCGAGACGATCTTCGCCTGGCCCGGGCTCGGGCGGCTGCTGATCCAGGCGATCCGCCTGCGCGACTACCCGCTCGTGCAGGGAGCGGTGCTGCTGATCGCCGGCATCTACCTCCTCGTGAACCTGGCCACCGACCTGCTCTACGCGCGGCTCGATCCCCGGGTCCGGCTGGGCGGCGGGCAGCCGGCATGAACGTGACCGGAGCGGGTAGCGCCCGGCCGTGGCCGCGCGACGTCCTGCTCGGCGGGATCCTGGTCGGGGTGTTCGTGCTCGCGGCGCTGCTCGCCCCCTGGCTCGCGCCGTGCGATCCGGCGGCGCAGCGGCTCGAGCAGCGCCTCGAGGGGCCGAGCGCCGCGCACCCCCTCGGGCTCGACGAGCTCGGCCGCGACATCCTCTCCCGCCTGCTCCACGGCGCGCGGGTCTCGCTGCTCGTCGGGCTCGCCGTGGTCGCGCTCGCGGGCCTGTTCGGGGGCGCTGCCGGCGCCCTCGCCGGCTGGGCCGGCGGCGCGGTGGACGCCGCCCTGATGCGTCTGGCCGACGTCGTCCTCGCCTTCCCCGGCATCCTGCTCGCGATCGCCCTCGTGGGGGTCCTCGGCCCGGCGCTCCGGCACCTCGTGCTGGCGCTGGTCGCCATCGGCTGGGTCGGCTACGCGCGGCTGCTGCGCGCCCAGGTCCTAGCCTGGCGGGAGCGGGAGTTCGTCCTCGCCGGGCGTGCCCTGGGCCTGCCGGGCTGGCGGCTGCTGGTGCGCCACCTCCTGCCGAACGTGCTGCCGCCGTTCCTCGTGCAGCTGAGCCTCGGAATGGCGGGAGCGATCCTCGCGGAAGCGAGCCTCTCGTTCCTCGGCCTCGGCATCCAGCCGCCGACCCCGTCCTGGGGGGCGATGATCAACGCCGGCCGCGGGCACCTCCTCGATGCCCCGCATCTCACCCTTGTCCCCGGTCTGGCGATCCTGATGGTGGTGCTGGGGCTGAGCTTTCTCGGCGACGGTCTGGTCGAGCTCCTCGACCCCGAACGGCGTTCCTGAACGTTTTCCACCGTTTTGCTACACTGGCTCGCGTCGGTCCAAACGAGGAGATCTCATGCCGAAACGCAAAAAGGCCCCCCGGGGCAACGGAAAGAAAGCGCCCCTGCTCACCCTCACCGAGCTCGCCCGCGAAGCCGGTGTCTCCGTAGGCACGGCCCACCGGTACCGACAGGAGCTCGGAACGAAGCTCCCCTCGGTCGGCGAAGGCCGGACGACTCGCTACCCCGCCGCCGCGGTCGCGGTAATGCAGTCACTGCGCGAGGAGAAAGCCGGGAAGAAGGGGGGGCGTCCCCGGAGCCGCCGGCCCCCGGAAGCGGTGGCGGCCGGAAAGAAGAAGGCTGCGAGCAAGGCTGGCGGCGAGCTGCTTTCGCTGCGGCGGATCGGCACGCTGACCGGCATCTCGTACCCGACCCTCCTCCGGTATGTCGCCCGGTACGGGGAGCAGATCCCGCAGACCGGTACCGGCCGGAGCCGGCGGTTTCCGCCCGCGGCGGTCCCGGTATTTCAGGAGCTGCGGGCGACCCGGGGGCGGGCGCCCCGCGCCACCGCCGGCACGAAGGAACGGTCCCGGCCGCGGCGCGGCGCGGAGACGGCGCTCGTCCGCCGGCTGCAGGCGCTCGAAAAGAGCCACGCGGAGCTCACGCGGCAGCTGCGCCGGCTCCAGCAGCTGCTCGATCGCCCGTGGACGGTGACGTTCAAGCGCGGCCGGACGGCCGGCGACTCCCCGTCGCCTCGGCGCCGCCGAGGTGGTCCCACCCGAGCGCCGGGAGGGGAGCCCAGGCCCCGGCGCGGCCGGCGAGGAGCTGCCGACTCCGAGTGATCCGCCCGATCTCGGTGGCGGCGAACGCCGCCGGCGGCGAAACGCCTGCCGGCAGCGTGAAGAGCAGGACGTAATCCTCCCCGCCGCCGAGGGCGAGCCTCTCCGGCGCGAGCTCCAGCCGGGTCGCGAGCGGCAGGAAGCCGTCGGCGAACGGCAGGCGCGCGGTCTCCAGCCGCGCGCCGACGCCGCTCGCCGCGCAGAGACGGTGGAGATCCCGGGCGAGCCCGTCGGAGAGATCGATGGCCGCGCCCGCCCGCCCGGAGCGCGCCAGCCAGCGGCCGAGCGCGAGCTGCGGGCAGGGCTCGAGATGACGGGCGATCGCGCGGCGGGCGGCGGCGGCGAGCGGCCGGGGCAGCGCGAGCCCGGGCGGCAGGCAGGCCCGTCCGCGCCAGCTCGCGCCGCGGGCGAGCAGCTCCTGCCCGAGGGCCGACTCGCCGACCGTGCCCCCGAGCCAGAGCCGATCGCCGGGCCGGGCCCCGTCCCGCCGCAACCAGCGCCCGCCGGGCCAGCGTCCGCCGAGGAGGGTGAGGGTGAACGCCGGCCGTTCGGCGCGGGCGAGATCGCCGCCCGCGAGCTCGGCCCCGGCCGCCGCGAGCGCCGCGGTCAGGGCGGAGAAGAAGCGGCGGTGCGGGAAGCCGGGAGGGGTGGCGAGGGTGAGGAGCGCCGCCCGCGGGCGCGCCCCGGCCGCCGCGAGATCGGAGAGGTTCACCGCGGCGAGCCGGCGGGCGAGCACCTCCACCGGGATCCCCGGCCGGAAGTGCACCCCTTCGATCTGCTGGTCGACGGTGAGGGCGACCGCCCCCGGGAGGTCGAGGAAGGCGACGTCGTCGCCCAGATGGTGCCCTTCCCCGAGGTGCTCCCTCAGCCAGGCGAGGAGCCGGTCTTCCGAACCGTTCACGACGCTGCTCCGGATGGCGCGAGCGCGAACGCGACGGCTTCGTCGAACCGCTCGACGAAACGCAGCGCGAGCCCTTCGCACCAGGTGGCCGGAACGAGCTCGGCCTCCCGCCGGTTGGCGAGCGGGAGCACCACCGTGTGGACGCCGGCGGCGCGGGCGGCGAGCAGCTTCTCCCGGATCCCGCCGACCGGAAGCAGCTCGCCGCCGAGTGTGAGCTCGCCGGTGAGGGCTACCCGCGGATCGGCGGCGCGCCCGGTGGCGAGCGAGTGGAGGGCCACCGCCACGGTGACTCCCGCCGAGGGGCCGTCTTTCGGGGTGGCGCCGGCCGGCACGTGGACGTGGAGATCGTGGGCGGCGAAGAAGGCGGTGGCGGCGGCGTCGGCCGCGGTGGAGGCCCGCACCAGGGTGAGCGCCGCCTGCGCCGACTCCCGCATCACCTCGCCGAGCTGACCGGTGAGGGTGAGCCGGGTGCGCCCGGGCACCGCCCGCGCCTCGACCAGCAGGATCTCGCCGCCGGCCGCGGTCCAGGCGAGCCCGGTCGCCGCGCCCGGTGCGAGCGTCCGGGGCAGGGCCGGAGCGAGATGCGGCGGCGGGCCGAGGAGTGACCCCGCCAGCTCCATCTCCACCCGTCGCGGCAGGCTCTCGCCCGCCACGGCGCGGCGGGCGAGCTTCCGGCAGATCGCGGCGAGCTGCCGCTCGAGCTCCCGCACCCCGGCCTCGCGCGTGTACTCCCGGACGATCCCGGCGAGCGCCGCGTCGGAAAAACGCAGCCGGCGGGAGGCGAGACCGTGGGCCGCGAGCGCCCGCGGTACCAGATGGCGGCGGGCGATCTCCAGCTTCTCCTCGAAGGCGTAGCCGGGCAGCCGGAGCACCTCCATCCGGTCGAGGAAGGCCGGGAGGATCGGGTCGAGGAGGTTGGCGGTGGTCAGGAAGAGGACCCGGGAGAGGTCGTACGGCAGCCCGAGGTAATGGTCCCGGAAGGCGTTGTTCTGCTCCGGGTCGAGCGCCTCGAGGAGCGCGGCCGCGGGATCGCCCCGGTGGTCGGCGCCGAGCTTGTCGATCTCGTCGAGGACGAAGACCGGGTTGCTCGTGCCCGCCTGGTGGAGCCCCTGGAGGAGCCGGCCCGGCAGAGCTCCCACGTAGGTCCGCCGGTGGCCGCGGATCTCCGCTTCGTCGTGGACGCCGCCGAGGGAGAGGCGGGTGAAGCGCCGCCCGAGGGCGCGGGCCATCGACCGCCCGAGCGAGGTCTTGCCCACCCCGGGGGGGCCGACCAGACAGAGGATGGGGCCCTTCGCTCCGGGGTTGAGCTGACGCACGGCGAGGAACTCGAGGAGCCGTTCCTTGATCGGCTCGAGGCCGCAATGGTCTTCGTCGAGCACCCGGCGGGCCTCGGCGAGATCGAGACGGTCGGGGCTGGTGACCGACCAGGGGAGCGCGGTCATCCAGTCGAGGTAGGTGCGCACGACCTGGGCCTCGCCGCTGTCGGACGGGCTCCGTTCGAGGCGGCGCACCTGGCGCTCGAGCTCGGCGCGGGCCTCCGGCGGCAGGCCGCGCTCCTCGGCGAGGCGGCGGAAGCCGGCCACCTCGGCGGCGAGCTCGTCGCCGTCGCCGAGCTCGCGCTGGATCTCCCGCAGCTGCTGCCGCAGCAGGAACTCCCGCTGCCCTTGCTCGGTTTCGTCCCGGGCCCGCTCGGCCATCTCGAGCTGCAGGCCGAGGACGGCGAGGTCGTGGTCGAGCAGCGCCGCGACCCGCTCGACGCGCTTCCACGGGTCGAGCTCGGCGAGCAGCTCCTGGAGCTGCTGGGGGCGCAGGTCGAGATGGCTCGCCACCAGGTCGGCGAGCCGCCCGGGTGCCTCGATGGTCTGCGCCACCGCCACCACCTCGGGCGACATCGGGCGTCCCAGGGCTCCCAGCCGTTCGAGTCCGCTCCGCAGCAGGCCGAGGCGGGCGCGCCGCTGCGGCCCGGGCGGGCGTCCGGGCGCCTCCCGCAGCCGCCGGATCCGGGCCCGGCGCAGCGGGCCCTCGTCGATCCAGGCGAGCGACCGCGCGCGCGCCACCCCCTGCACGAGCAGCCGCAGCCGGCCGTCGGGAAGCCGCAGGAGACGATGGATCGCGGCCACCGTGCCGAGGCGCCAGAGCTGGCGCGGCTCCGGGTCGCTCTCCGCGGAGCGCCGCGGGGCGACGAGGAAGAGGAGCCGCTCTTCGGCCAGCGCGGCGTCGGCCGCCGCCTGCTGGCGTTCGCCGGTGACGGTCAGCGGGGCGGTGATGAAGGGGAAGACGATCCCGTCGGTCAGGACGAGGACCGGCAGCGGCTGCTCCGGCGCGTCGGGCTCCGGGGCGTGGCGCCGGCTCATCGGCTGCTCTGGCGGTGGAGGAGCGAGTTCAGCTCGGCGGCGAACGCCTCGATGTCCTCGAAGCGGCGGTAGACGGAGGCGAAGCGGACGTAGGCGACCTGATCGAGCTCCCGCAGCCGTTCGATGACGAGGGCGCCGATCTCCTGCGTCGAGAGCTCGCGATCTTCCCGCTCGGCGAGCTTTCCCTCGACCTCCTCGGCGATCTCCTCGAGCCGCCGGGCCGGCACCGGCCGTTTCCAGCACGCCTTGCGCAGCCCGTCCATCAGCTTGCGCGGGCTGAACTCCTCGCGGCTGCCGTCCCGCTTGACCACCATCAGCGGCACTTCCTCGAGCCGTTCGTAGGAGGTGAAGCGGCGCCCGCAGGCGAGACAGGCCCGCCGGCGGCGGATCGCGGTGCCGTCACGGCTCTCGCGGGAGTCGACGACCCGGTCCTCGTGCTCGCCACAGAAGGGACAGCGCATCGGAGCTTCGCGCGCGGCCGCCGGCAGCCGCGCTTCACTCCTTGGCGTGGACCGCGATGTTGAGGCGCAGCAGGATCTTCTCGAGCGCCGCGACGTCCTGGAGCTCGACGGGGAAGTCGCGGATCTCGTCGACGACCTGGTTCTGGCCGTCTTCGACCCGGAAGCTGAAGGTGACCCGCCGGGCGCGGCGGAAGTCGGCGCGCTTGAGCGTGAGCTCGAGCGAGCGATGGATCTCGCCCTTGCCGTTGCCGGCCACCGGAACGGCGGACGCCGCCGGAGCGGGGGGGGGTGCCGCCGGTCGCGACAACGGCGCCGGTGGCGGCGCCGCAGCAGCAGGTTCCGGTCGCAGCGCCTGTTTGCGGATCCGCTCGAGCTCGGCGAGCACGTCCACCGTTCCCTTCGGCCGCGCCGGCGCGGCCGGCTTGGCGGGCGGCGGTGGCGCGGGACGAGCTGCGGCCGGCGGCGCTGCCGGGGGGGCGGCCGCGGGAGGGGGCGCCGGCGCCTCGGCTGCCGCCTTGCCGGCGGCCGGCGGAATCGGAACAGCGCCCGAAACCGGCCGTGCCGCCGGCGCGGCTCCCGGCCGGGGCTCCGTGGTCATCTTCGCGAGACGGCGCTTCAGATTGATCAGCGTCAGCCGCGAGATCCCCTTGAGCGTCTCGAAGACTCCCAGGCCGGTGACCGCGCTGGCTTCGTAATACTCCCAGCCGCGCGGGTTGAGGGCGCGATTGAGCTCCTCGACGGAGAGCACGTCGGGCAGATCGCGCTTGTTGTACTGCAGCACGATCGGCACCGTCTCGAGCGAGAGCTGCATCTCCTGGAGGTTCTCTTCGAGGTTGCGCAGCGATTCGATGTTGGCGTCGAGCATCGGCCGCTGGGAATCGGCCACGAAGACGACCCCGTCGACCCCCTTGAGCACCAGCTTCCGGGTGGTGTTGTAGAAGACCTGACCCGGAACGGTGTAGAGCTGGATCCGGGTGTTGAACCCCTGGATCGAGCCGACGTCGATCGGCAGCAGGTCGAAGAAGAGGGTCCGGTCGGTCTCGGTCTCGAGCGAAACCATCTCGCCGCGGCTGTTGTTCGCGGTGTGGTTGTAGATGAACTGGAGGTTCGTCGTCTTACCGCACAGACCGGGGCCGTAGTAGACGACCTTGGCCGCCATCTGCATGGTGCTGTAATTGAAGAAGACCATGGTTCGAGCCCGTGCGGATAGGTGGCAAACTTAGCATCCACCCCCGTAACGGTCAAGGAAACCGGGGTCCGCGAGCGCCCGGCGGAGCGCCGCGGCGTCGGCCCCGAGCTCGCCCCGGGCGGCGAGGAGCCGAAGGGCGGTCCGGGCGAGGCCGGCCACCGTCTTGCCGTCGCCGTGGGCCGCCGCGGCGAGGAGCGCGAGCTCGCGCTCCACCGTGCCCCGGTCTCCGCGCCGCCAGGGGCCGGTGAGGGCGTCGATCGGCTCGCTCGCCGCCAGCGCGGACTCGAGCGCCGCCCGGGCGAGGGTGCCGTAGCCGCGCCGCAGGCTCTTCGGCAGGCCGGCGCCCCGCGCCACCTCGGCGGCGAGGGCGAGCAGGGTCACGAGGCCTCCGGCGCTCAGCACCGCGGCGAGATGGTAGGCGTCCCGCTGGCTCTCTTCGACCACCAGGCTCTCGGCACCGAAAGCCGCGGTCAGCCGGGCCGCGAGGGCTAGTGCGGCCGGAGCGCCGTCGAGGGCGCAGATCAGGCCCGCGGGGGGAGTGGGCAGCCGGCCGGGGAAAGCCATGAGGGGGTGGAGCGATCCGGTCGCCACCCCCGCGGCGGCGAGCGGAGCGAGCACCGTGGCTCCCCGGCTGCCGCAGGTGTGGAGGGCGACGCCCGCCTGGGGCCGCCGGGCGAGCACGCCGGCCACCCCGGCCAGCTCGTCGTCGGGCACCGCGAGCAGGAGGAGATCGGCCGCCGCGGTGTCGAGAGCCTCCAGCCGCGTGGCCTCACCGTCCAGCTCGGCGGCGAGCGTCGCGGCCGGTCTGTCGCTCCGGCCCGCGACCTGCTGCAGCCGGCCGCCGCGGGCGGCGATCCAGCCGGCGAGGCTCGTCCCGACCCGGCCGGGGCCGACGAGGGCGAAGCGCAGACCGCCGAGAGACCCGGTCATCGGCCGACAAGTTACGGTGCCGGAGCCCGTTGCGCAAGGGGTGGAGCGCCGGTTCCGTTTTGACGGGGGAAGGGGGGAAAACTAGAATGCGGGGATATCTCGGAATGGCCGGGGACCGACGGCGAAACCCCGGACCGCGATGGCCCGATGCCCGAACGCAGAGTCTCTCCCCCCCTCACGCAGCGGGATCGCGAGATCCTCAAGGACATCGTGCAGACCTACATCCTCAGCGGCGAGCCGGTCAGCTCCCGCGCCGTGGCCCGCCACGAGCAGCACGGGGTCTCCGCGGCCACGATCCGCAACGTGATGGCGGATCTCGAGGAGCTGGGCTATCTCGAGCAGCCGCACACCTCGGCCGGCCGGGTGCCGACCGGCGCCGGATATCACCTCTACATCGAGTCCCTGATGGACGACCGGGCGCTGCCGCCCGAAGAGCGGCGGGTCATCGACGAGGCGCTGCACCCGGACGGCGAGCCGGAGCGGATGGTGAGCACCACCCCGCACCTCCTCTCGGCGCTCTCGAGCCAGATCGGGATCGTGGTGACGCCGGCGATCGGGGAGACCCGGCTGCGGACGGTCCATTTCGTGCCGCTGTCGGGGCGCCGGGTCCTCTGCGTGGTGGTCTCCGAAGGGGGGTTCGTCGAGAACAAGCTGGTGGAGGCCGCCGAGGAGCTGAGCCGGGAGAAGCTGATCGAGATCTCCAACTACCTCACCCGCCATTTCGCCGGGCTCACCCTGCGGCAGATCCGCGACCGCCTCCTCTCCCTGATGGCCGAGCAGCGCGCCCGGGTCGACGCGCTGCTGGCGCAGGCGATCGTCCTCGCGGAGCGGGGGCTCGATCCGAGCCCGGGCCCGGAGCTCCTCGTCGAGGGGACGGCGATGGTGCTCGCCCATCCCGAGCTGTCGAGCATCGAACAGGTGCGGCGGCTGCTCGACCTCTTCGCCGACCGCGAGCGCCTCGTCACCCTGCTCAACCGGTGCATCGAAGGGGCCGGGGTGCGGGTCCTGATCGGACAGGAGAGCGACCTCACCTCCGACCTCGGCTTCTCGCTGGTGACGCGCGGCTTCCAGGCCGCCGGGGGCGGCCGGGGAACGCTTGCGGTCTTCGGCCCGTCCCGGATGGAGTATCGTCGCGTGATCCCCCTCGTGGAGTATCTGGGGGAGCGCCTGAGCGAGGCGCTCGAGAAGAGTTCCGCGCGCTAGGAGTGGTCATGGAAGAGACGAAGAGCGACGATCCGGAAGCCTTCGCCGACGACGCCGAGATCGAGATCCTCTCGATCGAAGCCGAGTCCGACGAGGACGGCGTGGTCTATGCCGACAGCGGGACGCACGCCCTGCCGGAAGCCGAAGGCGCGCCGGAGGGTGCCGAGGTCGGCGTGCTGCGCCGGGAGCTCGAAGAGCTGCGGGACCGGGCGTTGCGCACCCTGGCCGATTTCGACAACTACCGCAAGCGCAGCGAGCGCGAGCGTCTCGAACAGCGTCAGCTGGCGGTCGCGGACGTCCTGCGCGAGCTCCTGCCGGTGGTCGACAACCTCGAGCGCGCGCTCGCCGCCGAGGGGGACGTGGCCGACCTGCACCGCGGCGTCGAGCTCACCGCACGGCAGCTGCGCGAGGTGCTCGGCCGCTTCGATCTGCAGGAGATCGTGGCGCTCGACCAGCCGTTCGATCCCCGGTTCCACGAGGCGGTTTCGCGGCTCGAGTCGGCGGCGGTGACGGTTCCGACGGTGACCAGCGAGCTGCAGCGCGGCTACCTGATGGGCAGTCGCCTCCTGCGTCCCAGTCTGGTCGTGGTGACGGTGCCGGCCGTGCCCGGCGAAGCGGGCGGCGAGGCCGCGGGCGGGGACGCGTGAGCAAGATCATCGGTATCGACCTGGGTACGACCAACAGCTGCGTGGCGGTGGTCGAGGCGGTGGCGCCGCGGGTGCTCGCCAACCGCGACGGCAGCCGCACCACCCCGTCGATCGTGGCCTTCGCCGGCGACGGCGACCGGCTCGTGGGCCAGATCGCCAAGCGGCAGGCGATCACCAACCCGCAGAACACGGTCTTCGCGGTCAAGCGGCTGATCGGCCGCAAGTTCGACGACCCGAACGTGCAGCGGGCGTGCGACCTGCTCCCGTACGCGCTCGCCGAGGCCCCCAACGGGGACGTCAAGGTGCGGGTGCGGGACCGTCAGTACAGCCCCGAGGAGCTCTCCTCGTTCCTCCTGCGGGAGCTGAAGAGCTTCGCCGAGGAGGCGCTCGGCGAAGAGGTGATCGAGGCGATCGTCACGGTCCCGGCCTACTTCGATGACTCGCAGCGGCAGGCGACGAAGGATGCGGGCCGGATCGCGGGGCTCGAGGTGCTCCGGATCCTCAACGAGCCGACCGCCGCGGCGCTGGCCTACGGCCTCGACCGGCAGTCGGGCGAGAAGGTGATCGCGGTCTACGACCTCGGCGGCGGCACCTTCGACATCTCGATCCTCCAGCTCGCCGAAGGGATCTTCGAGGTCAAGGCCACCGCCGGCGACACCTTCCTCGGCGGCGAAGATTTCGACCAGCGGATCATCGACTGGCTGGTGCAGGAGTTCCGGAACGAGACCGGGCTCGACCTGCGCAGCGACCGGATGGCGCTGCAGCGCCTCAAGGAGGCCGCCGAGCGGGCCAAGTGCGAGCTCTCGACGGCCACCGAGACGGCGGTGAACCTGCCGTTCATCTCCGCCGACGAGAGCGGCCCCCGGCACCTGGCCCGCACGCTCACGCGCGACCAGTTCGAGTCGCTGGTGGCCGATCTCGTGGAGCGCACGGAGGGCCCCTGCCTCGACGCCGTCAAGGCGGCCGGGCTGCGTCCCGACCAGATCGACGAGGTGCTGCTGGTCGGCGGGCAGACGCGCAGCCCCTGCGTGGCCCGGGCGGTGGAGAAGCTCTTCGGCCGCGCCCCGAACCGGGAGATCAACCCCGACGAGGTGGTGGCGGTCGGCGCCGCGATCCAGGCGGGCATCCTCCGGGGTGACATCAAGGACCTCGTGCTGCTCGACGTGACCCCGCTCTCCCTCGGCCTCGAGACCCACGGCGGGCTGGTGGTGCGGCTCATCGAGCGCAACGCCACGATCCCGACGAAGAACACCCAGATCTTCACCACCGTGATCGACAACCAGGACACGGTGGAGATCCACGTCGTGCAGGGGGAGCGGGAGATCGCCGCCGAGAACCGTTCGCTCGGCCGCTTCGAGCTCGTCGGCATCCCCGCGGCGCCGCGCGGCGTGCCGCAGATCGAGGTCACCTTCGCGATCGACTCGAACGGGATCGTCAACGTCTCGGCCCGGGACATGGCCACGAACCAGTCCCAGAGCATCCAGATCAACCCGGCCGGCGGCCTCTCGAACGAGGAGATCGAACGCCTCGTGGTGGAGGCGGGCGAGCACGCGCGTGCCGACGCGGCGCGCCGTGAGCTGCTGCGGGTGAAGAACCGGCTCGAGGGGCTGCTCTACACCAACGAGCGGGTCTTCGAGCAGTATCGCGAGATGCTGTCGAAGGAAAACGCGAAGCGGATCAACGAGACCCTGACGCGCGCCCGGGTGGCGCTGATGAACGATTCGCAGGCCGAGCTCGAGACCGCCACCTTCGACCTGAACTCGATCTCCCGCCTGCTCTCGGAGGCGATGCTCGACTCCGGGAAGGACAGCTGAGGAGCGTGGCGCGCGACTACTACGAGGTGCTCGGCGTCGACCGCGGCGCTTCGGCTCAGGAGATCAAGTCCGCCTACCGGCGGGTCGCGGTGCAGCACCATCCGGACAAGAACCCGGGCGATCAGCAGGCCGAGGAGCGGTTCAAGGAGGCCGCGGAGGCGTACGCGGTCCTCTCCGATCCGGAGAAGCGGTCGCGCTACGACCGCTTCGGCCACCGGGGCGTCAACGGCGGCGGCGGTCCGGCCTTCGATCCGGCGGCGTTCGGCGACTTCGCCGACATCTTCGGCGACCTCTTCGGTTTCGGTGACCTCTTCGGCGGACGCCGGCGGGGCGGACCGAGGGCCGAGCCAGGCTCCGATCTCCGCTACGACCTCGAGATCTCGTTCGAGGAGGCCGCCTTCGGTTGCTCGCGGCAGCTCGAGATCCCCCGGCTGGAGACCTGCGCGGAGTGCGTCGGCAGCGGCGCCCGGCGCGGGACCGAACCGGTCTCCTGCCCGGCCTGCGGCGGCCGCGGGCAGGTACGTTTCAACCAGGGGTTCCTCACCGTGGCGCGCACCTGCCCCCAGTGCCGCGGCGAGGGGCGGGTGGTCCGCGATCCCTGCCCCGAATGCCGTGGCGAAGGGCGGGTGGAGAAACGCCGGAATATCGAGGTGCAGATTCCGGCCGGGGTGGACCATGGCGCCCGGCTTCGTCTCGCTGGAGAGGGGGAGCATGGGCGGCACGGCGGTCCGCGGGGCGATCTCTTCGTGGTGCTCCATGTCGCGCCGCACGAGGAGTTCGGCCGCGAGGGGCACCACGTCCTCGCCGAGGTCGAGGTGACCTATGCCCAGGCGGTGCTCGGGGCCTCGCTCACGGTGCCGACGCTCCACGGCGAGCAGACGCTCGACCTGCCGCCGGGCACCCAGCCCGGACAGGAGTTCCGCCTGCGCGGCCTCGGGATCCCGCGGCTCGGTGGCCGCGGCCGGGGCGATCACGTCGTCCACGTGCGCCTGACGGTGCCGAAGGCGGGGGATCTCTCCGAGGAGCGGCTGACGCTGCTGCGGCAGCTGGCCGAGCTCGAAGGAAGCGCAGTGAAGGCCGACCGGAGCGTGCTCGACCGGGTCAAGGAGCTCTTCTCCTGAGCGGATGCGAAGGCGGGCGGCGGTACCGGGAGATCGTGCTCCGGGTACCCGCGGGAGAGGAAGAGGCGGTGGCGGCCCGTCTCTGGCCCCTCGAACCCCTCGGCCTCGAATGGCGCTCGGCTCCGGGAGAGGAGCTGGTCGTCGCCTACTTCCGGGAGGGTGAGCCACGCGACGGGCTCGCGGCGCTCCCGTATCCGGTGGTCGCCGATCGCCTCCTGCCCGACGCCGACTGGCTGGCGGCGTGGCGGGCCGGCGCGCAGCCGATCCCGGTCGGCGCCCGTCTCCTCGTCGACCCCCGCGAGCCCGAGCCGGGGACGCCCCCCGCCGCCGAGCCCGGGCGCACGACCCTCCTCCTGCCGGCCCGGACCGCCTTCGGGGTGGGGAGCCACGAATCGACCCGCCTCGCCTGGGAGCTCGCCGAGAACCTCGGTCTCGCGGCCGGCGCCAGGGTGCTCGACGTCGGCTGCGGCACCGGCATCCTCGCCTTCGGCGCCGGGATCGCCGGCGCCCGCTGGACGGCTGGCTACGATCTCGACCCGGCCGCGGCGCTCCTCGCGGGCCAGTACGCCCGGCTCAACGGCCTGCCCGTGCGTTTCTTCGCGGGTCCGGCGGCGGCGCTCGCGGCGCCCGCGCGCTTCGACCTCCTCTTCGTCAACGTCATCCCGGCCGAGATCGGCCCCGAGCTGCCGGCGCTGCGGGCGCTGCTCGCCCCGGCGGGGACGGCGCTCTTCTCGGGGCTCCTCGTGACCGAGGCTTCGGAGGCGGTGGCGCGCCTCGCGGCCGCCGGCTTCGTCGAGCGGGCCCGCCGCGCCGAGGGGGAGTGGGTGGCGCTCGCCTGCTCCGGCCGATGATCACGGTCCTGGTGTCCCCGGCCGAGCTCGCGGGCGGGCGCTTCGAGCTCGCGGGAGCGGAGCACCACCATCTCTTCCGGGTACGGCGGCTGCGCGCCGGAGCCCGGCTGCGCCTCGTCGACGGCGAGGGACGCGCCCGCTGGGCCGAGGTGGAGGCGGTGGGGGCGGCGAGCGCGACGGTGCGTCCGGGCGAGCCGGCGCCGTTCCTCGAACCCGCGCGGCGGGTGGCGCTGGCGGTGGCGCCGCCGCGGCCCGAGCGGGCCGCGTGGCTGGTGGAGAAGGCGACCGAGCTGGGCGTGGCGGCGATCCATCTCGTCGGCACCGAGCGCGACCCCCGGCAACTCGCTCCCGCCGGGCTCGCGCGGCTGCGGCGAGTGGCGGCGGCGGCGCTCATGCAGTCGGGTGGGAGCCGGCTGCCGAAGATCGACGGCGTGCATCCGTTCGCGGCGCTCGCCGGGATCGCGGCGCCGTTTCCGATGCGCGCCTTCCTCGATCCGGGCGCGCTGCCCTGGGAAGGGTTCGGCGCTCCCGAGCCGCTGCTGCTCGCGATCGGCCCGGAGGGCGGATGGAGCGACGCGGAGCGCGCCGCGCTCGTCGCCGGCGGCTTCCGGGCCGCCGGGCTCGGCCCGCGTCTGCTGCGGGTGGAGACGGCGGCGCTCGCGGCGGTTGCGCTGGCGCTGGCGCCGGGTCTCGCTTCGCGTTGACACCCCCCGGAGCGGGGGTTAGCATGATCGGACTCGAGCTGGAGGGAGCGGTTGGCGAGCGATCCTCATGCCGCCTCACCGGGACCGTGGTGGCGGCCGTGCCGGAACGTTCCGCCGGCCGCGCTCCGTGAGCCAGCGGGCAGCCGGATCCGGCCATTCGCCGGCGGCTGGACGGGCGGAGCGGAAGGCCCGACGGCGCGAGTGACGACCGCCACGGCTGGCGGCTACCGGTACCGGCGACGGCCACCGGGCCCGTCCGAGCGCGCGGCACGGGGGCTGCCATGAACGTCAACGACCTGCTGAAGATCGCCATCGAGCGCAAGGCCTCCGACCTGCATCTGAAAGTCGGAAGCCATCCGATCATCCGCATCGACGGCCACCTGACGCTGCTGACGGAGCTCAAGCGGCTGATGCAGGAGGACACGATCGCGATGGCGTTCTCGATGATGAACGCCCGCCAGAAGCAGCGCTTCAAGGAGGAGCTCGAGATCGACATCGCCTACTCGGTGCCGGGTCTCGGGCGGTTCCGCTGCAACATCTTCCAGCAGCGGGGCACCGTGGGTCTGGTGCTGCGCGTGATTCCGGGGCGGATCCTCACGGTCCGGGAGCTGATGCTCCCGCCGGTGCTCGAACGGATCAGCGAGGAGCAGCGCGGCCTCGTGCTGGTGACCGGCACCACCGGCTCGGGCAAGTCGACGACGCTCGCGGCGATGATCGATCACATCAACACGCTGCGCACCGAGCACATCGTCACCGTCGAGGACCCGATCGAGTTCCTCCACCGCGACAAGCGCTCGATCGTCAACCAGCGCGAGATCGACGTCGACACCCGGGCGTTCGCGGTCGCGCTGCGTTCGGCCCTGCGCCAGGACCCGGACGTGATCCTGGTCGGCGAGATGCGCGACTACGAGACGATCGAGACCGCGCTGCTCGCCGCCGAGACCGGCCACCTCGTCTTCTCGACCCTCCACACCCTCGACGCCACCGAGACGATCAACCGGATCATCTCGGTCTTCCCGCCGCACCATCAGAAGCAGATCCGGATCCAGCTCGGGCAGGTGCTCAAGGCGGTGATCTCGATGCGCCTCATGCCGCGCGCCGACGGCGCCGGCCGGGTGCCGGCGGTGGAGGTGATGATCGTCACCCCGTACATCCGCGAGTGCATCGAGAACAAGGAGAAGACCAAGTACATCCGTGAGCAGATCGCGCTCGGCACCAGCCAGTACGGGATGCAGACCTTCGACCAGTCGCTCTTTCAGCTCTACAAGAGCGGCCTGATCACGCTGGAGGAGGCGCTGCGGCGGGCCACCAACCCCGACGAGTTCCGGCTCAAGCTCCAGGGCGTCCAGTTCACCGCCGACGCGGCGCGCGAGGAGATGGAGTCGGCGCTCGAGATGGCCGGCGAGGTCGATCTGCCCGACACCTCGAAGTCGCCGTTCGAGATCGAGCGGATCGGCGGCTGAGCGGCCGGCCGTTCCGGTCCGCGCGCCGTGCCACCGCCCCGGCCCCGCCTCGACTGCTACGACAAGGCGCTTGCCCTCCTCGGGCTCCGGGCGCACTTCCGGGCCGAGCTCGCGCGGAAGCTGGCGCGAGCCGGCTACGAGGAAGAGGAGATCGCGGCGACGCTCGCCCGCCTCGCTGCGCACGGCTGGCTCGACGACGAGGCGCTGGCCCGGGCGCGCGCCGAGCAGCTCGCGGCCGGCCGGGGGCTCGGCCGCCGCCGGGTGGCGCTCGATCTCGCCCGGCGCGGGGTGGAGCCCGCGGTCGTGGCGGCCGCCCTCGGCCCGGAGGAGTGGCCCGAGGAGCTCGCGCGGGCGCGGGACGCCGCGAGCCGGTGGCGGCGCCGGGGCGGGGAGCAGCCGGATGCGCTCGCCCGCCACCTCGACCGGAAGGGCTTCTCGCGGCGTGCTATCGTCGCGATCCTCCAGGAGCTCGGGCTCGAGGCGGCGGACGAAGCCGGCGACGAGCCCGCGCCGCAGGATTGAGAGCGCGGCCGCCCGAGCGGCGGCGCGCCGGGAACCACGACATGACCAGTGCCGAGATCCGCCGGAGCTTTCTCGACTTCTTCGCCGCCCGCGGCCACCGCATCTATCCGAGCGCGCCGCTCGTGCCCCACGGCGACGCCACCCTCCTCTTCACCAACGCCGGGATGGTCCCGTTCAAGGAGATCTTCCTCGGCCGCGAGGCCGCGGCCTCGCCCCGCGCCGTCTCCTCGCAGAAGTGCCTGCGGGTCTCGGGCAAGCACAACGACCTCGAGAACGTCGGCCCGAGCCCCCGCCACCACACCTTCTTCGAGATGCTCGGCAACTTCTCCTTCGGCGACTACTTCAAGGCCGAGGCGATCGCCTTCGGCTGGGAGCTGGTGACCGGCGTCTGGGGCCTCGCGCCGGGGCGCCTCTTCGCCTCGGTCTACGAGGAGGACGACGAGGCCTGGGAGCTCTGGCAGCGGATCGCGGGGCTCCCCGCGGCGCGGGTGGTGCGCTGCGGCAAGGAGGACAACTTCTGGGCGATGGGCGAGACCGGCCCCTGCGGTCCGTGCAGCGAGATCTACGTCGATCTCGACCCGGACCGGCCCGAGGTCGGGTGGCAGGAGGGGACGGAGAGCGGCCGCTACCTCGAGATCTGGAACCTCGTCTTCATGCAGTTCGACCGCGATGCGAGCGGCGCCATGCGGCCGCTGCCCAAGCCGTCGATCGACACCGGCGCCGGCCTCGAGCGGGTCGCCTCGGTGCTCGGCGGCCACCGCTCGAACTACGACACCGACCTCTTCCAGCCGCTCATCCGCGCCGCGGCGGCGCTCGCTGGACGCCGGTACGGCGCCGGCGAGGAGGAAGAGGACGTCGCGCTGCGGGTGGTCGCCGACCATCTGCGGGCCGCCGCCTTCCTGCTCGCCGACGGCGTGGTGCCGGGCAACGAGGGGCGCGGCTACGTGCTGCGCCGGCTGGTGCGCCGCGCCGCCCGGCACGGGCTGCGGCTCGGCTTCGAGGAGCCGTTCCTCCACCGGCTGCTGCCCGTGGTCGGCGAGATCCTGGGCGCGGCCTACCCCGAGCTCGGCGCCACCGAGCAGGGCGCCGCGGCGACGCTGCGCGCCGAGGAGGGGAAGTTCCTCGCCACCCTCGCCACCGGCTCCCGGCAGGTGCAGGAGGCGATCGAACGTGCCCGCACCGCCGGCAGCTCGCGGCTGGCGGGTCCGGAGGTCTTCCGCCTCTACGACACCTACGGGCTGCCCGTCGAGCTCCTCCGGGAGATCGCCGAAGAGGAGCGGTTCCGTCTCGACGAGGAGGGGTTCGCCGCCGCGCTCGCAGCGCAGCGGGAGCGGTCGCGGCAGCATCTGTCGGAAACCCAGCGGCGCCTGGGCGAGATCCGGGCCGCGGTCGCCGCGCGGGTGCACGAGATGGAGCCGGTCGTCTTCACCGGTCATCTCGACCGGGCGGGCGGGAGCGACGGGCTGCGCCTCGCGGGCGAGCGACCGCAGGTGCTCGTCTCGCTCGCCGGCGGGAGCCCGCGCGCGGTCGGAGCGCTCGCCGCCGGCAAGACCGGGGTGGCGATCTTCGCCCGCACGCCGTTCTACGCCGAGGCGGGGGGACAGGTGGCCGACCTTGGGACGATCTCCTGGCCCGGGGGCCGGGCTCGCGTGACCGACGTGCAGAAGCTCTCCGGGCACGACTACTACCACTTCCTCGAGGTCGAGGAGGGGACGCTCTCGACGGAGACCGAGGTCGAGCTCGCGGTCGATCCCGCACACCGCCTGCCCACGCAGCGGAACCACACCGCCACCCATCTGCTGCAGGCCGCGCTCCGGCAGGTGCTCGGAGCCGGCGTCCGGCAGGCGGGCTCGCTCGTCCACCCCGACCACCTCCGCTTCGACTTCACCCACCCGCAGGCGCTCTCCGCCGCCGAGCGCCGGGAGGTGGAGGATCTGGTCAACGGCTGGGTGCTCGCCGCGCGCCCCACCGCGATCGTCCCCGACCGGCCGCGCGACGAGGCGATCGCCGCCGGCGCGATGGCGCTCTTCGGCGAGAAGTACGGCGAGCGGGTGCGCACGGTGGAGGTGCCCGGGGTGAGCCTCGAGCTCTGCGGCGGCTGTCACGTGGCCAACACCGGCGAGATCGGGCCGTTCGTGATCGTCGCCGAGCGGGCGGTCGCCTCCGGCGTCCGCCGCATCGAGGCGCTCACCGGCGAAGGGGCGATCCGGCACGCCCGCGAACAGGCGGCGGCGCTCGCGCGGATCGAGGAGCTGCTCGGGGTGCCCGCCGCGCGCGCCGAAGAGGAGCTCGCGGGCCTCCGGCAGCGGCTCCGGGAGGCCGAGCGGGAGGTCGGCCGGCTGCGGGTGCAGCTCGTCTCCGGCGGCGGTGCCGGTAGCGAGGAGGTCGAAGTGGCCGGGGTGAGGGTGCTCGCCCGCGAGGTGCCGCCGGCCCCGGCCCCCGAGCTGCGGACGATGGCCGACGCGCTGCGCGGCAGGCTCGGCTCGGGCGTCGTGGTGCTCGGCACCCGCGCCGAGGGGAAGGTGACCCTCCTCGCCGCGGTCACCCCCGATCTCGCCGGCCGCGTCCACGCCGGCCGCCTCGTGCAGCGCCTCGCCCCGCTCGTCGGTGGCAGTGGGGGAGGCCGACCCGATTTCGCGCAGGCGGGCGGCAAGCTCACCGAGGAGCTGCCACGGGCGCTCGCCGAGGCGCCGGCGGCGGTGGCTGCCCAGGTCGCGGGCGGGAGCTGAACCCGCGCGCCGGCCGCTGCTGCTAAACTGAAGCCCTGCCGCAGGTTTCGCCGCCATGAGAGCCGCGTACGCCGCCACCTCCCTGCTGTTCGCCCTCCTCGCCGTCCCGGTGGCGGGGGAGGTGCGCATCGAGGTGCGGGCCGACGGGCAGAAGGTGATCCTCAACGAGAGCCGCGAGGGACGGGCCCGGCGGCTCGCCGACCGGCTGGTGACGGTCCCGGCGCGCGATCTCGAGGAGATGATCGACCTCCACGCCGCGGCCCAGGGGCTCGATCCCACGCTGGTGCGGGCGGTGATCCAGGTCGAGTCGGGATACGACTCCCGCGCCCTCTCCCGCAAGGGGGCGATGGGGCTCATGCAGCTGATGCCGGCGACCGCGGAGCTGCTCGTGGTCGCCGACCCCTGGGATCCGGCGGAGAACATCCGCGGCGGGACCACCTACCTGCGCGCCATGCTCGACCGGTTCGGCAGCCGGGAGCTGGCGCTCGCGGCGTACAACGCCGGACCGGAGGCGGTGGCCCGCTACGGCGGGGTGCCGCCGTACGCCGAGACCGAGGCGTACGTGGAGCGGGTGCTGCGCCTCGTCGATGGCGGCGTGCCGCAGGTGCGCGGCGAGCGCGTCGGGCGGCCGGTCCAGATCCAGCGCGATGGCGACAACCGGATCCGGATCGTCACCATCGGGAGCCGGGCGGACTGACGGATGCCGACGCCAGCGAAGCTCCCGGGCGGCAGTCGCGCCACCGCCGTCTGGCTCAACCTCCCGAACCTCCTCACCCTCGGCCGCATCCTGCTGGTACCGGTGATCGTGGCGGTGCTGCTCACCCGCTTCTACGGCCGGGAGTTCGTGGGCCTCGCGCTCTTCCTGCTCGCGGCGCTGACCGACTTCCTCGACGGTTTCATCGCCCGGCGGCGCAAGCAGATCACCCGTCTCGGCAAGCTCCTCGACCCGGCGGCGGACAAGATCCTCACCACCGCGGCGTTCATCGCGCTCGTCGAGATCGATCCGCTGGTCACTCCCGCCTGGATGGTCGCGCTGATCGTCTCCCGGGAGTTCGCGGTCTCCACGCTGCGCAGCGTCGCCGCCGTCGAGTCGATGGTGATCGCCGCCTCCTGGTCGGGGAAGGTGAAGACCGTCACCCAGGTGGTGGCGATCTCGCTGCTCATCATCTACACCCAGCTCGGTGAGTTCTCGCACCTGGCGCCGATCTCGCTCTGGGTGGCGCTGCTCGCCACGCTCTACTCCGGCGTGGAGTACTTCGTCCGCTACTGGCAGCTGCTCACCGCGCCGACGCCCCCCCCCGGCACCCCTTGAACCGCGCCCTCCTCCTCGCCCGTCTCTTCCACTTCACGGAGCGGCACCCGCGGCGGGTGTTCCTCGCCGTCGCCCTCGTGGTGGCCGCGAGCCTCGGTCTCGCCACCCGGCTCCATTTCGAGGGTGACATGCTCGCGCTCCTCCCGGCGCGCGATCCGGTGCTCAACACCTACCGGGAGACGCTCGAGCTGTTCGGCAACGTCGAGTACCTGCCGGTGGCGATCCGGATCCCCGAGGGGGCGCCGGTCGATCCGTACCAGGCGTTCGCCGGCGCGCTGGCCGACGAGCTCGCGCGGAGCCCGATCCTGGGCGAGGTCGAGGCCCGCCTCGGCGACCCGAAGGAGCTGCTCCACGCCTTCCTGCCCAAGGCGCTGCTCTACCTCGGCGACGAGGAGCGGCGCCAGGTGGCCGACCGGCTCACCCCCGAGGCGCTCGTCGCCCGGGCCCGGGAGATCCGCCGCCTGCTGGAGACCCCGCAGTCGCTCGGGATCAAGGAGCTGCTCGCGCTCGACCCGGCCGGCCTCACCCCGGTGCTGATCGAGCACCTCGGCGCCGGACGCGGGACCCAGGGGATCGACTGGGCGAGCGGCTACTACCTCTCCCGCGACCACCGCCTCCTGATGGTATTGGCCAAGCCGATCCGCTCCCCGCAGGACATCGCCTTCTCCCGCGAGGTGATGCAGACGGTGGCGGCGGCGATCGCCCGCGTCCGGGCGGAGTGGCCCGAGATCGCCGGCGACGAGGCGCCGCCGCCGCCGGAGACGGTGGTCGGCGGCACCTACGCGATCGCGCTCGCCGACGCCGAGCTGATCCGCCGCGACGTCTTCTGGAACGTCCTCTCCTCGGTGGCCGCGGTGCTGGCGATCCTCTTCCTCGCCTATCGCCGGAAGACGCTGCTCGCCTTTGCCTTCGTGCCGCTCGCCTCCGGCCTCGCCCTGACCTTCGGCTTCGCCGCGGTCTCGGTCGGGGAGCTGAACTCCGCCACCGGCGGGGTCGCCGCGCTCCTGATCGGCCTCGGGATCGACTACGTGATCGTCCTCTACAACCGATACGTGGAGGAGCGGCAGGCGGGAGAGGATCTGCACACGGCGTTCGAACGCCTCGCCGGGGCGCCGGCCCGCGGGGTCGTCGGCGGCGCGGTGACCACCGCCGCCACCTTCTACGCCTTCCTCGTCACCGATTTCCGGGGCCTCTTCCAGATGGGGCTCATCGTGGGCACCGGCATCCTCTTCTGCCTGGTCGCGGTGCTGCTGCTCGCCCCCGCGATCCTGGCCTGGACGGAGGCGCACTACCGGAAGCGGGAACAGGAGCGGGAGCTCTACCTCAACGCCTTCGGCGCCGAGCGGATCGTGGCCTGGGCGATGGCCAACCCGCGGCGGGTCCTCGCCGGCGCGGCGGTGATCACCCTCCTGCTCGGCGGCGCCGCCTTCCGCCTCCGTTTCGAGGACAACGTGCAGGCGCTGCGGCCGCCGGGCAACCCGGGGGTGCTGGCGACCGAGGAGATCAGCCGGCACTTCGGCTCCGGCTTCGACTACCTGATGCTGCGGCTGCGCGGCGAGAGCGCCGGGGAGGTCCTGGCGCTGGCCGGCCGCGCCGCGGATGCGGCCGCGCCGTTCGTCGCCCGCGGCGAGCTCGGCGGGTTCGAGTCGCCCACCTTCCTCGTGCCGCCGCCCGCGCGACAGGAAGAGGCCCTCGCCTGGCTCGCGGCGATGCGGGAGCACGATCTCGACCCGGAGCGCGTGCGCAGCGGGCTCGTCGCCGCCTTCACCGCCGAAGGACTGCGCAGCGAGCCGTTCGCCGACGGGCTCGACCTGCTCGGCGCGGCGCTCTCCGCCACCGCCCCGATCCGCGTCGAGGATTACCAGGCGACGCGCGAGGGAGCGGCGTTGCTCGCCCGCTCGTTGCGGCAGCATGGCACCGAGTGGCGGGGAATCGTGAAGCTCTACCCGCCGGCGAACACCCCGAAACGGGTCGTGCCGCCGGCCACCGAAGAGCTCGCCGCGATGGTGGGAGAGGGCGCCGAGCTGACCGGGCTGCGGGTGGTCAGCCGCGACCTGCGCGGACGAGTCCATCTTCACGCCCTCTTCGCGGCGCTCATCGGAACGATCGCGGTGATGCTGTTCGTCTGGTGGGACCTGCGCTCGCTGCGGCTCGTGTGGATCGTGCTGCTGCCGCTCGCGCTCGGGCTCCTCTGGATGATCGGCGCCATGGCCGCGCTCGACGTGGCGATGAACTTCATGAACATCTTCGTCACCACGATGGTCATCGGCATCGGCGTCGACTACGGGCTCCACGTCGTCCACCGCTGGGTCGAAGACCGCCGCGGCGGCGAGGAGATGGGCCGCAACGGCCTGCGGGAGATCGCCCGCGGGGTGATGCTCGCGGCGCTGACCACGGTGGCCGGCTTCGGCTCGCTCTGCATCTCGAGCTTCCCCGGTCTCCGCTCGATGGGGCTGGTGGCGGTGCTCGGGATCACCTCGGCCGCCGTGGCCGCCATCGGCGTGGTACCGGCGGCGCTGGTGCTGGGCGCCGGCGACGCGCGTCCCCGCGCGCCGCGGTAGCCGCCCTCTTTGCTATCCTGCGCCGGCCCCTGAGGGGGTGGCGCGAAAGGAAGCGAGCGATGTTCGACGGGCTCCAGGGCAAGTTCCAAGAGATCTTCCGGCAGCTGCGCGGCGAGGGCCGGGTCGGCGAGGAGCACCTGCGCGCGGCGCTGCGCGAGATCCGGCTGGCCCTGCTCGAGGCGGACGTCCACTTCCGCGTCGTCAAGCGCTTCCTCGAGCGGGTCGAGGCGCAGGCGCTCGGCGAGGAGGTCCTCCAGGGGCTCAACCCCGCCCAGCAGGTGATCCGGATCGTCCGCGACGAGCTCGTCGCGCTGCTCGGCGAGGAGGGGCGCGAGCTCCAGCTCTCCGGGCAGCCGGCGGTGGTCCTGCTCTGCGGGCTCCAGGGGTCGGGCAAGACGACGACCGCGGGGAAGCTCGCGCGGCGTCTCGCGGCCCGCCGCCGCTACCCGCTGCTCGTGGCGGGCGACCTCCAGCGCGCCGCCGCGGTCGAGCAGCTGGTGCAGGTCGGCGCCCGGGTCGAGGTGCCGGTGCTCGTGCCCGAGCCGGGGGAGGGGGTGGTCGCGCTCGGGAGCCGGGCGCTCCGCCACGCCCGTGACCGGGGCCACGACGTGGTGCTCATCGACACCGCCGGCCGCCTCCACGTCGACGAGGCGCTGATGGCCGAGCTGCAGGCGCTGGCGGGAGCGGTCCACCCCTGCGAGACGCTCTTCGTGGCCGACGCGATGACCGGCCAGGACGCGGTGCGGAGCGCCGAGGAGTTCGCCCGCGCGCTCGCGGTCACCGGCGTGCTCCTGACCAAGCTCGACGGTGACGCCCGGGGCGGCGCCGCGCTCTCGGTCCGGTCGGTCACCGGCCTGCCGATCCGTTTCGTCGGCCTCGGCGAGAAGCCCGAGGATCTCGAGCTCTTCCAGCCCGACCGGATGGCCTCGCGGATCCTCGGTCTCGGCGACGTCCTCACCCTCATCGAGCGCGCCGAGCAGACGGTCGACGCGGCCGAGGCCGAGCGGCTCGCGGCCCGGCTCGCCCGCCAGGAGTTCACCCTCGAAGACCTGCGCGATCAGCTCCGGCAGCTCCGCCGGATGGGGCCGCTGCAGTCGGTGATGGATCTCCTCCCGAAGGGGGGCATGATGGGGAAGGTCGAGGTCGGGGACGCCGAGGAGCGCCGGCTCCAGCGGATCGAGGCGATGATCAACTCGATGACCCCGGCCGAGCGGCGGCAGCCGCAGCTGCTCAACGGCTCCCGCAAGCGGCGGGTGGCCCGCGGCTCGGGCACCAGCGTGCAGGAGATCAACCAGCTCCTCAAGCAGTACCTGGCGATGCGGAAGATGTTCCGGTCGATGCAGGGGAAGGGCTGGCTGAAGCGGGCCCTGCGCCGCCGCTGACCGCGGAGCGGCCGGCCCCGTGCCCGCTGCCAGGACCCGGGACTTGGCAACCAGGTCCGCGGGAACATAGAATAAGAGGTCGGCCGGCGTCACCAGACCAGGCGGCGGCCCCTGTGCACTCCGGAGGATTGCCACCGATGGTCAAGATTCGCCTGCGCCGGATGGGCGCCACCAACCGGCCGTTCTACCGCCTCGTCGTCTCCGACTCGCGCAAGGTCGCCACCGGCGCCGCGCTGGAGGAGGTCGGCTACTACGATCCGCGCACCAACCCGGCTCGCGTCGAGCTCGATCGCGTCCGGATCGATTACTGGATCGCGCGCGGCGCCCAGCTCTCGCCGACGGTCAAGCGGCTCGTCGCGTCGCAGCCGGCGAGCGCCTGAGCGGAGAGCGTCCGTGGATCCCGGCGAGGCGCTCCTGTCCGTCGCCCGGCGGCTGGTCGACCGCCCCGAGGCGGTGCGACTGGGCGTCGAGGGGCCGGCGGGGGAGGCCTCCTTCCTCCTCGACGTGGCCCCGGAAGAGCGGGGCAAGCTGATCGGCCGGGAGGGCCGGGTGATCAAGGCCCTGCGGACCCTGCTCGCCGCTCGTGACGCCCGGCTGGGGCACCACCATGACCTCGACGTCGGAGACGACTGAAGGGGACGGCAAGGAGGAGCCGGTCCTCGTCGGCCGCATCCTGCGCCCGCATGGCGTGCGCGGCGCCCTGATCGTCGAATCCCTGACCGACAACCCGGAGCGGTTCGCCCCCGGCGCCCGGCTCTTCGCGCGCCGGGAGGGGGAGAGCCCGCGGGCCGTGGTCGTCGCCGCAGCCCATCCCCACGCCAGAGCGCTCCTGGTCGAGATCGAGGGGGTCGGCGACCGGGACGAGGCCGAACGGCTCCGCGGCTGCTGGCTCGAGATCCCGGCCGGCGAGGTGCCTCCCGCTCCGGCCGGCTCCTTCTACCATTACGAGTTGATCGGCTGCCGCTGCCACGACCGCGACGCCGGCGATCTCGGTGAGGTCGTCGAGCTGCTGGAGGACGGCGGTGGCCTGCTGCTGCTCGTCGCGGGAGCCGGAGGCCGGCTGCTGATCCCGTTCGTCGAGCGGTTCCTCGTACGGGTGGACCGGGAGCGGCGGCGGATCGATCTGGAGCTTCCCGCGGGACTGGTGGAGACGTGCACCTCACCGTTCTGACGATCTTCCCGGAGCTCTTCGGGCCGTTCCTCGCGACCTCGCTCATCGGCCGGGCCCGGGAGCGGGGTCTGCTCGCGATCGAGGTCCGCGATCTCCGGGACGCGACCACCGATCGCCACCGGGTCGTCGACGACGAGCCGTACGGCGGCGGCGGGGGAATGGTGATGACCGCCCCGCCCTGGATCCGGGCGGTGCGGGAGGCGACGGCGGCGGCGCCGGCCTGGCGGGTGCTGCTCTCTCCCCAGGGGCGCCGGCTCGACGACGCCCTCGTCCGCGAGCTCGCGGCGCGGGAACGGCTCGTCCTGCTCTGTGCCCGCTACGAGGGGATCGACGAGCGGGTGCTCGAGACGGTGGTCGACGAGGAGGTCTCGATCGGCGACTACGTTCTCTCCGGAGGCGAGCTGCCCGCGATGGTCCTGATCGAGGCACTCTCCCGGCAGGTGCCGGGTGTGGTCCAGCTCGCCTCCTCGGTGGTCCGCGACAGCTTCCGCTCCGGCCTGCTCGATCATCCCCACTACACCCGGCCGCCGGTGGTCGAGGGGAGGGAGGTCCCGCCGGTCCTGCTCTCGGGAAACCACGCCGAGATCGAACGGTGGCGGGAGCTGGCGGCGGTGCGCGCCACCTGGCGGAAGCGCCCCGACCTGCTCGCGGTGGCCGAGCTCACGGCGGCCCAGCGCCGGGAGCTCGAACGGCTCGGGCGGGAGTGCGGGGATGGGCTTGCCCGGCGCCCGAAGGATCGGGGATAATCTGCGTTTCGGGCGCTGCCTGGCAGCGCTCCGGAGCGAGGAGTCTCGGTGATGAACAAGCTGATGGAAGTGGAAAGCCAGTATCTGAAGGGAGAGATCCCCTCGTTCCGGCCCGGTGACACCGTCAAGGTGCAGGTGCGCGTCGTCGAGGGCGAGAAAGAGCGCCTCCAGGCGTTCCAGGGCGTCGTGATCGCCCGGCGGGGGGGCGGCACGGGGGAGATGTTCACGGTCCGCAAGATCTCCGGCGGCATCGGCGTGGAGCGGATCTTCCCGCTCCATTCGCCGAACGTCGACCGGATCGAGGTCGTGCGCCGGGGGCGCGTACGTCGTGCGAAGCTGTACTATCTCCGCAAGCTTCGCGGCAAGGCCGCGCGGATCGAGGAGCGGCGCGAGGAGAGCAGCCCCCGGAGCGCCGCGGCGGAGAGCTGATCGAAAGGCTGGACCCGCAGAGGTCCGGCTGGCGGAGGGGAGAGGTTGTCGACGCTTTCGCGGATCGCGCGTGAGGGCATCCGTCTCGGTCATCTCCGGGCGCTCGAAGAGCGGCTCGGTCTGGCGGGATACGAGCGGATCGCGGGCGTCGACGAGGCGGGGCGCGGCGCCCTCGCCGGTCCGGTGGTGGCCGCGGCGGTGATCGTCGATCCGCGCCGGCCGGTGCCGGGCGTCGACGACAGCAAGCGGCTCACCGCCGCCGTCCGCGAGAGGCTCGCCGTCTGGATCCGCGAGACCGCGCTCGCCTGGTCGGTGGTGGCGGTGGACGCCGCCACCATCGACCGGAGCAACATCCTGGAGGCGACCCGGCTCGCCACCCGCCGCGCCCTCGCCGGGCTGCGGCCCGCTCCCGACGTCGTGATCACCGACGCCCTGCCGCTCGCCGGTCTCGGCATCCCCTGCCTGCCGCTCGTGCACGGCGACGCGCTCTGTCATGCGGTGGCGAGCGCCTCGATCCTCGCCAAGGTGGAGCGCGACCGGCTTCTCGGCGAGCTCGAGGCCCGCTGGCCGGAGTACGGCTTCGCGGAGCACAAGGGGTACGGCTCGGCCCGGCATCTGGCGGCGCTCGCCGAGCGTGGCCCGGCCCCCGAGCACCGGCTCACCTTCGCCCGCGTGCTGCCGCGCCTCGGGAGGGCGGCCTGATGGCGCTCAACCGCACCAAGGTCGTCCAGGAGGCGGAGAAGTACGTCGCGCGCGGCAAGGTGGCGGCGGCGATCAAGGAGTACCGGCGGCTGCTCGCCGAGAACCCCGACGACGTCACGACCCTGAACCGGGTCGGCGATCTCTACGTCCAGAACGGCGAATCCGACGAGGCGCTGCGCCTCTTCTGGGAGGTCGCCGAGCGGTATGCGCGCGACGGCTTCAGCACGCGGGCGATCGCGATCTTCAAGAAGATCATCCGCACCAACCCGATCCGCCTCGACGCCTACGAACGGCTGGCCGAGCTCTATGCCCAGGAGCGCCTGATCAAGGAGGCGATCCAGCAGTATCAGGTGCTGGCCGACTACCACCAGAAGCGCGGTGATTTCGCCGCCGCGGGCAAGGTCCTCCGGAAGATGGTGGAGGTGCAGCCGGAGGATCCGGCGCTCCTCCTCCACCTGGCCGAGATGCTGGAGCGGCAGAAGCTCCTCAAGGAGGCTCAGACCGAGTACCGGAAGCTCGCCGAGCTGATGCTGCGCCACGGCAAGCCCCAGGAGGCGCAGAAGGTCCTCTCCCGGGCGCTCGAGCTCGTCCCCGAGGATCTCGCGCTGATCACCGACATAGTGCTCGAGCTCAAGGAGGCCGGGCACAGCGGGATGGCGGCACGTCTGCTCGCGCGCGCGGTCGAGCTCAACCCCCAGGCGGCGCGCATCGCCGAGATGGCGCGCTCGCCGAAGGCGGCCCCGGCACCGGTCCCGGCCGCCAAGCCAGCTCCCGCCATCGAGCCCCCGCCGGCGGCACCGGAGCCGGAGGCCGGGGAGGAGAGCGTCGAGATCGACCTCCCCATCGAGGACGAATTCGCGGTCCCGGCCGCTCCGGCCCCGCCGGCTCCGAAGCCGGAGGCGTTGGCGATGCCGGAGCTCGACCTGGAGCTCGAGATCGAGCTCGAGGGCGTGCCGCCCCCCTCGCTTCCCGCCCCGGAGAGCGCCGTCTCCGCCGACATCGAAGCGCAGCTGCCCGACCGGATCGACTGGCAGATCGAGGCCGACACCTTCGATCTGGACGTACCCGATCTCGAAGTGCTCGGAGCCCCGGAGCAGGTGGCGGCGCCGCCCCCGCTGCCGGACGTGCCGGTGCCGCTGGCGGTCGACACCGAGGCGCTCGAACGCTCGGTGGAGGAGATCCGGCCGCCCCGGGCGCCGCGCGAGGAGGAGCTCCTCGCCGAGGCCGAGGTCTTCGCCCGCTACGACCTGCTCGACAAGGCGCACGATCGCGTCCGCCAGGTGCTGCAGCAGAACCCCCGCCACCTCGGGGGGCTCGCGCTGGCGGTCGAGCTCTTCCTCGGTCAGGGGAAGGCGGATCGCGCGCTCGCCCGGGCGCAGCAGCTCGCGGAGGCGGCGACCGAAGCGGGACGCCCGGCGATCTGGGAGGCGACCCGCGCGAAGCTGGTGCGTGCCGGCCTCGACGTCGACGGGGTCGCCCTGCCGGCGGCGCCCGCCGCGCTGGAAGAGGCTACCGATCGCCTGAGCGCTCTGGTCGACGAGCTCGCCGCGCCGGCGAAGCAGGCCCCGGCGAAGCGGCCCGCGGCGCGGCGCGCCGGGGTGGGCGAGCGGCTCGAAGCGGCGCTCGACGCCCTCGCCTCGGAGGTCCGCGCCAGGCCCGCCCGGCCGGCGGCCCGGCCGCAGCCGGTTCCGGGCTCGCTGCCCCCTTCCGTCGCCGCCGAGCTGGCCGCGCTCGAGGAAGCGGCCGCCGCGCCGCCGGAGCCGAAGGCGGCGGCGCCCGCGCCCGCGGAGCCCGCGATCGAGCCGCTGGCGGCCGCGGTTCCGGAAGGCCCGCCCGCGGCGGAGCCGGCCGGCGTGGTCGATCAGGAGGAGCTGCCCGGAATCGTCATCCCGATGCGGACCCCGCCGCCCGACGGGATCGCACCGCCGCCGCCCGCGACCCCGGACGATCTGCTCTGGCTCGACGAGGTGATCGCGAAGGCGCCGGAGGCCCGGGAGGTCGAGGCGAAGCTCTTCGACGACGAAGAGGGCTTCTTCGATCTCGCCGGCGCGCTCGAGGAGGAGCTCGCGCAGGAGCCGGCGCTCGCCGGCGCCGAGCTGCTCGGGGCGACCAAGGAGCCGTCGCTCGAGGAGATCGTCGAGGGGTTCAAGAAGGGGGTCGCCGAGCACCTGTCGGCCGAGGACTTCGACACCCACTACAACCTCGGCATCGCCTACCGGGAGATGGGGCTGCTCGACGACGCGATCGGCGAGTTCCAGCTCGCCTCGAAGGATCCGCGCTTCTTCGTCGACTGCTGCGCCATGCTCGGCGTCTGCTTCATGGAGAAGGGGATGCCCGAGCTCGCGGTGAAGTGGTATCGCCGCGCGCTCGAAGCGGAGGAGCTCGCCGAGGAGACCCGCTGGGGGCTGCTCTACGACCTCGGCAACGCCTTCCTCGCCCTCGGCGATCGGAACAACGCCTACTCCGCCTTCGTCGAGGTCTACGGCGCCAACAGCCAGTACCGCGACATCGTCGCGAAGCTCGCCGAGCTCGATATCGGCGGCTGAGCGGCGGCGCCGTCGCTCCGGAACCGGCGCATGAGCCCCGAACAGCGCAACACCCTGCTGATCGCCGCGGGTCTCGCCGTGATCGTGCTCGCGGCGCTCTTCTGGCCGCGGGTGCGCGAGCGGCTCGAGCCCCGGCTCGAGTCGGCCTGGGTGGCGATCGAAACGGGGGAGGAGGGCGTGGCCCGCGTCGGCGCCGCCACGCTCGCGGCCGGCGCGCCGTTCCGTCTCCACGCGGTGCTCGCGGCGCGCGATGGCGCCGGTGCGCTCTACTACACCGAGGCGCCCCGGCTCGAGATCGATGGCGCGGAGGTCCCCGCCGAGCGGCTGCGCCGCTGGGATCGGAGCCGCCTCGCCCGGGTGCGCTGGTTCACGGTGGAGGGGTTCACGCCGTACCTCGAGGCGGAGTCGGCCGCGGCGCTCGGCGAGTTCCGGTTCGAGGAGCTCTTCCGCGCCGACTGGCCCGCCACCTGGAGCATCGAGGGCTCGCTCGTCCCCCGGCATGGCGTGCAGCGGGCCGGGCCGGACGGCATCGTGCCCGACTTCGGCACCCAGCGCTTCCACGTCCGCATCGAGCTGTTCGAACGCGAGGAGAGCCTCACCCCGGCGGAACGGTTCCGCTCGCCCGGCGCCGCGGAGCTGATGGGCGAGGGGCCGGAGCCGGCCACCGTGGTGGCGGCGCTCCCGGGCGCGGCCGCGATCCCCTCGCGCGTCTTCGGCCTCACCCAGCTCGAGCCGGCACCGGACGCTCCCCCCGAGGTCGCCGCCGGGATCGCCGCGCTCGCCGCACGCGGCCTTGCCTTCTCCCGCCGCGAGCTGCTCGCCGAGACGGTGCGCGCGGCCGGAGCGGACCCGGCGACCCTCCCCTGGCGGCTGGTGGATGTCGCGGCGGGCGGGCTCGCCTGGGGCGGGGAGGTCGCTCCCGGCGACCTCGTGCAGAGCGGCGAGCGCACCGTGGTGCTCGCCCGTGACGCCGGCCTTCCCGGCCGCCTCGACCCGGCCGACCTCGCCCTCGATTTCGCCCGCGGCGCCAAGCTCCTCCCCCTCGCCGCCATCTTCACCGGCGACGGCGGCCTGCGGCTGGAGTGGGCGCCGCTCGGCGAGCGGTAGGGCGGGGTCCGGCCCGCCCCTGAATCGATTCCCTACGGACAGACCGCGAGCGCGCCGGTATCGGTGATCGCGGGGGAGGCGACGCCGAGCGGATTGCGCCAGGTGCGGCTCGCGCCGGTCACCGCGTCGCGGACGGTCAGCTCGTACTCGACGTCGGTCGTCGCGGCGGCGAATACCCAGTAACGATCGTTGAGCGCGCAGCCGTCGAGGACCTTGACGAGCATCTCGAGGTTGGCGGCGTTGAAGAACCAGAAGAGGCCGGAGTCGTCGGTCTCGGTGACCGCCCGCCCGTCGCCCCGCGCACCCGCGTAGTCGCGCCAGCGGACGGTGACGTGGAAGCGGCCGCCGTTGAGGCAGAGCTTCGTGGCCGAGGGAACGCACGGATCGGCGGGGCCCACCGGGGGGCCGTCGTCCGGGCGCCAGCCGAGCTCGATCACCTCGAAGTCGGAGGCCCGGAGGCTCCGGAAGGCGGGGTTGAGCAGATCGTTGTCCCAGCGCGGGTCGTAGGTGCCGGTGACGTAGAGGTCGGAGCCGTTGTCGGCCACGATCAGGCCGTAGGTCTTCATCGCCTCGAAGATCTTCCGCACCGGCGCCGGGTAGCCCGAGAGATCCTTCTCCGCCTTCAGCCGCAGCCGCGTCCCGAGCGGCGGCGCCCCGGCGGTGTTGCCGGCACGGTGGGAGGCGGGGAAGACGTAGCCGTTGGTCGCGCGCACGGTGACGCGGAAGGCGTGGCGGATCGGGTCGGGGCCATAGACCTCGTCGTAGCGCACGAGCCCGGGGAGGATCTCGAGCCCGGCGGCGTCGGCGCTCGTCCACCCCTCCGGCCGGCGCCGGCTCTCGTCGAGCCGCCAGGCCGCGCCCGAGCCGGCGGTCCACTCCGTGCCGGTCCAGAAAACGTCGTAGAGCTCGTAGAGGAGCCGCTGGTCGCGATCGACGAGGAGCAGGTGGCGATCTCCCCCGCCGGCGACGTTGCCCGGCCACCCCCCTTCGATCCACTTCGGCTGCGTCTTCGCCGCCTCGGGGATCGGGTAGCCGGGCGCGACCCCGGGCGCCCCGGCGTCGCTCTCGTCGTCGTAGTCGAAGCGGACCGGCACCCGCGGCTGCGAGCCCGGCACGGTGACGTACGGGATCCCGTAGATCTCGGGAGCCTCCTCCGCGTCGCCGCCGAAGTCGGGGTGCAGCCCGCGCGCCGGGCCGATGAAGGCGATCAGCGCCCCGCTCGCCGGATCGACCGGCGCCCGCGAGACGTCCACGTTCCACCAGTGAGCGGCGGGAAAGAGCGGCAACGGCCGCGGCAGATCCCCCCCGACCTGCGCGGGCTGCGCCCCGCCGCTCCCGGCGAGGCCGACGAAGAGAAGGAGCGAGAGAACGAGTGCGGTTCGCATGCCCCCGAGTCTGCCACCTCCACCGCCCCTTCCGGAACGCCTCGGGGCATGGCGCACGACAAATCGGCTGGCACCTTCCTGGGCCCGTACGCCTACTGCGAGCTGCCGCCCGAGTCGTTGTTCCTCGTTTTCACCGGCGCCGCGCTCCCGGCGGCGGGGGCGTGCACGGAGGGCTACCTGCCGCCGGGCGGCGTGCTGCGCCTGGCGGCGCCCGGCGGCTGAGCGTCAGCTCGTCGCTTTCGCCTCCTCCTTCGCCATCCCGCGCTCGAGGGCTTCGATGAGCCAGGGACGGAGGCGGACGGCGGGGAGGATCTCGTCCACGGAGCCGACATCGCGGGCGCGCTCGACGCTGTGGACGCGGTCGTATTCGACCGCGAGCTCGGCCAGCTTCTCGGCGTGCACCTCCTCCCAGACCTCGGCGAAGCGGGCGCGGAGGCGCCCCTGGTCGCCGCGGCCGGGGTCGGCGAGCTCGCGCTCGAGCTCGACGATCCGCGGGTCGCGGCGGGTGCGCTTGTCCACCTCGCGGGCGAAGACCACCGCCGCCGCCGGGGCGCCGCCGATCACCGAGGCGTACGTTCCCTCGAGCGCCGCCACCTGCATGTTGTCGTGCAGCGCCTTGGAGAAGACCACGAACGCCCCGCCGTGGTAGCGCGAGACGACGCAGAAGACGATCGGGCCGCGGAAGTTGACGACCGCGCGGCCGATCTCGGCGCCGAACTCGAGCTGCCAGTTGCGCATCGACTCCGGCGAGCCGTCGAAGCCGGAGAGGTTGGCGAGCACCACGAGCGGCCGCGAGCCGCTGGCGGAGTTGATCGCGCGCGCGATCTTCTTCGACGAGAGCGGGAAGAGCGTGCCCGCCGTCCACTGCTCGGGGCCGTAGCTCGGCACCCAGCCGAGGCGGGGTACCGGGCGCGACTCGAAGCCGATCACCGAGACCGGATGGCCGCCGAGGTGGGCGTCCCAGACCACGCCGGTCTCCGCGTCGCGCATCTCCTGCCACCGCTCGAGCGGCGGGTGGTCCTGATCGACCACCGCGGCCATCAGCCGCCGGATCTCGAACGGGCGCTTGCGGCCCGGGTTGTGGGCGGCGTCGAGCACCTCGCCGATCGTCGCGAACTCCCCGCCGTGCGGCGAGACGCAGACGTCGCGATCGCGCGGATCGGTGGTCGGCGCGGGGCGGGGGAAGCGCTCCGTGGGCAGCCGGTAGCTGTGGTCGTAGTAGCGCAGCAGCAGGCGGCAGGCCTCCTCGAGGTCGGCGGCGAGGTACTGCGCCTGCCCGTTGGGGCCCATGATCCGGTCGTAGCCGCCGATCCCGACGTTGTCGTCGGCCGAGACGCCGCCCGAGTAGTCGAGCGCCTGCTTGCCGGTGAGCACCATCGCGCCGTCGGGGGTCATGATCAGGATGCCGCGGGTGTGCATGAGCATCGTCGCCTCGGCGTTCCAGTACGGCTGGGCGCCGACGTTGATGCCGCAGACCACGACGTGGATCTCGCCGCCCCCCTGGGTGAAGGTGACGATCCGCCGCAGCACCCGCGAGATCCAGTCCATGTTCTCGGTGCCGCTGTCCATCGCGATCTTCGCGCCGGCCGAGAGCGCGAACCACTCGAGCGGCACGCCGAGCTCCTCGGCGAGGTCGAGGGCGGCGACGATCCGGCGGCACTCCGGCTCGGCGAGCGCGCCCATCCCGCGACTTCCGTCGCCGAGGACGATCACGCGCCGGATCCCCTCCGGGTAGCGCGGCGTGAAGTTGCGCACCACGCCGGCGACGATGTTGGCGGTGTTCTCCCCCCGCGGCCGCGTGACCGGCACGAGCTTGCCGCTCGCGTCGAGGTCGTGCTCGACGAAGTCGCCGTGCGGCCACCCCTTCGGCGCCTCCTCTTCGCCCGGGGCGAGCATCCGCACGAGCTCGTAGGCGTAGGTGAGGCCGCGGCGACGCAGCTCGACGACCTTCTGCTCGTACGGCGCCATCGGCGCGAGCGGTTCGAGCCGCGGCTTGCGGAAGCGCAGGCGCGGCCCGTGACCGCCGGGGTTCGAGATCTCCATCAGCAGATCTTCGGGCACGGCCGCGCCGGGGCGGGCGATCCGGGTGCGGAGCACGACTTTCTCGAGGCCGAGTCCTTCGATCTGCGGCATCATCCGCGCCGCGACGGCGTCGATCTCCTCGCGCGGGATGTAGACCGGCGGCCAGAGGAAGAGCATGAGCCGGTTCCACTGCGGCCGGCCGGCGACCGGCAGCGGGGCGAGGTAGCGGCGGATCGCGGCGAGCGCCTCGAGCGCGGTGTGCTCGAGGGCGGGCAGCTCGATGACACGGCCGGTGATGTCGCGGATCGGGGTGAGGTCCTGCACCTCGGCGAGCGCGAAGAGCCGCTCGTCCTTCGGGTTCGTGCGCGCCCGGCCCCGGAGCAGATAGATCCCCGGCGGGGCGTCGAGCCGCTCGAGGGCGAAGTTCGAGAGCCGCCAGAGCTGCAGCCGCTGGCCGAGCATCGGGTGGAGGCCGCGCTCGACCTCCGACTCGACGAGCTGCCCCGCCTCGTTCCGGCGGAAGGTGAAATGGCGGGTATCACGGGCGCGGAAGAGCGAGATCCCGATCCGGCGGACCGCCGCCGGGAAGTCGATCGCGGCGATCGCGGCGGCGAGCGCGGCGGTCGCCTCGCCGTCGGTGGCCGGCTCGGCCTCCTGGACGAAGAAGTCGCCGATGATCTCGGTCCGCTCTCCCGCGTAGGGCGCGCCGAGGCCGGCGAAGGTCGCGAGCGCGGCGCCGAGCGCCGCCGGCGAGGTGAAAGTGGCGAAGACGTGGACCCGGTTGCCGGCGTGGTCGTACTCGGCGTGGACCCACGGCTCCCCGGCTTCCTCGCAGCCGCCGAGCGCGACGATCTTCCGGTCCCGGTAGTAGCGCCGCACGATCACCGCGAGCAGGTCGCACCGCAGCCGCGGCGGCGCCGTCCGGGCCTGCTCGACGAGCCATTCGTAGAGCGGCTGGGGGACGTCGGTGAGCGCGGCGATCTGCCGCTCGCGGCCGGTCTCGCTCGTCTCGCCGGCGAGCGCCGCGAGCGCGCGCTCGGCACCCGCCATCACCTGCCGCCGGGTGGCTTCGATGAACGGCCGGTCGAAGCGGTGGAAACGGACCTCGCGGGCGAGGTCGTAGACGTTCGGCTCACGCCCCCGCATCACCCGGATCAGCCGGTCGAGCAGGTCGCGCAGGCCCTCGCCGCCGCCCGCCCCCGCGGCCACCCGTTCGAGCAGCGCGAGCACCGGCGGCACGTGACGGCGCTGCCGCTGCTGGGCGCGGGCGATCCGGAAGAGCGCCTCCTCGAGCTCGGGTGTCGGATCGAGGCTGGCGACGCCGTAGTGGGCCAGTGCCCGGCGCAGGCGGGCGAGGAACGGCTCGGGCAGCCCGGCGCCGCGGCGGCCGAGGTCGCGCAGATAGGTGAAGAGCGACTCCTCGACGCTGCGCGGCGAGGCCTCGTCGCTCTCCTCCTCGTCCTCGCGGCGGCGGAAGAGGGCGGCGAGGTCGGCGAAGATCGCGAGCCCGCGCTCGACCAGGCCCTCGGTACCCGGAGCGGCATCGGCGGCGGTGAGCAGCCGCGAGATCGCCTCCGGAGCGGCGTCGTAGCCGAGGAGGAAGCGGCAGAGCTCCTCGAGATCGCCGCCGGTGCGGGGGTACGCCGCGTCGGCGAGCGGCTCGAGCGCGACGGCGGGGGTGGTCGCGAGCTCCTCGCCGACGGGGCGAGCGAGCGGTTCGAGCACCAGCAGCGGCGCGCCGACTGCCACGGGCTGGTGGGGGTGGACGAGGAGCTCGCGCACCCGTCCGTCCGTCTCCGCATTGACCGTCGTCTCGAGCTTCATCGCCTCGAGGACGACCAGCGGGGTGCCGGCGCGAACCTCCGTGCCGGGACGGACCGGGAGGCCGACGACCAGCGCCGTGGCCGGCGAGCGCACGAGCTGCCCTTCGCGGCGCACCACGCGGTGCGGCACGCCGTCGGCGAGGATGGTGCTGACGTCCCCCTCGGTCAGGGTGTGGATCTCGAAGCTGCGCATCCCGGCTTCGAGGCGGACGCCGCCGTCGGAGCGGTGGTGGAGCCGGGCGGTGATGCGCAGGCCGCCGCTCTCGAGGCGCCACTCGTCGTAGCCGAGCCGCTCGACGTGGAAGAGGTACGAGCGGCCGCGATAGCGCAGCTCGACCCCGCGCGCGAGCTCCTCGGGAACCTCCGGCCGGCCGCGCGCCGCGGAGGCGAAGAACCGTTCCCGGGTCGCATCGAGCTCACCCGCATGAGCGGCGATGGCGGCGTAGACGAGCGCCGCCTGGTCGCCATGACGGGAGAGCAGGTCGCCGTCGGTGGCGAGGGCCGCGACCGCACTGCCGGGGAAGCTTTCGATCTCCCGGCCGCCGAGGAGGCGCGAGACGAACCCCTGGTCGGTACTGCCGCCGGCGACGAGCACCACCGACCGGCGTACCGCGCCATGGAGACGGGCGATCGCCTCCGCCCGGTCCCGCCCCCAGGCCGAGAGGAGGGTGATCGCCCCGCCGCTGGTCGCGGGCAGCGTCTCCCCCTCGCGGGCGAGAGCCGCGGTGCGCAGGCCGGGTCCGGAGGCGAGGCGGAGGACCGCCACCCGGCCGGGCGAGGGGGCGAAACCGTCTTCCGGATCGAGCGCGGAGATAGCGGTGGCAAGCGCATGGCCGCGCACCGCGGTGAGGAGCGACGCGGTCGAGGCGCCGGCGGCGAGCTCGTGCGTGAGGCTTTCGAGATCGAGACCGGTGGCCGCTTCGAGCGCCGCGGCGGCCAGCGCCCCGCCGGTGCCCCGGCGCGGGGTGCCGGCCGTCACCTCCCCGGAGTCGAGGGTGAGCGGGACCTGCCAGAGGCCGACCGGCAGCTCGTGGTTGCGGGCCGCCTCCTCGGCGCGAAGGATCGCGACCCCGAGCAGGCCCGCCGGGATCCCCGGCGGGGGCGACTCGGCGAGCACGAGGCGGGAGTCGAGCCGTTCGGAGAGATCGACGAGACCGAGGATCCGGGGCCCGTCCTGATCGATGGCGACGGCCGCGCCGAGGCGGCGGGGAGTTGCGGGCTCGCTCACTGGGTGCTCCTCATCGCCGCGAACGGCGCCAGGTCGTCCGGGGCCACGGGCTGTGGCCGTTCGACGGTTCGATAGCCCTCGACACCCACGAGCAGGCGGCCCGAGCCGTCCACCACCCAGGCGTCGACCGGCTCTCCCGGCCCCGACGGGCTCACCACCGCGTGCAGCCCGGGCTCTTCGGCGGCGGGGGAGAAGAGGCGCAGGCGGTCGATCCGGTAGGGAAGACCGAACCGGCCCTCGTGCGCGAGCTCCTCGATCCCCGCGGCCTGGAAGCAGAGCTCCAGGAGCCGCGGCGGCGTGACCGTCGCCAGCGTGGCGGGCTCGTGGTTGGGCGGCAGCGCGCCGGCGAAGCGGCCGACCAGCCCCTCGCCGGCCGTCCAGGCGGCGGCGAGGACCTGATAGGCCGGGCCGTGGAAGAAGACGCGGTAGATCGCCCCCCGCGAGATCACCGGGCCCTCGGGAGCCGGGGGTGGCGCGCCCTGCTCCGGCGCGGGTGCCTCGCGGCGCCAGACCGCCCGGCCGCGGAAGTGACGGGTCCAGACCGGCTCCTCCTGTCCCGGCAGGAGCCGGCTGCCCGCGAGCTCGCAGTCGGCGGCGAGGCGGTCGCCCAGGCCGCGATAGCGCACCCGCACCGTGACCCGGCGGGGCTCGTCACGGTAGAACTTGAACGGGGCGAGGAAGGCGACCTCCTCGATCGCTTCGAGATGCCAGCCGGGGAGCGGGAGACGCGACGCCTCGGCGAACGCCTCGATCCCCATCACGCCGGGCAGCACCGGGGTGTCGTCGATCCGATGGTCGCCGAGGAACGGCTGCCGCGCCGGATCGAGCTCGGCCGAGACCGTCAGGCCGTCGTGGAGGCCGAAACGCTCGATCCGGCCGGCTAGCGGTCCCGGGGCGTTTTCGAGCCAGCGCGCGGCCGCTTCGGGGGCGAGGAGATCGCCGTCGGCGAGCATCTGCCCGAGCCCGCCGGCGACCACCACCTCGGCGGCGTCGCCGCTCGTCAGCTCGCGCGCCACCCAGGCGATGCCGAGCGGCGCCGGCAGCAGGTCGATCCCGGCCTCGGTGAGGAGCTTCGGGATCGAGCCGCGGCTCGCCATCCCGATCCCCTCCCAGCCGGTCCAGTCGAGCGCCACGCCCCGGGCGCCCGGATGACGGCGCGGCAGCTCGGCCATCAGCTTCGCGAGCAGGTCGTTCGCGGCGCTGTAGTCGGTCTGGCCGCCGTTGCCGAACCGCCCGGCGATCGAGCTGAAGACGATCGCGGTGCCGAGCGTGGCGGGGCCGATCCCCGCCTCGAGGTTGCGCCAGCCGTCGGCCTTCACGTCGAAGACGAGGTCGTACTCCGCGGCGGGCTTGTCGGGCAGCAGGCGGCTGATCTCGACGCCGGCGGCGTGGAGGAGGAGATCCACCCGGCCGTGCTCCCGGGCGGCGGCGAGCGCCGCCGCCACCGCCTCCCCGTCGCGCAGGTCGACCTGGTGATAGGTGGCGCTGCCGCCGGCGGCCGCGATCGCCCGCATGAGGTCGGCGGCGGCCCGCTGGCGTTCGATCCGGGCGAGCTCCCGCTCGACGAGCGCGGGGGTGGCGCGCTCGCCGCGCGCCTGCAGGCGGGCGAAGAGATCGCGCTTCAGCCCGTCGCGGTCGGTCGTGAGCCGCTCGAGGTCGGGGTCGTCGGCGTCCGGCGGGGGGGCGAGGTCGAGGAGGAGGAAGCGGCCGGGCTGCCGTCCGGCCGCCTGCACGAGGTGCGAGACGATCGCCGAGACGATCGAGCCGGCGGCGCCGGTGATCACCGAGAGCGCTTCGGGGCCGAGCGGGAGCGGCTGCGCCTCGCTCTCCGGCCATGGGCGCGGCGCAAGCGCGACGCCCCAGCGCAGGCCGCCTGCGTAGCCGCTCTCCGGGGTTACCGGATCGGCGAGCGTCTCGGCGATCAGCTGGGCCGCGATCTCGTCGGCGGGGGCGTCGGGCGCGAAGTCGACCGCCCGCACGTGGGCCCCCGGACGCTCCTGCCGGAACGCCTTGGCGAGGCCGGTGATGCCGCCGCCGAGAGCGCCCGCGGGGGCGGTCTCGCCGTAGCCGTGCTGGCCGCCGAGACGGGTGGCGGCGAGCACGAAGGCGCCGGGTGCGCCGAGCGGTTCGTAGAGCGCCCGGAGCGCGGCGGCGAAGAGCTTCACGCGACCGCGGAGCGCCTCCCGCCAGGCGGCGAGATCGGTGCGCTCCACGGCGCTCTCCGGGTCGAGGCCGGGGAGCCAGTAGAGGCCGCGCACCGGACCGGCTTCGGCCCAGCCCGCGAGGCGTCCGGCGAGCTCCTCGGCCGTGGGCCGGTCGGGCACCGGCAGGACCTCGACGCCGCTCGCGGCGAGCCGCTCGGCGAGTGCCTGCGCGACCCCGTCGGTGTCGCCGACCACCACCACCCGGTCGCCCGCCTCGAGCCGCGCCCCGGACGGGCGGCAGTCGGCGGTGGGCGGCAGGAGGACGGCCTCCGGCACCCGCCGGGGGAAACGCTCCCAGAGCTCGTCGTCGAAAGCGAGCGCCGCCGGTGCCGGTGCGGGTTGCGGCGAAGGCGGGTGGACGGCCGGAGCGGGAGTCACCGTCTCGCTCCCGGAAGAGACAGCCGGGGCGAGGTCGGGACGGCGCTCGTGGACGAAGCGGATCGTGTGGGCGAGGGTCGGGAAGTCGCGGAGCTGGAGGTCCGGATCGCGCTCGATCCCGTACCGCTCGCGGATGGCAGCGAAGAGCTCGGCCTGCTTGACCGTGTCGATGCCGAGATCGGCCTCCATGTCGAGATCGAGGTCGAGCATCTCGGGCGGGTAGCCGGTCTTCTCCGAGACGAGCGCCAGCACGGCGGTGGCGATCTCGTCGTCGCCGCCCTCCGGAGCCGAAGCCGTGGCCGGGGCCGGTTCGGCGGGAGCAGCAGCGGCAGCGGCCGCGGCGAGGTCGGGACGGCGCTCACGCACGAAGCGGATCGTGTGGGCGAGCGTCGGGAAGTCGCGCAGCTGGAGGTTCGGGTCGCGTTCGATCCCGTACCGCTCGCGGATCGCGGCGAAGAGCTCGGCCTGCTTGACGGTGTCGATGCCGAGGTCGGCCTCCATGTCGAGGTCGAGGGCGAGCATCTCGGGCGGGTAGCCGGTCTTCTCCGAGACGAGCGCGAGGACGGCGGCGGCGACCTCGTCGTCGCCGCCTTCGGAAGCGGGTGTCGCGGCCGGGAGCGGCTCGGCGGGCGCGGGAGCGGCGGCGGCCGCGGCGAGGTCGGGGCGGCGCTCGCGGACGAAGCGGATCGTGTGGGCGAGGGTCGGGAAGTCGCGGAGCTTGAGGTCCGGATCGCGCTCGATCCCGTACCGCTCGCGGATGGCGGCGAAGAGCTCGGCCTGCTTGACGGTGTCGATGCCGAGGTCGGCCTCCATGTCGAGGTCGAGGGCGAGCATCTCGGGCGGGTAGCCGGTCTTCTCCGCGACCAGCGCGAGGACGGCGTCGGCCACGGCGTCACGGGCTGCCGCGGGAGCGGCCGCCGGGGCGGCAGGTGCCGTCACGGGCGCGGGCGGCGGCGGCGTGGGGACGCTCTCGGGCTGCTTTTCGCGCGGGCTGCGGCTCCCGAGCCGGGCGGCGGTCGGATCGATGACCCGCAGCGTGCGGTGCACGACCTCGAGCTCCGGCCGTGGCTGGCCGGAGGTCCGGGCGAGCCAGTCGTGGAAGCGGGGCCGGTCGAGGAGGCGGTAGGTGAAACCGAGCTGGTCGGGCGCCTGGTGGTGGCCGCCCGGGGTGGGCACCCAGCGCATCAGGGTCATGCTGATCTGCGAGCCGAAGCCGGCGCCGAGACGGAGCGCGTAGCGGATCGGGTACGGGCCGCCCCGGGAGAAGTTGAGCACCCCGAGATCGGGATCGACCTCCTTGAGGTTCGGTACCGGCGGCACGATCCCGGTCTCGAGCGTCTTGACCGCGAGGACGTCCTCGATGCCGACCCCCATCGGGTGGCCGGTGTACCCCTTCGTGTTGGCGACGACGATGGAATCGGCCGAGGGTCCGAAGACCTTGCGCAGCGCCTCGACCTCGGCCTGGGCGCTGCCGCCGCGGGCCGGGGTGTACGTTTCGTGGGAGACGAAGACGAGCTCGCGCGCCATCGCGTGGCGGTCGAGCCCCCAGCGCCGCTCCACGTCGGCGACGAGCTGTTCCATCACGCCGACGATGTGGCTGACGTCGAGGCGGCTGCCGTGGAAGGCGCTGTTGGCGGTCACCGTGCCGAGCAGCTCGCAGATCGGCGCCACGCCGCGCTCGCGCGCCGCCTCGGCGGTTTCGAGCACCACCGCGGCGGCGCCCATCCCGATGACGAGGCCGTGGCGGCGCCGGTCGAACGGCAGCACCGCGTCCTCGACGCGGGCGTCGGTGGCGGCGGTGCCGCTGGCGAGGAAGCCCGAGGCGAACCAGGGGAAGAGCGCGTCGCTCGTGATGTCGTCGGCGGCGATCACCACCACGCGCCGGCAGCGCCCGGTGCGGATCCAGTCGTGGGCGATGGCGAACGCCTGGGTCGTGGTCGCGCAGGCGGAGTTGACCTGGGTGTTCGGGCCGCGGGCGCCGATCGCCTCGGCGAACTGCGAGTGGCCCATCGCGAGCACCTGGAAGAGGTAGCGACGGTCGAAGGCGAAGGCGTTCGCCTCGATCTCGCCGCGGAGGGCGGCGATCCGCTCGGTGAGCCGTGCGTCGGGCGCGCCCCCGGCGGCGAGCGCTTCGAGCTCGGCGAGCCGGGCGCGGCGCTCCTGGTCGGCGCGGTACCGCTCCAGCAGACCGATGAGCCGGTCGTAGCCCGGGAAGGCGGAGCCGAAGACGACCCCGGTCTCGTCGCGCAGCTCGTCGGCGAGCCCCCAGCGGTCAGGGAGCCTGCCGCCGGTGGTGGTGGTCTTGTAGCGCAGCACGAGCGGCAGGCCGGCGTCGCGCAGCGCGTCGAGACCGGCGCCCATCGCGAGCATCGTGGTGCGGTCGAGCGCCTCGACCCGCTCGGCCGGGATCCCGAAGTCGCGGGTGAGGTCGAAGTCGCCGGCGCGGGCCGCGAGCTTGATCACCTCCTCCGGGCTCTCGATCGTCTCGAAGCGCGGCCCGCCGGCCTCGCTCTTGACGAGCCGGGTGATGCGGCGGTCGACCATCGCCTGCCGCAGCTCCATCGGCACCGGGCGGATGAAGAGATCGCCGCGCAGCATCTTCGCGAGGTTCTCGTCGTCGAAGACCCGCTCGGCGCCGGGGAGGCCGAAGGCGGCGCCGGTGACCACCACCGTCGGTTCGGCCGGCGCGGCGGCGGGATGCACCGCCGTCCCCGCGCCGCCCGCGAGCTCGAGGCCGCGGGCGAGCGCCTCGGTGACGAGGCGGCCGATCTCGGCGAAGCGGTCGCTCTGCGCGACGCCGAACGCCGCGGGAGCGAGAGGGGCGAACGGTGGCGCGCTCGCCGCCACGGGTGCCGGCGGCGTCGCGGGCGGGGGCGTCGGTGCCGGTGCGGGCGGGGGCTCCGGCGCGGCGACCGGTGGCGGCACGGTGGCGATCTCCACCGGCCGCGCCGCCGGGCGCGGCGTGCCGCGTCCGGCCGCCCAGAGGCCGCAGAGCGCCTGGTTCAGCGAGGCGACGTCGCCGAGCTTCGGATGGTTCGTCGCCAGCGAGAGGACCCCCTCGCGGTCGCCGAGCACGTCCTCCACGAACCCCTGGAGCGCCCGCTTCGGGCCGACCTCGACGAAGAGGCGGGCGCCGGCGTCGTAGAGCCGCTCGAGCCCGGCGACGAAACGGACCGGCTCGGCGATCTGGCGCGCGAGCAGCTCGATCATCTCGGGGATCACCTCGTCGCCGCCCGTCGGGTAGAAGTCGCCGGTGGCGTTCGAGATCAGCGGCAGGCGGGGCGGCCGGAGGTCGAGCCGCTGCAGCATGTGCGCGAGCGATTCGCTCGCCGGCGCGACGATCCGGGTGTGGAAGGCGTGGCTGACGGGGAGGTAGCGCACCTCGCGCCCCCGCTCGGAGAAGACCGCGACCGCCCGCTCGACCGCCTCGCTCGCCCCGCCGATCACCGCCTGGGCGGTGGAGTTGATGTTCGCCACCACGACGTAGCCGTCGAGGCCGGCGAGCACCTCCTCGATCTCGGCGAGCGGCGCGAAGACGGCGGCCATCCGGCCGGGGTCGCCGACCGAGAGGCGGGTCATCTCCCGGCCGCGGGCCGAGACCGCCTCGAGCGCCTCGGCGAACGAGAGGCAGCCGGCGGCCACGAGCGCGCCGTACTCGCCGAGGCTGTGCCCCATGACGAAGTCGGGGGTGAGGCCCCAGGTGGCGAGGAGCCGGGTGAGCGCCACGCCCACCGAGAGCACCGCCGGCTGGGTCACCTCGGTCTGCCGGAGCGCCTCCTCGGCTGCGGCGATCCGGGCCGGGTCGCCGGCGGGGACGAAGACGATCTCGGAGAGCGGTCGCCCGAGCAGCGGGGTGATGACCCGGTCGGCCTCGACGAAGACGTCGGCCACGAGCGGCAGCTTCTCGCGCAGCTCGGCGAGCATGTTCGGGTACTGGGAGCCCTGCCCGGTGTAGAGGAAGGCGACCCTGGCCGGAGCGCCGCTGCCGCGGAAGATCCCCTGCGAGCGCAGCACCCGCCAGGTGTGGGGCCGGGCGCTCTCGAACGCCTTGAGCGCCTTCTCGCAGCGGGCGGCGAGCTCGGCCGGGGAACCGAAGTCGATGGCGAGCCGCTCGCTGGCGGCGAGGTCGGCGGCGTCGGGGGCGCCGGGCTCCGGAGCCTCGCCGGCGGCGGCCCGCGCCTGCAGCGCGCGCAGGCGCTCCGTGAGCTCCGCGACGTCGGCGCCGCCGACGAGCACGCCGCCCCGCAGCGGCATCGCCGGGGTGGCGACGGCGGGCGCCCCGGAGACCGGCGGCTCGCCCACCACGACGCTCTCCCGCGCGGGGCGGGTCAGCCGCCCCGGAAGGTGCTCCTCGAGCACGACGTGGAAGTTCGTGCCGCCGAAGCCGAACGCCGAGACCCCGGCGCGGCGGGCCGCATCCGGCGTCGTCTCCCAGGGACGGAGCTCTCTGTTGACGAAGAGCGGCGTCGCCGCGAGGTCGAGCGCCGGGTTCGGCCGCTCGCAGTTGAGGCTCGGCGGGAGCAGCCGGTGGTGGAGGGCGAGCGTCGCCTTCAGCAGCCCGGCCGCGCCCGCGCCCGCCTTCAGATGGCCGATGTTCGACTTCACCGAGCCGATCGGCAGCGACTGGCGGGGGAGCGAGTAGGGCGCGAGCACCTGGGCGAGCGACTCGATCTCGGCGAGATCGCCGACCCGCGTCGAGGTACCGTGCCCTTCGATCAGCCCGGCGGTGGCGAGCGATTCGCCGGCGTTGGCCCAGGCGCGCTCGACCGCGAGCCGCTGCCCGACCGGGTTCGGGGCGGTGATCCCCTTGCCGCGGCCGTCCGACGAGCCGGCGATCCCACGGATCACGGCGTAGATCCGGTCACCGTCCCGCTCGGCGTCGGCGAGGCGCTTGAGCAGGAAGAGCGCCGCCCCTTCGCCCATCACGAAGCCGTCGGCGCCCTCGGCGTAGGGGCGCGAACCGGTGGCCGAGAGCGCCCCGATCTTGCAGAACTTCACGTACGTCGAGGCGCTCATGTTCGAGTCGACGCCGCCGGTGAGCACCGCGTCGTACTCCCCGTCGATCAGGCCGTCGATCGCCGCGTCGATCGCCGCCAGCGCCGAGGCGCAGGCGGCGTCGCAGACGTAGTTCGGCCCCTTGAAGTCGAAGAGGTTCGCCACCCGGCCGGCGATGATGTTCGACAGCTCGCCGGGCATCGTGTCCTCGGTGATCTCGGGGAAGCGCCGGCGGAACTCGCGGCCGAAGCCGGCGAGGAGCACGGCCCGCTGCTCGGGGGGCAGGCCGTCCCCGGCGGCGCTCGCCGCGAAGGCGCGCTCGACCTCCGGGAAGAGGATCCGCATGGCGGTGAAGTAGTGGCGGTCGCCGGCCATCGCGTTGCCGAGGACCACCGCGGTCCGCACCGGATCGAGTGGGCGCTCGGGGTAGCCGTAGTCACGGAGCGCCTCGCGCGCCGCCGCCACCGCGTAGCGCTGGGTGTTGTCCATCTCGGCCGCGACCCGCGGCGGGAGCGGCAGCTTCCAGCCGAGGGGATCCCAGCGGAACTCCCGCACCCAGCCGCCGATCTTCGAGTAGGTCCGATCCGGAACCCGCGGGTCGGGGTCGTAGTAGAGGTCGGGATCCCAGCGCTCCCGCGGCGTCTCGGTGATGCTGTAGCGGCCGTCGAGGACGTTCTGCCAGAAGGTGGGGACGTCGGGCGCGTCGGGGAGGATCGCTCCCAGGCCCACGATGGCGACGGCGCGACGGGCGGTGGCGTCGGACATGACTCGGTTCTCCCGAAACGGCGGCGGGTCAGGCGCCCGCGCGGCCGTAGAGATGGTCAGCGAGGTGATCGAGGTCGGTGAGCAGGCCCGCCTGGGCGGCGAGCGCGGCGTCGAGCCGGAGCGCGGCGGCGAGCGCCGGCGCGCTCTCCTCGCTCGCGGCGAGGAGCCAGCGGCACCCTTCGGTGGCGATCCGCAGCGCCGCGTCGCGGGCCGCGATCCGGGCGGCGAGCGCGAGCGCGGCGGGCGAGAGCCGGAGATCGGCCTTGGCGTCGAGCCCGCCCGTGGCGGCGCGGGCGGCGCGGCGCACGAGCGCGGCCGCGCCCTCGACGGTCGCCGTCAGCTCGCCGAGCCGGAAGAGGAGGTGCTGGTGGCGGGTGAGGCGCGCGACGCGGCAGCGCTCGTAGAAGACGCCGAGCGCCGCGAGCGCGAGCGCGGCCCACTCGGCGCCCACGCCGGGCTGGCTCCGGGCGAGCGCCGCGGCCGCGGCGGCCTCGTTGGCGTACTGCTCGCCCCGGGTCTTGAGGTGGAGCTGCCAGCGGTCGCGGGCGATCGTCATCTCCATGATCTCGGAGGTCCCCTCGTAGATCGTGGTGATGCGCACGTCGCGCCGGATCTTCTCGACCATGTACTCGCGGGTGTAGCCGTAGCCGCCGAGCGCCTGGATCGCGGCGTCGGCGGCGGCGACGCCGGCCTCGCTCGCGAGGTACTTGGCGATCGCCCCCTCGGTGTTGAGGTTGCCGTCGCCGCGGTCGATCCGCGCGGCGGTCTCCTCGATGTAGGCGCGGGCGGTTTCGAGACGGACGGCGTGCGGGACGATCAGCTTGTGGGTGTAGCCCTGCTTCTCGGAGAGCGGGCCGCCCGCCTGGATCCGGGTGGTGGAGTAGGGCAGCGCGCGATCGAGCGCCGCCCAGCCGGCGCCGAGGCCGAAGGCGGCGACCATGAGGCGGGTGTAGCCGAAGACCATCTGCGCCTGCACGAGTCCCTGCCCCTCGACGCCGCCGACGAGCTGGTCGGCGGGGACGACGACGCCGTCGAGGATCACCTCGGCGGTGTTGCTCGCGCGGATCCCGTGCTTCTCCTCCGGCCGGCCGTGGGAGAGCCCGGGCGTGCCGGCCTCGACGACGAACCAGCTCGGGCCGCCGGGGGCGGCGGCGAGCACGCTGTAGAGATCGGCGTAGCCGCCGTTGCTGATCCACTGCTTGTTGCCGTCGAGCCGGTAGGCGACGACGCGGTCGTCCTCGACGATCGGCGTCGCGGTGGTCCGCAGCGCGCCGAGATCGCTGCCGGCCTCGGGCTCGGTCGCGGCGTAGGCCATGAGCAGGCCGCGCTCGGCGATCGCCCCGAGCCAGCGCACCTTCTGCTCCTCGGTGCCGCCGAAGTGGATCGGGTCGCTGCCGAGGAAGGTGGCGAGCACGCCGGTGGCGACGCCGACGTCGATCGCGGCGAGCGTCTCGCAGACCCGGTAGACGTCGAAGGCGCCGCCGCCCATCCCGCCGTACGCCTCGGGGATGAAGAGGAGCTGGACGCCGAGCTCGCCGCCGCACATCGCACGGACCTTCGCCACCGGGAACTCGTCTTTCGCGTCGAGCTCGAGCAGCAGTTCGGCGGGGAACTGCTCGCGGGCGAAGTCGCGGATCGCCGCGATCGTCAGGTCGAGCGTCTCACGGTCGAGAGCGCTGGGCATGTGGCCTCCGGTCGGGAGATGACGGGAGCGGGGCGCGGGGCACAGCTGCCGCGTCGGGCCCCTGCGGCTCCACGCGTGAATTCCGGGGAAAGCTACCCGACGGCCGGGGGTGGGGCTACCTCCCTGCGGGTGGTGCGCTCGCGCGAGAATGCGCTACCCGCGAGGGTGGGGCCTTGCCGCGGCGCGGCGTTGCGTTTCGTCGCGCCGCTCCGCGATGCGAGTATGATCGCCCCCGCAAAACCAGCACGAGCGATTCGCGCCGCTGCGAAGCGTCGTGAAGGAGGCGGAGATGAAGACCGTACGCGATCTGCTCTCGGTGAAGGGTTCGGAAGTCCAGACCGTCGCCCCGGAGGCCACGGTGTTCGCGGCGCTCGAGTTGATGGCCGACAAGAACGTCGGCGCGCTCGTGGTGGTCAGCGGCGACCGGGTCGTCGGCATCCTGAGCGAGCGGGACTACGCCCGGAAGGTCGTCCTCCACGGGCGCGTCTCGCGCGAGACGCCCGTCGAGGAGATCATGACCCGCGAGGTGCACTTCGTGACCCCCGACGAGCCGATCGAGTGGTGCATGGCGGACATGACGTCGAGCCGGATCCGCCATCTGCCGGTGCTCGACGGGGAGCGGCTCGGCGGGATCATCTCGATCGGCGACGTGGTCAGGGCGCTGCTCGACGAGCAGCGGTACAAGATCGAGCAGCTCGAGCAGTTCATCCAGCGCTGAACGCCGCCGCCGCGTCGCCACGACCGGCTGCGGGACGCGCCGGAAGAGCGGCCGGAGCGGGGCGGCTATGATCGCCTCCCGGCAGGTGGAGGCGAGATGACCGGCAGCCTGTTCGACGATTCCGGCCCGTACGGCGACCCATCGGGAGCCGCCACGCCAGCGGCCCCGGCGGCCGGCGCACCGCTCGCCGAGCGGATGCGGCCGCAGAGCCTCGACGAGCTGGTGGGGCAGGAGCCGGTCGCGGGCGAGCAGGGTTTCCTGCGGCGGGCGATCGCCGAGGACCGGGTGCCGTCGCTCATCTTCTGGGGGCCTCCCGGAACGGGGAAGACGACGCTGGCCCTCCTGGTGGCGCGGGAGACGCGCTGCCGGTTCCTGCCGTTTTCGGCCGTCACCGCCGGGATCCGGGAGATCAAGGAGGTGATGACCGGCGCGGCCCGGCTCTGGCGGGAGACGGGGCGGCGCACCCTCCTCTTCGTCGACGAGATCCACCGCTTCAACCGCGCCCAGCAGGATGCCTTCCTGCCGTTCGTCGAGCGCGGCGAGATCGTGCTCGTCGGCGCGACGACCGAAAACCCGAGCTTCGAGCTCAACGCGGCGCTCCTCTCCCGCTGCCGGGTGGTCGTGCTCGCGCCGCTCTCCACCGCGGCGATCCGCATCGTCATCGCCCGTGCCCTCGCCGACCGGGAGCGGGGCCTCGGCGCCTCCGGAGTGACCCTCGACGCCGAGGCGGTGGCGGCGATCGCCACCCTCGCCTCCGGCGACGCCCGGCGGGCGCTCAACCTGGTCGAGGCGGTGGTCGCCGAGGCGCGCTCGGCCGGGCAGACGGCGGTCTCGGCCGCCGGCGTGCAGGCGCTCGCCCAGCGGAAGGTGCTCCTCTACGACAAGGCGGGGGAGGAGCATTTCAACCTCATCTCGGCGCTCCACAAGTCGCTGCGGGAGAGCGATCCGGACGCCGGTCTCTACTGGCTGGCCCGGATGCTCGAGGCGGGGGAGGAGCCGCTCTACGTCGCCCGCCGACTGGTTCGCTTCGCGGTGGAGGATGTCGGTCTCGCCGATCCCCGGGCGCTCACCCTCGGCATCGCCGCCTGGGAGGCGTACCACCGCCTCGGCTCGCCGGAAGGGGAGCTGGCGCTCGCCGAGCTCGTCGTCTACCTCGCGCTCGCGCCGAAGAGTGTCTCCGTCTACCGCGCCTGGAGCGCCGTGCGCCGGGCGGTGGCCGAGCACCCCGCCGAGCCGGTGCCGATGGCGATCCGCAACGCCCCGACCCGGTTGCTGAAGGAGATCGGCTACGGAGAGGGGTACGAGTACGCCCCCGACAGCGCCGAGGGGGTGGCCGGTCTCGACTGTCTGCCGCCGGCGCTCGCCGGCAGCCGCTTCTACCGGCCGAGCGGCAAGGGGGAGGAGGAGCGGCTCGGCCGCCGGCTCGAGGAGTTCGCCCGGCGGCGCGCCCGGGCCCGGGCGGCGGCGGGCCGGGATGAAAATGAAGGATGAAGAGAGCGATCCGGCGGCGCCCTGAACCGGGGCGCCCAGGCGGGCCGGACGGCCTCAGCCACTCGCCGCCGTGAGGCGGCCGTGGCGGTCGAGGCGGTCGAGATGGGCGCGGACCTGCCGGGCCGCGAGGAGCTCCAGCGCCGCCGAGAGCCCCGGATAGACCACCGGGACGATCGCCGCGGGCTCGCGCAACCCCCGCTTCCAGGCGGCCAGCACCGCCTCCTCGCGGGCGAGGCGATGGGCGCGGAGCGCCGCGAGCGCCGCCGTCCCGTCGGCGAGCGGTGCGCCGTGGGCGGGCAGGAGCACCGGCGGCGCCAGCCGCGCGAGCCGGTCGAGCGAGGCGAGGAAGGCCTCCATCTCGCCGTCGGGCGGATCGATCACCACCGTCCCCAGGCCGGAGACGAGATCGCCGCAGACGATCGCCCCGGAGGGGAGGAGACGGAAGGCGAGGTGCCCCGCCGCGTGCCCGGGGGTGTGCAGCACTTCGAGCTCGAGCGGCGGCTCGCCGGCGAGGCGGCGGCGCTCGCCGTCGGCGAGCTCGCCGTCCACCTCGATCCCCCGGGCCGCCAGCCGCGCGGCGGTGCGCGGGTGGGCGCGGAGCGGCACCCCGAGCGCGGCGCGCACCGCATCGGCCCCGGCCATGTGGTCGGGGTGGTGGTGGGTGAGCCAGATCTCCGTCACCCGCCGGCCGAGTCGCTCGCGGGCGGCCGCGAGGAGCCCGAGCAGGCGGCCGATCTCCTCCTCGTCGCCGCTGCCGGGATCGACCAGCACCGCCTCCCCGAAGCCGAGCAGGTAGGCGTGGGTGTGGGTGGCCGGCGGCAGCGTCGCGGTGCGCAGCGGGATCGTGATCGCCCCCGGCAGGAGCTCGATCCGCCGCAGCGGCCCGAGCTCCCAGGCGCTGAGATCGAGCAGCTGCGACGCGGTGGCTTCCGGACCGTGCGCCGCGAGCACCCGCAGCAGGTGGAGGACCGGCGGGGCGACGAGGCTCTCGGCGCGCTCCCAGCGGGCGATCGCCGTGGCGGGAAGGACCCACTCGCCCGCCTCGCTCTCCGGCGGCAGGGGTGCCGGCTCGTCATCCTCCGGCCGCCAGGCGCAGAGGAAGAACCGGTTGTCGAACCGGCGGGCGCCGAGCGGCGGGGTCAGCCAGCGGCCGGCGAAGCGCAGCCGCGACGCGTCGAGCGCGAGCCCCGCGCCGGCGAGGAGGGCCGCGATGCTCCCGCCTCGCGCCGGGAGCGCCGCCCTCGGCACCGGCCGGCCGCCCTCGTCCGCGGCGAGGAGCAGGCCGGTCTCCTCCCAGAGCTCGCGCAACGCGCAGGCGGCGAGGCCGGGCGGCAGGTCGGGCGCGAGCGTCTCCGGATCGACGCCGGTTTCGTTCGGGGTGCGCTGCCCGGACGCCACCCCGGCAGGCTCGCCGTGGATCGGGAGCGCGGCGTCGGCGGCATCGAGGCCGCCGCCGGGGAAGGCGTACCAGCCGCCGAGGAACGGCAGCGACCGGCTCCGCCGGAGCCAGTAGACCTCCACCTCGCCCGCCGGGGTCCGCCGCCAGGGGACGACTGCGGCCGATGTGCGGGGCGGCGGGGGCGCCGGCAGCACGCCTTCGCCCGCGGCGGCGAGGAGCGCTTCGTAGAGAGAGGGCTCGTCCACGCCGTCAGTGACCGCCGGCGTACCGCTTCTCACCGGCCTCGACGCGGAGCGGGAGGCGGTTCTCGCGGGGTGGCACCGGGCAGGTGGCGTACGGCGTGAAGGCGCAGGGCGGGTTGTAGGCGCGGTTGAAGTCGAGCCAGAGGGTACCGTCCGGCCCGGGCGCGGGGGCGGCGAGGAAGCGGCCGCCGCCGTACGTCTCCTCGCCGTTCGTCTCGTCGCCGAAGACCACGAAGAGCTCCTCGTCGTCCCCCTCGCGGAGTGCCACGAGTCGGTACTCCGTCTCGCCCACCCGGAAGCGGAGGTTCCCCGGGGTCGGCGTCGCGTCCACCGTGCCGGTCACGTTCGGCACCGGGAAGGTGGTTCCCGGCGGCGCCGGTTCGAGGCGCGCGCGCACCCGCCAGGCCGGGTGGACGGGGAAGTAGTCGAGGCCCCGGAACTCCCGCAGCGTGGCCGCCTCCCGGTCGCGGACCCGCAGCGCGAGCCGCTCGCCACGGCGGATCACGAAGAAGCCGAGGCTGCCGCTCGTCAGCACGGTGGGCGCTCCGTCCGCGTCGCTCGCGAGCGCGATCCGGTCGACTCTCCGTTCTTCGCTGCGCACCTCGACGCCGGGAGCCGCGGTGAACTCGATCTTCCCGTCGGCGACCTCGAAGGTACCGACGAGCGGCGGCGCCCCGGCGAGCACCAGCTCGTTGGCCGGGCTCCCGCCGAAGCGGCTCGTCTCTTCGTGGAGCCAGTAGAGCCCGGTCAGCGTGAGCCAGCCGTCGGGGGAGCGAAGGCGCATGAACCGCTCGCTCCGCCAGTCGCCGATCTCACGGAGCCACTCCGGATCGGGCCCCTGGGCGGCCGCGGCCGGGGAGGCGAGGGCGAAGGCGCAGAGGAACAGGGAGAACACGAGGGAAAGGAGGCGGAGCGACAGGGACATCTGGCTCTCCTCTATCCGGCCGGCAGGGCGGCGCCGAGCTTGCGCCCGATCCGGTTGCGGATCCAGGCGGGGTCCCACCACTCGACCGGGTCGACCGGCAGACCGGCGAGGAGGAACGAGAAGTGGAGGTGACCGCCGCCGGCGAGGCCGGTCTCACCCGTCGTGCCGAGAACCGCGCCCCGCTCGATCGTCTCCCCCTCGCCGACCGCGATCGCCGAGAGATGCGAGTAGAGGCTCATCAGGCCGTAGCCGTGATCGACGACCACGGTGTTGCCGTAGATGCCGAGATAACGGGCGAGGAGGACCACCCCGCGGTTGGCCACCGGCACCGGCGCGCGGCGCACCGAGGCGAGGTCGTAGCCGAGATGGACCTGCTCGTCGACCTCGCGGCCTTCGTAGAGGTACCGCCGGCGCTCGGCGAACGGCGACATCACCTTCCCTCCGGGCAGCGCGAGGAACGGTTCGCGCCAGAGGAACTCCTCGCGGCTGCGCGCGGCGAGCGCCGTGAGCTCGGTGGCGTTCGCGGCCCGCAGCTCCCGGTTGATCGCCAGGTAGTTGGCGAGCGGTTCGCCGCGGTCGCTCAGGGCCGGCGTCGCCGCGAGGATCTCGGGCACCACCTTGGCGAGGAACCGGTCGTCGAGGCGGATCTCGCCGGTGGGCACGCGGCGGGGGGTGAAACGATCCACGAAGGCGACGCGCGCCTCGTTGCCCACCTCGTCACTCGCGACGAGGCGGATCGCCTCGGGGTTGTCGAGATCGTACGGCGCGGCGAAGAGGGCGAACCGCTCGCCGGGTTCGCCACCGGGCAGCGGGTAGCCGGGGAAGAACCATGCCCCGGCCACGACGCCGGAGTGCGCGGCGGTCGGCCCGGTCCGGTAGACGACCGCCTCGCACCCCCCCTGCGCGACGTAGGTCTGCGTGGAGAGGAGCTGGAGCGCGGGAGGCGTGAGCCGGACCGGCAGCGTCACCTCCGCCACCGCCGCCGGCGGCTGCCGGAACCAGGCCGGAGCCCGTTCCGCAGTGACCCGCACCGTCGCCTCCCCGGCGGCGAGATCGCCCTGCAGCTCCCGGCCGGCGGCGAGCGACAGCTCGATCCGCGGGGTGCGCTCCGCCCAGGGCGCCCAGACCGCGCGGGGCGTGAACCGCTCGCTGGCGAGCCGGTAGCGCCGCTCTCCCTGGACGAGCTCGACGGCGATCCCGCCGAGGCCGCGCTCCGGCTCTTCCACCACGACCGTGAGGGGGGTCCGCTGCCCGATCGCGGGTCCGTCCGGGACGATCTCGATCCGGGGTGCGGGCCCGGTCCGCAGGCCGCCCACGGCGAGCAGCGTGAGCCCGGCGAGTCCGAGGAGGAGGAGCAGGAGCCGGGGAGCCCGGGAGCGGCGGCGGTGAGGGAGATCTCGCATGACGGGTGAGCCGCACGTGCTTCCATGGTGGCCTCGGCGCGAGGCCCCGCGGCCCGGGCGGCCGGGTGAGGATACACCGAGCGGACGAAGAGTCCGGGAGCCCGCATGGAGGGCGTCGCCCGGCTCACTCGGGGCCAGAGGGAGGCCACTGGCCCGATGACGGATATGCTTCGACATCAGGAATACGAGGATCCGAGGATCCGAGGTGCCGACGGAGCGGACCCAGGACGGTGAGTTGAGAGCTGGCCAGCTGGTCGCCGGCCGGTACCGGATCGTGAACCGGCTCGGTGCGGGCGCGATGGGGGAGGTCTACGAGGCCGAGGACCAGGAGCTCGGCACGGCGGTGGCGCTCAAGCTCCTGCACCGCGAAAGCACGATGCGCGAAGAGGTGGCGGCGCGGTTCCGCCGCGAGGTGCTCCTCGCGCGGCGGGTCACCCACCCCAACGTCTGCCGGATCTTCGACCTCGGCGTGCATCGGGACGAACGGACCGGGACCGAGCATCTCTTCCTCTCGATGGAGCTGGTGCGCGGCGAGACGCTCGCCGACCGGATCGCCGCCCGGGGCGCGCTCGATCCGGGCGAGGTGGTTCCGCTCGCACGCCAGCTCGCGGCGGCGCTCGACGCCGCGCATGCGGCCGGGGTGGTCCACCGGGATCTGAAGTGCGCCAACGTGCTGCTCGAAGAGGGGCCGGGCGGGACGCGGGTGGTGGTCACCGACTTCGGTCTCGCCCGCGCCCTGGAGCCGGAGGAGTTTTCCCCCGATGGCCTCATCCTCACGGCTGTTGGCGGCGTGGTGGGGACTCCGGCCTACATGTCTCCGGAGCAGCTCACCGGCGGCGAGGTGGGCCCTGCCTCCGATCTCTATTCGTTCGGCATCGTGCTCTACGAGATGGTCACCGGCGAGCTGCCGTTCACCGGCACCACGCCGCTCTCGGCGGCGGTCCGGCGGCTGCACGAAGAGCCGCCCCGGCCGAGCCTGTTGCGCGAAGGGCTCGATCGGCGCTGGGAGCGGGTGATCCTGCGCTGTCTCACCCGCGAGCCGGGAGCGCGCTTCCCCTCGGCGAGCGACGTGGTAAGGGCCCTGGAGGGGGAGGCCATCCCGGGCCGTTCGCCCGTCCGGCCGGGGTGGCTGCGGGCCCTGCTGGCCCTCGCCTTCGCCGGCCTGCTCGCCGGGGTCTGGTGGGCCGGCCGCTACCTCCGGCCGCGAGCGGAGCCGGCCGTCGCAGAGCGGATGGAGGTACGCGAGACCGTGGCGGTACTCGGTTTCCGTAACCTCTCGGACCGTCCGGAGGCGGCCTGGCTCGCCAACGCCCTCACCGAGATGCTCACCACGGAGGCGGCGGCGGGCGGACGGTGGCGGGTGGTGGCGGGGGAGAGCGTGGCGCGAGCCCGCAGGGATCTCCGGCTCGACCGGCTCGACGCCCTCGGGCCGGAGAACCTGGCCAGGATTCGCGACCTGCTCGGCGCCGACGTCGTCGTCCTCGGCGGGTTCAGCGCGCTCGGGCCCGGAAGCGGCGATCGCCTCCGTCTCGACCTGCGGCTCCAGTCGACGCGCGGGGGGGAGGCGGCGTTTTTCGGCGTCGAGGGGACGGAGGGCGAGCTCTTCGACCTCGTGGGCCGGAGCGGCTCGCGCCTGCGGGAGCTGCTCGGTGCCGGCGCCCTCACCCCGGCGGAAGAGGAGGCCCGGCAGGCGGCGCTGCCGCACTCGGCCGCCGCGGCCCGTTTCTACGCCGAGGGGCTTGCGGCGCTGCGGCTGCGGGAGGCAGTGAAGGCGCGCGAGCAGCTCGTACGGGTCGTCGAGATCGAACCCGGCTTCGCCCCGGCCCGGGCGGCGCTCGCGAGAGCGCTCGCCGAGCTCGGCTACCAGAACGCGGCGGTGGCCGCCGCCGAGCAGGCGGTCGCCGCCGCGAGCGGGCTGGCCCGGGAGGAGACGCTGGCGATCGAGGGGACGCTCCGGGAGCTTTCCGGGCAGTGGCCGGCGGCGGTCGAAACGTACCGTGCGCTGGCGACGCTCCGGCCGGACGACCTCGACGTCGGGCTGCGCCTCGCGGAAGCCCAGCGAGAAGCGGGCGATCCGACGGCGGCGCTCGCGACGATCGCCACGCTGCGCGAGCTCCCACCTCCCGCGGGGGCGGATCCGCGTCTCGATCTCGCCGCTGCAGACGCTTATGCCGGGCTCGGTCAGCATGCCGAGCGGCTCGAGGCGGCACTCGCCGCGGGACGGCGGGCACGGGAGCTCGGCGCCACGGTCATGCTTGCCGATGCCCGCTTGAAGGAAGGCGCGGCCCGCCGCCGCGTCGGGGAGCGAGAGCTGGCACCGGCAGCGCTCGAAGAGAGCCGCCGGCTCTACCTCCAGGCCGGTGACCGGGTGAGTGCTGCGAATGTCCTGATCGAGCTCGCGGGGCTGCGCCGTCAGGAAGGGGATCTCCCCGGCGCCGCCATGCTCTTCCGTGAAGCGCTCGCCACCTACGATCTGGCGGGGAATCGGCGGCGTGCCGCCCGGGCCCGCTTTTCCCTTTCGCTGCTGCTCGCCGATGCGGGACGGATCGAGGAGGCGGAAGCGGGCTACCGGGAGGCGCTGGCGGTCTTCCGCGAGGCGGGGGATCGCCAGGCGGCGGTGGCGACGCTCGCCAACATCGGCACGATGCGGTTCTTCCGGGGCGATCTCGCCGCGGCGATCGCCCACCACGAGGAGGCGCTCGGCCTGGCCCGCGAAATCGGGAACCGGTCGCGGGAGCTCGTCTCGCTGCTCAACCTCGCCGAGGCGCATCTCGAAGCGGGTGATCCGGCCGCGGCCCGCTCCGAAGCGGTGGCGGCGATAGCGCTCGCCGAGGCAGGAGGAGACCGGCAGGCGGAGGGGAGAGGGCGGTGGGGCCTCTGCGGCATCGAGATCGCCGCCGCCGCGTGGGAGGCGGCCGCGACCGAGTGCGAGCGGGCGCACGAGCTGTTGAGCGCCGAGCAGGAGGTGGCGTCGGTGGCGGGGGTGGAGATCACGCTCGCCCGGCTGGCGCTCGCGCGTGGCGAGACGGCGTCGGCGGTGACGCGGGCCCGCTCGGCGTCGGGGCGGCTGGCGGACGGCGAGTACGCGGGCGATGCGGCGCTCGCCGCCGCTACGCTGGCCGAGACGCTCCTCGCGCGCGGCGAGACGGACGCGGCCGGACGAACGCTCGCGGAGGCCCGGCGCCTTCTCGTCGGGAGCGACGAGCTGCGACCCCGGCTGGCGATCGACCGGACGGCGGCGCTCCTGGCCGCGGCGGTGGGCGACCGCGACACGGCGCGCCGGCGCTGGGAGCGCCTCGGCGCCGAGGGGCGCGAGTACGGCATGGTCATCCTCGCGCTCGAAGCCGGGATCGAGGGCGCGGCGCTCGACGGGGCGGCCGGGCGAAACCGGCTGCGGCGTCTCGGTGCGGAGGCGCGGGAGCGGGGTCTGCTCGAGCTGGCCGGGCGGGCCGAGCGTCTCGCCGTGGCGCCCTCCGGACGCTGATCCGGCACGGTTCCCAACGGTTCTTCCTCCTCGGTATCCGCCGCTTTCGCGCGGCGTTCGGCGTACACTTCAGACAGGTGGTCGGCCCCGGCAGCTCGGAGCGCTCCGGCCGCGGCGGCGGGCGCGGGCCGGGATGGAGACCGCCGGGAGGTAGCGATGCAACTCGCTTCTCGCGCCCCCATCCGGCCCCCCGCGGTGTCCGGACGCTTCTACCCCGACTCGCCGCAGGCGCTCACGACGGCGGTCGACCGGTATCTCGGCGCGGCCGCTGGTTCGAGGCTGCCGGCGGCTCCCGCCCTGATCGCCCCCCACGCGGGTTACGTCTACTCGGGTCCGATCGCCGGCTCGGCGTTCGCCGTCTGGCGGGAGGTCGACCCGCCGGTGCGGCGGATCGTGCTCCTCGGTCCGAACCATTACGTGCCGGTGCGCGGCATCGCGCTGCCCGAGGCGTCGGCCTTCGCCACGCCGCTCGGTGCGGTGCCGGTCGCCGCCGAGCTGGTCGCGGAGCTGCGTTCGCTGCCCGGGGTGCGGATCGATGCCGCCGCCCACGCCCCCGAGCACAGTCTGGAGGTGGAGCTGCCGTTCCTCCAGCGGTTGCTCGGGGAGGTCGAGATCGTGCCGCTGCTGGTGGGCGAGGCCGCTCCCGCCGAGGTCGCCGCGGTGCTGCGGGTGGCGTGGAACGACCCGGGGACGCGGGTGGTGGTGAGCTCGGATCTCTCGCACTTCCTCCCGTACGAGGAGGCGCGACGGGTCGACCAGGTGACGGCGGATCAGATCCGCGCCGGCGCGGAGCGGCTCACGTCGTTCCAGGCGTGCGGGGCCCGGGCGATCAACGGCCTCCTGTTCGAGGCGGCACGGCGGGGGCTCACCGCCGAGCTCCGCGACCTGCGCAACTCGGGCGACACCGCCGGCTCCCGCGACCAGGTGGTCGGTTACGGTGCCTTCGTCTTCACCGGGGGAGCCGATGCCTGAGCCGCGGTCGGCGGGCGAGATCCTGGCCGGGCTCGCGCGCGGGGCGCTCGCCGAACGCTTCGGCCTGCCGGTCGCGTGGATCGAGATCCCGGACGGCTGGGACCGTCCGGCGGCGACCTTCGTCACCCTCACCCTGGCCGGAGTGCTGCGCGGCTGCATCGGCAGCCTCGAGCCGCGCCGGCCGCTGGTCGCCGACGTGCGCGCCAACGCCCTCGCGGCCGCGTTCGAGGACCACCGCTTCCCGCCGGTCGAATCCGAAGAGCTCGTTCGTCTCGCGGTCGAGGTCTCGCTCCTCTCGCCGCTCACGGCGCTCCCGCCGCTCGCCGAGGCGGAGGCGTGCCGGGAGCTGCGCCCCGGGGTCGACGGCGTGCTGCTCACCTGGCGGGGGCATCGCGGCACCTTCCTGCCCCAGGTCTGGTCGCAGCTGCCGCGGCCGGAGGAGTTCCTGCGCCAGCTGAAGCGGAAGGCGGGGCTCGCTCCGGAGTTCTGGGCGCCGGAGGTCCGGCTCTTCCGCTACGAGGTGGAGAAGTCGCGGGAGGCGCCCGACCGCCCGGCGCTCCTGCCGCGACCCGCGAAGGACCGGACGGCCGCGCTGCCTACTTGACGAGGAGGATCGGGCAGGGAGCGAGGATCGCCACCTTGTGGCTGATCGAGATCCAGTCGCTCGCGGGGCGATCGGGCGCGATCTGGTGCGAGCTCATCACGATCAGATCGCAGCCGAGATCGCGGGCCACCTCGACGATCGCCTGCGCGCGCCGGCCGTAGACGATCCGGGAGCGGGTCGCGAACGGCGCGTCGGCGAGACCGGCGAGCATCGCCGTCATCCGCTCTCCGGAGCGCTCTTCGAGGCGGGCGTAGAAGGCGTCGAGCTCGCCGTCGGTCTCCTCGCCGATCCGTTCGATGACGTGGAGGAGCGTGAGGGTGCCGTCCACCGCGGTCACCGAGCGGGCCACCGCGACCGCCGCCTCGTTCTTCGGTGTGAAATCGAGCGGGACGAGCACCTGCCGGAACATGCCGGAAGCCTACCGCGGAACGGCGGCCTCCGGCGCCGGCCAGCCCGGAAGCGCCGGGCCGGCTAGGAGCGCACGAGCGCCTCGACGGCGGCGTAGACCGACTCCCGGTTCGGCTTGGAGAAGTAGTCGCCGTCGGAGCCGAAAGCGGGGCGGTGCGCCGCGCCGGTGAGGGTGCGGGGCGGGGCGTCGAGCCACCAGAACGCCCCCTGCTCCTCGAGCACCTGCCGCATCATGTACGCGGTAGCGCCGCCGGGGACGTCCTCGTCGAGGAAGAGGACGCGATGCGTCTTCTGCAGCGAGTGGCCGATCACCCCTTCGCGGTCGAACGGCAGGAGCGTCTGCACGTCGATCACCTCGGCGTCGATGCCCGCCTCGGCGAGGAGCTCGGCGGCCTCGAGCGCGATCCGGCAGCAGGCGCCGTAGGTGACGACGGTGGCGTCCCGGCCGCTCCGCAGCACCTCGGGCACGCCGAGCGGCAGGCGGATCTCGCCGATGTTGACCGGCAGCTGCTCCTTGAGGCGGTAGCCGTTGAGCACTTCGACGACGATGCCGGGATCGTCGCCCGCGAGCAGGGTGTTGTAGAAGGCGGCGGCGCGGGTCATGTCGCGGGGCACGCAGACCCAGATCCCCCGCACCAGGCCGAGGATCCCGGCCAGCGGCGAGCCGGAGTGCCAGATCCCCTCCAGGCGATGGCCGCGGGTGCGGACGATCACCGGGGCCTGCTGCCCGCCGGCGGTGCGGTAGCGCAGCGTGGCGAGATCGTCGGCGAGGATCTGGAGGGCGTAGAGCAGGTAGTCGAGGTACTGGATCTCGGCGAGCGGCCGCAGGCCGCGCAGCGCGAGACCGATCGCCTGCCCGACGATCGTCGCCTCGCGGATGCCGGTGTCGGTCACCCGGCAGAGACCGTACTTCTCCTGCAGCCCCATGAACCCCTGGTTGACGTCGCCAAGCGCCCCGACGTCCTCCCCGAAGGCGAGGAACTCGGGCACCCGGGCCATCGCCGCATCGAAGCAGGCGTTGAGCACCTCGTAGCCGTTGACCGTCTCGGGCGGCGAGGCGTAGACGGGCGCCACGGCGCTCACCGCGAGCGGCGAGCGCGACGAGGTGGAATGGAGGTGGGTGGAGTAGAGCGCCCGTCCGGCCGCGGCCTGTTCGTCGTACCAGGCCGCGAGCGCGTCGCGGGCCGGCACGCTCTCGCCGCGGGTGGCGACCAGCAGCTCGGCGGCCGTGGCGAGCAGCTGGCGCCGCTGCACCGGGTCGTGCCGTTCGACGACATCCACCGCGGCGCTGATTCTCTCGCGGGCGGGCGAGGTCGCAGCCAGACCTCGGGCCAGGGCGGCGAAGCGGCGCCGCTCCTCGCGCAGCGGCTCCTGGAACGCCTCCCAGGCGCGGCGCTGCGCGGCGCGTGCCGCTTCCTTCGCCTCCTCTTCGAGGCGGCGCAGCTCCTCGTCCCCGGCGAGCTCCTGCGCGAGGAGCCAGGCGCGCATCTGCACGAGGCAGTCGTACTCCTTCTCCCAGGCGAGGCGCTCCTTCGACTTGTACCGTTCGTGGGAGCCGGAGGTCGAGTGCCCCTGCGGCTGCGTCAGCTCGGGAACGTGGACGATCGCCGGGACGTGCTCCCGCCGCACCCCGTCGGCGGCCTGCAGATAGGTCTCGCAGAGGGCCGGGTAGTCCCAGCCGCGTGCCCGGTAGAGATCGATCCCGTTTGTTCCCCCCTTGTCGCGCTGGAAGCCGGCGAGCACCTCGGTGAGGCTGCCCTTGGCGAGCTGGTACTCGATCGGCACCGAGATGCCGTAGCCGTTGTCCCAGATCGAGAGCAGCACCGGCGCCTGCACCACGGCGGCCGCGTTGATCGCCTCCCAGAAGAGGCCTTCGGCGCACGAGGCGTCGCCGATCGTGCCGAAGGCGATCTCGTCGCCCCCCCGCGAGAGGTGCGTGAGGTGGCCGAGGTCGGGCCGGCAACGGAAGATGCGCGAGGCGTAGCCGAGGCCGACCAGGCGCGGCATCTGCGCGGCGGTGGGGGAGATGTCGGAGGAGGAGTTCGGCAGGCCGGTGAGGTCGAGCCACTCGCCGCCCGCGTCGAGGAGGCGGGTGGCGAAATGGGCGTTCATCTGCCGCCCGGCCGAGCAGGGCTCGCGCTCCGGATCCGGGTCGGCGTAGAGTTGGGCGAAGTACTGTTCGAGGGTGAGGGCCCCGACCGCGAGCATGAAGGTCTGGTCGCGGTAGTAGCCCGAACGCCAGTCGCCGGGGCGGAAGGCCCGGGCCATCGCGAGCTGCGCGACCTCCTTGCCGTCGCCGAAGATCCCGAACTTCGCCTTGCCGGTGAGCACCTCGCGGCGGCCGAGGTAGCTCGCCTGCCGCGACAGGTGCCCGAGCCGGTAGTCGTTGAGGATCGACTCGCGCGAAAACTGGGAGCGGCGAATGCCGCCGGTGGGTTCGGACATGGCGGGGCCTCCGGTGGCGGGCACGAGGAGCCCGACAGGCGATTCTCTGCCGGGGGGCGGCCGCAGGCAAGCCGCGATCCCGGCGACTCGTCGCGGCGCTACCCAAATGGACGGTGGGGGAGCACCCGGGCGGGAGTAGCATTCCGGAGAGGATCGGGGCGGCCTTCCCGTCCGGAAAGGCGGAAAGCGTGCAGATCGGCATCCCGAAGGAGCTGCGAGCCCGCGAGCGCCGGGTAGCGCTCGCTCCGGGCGGCGTGCGGGCGCTCGTGCAGCAGGGGCACCAGGTCTGGGTCGAGGCCGGCGCCGGTGCGGGGGCCGGATTCGCCGACGCCGATTACGAGTCGGCGGGCGCGACGATCGTCTTCGGGCGGCTGGAGGCGATCCTCCGCAGCGAGATCCTCGCCTGCGTGCACGCCCCCGAGCCGGCGGAGTACGAGCTGCTCCTGCCCGGGCAGACGGTGATCGCCTTCTGGGCGCTGCCGACCGTCCGGCCGGACGAGATCGCGATCCTCCAGGAACGCGGCATCACCGCGATCGGCCTCGAGGTGATCGAGGAGGCGGACGGCAGCGCGCCGGTGCTCACCGCGATGTCGGAGATCGCCGGCGGTCTCGCGGCGATCATCGGCGCGAGCCTGCTGCTCAACGAGTTCGGCGGCAAGGGGATCCTGATCGGCGGCACGACCGGGGTGCCGCAGGCGCAGCTCGTGATCCTCGGCGCCGGGGTGCTCGGCCGCGCTGCGGCGCGGGTGGCGCTCGGGCTCGGCGCCCAGGTCACGATGCTCGACACCTCGATCCCCCGGCTGCGGGCGGTGGTCAACGAGCTCGGCCGCCCGGTGACCACGATGCTCTCGACGCTGCCGAATCTGGAGAAGGCGCTCGGCTTCGCCGACCTCGTGCTCGGCGCCGTCGCCGTCCACGGGCAGCGGGCGCCGCTGCTCGTGACGCGTGAGATGCTCGCCGGCATGAAGCCGCGGACGGTCGTGATGGACCTGTCGATCGACATGGGCGGCTGCTTCGAGACCTCGCGCCCGACGGCCTTCCCGGAAGCCACCTACGTGGTCGACGAGATCACCCACTTCTGCGTGCCGAACCTCCCCTCGGTCGCGGCCCGCTCGGCGACGGTCGCGCTGACCAACGCCCAGCTGCCGTTCCTCGAACGGATCGCGGGCGACGGCCTCGATCCGGCGCTCGCCGCGCTGCCGCAGCTGCGGCGGGGCCTCTATCTCCTGCGTGGACGTTGCGCGCGCGCGTCGCTCGCGCAGACCCACGATCTCGACTGCGAACCGCCGGTGGAGGAGGCCGGGTGAAGCACCGGAACCGGCGACGCGAAGGTGCCCCGCACGCGCGCGGGCCGGCCTTCGCGATGCGCTCGGAGCCGGATGCGGTCGAGAGACGTTTCGTGCTGTCCGGGCAACGCGGTATCCTCCCGGGCGGCGACTCCCTGCGCGGACGTGCTGCGCAGCCGAGCTCCATCATCCACCCCGATTCCCGGGACGGATTCCGGGTCGCGGCCCGGCGGAGGAACCCGTAGTGACCAACTTCGTCCCCACCCCCTGGATCGATCGTTTCGCAGCTCGTACCGAAAGGATGACCAGCTCCGCCATCCGGGAGCTGCTCAAGCTCACCGCGGACCCCGAGGTGATCTCGTTCGCCGGCGGCCTGCCGGCCCCGGACGTCTTCCCGCTCGAGCAGATCGATGCCGCCTGCCGCAAGGTGATCGCCGAGCAGGGGAAAGCGGCGCTGCAGTACAGCACCACCGAAGGGTACCTGCCGCTGCGCGAGCTCCTCTGCCGCCACATGGAGCGCTACGGGATCAAGGTCACCCCGGCCAACGTGCTCGTCACCGGCGGCTCGCAGCAGGCGCTCGACCTGATCGGCAAGCTGATGATCAACCCCGGCGACCGAGTGCTCACCGAGGCTCCGACCTACCTCGGGGCGCTCCAGGCCTGGAGCGGCTACGAGACCCGCTACCTGACCGTCCCGCTCGACGACGACGGGCTGCGGACCGACGAGCTCGAAGCACAGCTCCGCTCGGGGCCGAAGTACCTCTACATCCTCCCGAACTTCCACAACCCCGGCGGCACCACGATGACGGTCGAGCGCCGGCACCGGCTGGTCGAGCTCGCGAGTCACTACGGCACGCCGATCCTCGAGGACGACCCGTACGGCCAGCTCCGCTTCGAGGGAGATCATCTGCCGACGCTGGTGGAGATCGACGCGCAGTATCACGGCGCGACGACCTCCGAACACCCGTTCCGGGGCGGGGTGATGTACCTCGGCACGCTGTCGAAGACGCTCGCTCCCGGCCTGCGGATCGGCTGGGTGGTGGCGCCCGAGGCGGTGATCCAGAAGCTGGTGCAGATCAAGCAGGGAGCCGACCTCCACACCGCCACCTTCACCCAGATGGTGGCGTACGAAGCGGCCACTGGCGGCTTCCTCGACCGGCACGTGAAGCGGATCCGCGAGGTCTACGGCGAGCGGCGCAACGTGATGCTCGCGGCGCTCGAGAAGCACCTGCCGCCGGGCTGCCACTGGACCCGCCCGCAGGGCGGTCTCTTCCTCTGGGTGACGCTGCCCGAGGGGGCCAACACCGACAAGCTCATCCGCGACGCGCTCGAGCAGAAGGTAGCGTTCGTGCCGGGCTCGAGCTTCTACCCGCTCGGCGGCGGCCAGCGTTCGATGCGCCTGAACTTCTCCTACTGCAACCCGGAGAAGATCGAAGAGGGCGTGCGGCGTCTCGGCAATGTCGTCGCGCGGCACCTCGCCCCGAAGGCGGTCGCCGTCCCGTAGACGGTCGCCGATATCACGAACCGTTCCCGAGGGCGGCCGGACGGCCGCCCTCGGCGTCTCTGTGCCCGGCATGACCTCGACCCCGGCGGTGCGGGCCCTCCCGGGAGCAGGCCATCGTGATCGGAGCGAACCGCCCGTCACTGGCTCGACCATGGCGGGGAACGCTGTGAAATCTTTCGCTTGACAACACCCGGCTTTCAGACGAGGCTCTCGGGCAGGTTCAGACCGCAAGAGAGCGAACTCTTCTCGACGCCGAGCGAAAGCTCATCAAAGCCTGAGGAGGAGCCCATGATCCGTGACGAGTATCGTTCAGCCCCCCCCCCCC
>Ga0209506_1000230_pt1 | contig 83451 bp, 98 predicted proteins | sample AD_JPNHG2_MetaG_FD_184409 | JGI IMG/M metagenome (GOLD analysis project Ga0209506, IMG submission 184409) | Active sludge microbial communities of municipal wastewater-treating anaerobic digesters from Japan - AD_JPNHG2_MetaG (SPAdes) (version 2) | ecosystem: Engineered > Bioreactor > Anaerobic...
CCAGGTCATGCGAGATATCCGTGACAAGTTCCTCAAGTACTACAGCGTGAACATGAACAACTATGACGTGGCCGGCCACTTCCTGACCAACCCCAGGGTCATCGAGGTCGATGCCGCCCGGTGAGGTGAGAGAGATGGAAACGGTAACACTTACCATAAAGACCCAGCCGGTACTCTTCCTCGAAGCGGACAACATCTCTCCGGATGTCTTTGCCGGGAAAACGGCTGCCGAGATAGCGGCGCTGCATGCCTACGAAGGCCGGGAGCAGACCACAATCGGCAAGTACTTTGAAGTGTCCGGGAACGCTGGGGCCACTGCGGCAGGTACCAGGATAGTTGTAAAAGGGGATGTCTCCCGGATCAAGTACATCGGCATGAAGATGACGGCAGGGGAAGTCGTCATAGAAAAAAGTCCCGACATGTATACAGGCGCCTGGATGCAGGGTGGAAAGCTCTTGGTCAGGGGCAGTACCAATGCTTTCACCGGTATCGGCATGAAAGGCGGCGAGCTGGTCGTTGAAGGTGATACCGGCAACTACCTGGGCGCCGCGTACCGCGGTGACTGGCGGGGGATGCAGGGCGGCACCATCCGGGTCAAGGGCAATGCCGGGTCCGACACCGGTTACTTCATGAACGGTGGTACCATCATCGTTGAAGGCAGTACGGACGTCCATGTTGGCACCCACATGGAGGGCGGCACCATCATCATCAAGGGAAACGCTCCGAGCAAGGTGGGGGGACAGATGGTGGAGGGAACGATTTACGTCTTTGGGGCCATCGATGTGATGATGCCGGGGTTCAAGTACGTGAAGGACGAAGAACTGGAAGTCGATGGATACAAGGGGCTCTTCTCACTCTTCCACGGCGATCTTGGTGAACGCCATCCCAAGCGTAAAGGTCAGATCGTATACGGGAAATTGTACCAGAAGATCTAATCCATTTTTAAATGATGAGCGCACCGCTCTTTAATATTCTTTTTAAGATCAGAACTGATTTAGTATTACGAGGAATAACCCTCATAGCATAATAAACATTCAAAAGAACATAAACATATGTTATATAAGAACATTCTCCTCATTTTTGTTATTATTCCGATATTTATATATAACGAATTTTTCTGTTGCAAAGCAGAAATCTTATATCGGGAGAGTAAGTATAGATGATTGTCCCGTGAGGGGACGTGCAATAGTGACTGGCATCTATCATCAGCCAACCAGATAGCTTGGCTCATCATTCAGTGATTGGAATGTATTGTGGTTAATAACGATTCAACGAGGATTATTATGGCAAAATACAAAGATACCGTTGACCTTTATGACGATCAGGGCAAGCTGCTTAAAAGTGGTGTTGCGCTGGACAAGATCAGCCCGCTGAAGAACGCCGGGATTGGGAAGGTCATTGACCTCACCAAGAGGACCGTTGCGGTCAACCTTGCAGGGATCGACAACGCCCTCAAGACCGGTGCAATGGGCGGCAAGAACAACCAGATCCTGGGATACAAGATCAAGTGTGACTGCGTCAAGGACGTCGACGCCATTTCCGACAAGATCGCGAAGATGGTCAGCGTCGAGGACAAGGATGATACCAAGGTCACCAAGGTAGGCGGCGGCAAGATGCTGCTCGTCGAAGTGCCCAGCGCCCGCCTGAAGGCAGCAGCGACATACGATGCTGCATCGACTGCCGTGGCCTCGGCAACTACCTATGCGATTCTTGACCAGTACAAGATCGGCATGTATGATGCCTCCTACGTCAAGTCTGCAATATGGGGTGGTTACCCCCACACCATGGACATGCAGGGCGGCAATATCGTCTCGATCCTGTCCATTCCCCAGAACAACGAGGGTCTTGGCTATGCGCTGAGGAACATCCCGGCCAACCACGTGGCCATGATGACCCACCGCAACGCCATGCAGACCGCTGCCCTCTCCGCGATCTTTGAGCAGTCCGGCGAGTTCGAGATGGGAATGGCCATCGGACCCTTCGAGCGTGCCCAGCTGCTCCTTCTCGCCTACCAGGGTCTGAACGCCAACAACATGGTCTACGATGTGGTCAAGCAAAACGGCAAGACCGGGACCATCGGTACCGTTGTCCACAGCATCGTCGAGCGGGCTGTCGAGGACAAGGTCATCAAGGCCGGCAAGAAGGGCAAGAGCGGGTATATCTTCTACGAGACGAAGGACCCGATGCTCTGGAACGCTTACGCTGCAGCCGGAACCATGGCCGCAACCATGGTCAACTGTGGCGCCGGGCGGTTTGCCCAGGCAGTCTCATCGACCCTGCTCTACTTCAACGACCTGCTCGAGCACGAGACCGGGCTGCCTGGCTGTGACTACGGCCGTGTGATGGGAGTCGCGGTCGGATTCTCGTTCTTCAGCCACTCTATCTACGGTGGCGGCGGGCCGGGAGTCTTCAACGGCAACCACGTGGTCACCCGGCACGCTGCCGGTGTTGGTATCCCGTGCGTGTGTGTTGCATGCTCGCTTGATGCCGGAACCCAGATGTTTGGCCCTGAGCAGACCTCGAAGATCTACCAGGACACCTTCGGACAGGTCGATGAGTTCAAGAAGCCCCTGCAGGCTGTAGCCAAAGGTGTCTGAAGCAAGTTTGGATAGAATGACATACGCCACATATCCTCAAGTCAGGATCGTCTCCGAACGGCTGATGAACCCGGAGACCACGGAACGGGTGATGAACCTGATCCTTGCAGTGGGGGGGATAAGGAGGGTCGTGTTGAACGGACCCCGGATCCCACCCAGCATCCCCTATGGTCCGGCACGCGGGGTCGTGAACCCCCATACCATGCGAAAGACCATATCGTTGGGCGGACAGGAGGTGGAACTCGAAGTGCACGTCGGCACCATACTGCTTGAGCTTGAGAGTGAGGAGTATATCCCAAAGATCAAGGCAGCGTGCGATGAGGCGTTCACCACAATGAGTTACTCCCTTAAGGAAGGCAGGTTCATGAAGACCGAGCCGACGATCGTGGACTATGCGAAATACGGGCCTGATGCCGATAAAGCCATCATTGGAATCACCGACCCGGGAAGCAGGTCCGGTCCGATCATCATCCAGGGAACCAAGTAGTTATGCCGATGGGGCGCGTCACTCAGGTCGTTGATTGCCGGGAGGCAATGGGAATGGGAAAGGGCGGTGGGATCGCCCAGAGGGGAACCATCTCGGAATGCCGATACCCCGATGTCATAGTGGTCGGCATGTCCCCTGGACGCCGACACGTCACCAAGCCCGTGTGCGATATCACTTCGGCGCTCCGGCAACAGGGGGTCGAGTACTCTATCAGCACCCTGGTCCTGAACGCAGGAAGCGGTGTACCCCCCGATGCAACCAATATCGGCGGTGCCGTCCTCGGCGCATACTTTGGCCTCACGGAGAAAGAGATACAGCAGATCGAGAAACACCGGGTCGCCATCCTCCACCACGGAAACGTCCGTTCCCATGTTGTGCACAAGGTGCGCTACATACTCGAGCGGTGCGACGTGATGGCAGTGGTGGTGTCCCAGGCCCCGGTCGATTTTGAGGATTTTGCGAAAGAAGGAGTGAAAACCGCCCTGGTGATGCCACCCCCCGACAAGGTAAAGACGAAGGGGACTGTGATGGCCATCGTCAGCGGTGTCACCCGGGGACAGACGCCGACCCGGGAGAAGATGGCGGAAGTCATTCGCGCAGTGATGAGACTGATCAAAACACAGGAGAGATAAAAAAATGGCATACAAACCACAGTTTGGGCCCGGATCCACCGTTGTCGCCGAGAACCGGCGCAAGTACATGAACCCGGGCTATAAGCTGGAGAAGATGCGTGACCTGTCGGACGAGGACATCGTCCTGCTCATGGGACACCGGGCGCCTGGTGCAGCATACCCGACCGCCCACCCGCCGCTCGCAGAGCAGCAGGAGCCCGACTGCCCGATCCGGAAGATGGTCACCCCGACCGATGGTGCCAAGCACGGTGACCGTATCAGATACATCCAGTTCACCGACTCTATGTTCTTTGCGCCCACCCACCCGTACGAGAGGTCGTACCTCGAGTCCTACCGCTTCCGCGGAATAGACCCGGGGACCCTGTCCGGACGTCAGATCGTGGAGTGCCGCGAGCGTGACCTCGAGAAGTACGCCAAGGAACTGGTCAACACCGAGCTCTTCGACCCGGCACGCACCGGCATCCGCGGTGCGACCGTGCACGGGCACTCGCTCCGTCTGGCTGAGGACGGGATGATGTTCGACATGCTCCAGAGGTGTGTCCTCGACAAGAAGGCCAACATGGTCAAGTACGTCAAGAACCAGATCGGCGAGCCCCTCGACAAGGAAGTCAAGGCCGGCAAGCCGCAGGATGATAAGTGGCTCAAGGCGCACACCACCATCTACCACTCGCTCGGCGGCGTTGCCTACCGTGACGATGCTGAAACCATCGAATGGGTCCAGCGCATCCACACGCTGAGGACGAAGTATGGATTCATGCCGGAGGAGTGATTGATATGGCAAAAGCAAAAATCGAGAGAACCCAGAAGATGTTCCTGGCATCCCTGAAGGAGAAGTTCGCCGAAGACCCCCAGTCCACGAACGTGCTCTATGCCCGCGCGGGCCTGAAGCAGTCCCCGAGGAAGATGGAGTTCGTCGAGGCGGGGAAGAAGATGGCGATGTCACGTGGCATCTCCATGTACGACCCCGTCCGCTGCCACCTGGGTGGTATCCCGCTCGGACAGCGCCAGCTGATGACCTACGAGGTCTCGAGATCCGGCGTGTTCGTTGAGGGTGACGACCTCCACTTCGTCAACAATGCTGCCATGCAGCAGTTCTGGGACGACATCAGGAGGACCATCATCGTCAACATGGACCTTGCCCACCAGACCCTGCAGAAGCGTCTGGGCAAGGAAGTGACCCCCGAGACCATCAACGAGTACCTCCACGTGCTCAACCACGCCATGCCCGGTGCAGCAGTGGTCCAGGAGCACATGGTCGAGACCCACCCCGGCCTGGTCGATGACTGTTACGTCAAGGCATTCACCGGTGACGAGGAGATGATGGACTCGCTCGAGCCCCAGTTCGTGATCAACATCGACAAGCTCTTCCCGGCCAAGCAGGCTGCCCAGCTCAAGGCATCTGTCGGCAAGGCACTCTGGCAGGCCATCCACATCCCGACCATCGTCTCAAGAACCTGCGATGGTGGAACCACCTCGCGCTGGTCTGCGATGCAGATCGGTATGTCCTTCATCGGTGCCTACCGCATGTGCGCCGGTGAGGCCGCCGTCGCCGACCTGGCATTCGCTGCAAAGCACGCCGGGGTTATCCAGATGGCAGACATCCTGCCCGCCCGCCGTGCCCGTGGCCCGAACGAACCGGGAGGCATCAAGTTCGGACACTTCGCCGACATGATCCAGGGAGACAGGAAGTACCCGCACGACCCTGCCCGGGCCTCGCTCGAGGTCGTCGGAGCCGGAGTCATGCTGTTTGACCAGATCTGGCTTGGGTCCTACATGTCCGGCGGTGTCGGGTTCACCCAGTACGCAACCGCTGCCTACACGGACAACATCCTTGATGAGTACACCTACTACGGGATGGACTACATCAAGCAGAAGTACAAAGTCGACTGGCAGAACCCGAACGAGAAGGACAAGGTCAAGGCAACCCAGGAGGTCGTCAACGACATGGCCACCGAGGTCGCCCTGAACGGCATGGAACAGTACGAGCAGTACCCGACCCTCATGGAGGACCACTTCGGCGGTTCCCAGCGTGCCGGTGTGCTCGCCGCTGCCTGCGGTCTGACCTGTTCGATCGCCACCGGGAACTCCAATGCCGGTCTGAACGGCTGGTACCTGTGCATGCTCATGCACAAGGAAGGCTGGTCACGGCTCGGGTTCTTCGGCTACGACCTGCAGGACCAGTGCGGTTCCGCAAACTCGCTCGCTGTCAGGCCGGACGAGGGTGCAATCGGAGAGTTCCGTGGACCGAACTATCCGAACTACGCCATGAACGTCGGACACCAGGGAGAGTACGCCGCTATCGTCGGTGGTGCTCACTACGGACGCGGAGATGCCTGGTCGCTCAACCCGCTGATCAAGATCGCCTTCGCCGACCCCTCGCTCAAGTTCGACTTCGCCGAGCCCAGGCGCGAGTTCGCAAAGGGTGCCATCCGCGAGTTCATGCCCGCCGGAGAGCGCTCTCTGATCATCCCGGCCAGGTGACCCGGGAAAACCACCTACTTTTTTTCAACAATTACGGGGTATTTTTCCGATTTTTTGCATGTATGCAATGGGTGCTATGCACATAGAACACTCAGCGACGCTCCTCGCGGTTTCGCCCCCAGGATCCCTCCGCCGCTGTGGCGTCCCCCGGCGCGATAGGGCGGTTTTACTTTTCTAATCCCACATCCTTTCACCGGATGGCCGAAGAAAGAAATGAAAGGAATGTCTGACCGACGGCACTTATGCCTGAATCGGAAGCCATAATGCCGGTGGAGGTGGAACAGATAGATTGAGCATGAAGAACCCCTTCCACGTGATGCTCATCCCGACCCTGGGATGCCCGGCCCGGTGCCGGTACTGCTGGAGCTCGGAGCCGGGGTCCCCTGTCATGGACATCGAGGTGGTTGGGGAGGTCATCGAATGGCTCCGGGAGTTTCCCGATAAAAGAGTCACCTTCACGTTTCATGGCGGAGAGCCATTGCTTGCCGGTGCAGAGTTTTACCGGCAGGCTTTACCGCTCCTGTCTGCGGGCCTACCCGGGATGAAGCCGGAATTCGCCATCCAGACCAACCTCTGGTTGATGACCCCGGAAATAGCAGATATCTTTGCAAAGTACCATGTCCCCATCGGAACAAGCATCGACGGCCCTCCTGAAATAAACGACATGCAGCGCGGAGAAGGGTACTTTGAAAAGACCATGAAGGGCTACGAGATTGCAAAGGCCCATGGTCTCCGGGTGAGCTTTATCTGCACCTTCACTGCACAATCGGCACAGTCGCGGGAAGAGATCTACCATTTTTTCAACAGCAGGGGGTACACCCTCAAGCTCCACCCTGCGCTCCCTTCCCTGCGAAACAGCAACCCGGAACCCTATACCCTCGATCCCGGTGAATATGGTGAGCTGCTCGTGTACCTGCTGGACCAGTCTCTTGAGCACCCAAACGGGATCGAGATCATGAACATCAGCGACCTGGTCAAATGCGTGCTCGTCCGCCACGGCACGGTCTGCACCTTTGCCGACTGCATGGGCACCACGTTCGCGGTTGGCCCCGATGGAAGTATTTACCCGTGCTACCGGTATGTCGGGATGCCGGAGTGGGTGATGGGCCTGGTGTACGATCACCCCTCGCGAGAAGACCTCGCCGGCTCCGATGCCTGGAAGCGCATGGACCGGTTTAAAACCTTTGTCGACGAACACTGCAGGGAGTGCAGGCATATCCGTTACTGCAGGGGAGGTTGCCCCTACAATGCCATGGTCCCGACAGGCGGCGAGATTGCCGGGGTCGATCCCCACTGCGTCGCGTACAGGAGGATATTTGACGAGATAACTGAGCGGCTCGACCGGGAGATGCAGGAAGGGCCTGGCCTGGAAATGCCGGCATCAGGACCGCGAATGCCGAAAAAGCCCGGGATAATGTCGCTGATGCAGCGAATGGTAAGCAGGTAGAAAGGCGCTTCCCCGATTATTCTTTTTCCTGGTCCATCAGATCGCGAATCCCTGCCACACCCGGCTCGCGACCGTGTGAATCAGGTCACCTCTCCGGGAAGAACAGCAACGAAAAAGATACCGTGGTTAGTGGTCGCACATGCTCTCGCCCGGCACAATCCTATCTTGTGCAAAGCAGAGTGCGACCTCGTCCACCGAGCCCTGTATTCCGAGAATGACGCCGATACCCTGCTCTTCGAAGAGCCGTACCGCTTTCATTCCCATGCCGCCGGCAAGAACATGCGTTATCCCGCATGAGGCCAGCATCCGGGGGAGTTTTCCCGGCTCGTGCCCGGGACTGATGATATATTCCTGTTGTACGATCTCCTGGCCCCTGATATGGTAGATTACGTACCTCTCGCAGTGGCCGAAGTGTGAGGAAACACCGGATCCATCAGCTGCGATGGCGATCCGCTTTATTGCCGGTTCAACCTTGCCGTCCATGGATCAGTATCTCCAGCACCATCCCCCGAACCTTCCGCCACGCCTGCCGCCGCCAAATCCTCTTCCGCATCCCCAGGGGATACCACCGCGGCCTCTTCCGTAGACGGCCGGTCCGGGTCCCCATGCAGGCCATGCAGGAGGGAGCTGTGACTGATCGGGAGCCTGTTCCTGAGGTTCTGTACCAGCCGCCTGGGGGGTCGTCCCCTGTTGCGGCACGGGCAGGCGGCCGGTTGCACACCAGCCCCGGCCCCACCCGGTCATGGGCCCCCGTCCCAGGGGGCCGGTTCTATCAAATCCTGGCATTGTGTTCAACACCTGGCACATTGGTGCCTTAATTACTCATATGAGTGAAAATATATAAAGATGATGTATTCGGCACGTCTGAACTATCGATTACCCCATTCTCCCTGCCGGTGACGGCGGCGGCAGAGCCAGTCGCCAGGCACCATGGAGAGCGCGGTATCCTGCGGGCAGTTACCCTCAATCCGTCGCTCACACCTGCCAATCTCGATTCGTTTGCCGTGGATGAGCGCATCGGCCACCTTCTTGCGGGCTTCGTGGAGGTCTTTCCAGATCGTTCTCCGGGAGACCCCCATGACGGCACTTGCCTCTTCCTGCGCAAGACCGTTCAGATCGACAAGTTTCAGGAGTTCTAGCTCCTCAGGGAGAATTACAACGGTTTCTTCAAATGAAGGGGTGTTGCACTGCGGTGCATAGCAGCGGAGTGGTCCACAGGGATCAATACGTCGCTGCACCCGTGGGCGGCCTCGCCGTCTTGCTCCTTCCGGTCCTCGTTCATGCATGATTCGGCTACCAAAGCTCCTGGGATATATTATCCCAGATACACCTAATTGCTTCCGATGCCGGAACATCGTACTCGGTTACCGGCCGTCCCATCCGTACCGCTTCCATGACGGCTTCATCATAGGGTATCTCTCCCCTGAACACCAGTTCCTTTTTCCTGCAATAGTCCCTGATCTCTCCCGATATCCGGGAATTGAGGTCGGACTTGTTGATAACCACCGATACCTGCGTCCTGAGACTACGGCTGACCCGGACCACCCGTTCGAGATCGTGGAGCCCTAAAACGCTCGGTTCGGTCACCACCATCACGTGATCGGTCCCGGTGATAGTCGCGATAAGCGGGCACCCGATCCCCGGTGGGCCGTCGATGAGCATCAAGTCGCAGTCGTTATTTCGGGAAAGCGCCATTTTTTTGATATCCGATACGAGGAGCCCTGAGTTCGCGGCTCCGGGTGCGAGCCGGGCATGCACTAGGTTCCCGTAGGAAGTCTGTGAATAGAAGATCTCACCAACGATGCGGGGCTGCATGCTGACCGCCCCGGAAGGACAGACCAGCCTGCAGACCCGGCAGCCCTCACACCGGCCGGGATCAACGCTGAATGTCCCGTTGACCATCGAGATTGCATCGAACCGGCAGGCATCGCTGCAGATCCCGCATGCCGTGCAGATACCGGGATCTATGCACGCCGCTTCCATCCCGTAAAAATCCTTTCGTTCGAGGATCTGGGGATTCAGGAGCAACTCGAGGTTTGCGGCATCAACGTCGCAGTCGACCATGACCCGCGAACGGATGCATATCTGGGCAATCGCCCCGGTAACCACCGTCTTTCCGGTCCCCCCCTTTCCGCTGACCACCGCGAACCGGATCATGCCCCCTCCCAAAGCGCCCTGCATGCCCCGCCGATTGCACGGAACCGCTCTTTCCATACAGGATCCCTGCGGGATATGAGGTCTCCGGAACCCTGGATCTCGGCTATCTTTCGTTCGAACGGGATAACCGCGAGCACCGGGATCTTCTTCTCTTTACAGAACCGTAGTGCCGCTTCGTCCTTCCCATCGCTCCGGTTGATAACCACTCCTGACGGAATTCCCATCTGCGAGGTCACGTCATATGCAAGCGCGAGATCGTGGAGACCAAAAGGAGTTGATTCGGTAACAAGGATGCAGACATCCGACCCCTGGAGGGTTTCTACTACGGGGCAGGATGTCCCTGGAGAGGCATCGAGAATGACCCACGCAGCACTCCCTGCAGCGTCTTTTGCTTTCTGTATCACCTTCACTGCCAGCACTTCACCTTCATTGAGCGTGCCGGTCACCAGCCTGAATGAGGTGGTAATTGCTCGTTCCGTAACGGTCCCAATCGGACGGGGGATCTCCGCGATCGCTCCCACGGGGCAGGCGATGGTGCACCCTCCGCAGGAATGGCAGTGTTCAGGGAAGAAAAGTACCCGGTCCTTTGCCGCAACAAGCGCCCCGAACGCACAGAACCTGGCACAGTCACCACAGAGCGTGCAACGGTCCGGATCGACATCCGGAACCATGATCGTCACCGGAGTCACTACCGCCCGGGCTTCCGGGAAAAAGAGGTGCAGGTTCGGCTCTTCGACGTCACAGTCAACGAGCGTTACCGGGTCTGAAGCGGCAAGAGACCAGGCAAGGTTGGCGGCAACCATGCTCTTCCCGGTTCCCCCTTTTCCGCTTGCAACAGTAATTATCATGAACCGCCTATTGTTCCTTCAGCCCTCCGCTCTTGTATGCGGCGATGGCGTCCCTGACCGTGCTTCCTGCCTGATCGTAGAGGAGGATGGTGATCCCTCCGGCCTTCAGTGCCCCAAGGGCATTTCCACCGATCCGTGCAGTGACGAGCACCTGTACATTCTTATCGAGTAGGAACTGCGCAGCCCGGGGCCCGACCCCCCCCATGCCCTCGGCAGCGGGGTTCTTATACGATTCGGTCGTCCCGCTTTCCGCATCGAAGATCACATAATACGGTGCACGCCCGAACCGTTCGTCGACCAGGTCTCCGGGTTCAGGTCCCTTGGATGGAATACAGATTCGCATGGTTCTTCCCTTAATTATTTCTCATATGCGTATAATGAACACTCCCGTCCCGGCATCAGGACAGGATACCGATTCGTGCCAGAGAGTATCGGATAATCAGGAGTTTAATATTTCTCTCAAGCGTATGGGTACAGTGCGAATGCAGGTCCAGGTCATCTCCCCGGGATTCTATACCTATGGTGCCATGGTAATCGGGGGGCTCCTCAGGTCGGCCGGTGCCTCGGTCACCCTCCACCGGGACTTTTCTGCGGACCCGTCCCAAGTTGTATTTCTTAGTCTCTACTCTACCCAGCACCTGCTCGATCCGAAAATCCGGGACTTTATTTCCCGGGCACACCGGTCGGGAACGAAATGCTATGTCGGCGGGCCGGTCTCGGCAGCCCCTGGAATGGTCCTCGGAGAACTTGCCCCCGATGCCGTAGTCATCGGTGAGGGGGAAGAGGTCGTCATCTCACTCCTTACCCAGGGGTCACCTGGCACTATTCCCGGGACTGCCTATGTCCGGGACGGCGAGGTAATCATCAACCCGCCCGTTACCCCGTCAACACTCGAGCGACCGCTCCCGCTCATTCCTGATGATATCGGATCCCAGGACATACGGGGTGCGAATGTCTACATCGAGACGCACCGGGGATGCCTCGGGGCCTGTAGTTTCTGCCAGGTGCCCCGGTTCTTCGGGAGATCCATCCGGAGCCGGGAGATCGGCGACATCCTTGCTGAAGTCCGGGCCTTCCGAGAGAAGGGTGCCCGGAGGATCTCTATCTCCGGCGGTACCGGTTCCCTCTACCAGTACCGGGACGGAAAGATGGATCCCGGGTCCTTTGTTGACCTCCTGTCGGGAATGGCAGAGATAATGGGACCGCGGAATGTCTCAGCTCCCGACATCAGGGTCGACTGTATCAGTGACGAGATACTCGATGCCATCCGGAAATACACCATCGGATGGGTCTTCTTCGGCATCGAGTCCGGGAGCGATCGGGTCCTGGCCCAGATGGGAAAGGGGGTGAACAGCTCCCAGGTCGCCGACGCGATCGCGGCATGCCGGCAGCACCGGCTCGCGGTTGCCGGGAGCTTCATCGTCGGCTATCCGAGCGAAGAGCCTGGTGATCACGAGCTGACAAAAACGTTTATCGCTGAGCATATTCTCGATGACCTCTTTGTTTCCATCGCAGAGCCACTCCCTTCGACCCCGCTCTCATCTCTTGCTCTCAGGACACCGCGGGAGGCAAACCCGCTTTTTATTCCCCACACCGGTGAATACCGCCCGTTGCACCTCACCGAAGCCGAAGCCCGCTTCTTTGACCTCTCCCTTCACGGAGCAATGTTCCGCACCCGGCCTCTCCTGGTGTCCGGCCCCCATTACGATACCTTCCTTGCAGAAGGGCGAAAACAGGGAAGGGAAATCCGATCGGTGTACGACGTTCTCGAGAAATATCATGGGAAGTGAATGGACGGGTTTGCTCCCGTTCCACTGGACCTCCGCTTTTCTGCTATGAAAAGCCTGGTTGACTTTTAAACAAGCATGCTTTATTTAAGTCAACTGTGAATGAGTTAAAAATCGCTGGAAAACCCGCCGTTTTGGGATTAAAACGCAAAAAACCGGTATATAAGCAAAAATTTCGAAACCTTTAACTTATTACCGGCGCAACTGTTTCCTGAACCACAAAGGGTTTGTACTCGTTGTGAGTGGCAATGCATGATGAACACTCTCGTGCACTATTCAGCACGCAGGGAGGAGGCTAAATGGAAAGTATTGTATTTGGCATTGGAATAACTGCTTTGGCAGGGGCACTTGCCACCGTTGCCGGTGCTGCCGAGAACACTGAATCTGATATCGGATCACAGGGTGACCCGAACTCCCAGGTTCAGCTAGCTCCGCAGATGGGATATTTGCACCGGATCTTCAATAAAGCCATTGCCGGTGAACCGCCGGCATATGGGCTGTGGATTGCCCTTGGCGCCGGGCTTGCCTGGGCCTTTATGGCAATGCAGATTAACCCGATACTTGCACTCATTCTCGGAAGTACCATCGCCGTCTTCATCCAGGGAATCTATGCTACCACCGCATACCTGGGGAGAATTGCAAGTCTCGCTAAATTCGGACAGCCGGTATACATCGATATCCTGAAGTCGATGACAACGGTGACCATGGCACATGCCTTTGTCGCCATATTCACCACCGTGACCTTATGCCACCTGATCAACGCCGCGCTTGGCCACCCGTTCCCGTTGCCGCTCCTCGGCATCGTTTGGGGTATCGCGCTCGGTGCAGCAGGGTCGGCAACCGGGAACCCGTTCTATGGGAAGGAGCGGCAGTATCAGAACCAGAAGTACGGTGCAGGGGTCCCGATCGCTGCTTCCGGTAACATTGTCAGGTATGCCGAAGCTGGTGACAGGAACTCTCTTGATAACGGCTGGTTCTCCGCAAAGCTTGGCGGCCCGGCATCAGGAATCTGTTTCGGGCTGATCGTCTTCTTCGAACTCTGGCGAACCGTGATCTTCGAAGGGATCGGCGCAGGCTGGGGTGCAATCATCGTCGGTATCATCCTGATCCTGCTATTCATGGTGATCGACCGGTACATCGAGGTCTGGGCCCGGAAGAACTTCGGCCCGTATACGAAGCCTGAGGGGGCATCCGCATGACCGCGATCGCTGCAAAACCGACAGCCGCTGACGCCATGGACATGACCGCGACCTTCATCGGTATCATCATTCTTCTCGTCATCATCGCCGCGACCTATTTCCTCGTCGGTTCCGGAATGGCGTTAATGGCCCTGATCGGCATTATCGTGGGCGGAATCTTCATCGGGTTCGGGGTGCACTTCGTGCCGGTCGGCGGTGCGCCCGCGGCAATGGGGCAGGCACCCGGTATCGCAACCGGAGTGGCAATGCTTGCGGCCGGAGCCGGGCTTGCCGGACTCTTCGGCGGTGCCTGGGCAGCTGAGCTCGGCATCGTTGTAGCAACTATCACCGGTGCAATCGGGGGAGGCCTGATGATGGCCATCACCTGCATGTTCGTGAACGTAATCTACGTCTTCGGCATGGGAATTCCCTCGGCATCAGGAAAGGTTGCAAAAGACCCGATTACCGGGGATACCCAGGCGGAATACAAATCGCAGGGGACTGAGGGACACGGGCTTCCGTTCGTCTCTTATATCGGCGGTGTCATTGGCGGCCTCTTTGGAGGTGCCGGAGGTACGCTCATCTACATAATGCTCCTTGGTGTTTACAAGGAAGAGCTCCCCGGAATGATGAACGCACTGCCAGGACAGGTCTTCCCTATCGCCGTCACCCTCGCCGGTATCTTCGCCATTGGGATGTTCCTTGTTAATGCGGTGCTTGCTGCGTATAACATCACCGGTACGATCGAAGGACCCCATGACCCCAAGTTCAAGCGATTCCCCCGTGCTATCGTGGCTTCGGCAATCGCCTCCGCGGTCTGTGGGATGGTCGCGATCATGATCGTTGCGCTGTGAGGTGCTGACATGGCAATAAAAGTTGAAAAGATAGAGGGAGGCATTCCCCACAACACGATCATGGTCGCCGGCCTCATCGCCACCGTGATCTGTGTATACCTCACCTATGCCAACGTGCTCACTGGCACCCAGTACTTCGCATTCTTCGGAGGACTGGCAACTGTCGCTGCCCTGGTCTGGGGAAGTCACACCATCAAGCACCTGTGCAGCTACGGTATTGGAACGGGCGTCCCGTCTGCCGGTATGATGGCATTCGGCTCAGGTGTCATTGCAATGCTTTTTGCGACCAAATACGGGATCGTTGCACCCATAATCGCCATAGTCCTGGCAGCAGTCATCGGGGCAATTCTCGGATACCTGTCCAACAATGTACTGAACATGAGGATCCCGGTAATGATCCAGTCCCTCGTGGAAATGGCGATCATCGGGGCCCTGGTGCTCATGGGTTACGCCGCCATGATGAGCGGATCCTTCGAGCTTTCGGGACTTACAACCGGCAGCGTCAGCATCCTCGGACTCTCACTTCCGAGCTACGAAGCCTCGTTCGTCGGCGGTGCACTCATCGCCACGGCCTTCATGCTCGGTGGTATCGCCATCCAGCACCCGTTCAATGCGTGCCTCGGCCCCAGCTGGACCCAGGACCGGATGCTCTACCTTGCAGCCGAATGTGGATTCCTTTCCATGATTGCCGCTGCGGTCATGTCCATGCCCCTCGTTGGCATGAGTGCGGCACTAGTGTCGCTGTTCGTCGCGGTCGTTGGCTGGTATTACACATACATCAAGTATATCGAACTCTCGAAGCGCGATGCAGCATCCTGGCTTGATGCCAAGCCGATACCTGAAGTGGAGGGACTGTAACATGTACGTTGAGGTTCTTCCCGAATACGGCCTGGTCGTCGACCCCATGATCGGTATCGTGACTACAGCAGGGGAGTCGCTTGCCCCCGTAATCGAGAAAGTGGCAGAACTCGAGGCTATTGCCGACGATGTCGTCAACATGCTCTCAGGAAAGGGCAACCTGCTTGCCTCATTCCCGGGACGTGACAACAACCTCTCGGTAGCCGGAGGGGTAACCGCCTTCTGGTACGGGCTTGCAGTGGGGCTCTTCATTGCAGGAATATACGTGTTCCATCTGATGTGAGGTGAGAGATATGGCAGAAAAGAAATCACCAGCAAGCGGGTGGCCGATCGTCAAGGGTGACTTCCACTCCGGAGACGCCAACAACCCGGTTGCGGTCATGACCTGCGGTTCCCACCTCGATGAGACAGGGATCTGTGACAGGGGAGCCGCCATCTGCGGGTCCTGCAAGACCGAGAATCTCGGACTGGAGAAGGTCATCGCAAACATCATCTCCAACCCCAACATCCGTTTCCTCCTGCTCTGCGGGACCGAAGTCAAGGGTCACCTGGCCGGAAATACCATGGAGGCCCTCCACAAAAACGGGGTCAAGGAAGGCAGGGTTGTCGGGGCAGAAGGTGCCATTCCGTTCATCGAGAACCTCGCCGATGACGCCATCAAGCGGTTCCAGGAGCAGTGTGAACTCGTCAATATCATGGAGGCCGAGGACATCAACACCATCGCCGCCAAGATAAACGAGCTCAAAGCACGCGATCCCGGTGCATTCGCCGCCGATCCCATGATCGTCGAGGTCAAGGAAGCCGCCGGCGGTGCCGAAGAGATGGGTGGAGTGGTCCAGCCGATGTCAGGCGAACTCGCCCTGATTCACGCGAGAATGAAAGTGATCGAGAAGATGGTCGTCGATATCGGGTACCGCAACAGGTTTGCGGCTGGCGTCTACTCAGGCAAGGTCGAAGGCATCATGATCGGCCTGATCGTCTCATTTGCCCTTCTAGGGTTCGTGTTAATGGGGTGATTTGAAAATGGCAGAAGAAGAAGGTGCAAAGATGGCAGGACCCATCAGGATGGTCGCAATCGACCGGATGGTCGAGAACATGCGCTACAAGGCGCAGATCATCGCACGCTCAAACAAGTTCGATTCGGCCATCACCGAATCGGGCATTATCGGGTTTGCTATCGGACTGTTCGTTGCCCTGATCCTGGTTACGGTACCTGCGGTGTTTGTGTGAGGTGAGAGACATGGCAGAAAAGAAATCACCAGCAAGCGGGTGGCCGATCGTCAAGGGTGACTTCCACTCCGGAGACGCCAACAACCCGGTTGCGGTCATGACCTGCGGTTCCCACCTCGATGAGACGGGGATCTGTGACAGGGGAGCCGCCATCTGCGGGTCCTGCAAGACCGAGAATCTCGGACTGGAGAAGGTCATCGCAAATATCATCTCCAACCCCAATATCCGTTTCCTCCTGCTCTGCGGGACCGAAGTCAAGGGTCACCTGGCCGGAAATACCATGGAGGCCCTCCACAAAAACGGGGTCAAGGAAGGCAGGGTTGTCGGGGCAGAAGGTGCCATTCCGTTCATCGAGAACCTCGCCGACGACGCCATCAAGCGGTTCCAGGAGCAGTGTGAACTCGTCAATATCATGGAGGCCGAGGACATCAACACCATCGCCGCCAAGATAAACGAGCTCAAGGCACGCGATCCCGGTGCATTCGCCGCCGATCCCATGATCGTCGAGGTCAAGGAAGCCGCCGGCGGTGTTGAAGCGGCAGTCGCAGGGGTTAATCCCCAGTTCCTCGAGATCGAGCAGCGTCTCGACAAGATCGAGAAGCAGATCGAGTTTGCAGATGCCGAGATCGCCCAGCGCGTCGGAAGAAAAATCGGTCGGGACATTGGTATCCTCTATGGCCTGGTGGCAGGACTCACAGTGTTTATCCTGCTCCTGGTACTGCTCCCGAAACTCAACGTCTTAATGTAATGGAGGTGTGAAAGAACATGTTCAGATTCGAAAAAGAGCAGCAGGTTTGGGACTTCAACGGCACCAAAATCGGAGGACAGCCCGGAGAGTACCCGACCGTATTGGCGTGCTCAATCTTCTATAACAAGCACGAGATCGTGCTTGATGACAAAACCGGAAAGATAGACAAAGCCACAGCGGAAGCACTCTGGAACAGGTGCCAGGAGCTCTCGGACATCGTGGGTATTCCCCACTTCATCCAGATCCTCGCTGAGTACCCCCAGGCATTCGAGAGCTACATCAGCTGGTTCGACACCATTGACAACAAGACCGCATTCCTGATGGACTCTTCGGTCCCGGCCGCTCTTGCTCACGCATGCAAATACGTAACCGATGTCGGCCTGGCAAACCGGGCGATCTACAACTCGATTAACGGTTCGATCCTTCCGGAAAACATCGAAGCACTCAAAAACAGCGATGTTAACTCGGCGATTGTACTCGCCTTCAACCCCGCCGACCCATCCGTGGCTGGCAGGGAGAAGGTGCTGGTTGAGGGTGGTGTTGCGGGTCAGGCCAAAGGTATGATCACCATCGCTGAAGAATGCGGAATTACCCGCCCAATTCTTGATACCGCTGCAACCCCTCTCGGTCTCGGGTCAGGGAGCGCATACCGTGAGATTCTCGCCTGCAAGGCGATCCATGGATGGCCAACTGGTGGTGCTTACCATAACATGACCGTTGCCTGGACCTGGCTCAAGCGCTGGAAGGGTTCGAAGAAGAATCCCTCGCAACTTCTGGAAACCCTGAAGGGCAAGGACACGTACCTCAAGCAGTTGCTGCACCACTACCAGGGTGGGTTGGAGGGAGTGGTGCAGGCTGCATGGTCAGCACCCGATATCGGTTGCAACCTGGTCGCAAGCACGCTCGGTGCCGACCTGATCATGTACGGCCCGATAGAGAACGTCGAGCCGATGATCACGGCACAAGCCTACATGGATATCGTGATCCTGGAAGCGATGCGCCCTCTCGGGATCGATGTCAAGGCAGACAATCACCCGATCTTCAAACTCATCTAATCTTTTTTTCAAGGGTTTTTCGTGGCCAGGAACATCTGCGATTTCCCCTCTGGAATGGCATGCTTCCCTGGAGGGACGTGGTTCTGACCGGCAAGCCGCCTTTCCTGGGTACCCGAAGAAATGAAAAGGTTCTCCTGCTCCGGAAAGACCCATTACCCACCGGCAGGCCTCATCATAGGCACGACAGGTCCATCGCCCATCTCCCGCGCGAGATTCAGACGATCCCGTACCGCGGGCGGAAGGTCGCCCTCCACAATTTCATCAAACCCCAGCTGGCGGGCAAATGCAACCATCGGGAGCGTGGAGTACAGGTAGAGCGGCTCCTGGCCGCAGGAAGAAACCAGCTGTTCAAGCACTTCCCTGGCATAGCCCCGTTTGCGAAATTCTTCGATAGTGAAGACACTGTCAACTTCGAGGAACCCGTGAGTCCGCCTGCATCGTGCTACCGTGACCAGGACTCCCTCCACCAGCACCCCGAAGACACGGTCGCGGCCCGGATCTGCTTTCTGCTGCCAATCCTGTCGCCAGACCTCCTCTGCTCCTGGAAATTCGTCCCGTTCCAGCTCACGTGCGACCACATCGAGGATGATCTCGGGGTAAAAGAGAAACAGCGGGATCCGGGTCTGCTGCGCCACGGCCTTCGCAGTGCTTCCGATAGGCAGGGTCTTGATAAAATCTGAAGCGCCGAACCGGGGCATGAAGATGAGTGTTGCCCCCTGCTTCTCGGCAATATCAACGATCATATCTGCCGGTCTGCCAAACCTGAGCAGGATGGTCACCCTGGTCCTGCCGTTATCAAAAGAGTCCCAGAGGGCCTGGAGCTCCTGGTATGATTCCCTTATCGCACCCTGCAGCTCCTGCCGGGTATCTGCCTGGGTGATGACATGGAGCAGGATGATCTCTTCTATCCCCTGAATGCTCCGTATAAACGCAAAGCCCTCATCGCAGGGCTTCGAAAAATCGACCGGATAAAGCACCCTGGAAAAAAGCCTGTTTCGACCTCTCTCACCGGTAGAACGAACGTGAGTTGCGGAGCTCCACGCAGGCGGGTGCCGGACGAGGAGCACGCTGGTCGTGGCATGCCGGAGAACTTCCGAAGATACCGATCCGAGGAGGAGCCCCTCCACCAGTCCTTTTCCCCGTGCACCGATCATGATTAGATCAGCAGTCTCCCGATGGGCAACGCTGAGAATTGCTGCCGCAGTACCCCCTCGTTCACAGGTTACTATCTCAGATCTAACCGTAACTCCCCCCCGGCCAATCTCTTCTCCTTCTTCTTGGAGGGATTGTTCTGCTGACGCTCGTGCTGCTGCAGTATCCGGGCTCCCGGCCCAGGCGGGTGACGTTACGCGTTTTCCTTCGATAACGTGGAGGAGGACAACCTCGCTCACCCCGGGAACCTCGCTCACCAGACGAGCCGTCATCCGTGCATACTCTGAAAAATCGGTCGGGAGCACAATTTTCTCGGACATGGCTGACTCCGTCATCTCCCCATGAAGAGAGATCGACCTGGCGGTATTAATAGGAATTCGTCCTCCTGGTGTGCGAACAGAGCCGGACAGGAAACTTGATTGCAGGGAGATGACGATATTCCTCCGGGAATTTCCATGCCTGGCAACGAACGCGATCCGGTCAGGGATGCCATCCTTCGGAAAGAGCAGCGTCATGAGCAGAATATCGGGATCCTCATCCGGCAGCTCTCGGACAGCAACCCGACCTTCCGTGTACGCGCGGCAGAGGCCCTCGGTTCCATCGGAGACCCGCGGGGAGTCGAACCCCTGATCGCGCTCCTCTCAGACCCTGTCCCGGACGTGGTATGGGTCACGTTGCGTTCGCTTGGGAGCCTCCGTGATCCTCGTGCGGTTGATCCCATCCTTGCCTGCCTGTCTGAAACCGACCGGTGGGCTCGCCAGGGTGCCGCATGGGCCCTGGGAGAGATCGGGGACCGGCGGGCAGCCCCGGCGGTTGCGCAGCTCCTCGCCGACAGGAAAGCAGGGGTCAGGAAGGCCGCTGCCGAAGCGCTGGGAAAACTCGGGGATCACCGGTTTCTCGCCGCACTCGAACCCCTGTTTGACGATGACGAGATGGAGGTCCGCCAGGCAGCGCGGGATGCCGCACGGAAACTGGCCTGATCAGAAGGCTATTATTCCTCCAATTCCTCCAGGGGCCGGTTTGGCAGGGCGAAAAGAGGGTGAGGGGCTTCAGAACTCCAGTGGTTCGAACCCCTGCTTCAAGACCTTGCCGAAATGGAGCGAGATCTTGGGATCGAGCGCGCAGACCGGGCAGGTATAATCATCAGGGAGATCTTCAAATGCCGTTCCCGGCTTGATCCCCCGGTGCGGCTCGCCTCGCTTCTGGTCATAGACATACCCGCACACGGAGCAGATCCACCGGGTTGGGCTCCATTCCTCAAAACCCCACTTCCCTACCTTACCCTTTCCCTGCATACCACAGAGAGGGCAGATATAGGTTTCCGGTAGATCCTCAAAGGCCGTTCCTGCCGGAATGCCATTGTGGGGTTCTCCCCTCAACGGAGAGTAAATATATCCGCATACCTTGCACTTGTATCGCTGGACAAAGACCATGGTCTTTTCCTCACTCATCATTGGTTCCCGGTGACCACATAAAGATATTTTTCTTGGAACCCGGAGCCAGGTCTCCCGGGTACTGTCGGAGATGGCCCTTTCTGCGTTGAAGTTGAGGGTGGGCCCATACTCCAAGAAGCGGTGCTGGCCCCAGGATGTTCCGGCCACTGCAGAGATACCGCTAAAAGCAACTGCTTTCATTTTTTCCCACAGATGGGTTCCCCGATTTCGCCCCCCCGCCTTTCTACCGCAGGAAACGGGATAACATGATAGCCTTTGCTATGAGCGGCGTCATCCTCCTTCCCGGACAGGGATTTCCCCCATCTGGTGGTAGGTTATCACAGGGGGCAGCTGTGGATCGAGCGAATAACCGCAAATGAGGCTGATACTTCCTGTTAAGGATGCGGGGAACGCATCGGACATTCACAGAGGCAAACATCAGCCGGAAATTCTTTGGCGGACATGGCAAATGCGGCAGACGAGTGAAACTCCCTTTGGCAGGACATACCATCTTAAATTAAGTGGATACCCATTCACTACCCATGGCACCAGGCACCTTCTTCAACGAAGCGGTGGAGCGGCTCCCGCGTCACGACCTCGATTCCCTCATCGATGAGCGGGTGCGATACACGGTCAGGTACGCAGCGGATAACTCCCCGTTCTACCGGGCCTGGTTCCGGGAGCACGGCATCGACCCGGGTTCCATAAACACCCACGAAGATCTGCTCGGTCTGCCTCTCATCTCCGGGAAGACTATCCGGGAGAACCAGCCACCGGCAACCGGGGATTTCAAATTTAAAAGTGCTGCCTGGGAGGATATCTTCACCATCCACGAGACGAGCGGGACTTCGGGCACTCCGAAAAGCTTCTTTCTCACCTGGGATGACTGGTCGCGCTACGCGGAGAAATACGCCCGGAGCTTTGTCTCGCAGGGCTTCGGCAAGGGTGACCGGGTCATTATCTGTGCATCGTATGGCATGAACGTGGGGGCAAACACCATGACCCTGGCAGCACGTGATATCGGGATGGTAATCATCCCAACCGGCAAGTGCATCTTTCCCAGCCGGATCATCACCGCCTACCAGCCGACCGGGATTGTAGGAAGCATCCTCAAGCTGATCCACCTCGCCCGCCGGATGCTCGAAGAGGGGCTCATGCCGGAGGACTCATCGGTTCAACGACTGGTTGCCGGAGGGGAAAGCTTCGCCGAGGAGTCGCGGTCGTATGCCGCAGAACTCTGGCAGCGCGACGTCTTCAATACCTACGGCTCCACGGAAGGGACCATGTGCGGGGAGTGCATGGTCCGCAACGGCCTCCACGTCCCTGAAGACCTTGTGCACCTGGATGTCTACAATCCAGCCCTACAATCGTTTGTCCCCGATGGTGAGTGCGGCAGGGCGGTCCTGACCACGCTGCTCCCGGTCGGTGGTAAGACCGGGTTCCTCCTGATCAATTACGATACCGAGGATACTACGCTGGTGCTCTCCCGGGAACCCTGTCCCTGCGGAAGAACCCATATGAAGATCATGCACCCCCGGCGGGAGGCCGAAACAGTCTGGATCCTCGGAACTCCCGTGAACCGGGTGGACATCGAGCAGGGAGTCTTCCAGCGTCAGAACATGGAATACCTTACCGGGGAGTATGAAGCATTCGTGTATGGTGGTGACGAAGAAGAGGAAACCGTGCTTCGCGTGAGCATGGAGTGTACCGATCCTGCCATTACACCGGGTGAGGAGATTGCCGAGACTTTCAGGAAAACCTTCTTCCGGTGTAAACCGGCACTTGCCCGGTCGCTCGGTGACCTCTTCACCCTAGTTGTCGCGTTCACCGGCCCGGGAGAACTGGAGCTGTACCGCCTCAAAGGACGGCCGAAACGGCTGGTGGACAGGAGACTGTGATACTGAGGGGGCTCTGACCGGCAGGTCCGATTTTTCAATCCCTATCGAGAAGTTTTTAATATATCGAAGTAAACCGTATTATGCTCAAGGGATATGCCACCTGGTTTTCATTTTGCCGGACACCCCCCAGAATCTGGCATCAACCCCCCTATCTATCAGGTATGGTCATATCCTGAGCAATCCCTGGAATTGATTTTCCATTCCTTATCCCGGCATTGACAGGGTTTTTTAACACCAATTGCTTTATTCGCTACCGGGACGTATCTTTGGGAATATAACATGGCAGACCCGATCGCCACCCTTGCCTACGCATTCGCGGCCCTCTTCGTTATCCTGGATCCCCTGCTTTCGGTCCCGATTTTCACCTCGATGACCAGCGGGCAGAGTTCATCCGAGATCAACCGGCAGGCACTTATCGCCGTAGCGGTTGCCGGCTTCCTGATGTACCTCTTCCTCTTCTTCAATTTCTTTATTTTCGGCACGCTTGGAATAACCATCGCCAGTTTCCAGATTGCAGGGGGAATCCTGCTCTTCCTCCTTGGTTTGCAAATGGCGCTCGGTATTGATATCGGCAGTACCAAGGAGCACACCCATACCGCGGCAGGGGTGGTCATCGGCACTCCGCTCCTCTGTGGACCCGGGGCTATAACGACCGTGCTCCTTCTATCTGAGGACATCGGGCTTATCATCACCGCTGTGGCTATTGCCCTGACGCTCGCTGCAACGTTTCTGATCCTTCGTTTCGCTTTCCAGATCCAGCAGATCCTTGGTGTTACGGTGACGGAAATCCTTGGAAAAATCCTGGGAATGCTCGTTTCGGCCATTGCGGTGAGCATTATTGCCGATGGAGTTGTCGGGCTCCTGCAGAAATACGGTTTGATCCAATCCTTTGCCCTTACCCTGGGTGGTGGATAAGACGGGGTTTCCCATCACGGGCCACCACCACTTTCCAGGGCCGGCTGATTTTATGTTCATATCCCGGGTCTCACCTGAACATGCCTTGTCGTGCTTTCAGTAGAAGGTACTGCCTGCCGGTACGAGCCAAACCCGGCAGCGCTCCAGGTTACCTCCTTCATGGTCATCCCGGATGGCACGGAACACCGCAACAAGGTGATTCCGGTTATACCGGAGCGTCTGCTTCGCATGCGCCATAGAGGGAATACCGCTGCCAATGGCGGGTAAAAGGTTGCTGGCCCTGCATATCGAGCGGGTATGGATCAGCAAAGGGAGAGCATGGATCAGATCGTCCCCCTGAAGCGGAGCGGAACATGGTCTTTCATACGGACGAACCCGATGCCGGAATAGAAATCCTCGGTCCCGGGTTCTGCAATCAGGGCGATCCAGTAGATCCGGCGGGAGAAACAGAACCTGAGCAGAGCCCGGACGATCGTGCGTCCAACCCCCATCCCCCGATACTCCGGGATGACCACCAGGTACTGGATATACGCATCGCTGACGCCATCCGAGATGACCCGTCCCATCCCCACCGCCGGCCCATTATTACCTGCGGTCGCCACCGCGAACGCGAAACTCCCGCGGAGCAGCATGGGGATGAATGCGGGATCATGCGCCCTGAGCCACCAGCCTCCGGCAGTATACAGCCTGGCAAGCTCATCGTTGTCCCATTCCGTTACTATATGCACACAGATTTCGGGCTTCATCATATTCTGAAAGGGGAATAATGTGGAATATACACCGGTAGGGGGTATAAAACAGGTTGGAAGATCGGTCGCAAAGAACGAAAACCGCACGCCGCTGCCGATACCGGCACCAATGACTGCTGGCCAGGGGACCGGCCCATCGGCACATTTCGTGGTTCAGGATGCCCGGGCAGCAATGAGGCGGGAGGTACAGCAGACAATTTCTCCAAGTTCCTCGACCGACAGCAGGCTCGAGTTGAGAACAAGATGGTAGGGCGAAAGGTCGGCGATATCAATCCCATAGTAAGTCCGGTACCGGAGCGCTTCGCTGGCCTCTCGTTCCTGTGTCAGTTCGGCCGCCCTGTCAAGGTGGGCGATAGTATCGCGGGACTGAATCCGCATGACCCGGCACTCGACCGGTGCGAACAGCCAGACTTTCAGGTCGGCTTCAGGGACAAACCATGCCGAGAGCCTGCCCTCCACGATTATGTCCTCGTGTGAAAGGGCTATCTCTTTCTGCCGTTCATCGATCATGTGATCGAGCGAAGGATCCTTCTCCGCATGCCTCCCGAACTCCGCAATACCCATCCCCCGCTCGGCTGCCATCCTGCGGAATACCTCTCCGGCCGATATAAGATCAATTTGAAGAACCTCTGCAAGATGCGTTGCCAGTGAGGTGGTCCCGCTCCCGGGAAGCCCGCTCACCGTGATACGCATCAGATTCCCCCGATATTCAGGGCTTTTCGAACCACCTGCGAGAGGGTGAGTGAGCAGATCATGTACCATAAAATCCAGGCCGGAATAAAGGCGAGCACCACGTCATTGAGATGGAGTTGGCCGAAGAAGGGCATGGTGATCCCGATCGAATCGGGAAAGTTATTCAGGCGGTAAATCAGCCAGAAGAAGATGGGAACCGAGAGGATCAGGATGTAGGCCATGGGCCTGAACTGCTGCTGCGACATCTCGAGCTGCTCTTTCATCACCTTATCCCGCCTCGATTCCAGTTTCTTGATCTTCTTTTCGTCCCCTGAAAGCTGCGCCTCGCGGAACTCCTTCTGGAAAACCTTCATACGCTCCTGCACTTCCTGCATGCGTTCGTAATCGATGGTATACTTCTGGATGACCGAGGAATAGAGCGCGGTAAGGGAGGAGAGCAGGATGATGATGATATAAAACGGCATCGTCCCGGCAAGTGGTCCGAGTACAGCGTTAAGAGCTCCCCCGACACCCTCGCGGACGGCCGGGATGCTATAGGAGAAGATCAGCACCATTGCAACGATGAGGGCGATGATCCCACCGTAACTTTTCCGGGCCACGTGTTTCACCTCAGCACAGCCGCCATGTCCTGGACTGCTTTATCCAGGAGGAGGTCGGCATTCGTGACGTACTTCACCGCACAGCCGGTGTACATGGAATACGCCGCGGCGATAGCACGGTTGAACTGCTGGTGCTCGGCTATGCCGTACGACCCTTCAAGATCCCGGGACCGCGTCTCATCGGAGAGCCTGCGGAGGAGAATCTGGTCTTCGTTGGTTTCAACAAGCACGATGGTATCAGGCATCAGCTCCCGGAGGACCCATTCCGGGAGCCCGGCAAGGTAGCCGGAAGGGGTCTTGATCGATGCATGTGTATCGATGATGATATCCCCCTCTTCCCGTGCCATGGCCTGGGCCGCACGTTTCTGGAGGCGTTTCTGAACCTCCTTGTCGAGTTTTCTCATCTCGTCGCGATCGCGTACGATGCCCTCCACCTGTGCCACGTTGAACATGTAGGTCCCGAAATTGAGGGTCCGGTAGGATACCCCCTCTTGTTCGAGAACCTTCAGCGCTCCGGTTACCACCGTCGTCTTCCCGACTCCGGGAACCCCTGTAATGATGACTCTCCTCCCCATTCTCGTCTCACTCCTTTCCAAAGAAGGTCCGCATGAATGGATACATCTCCATTATCTGCTGGCTTGCGATCTCTTCGTAGAGCCGGTATGTGATGCTCACCGTCAGGAGCAGTCCGGTACCGCTCACCGCCCCGATGACCCCAAACAGGTTGGCAAAGACGGAGAGCAACCCTATGAAGACCCCTCCGATAACAGTGACCCGGGGGATGTATCGATCCAGGTACTTCTCAAGGATCTGGGGATTTCTCCGGTACCCGGGAATCGACATGCCTGACAACTGGATCTGGCGGGCAACATCCTTTGAATCGAGACCGGCAGTCTTTATCCAGAACAGGGCAAAGACCGCACCGCCGACAACCATGAAGGTAATGTCTACGGCAAGCCGCACCATGATCTCCCACGGCGCATTGGTGATGTTGTAGGCCGGGACCCACCACATCCACTGGCTTGGACCATTGATGGGTGCCAGGTAATACATAAGCCCGCTGACCGCTTGCGATCCGGAAAAAGTCCCAAAAATCGTGATATCGATATTGTGCAGGAACAACCCAATCATCTGTATGTTGGCCTGGAGCACCCTGACGAGGATCATGGGAAGCACGCTGGCATAGATCAACTTCACCGGGAACCGGGCCCGGGCACCCCGCACCTGGGCATGGGCGAGCGGGATCTCGATCCGGGTGGACTCCACGTACACCACGATGAGGAATATCGCGATGGTGGTGATGAATGCCAGGACTTCCGGTCCCATGTACTGGATGAAATTGGCCCCATCGATGACCACTGCCACCATCCGCGGGAAGAACCCAACGGGATACTGGTCCTGGGCCGGTATCCAGGAGATGAGACCATTGATGATGGCCTGCGAGATCCCGGCGATGATGAAGAGCCCAACGCCGGAACCGATCCCCCACTTGGTCACCACCTCATCCATGAACATGATCAGCACCCCGCCGATACAGATCTGGATGAAGATTATCAACGAGACTGCAAAGAGATTCCCCCCAAAGAACATGTCTGCGATGACCGGATCCGGCATCAGGAATCCGCCCACCAGGTTCGGCAGCGCCTCGATGATGATCATGGCAAAGATCAGGAGCTTCTGGAGCCCCATATAGATGACCTGGCCACGGACTTCAGTGGTATCGATGTGGAGGATGTCCGCTCCCTTGAGCAGCTGAAGCACAATGGATGCTGTGACGATCGGGCCGATACCCAGCTGGACCAGCGATCCGCTCGCACCGGCAAGGAGCGCACGGTAAAACTCGAACAGGTCCTGGGAGCTTGGATCAAGACCCCAGAGTGGGATATTGGTCATCACGAAATAGAGGATAAGGATGCCCGCTGTCCAGATCAGCTTGTTCTTGAAATGGACATGACCTTCCGGGCTCCGGACTGCCGGCATAGCAGCGAGCAGCGGTTCCATGCGGTCCAACAGTGTTCCCATGCGCACACCTGGAAAAATGGTCAGATGACCAGGGCCTGACCGCCCATTTCTTCAATCTTGCTCTTTGCCTGCGCGGAAAACGACTTCGCGGTAACGTTCATCTTCAACGTGACTTTTCCGCTGCCAAGTATCTTATCGATGCCGATTTGATCTGCATTGATCTGGATTGCGTCACCTTCCCGGGTTGCTTTTCCATCGGCAAGGAGCAAAAGGGCCATGGAATCGAGTTCACCAATGGAGATGGTGGAAGGGTCACGGCGGGTCTGGTTGTAAAACCCGCACTTGCCGTTATGGATTTCTCCGGAAAGGAGGTAGTGGGAGAACCGATGGTCACGGTGACCAGCCCGTCCCCTCCCCCCTCGGTTCCCGGCTCCCCGGCGGTTCTTGTGGGTTCCTCCTCCGCATGTCCGCGATCCGCGGTACTTGGAACGTTTATTGACCGGCATTTCTTCACCTCATCCTGTGGAGGAGCGAATTGATCTCCTGGCCATAGTAGCCGAGCGCTCCCCCCTGTTGTGCTGTCCGCTTGATGGTCCGGTATCCCTTGCGCGGCGGGTGCAACCTGAGAACCGGCTTGACTCCGGGAATATCGGTCAACCGGGCTTCTCCGGAAGCCAATGCCGCGGCAAGATCGCTGATCCCCCCATACGGGGAGTTGCCCCTCACGTAATCATCTGTTAGCGGGGCATTTCCGATAACCCTCCCGCGGGTCCTGAGGACTGTCTCGATGGTCTCGGCGTCAACCTCTCCATATGCCACAAAGTCCTTGACTTTCCTGATCATCCCGAGATACTCAGGGGTGTCCGGAACCAGCACGCAGTGATTGATATGGTGGAGCCGGAGCATCTTGAGGGTGTCCTTGATCTCCCTGCGGGTGTTGACCACGCCGCGAACCTGAACGATGGCGTACATCACACCGACCCCCCGATCCGGATCGTGTTGGTCGCCTTTAAGGCGTTGAAGGTAGCCTTGGCGAAGTTGATGGTGGTCCGTGTCTGGCCCTTTGAGAACGTCCAGGCATCCTTTATGCCGGCAAGTTCGAGCACTTTCCTGCTGATCTCCCCGGTGACCAGGCCGATTCCCTGGGGCGCCGGCTTCAGGGTTACCCTGACGCTGCCCGCAGTGCCCTCCACCTTCATGGGGAGGGAATGTGCCGCATCACAACCGCATTCCCAGGAACCGCACCCCCTCTTCACCTTGATGATGTTCATCTTGGCATCGACAATTGCCTTCTTGATGGCATCGCCAACCTGGGAATCCTTCCCCTGGCCAAAGCCGATATACCCGTTTCTGTTCCCGACCGCGACCACAGCCCTGAACTTCACCCTGCGCCCCGAGTCGGTCATGCGCTGCACCATCTGGATATCGAGAACCTCATCCTCGAGATCGGGAAGGAACATATCGATGATCTCGGGTTCCTTGATAGGGCGTCCGCTCTCGAGCACCTGGTCGATACTGGTGATCTGTCCCGATGCAACCTGCCTGCCAAGGCCGGTGAGCGGTACCCATTCTGTCTTCTCGAATGGCATTTCACCTCAACTCCTTCATGATGGCGTCGAATGTCTCTTCCACGTTCTGCACGAGATTTCCTGCGCGGTCGGGCGCGTACGCAGCGATGTGTGCACCTTTCACCCGTGACTCATCGGGAAGTACCGCTTCTCCGTGTGGTATGTCGAGCCCGGCAGTCACCGCGCCTTTCAGTGCGGCAAACACCCGGGATCCGGGTGTCGCCCTGTGAAGGCCGATGTCGAGGACCGCGCTCTGGTGATCGGCATTCAATGCCCTGACCGCAAAGAGTATGCCGGTCAGGTAGGCAGCCGGGGTGTTTGACATGGACCCCCGGTACCCGAACCGGGCAAGATCTGCAGAACTGGCGGTGACCAGGGTATGATCACCCTCGAGGCTTGCGGAGACCATCTGGATGATGATGTGACGGTTGGTTTTCCGGACCACCATCCGCGGCCGGTCCGATACCACGAGTTTTGCCCGCCGGTAGTAATCGGTCCTTCCTTCCTTTCTCCGACGGAAAGGAACAAAGTACCGTGCTGCCGTTGCCATGTTACTTCATCCTCCCGGAAATGATTTCTATCTGGGCCCGCAGGTGCGCTACATTCCTGAACTGCCCACCGGCAGCTTTTCGGTAAAGCACCCTGTACATGCTCCGATCGATCTCGCCGCTCTCGCGAAGCGACGCCAGCGTTTTCCTGATCGCCCGGATCCTCTGTATCCACTGTCGTTTCCGCGGGTTACGTGCTCCCGCCGCACCGCGCCGCCTTCCCGGCCCCCTGCAGTGGCCATAGGAGCGTTTTGCTATCTTCTCGCGGGCCCTGCCGCGGCTGTTTCCGCGAATCTGGGTTGCCCTGATTACGCCCTCATCAACAAGGGCGCGAATATCCTCTCGTGAAATTGCGTTCTTGATATCTGCGAGACGATCAGGGTCAAACCAGACCCTGTTTTCTCCGCAGTCAAGGATCGATGCCGCAATTCTCCGCTGGTTTGCGACGTTAGTCATCGTCGCTCACCTCGGTTGCCGGGCTCCCGATTTCCCGGGGATTCAGGATCTTGAGCCCGGCTGAAAGCGCCTGTTCCTGGATCTCCCGGCGCTTTTTGTTACCGACCGCTGCACCGATACGAACGGCGCTTTCGGCAGGATCCAGCCCTTCCAGGTCTTTAATCGAGAAAACCCGCACCTCGCGGTACCCGCTCGGGTGCATTCCCCGGACCGCTACCGGGCTGCCGTACCCGGGAGTTGGAAGCGGCCCTTTTGCCTTTTTCTGCCGCCGCTTTTTGGAATGGAGCCCCCGCGGCACTCTCCAGGATTCGGAGAGCTGCTTCTTCTTCCCTGCGCCGTCGCGCTTGAAGCGGGCTCCTTTTTCCGAGCGGACCTGGATCAGTCTTTTCTTTTCATCGGCCATCTTCATCGTCCCCTCGTCACGATATAGATCCCGTCCTGGAAGATACGGGGATCACGTTTCCTGATCTTGGTCGCATGCTCGATATTTGCCGATGAATTGCCCAGGAGTTCCTTGTCAATCCCGGTGAGGACAATCTCATCGTTGCTGATCTTTGCGGCAACACCGTTTTCGATGGCGGCAAAGCGCGGCTTTTTCTCACCGAGGAAATTGATGATCTCCAGCCGGTTGCCCTGGAGCTTGAGCTGGATGGGAAAGTGGCTGTACACCACTTTCATCCGGTACTCGAAGCCCTCGGTAACTCCCGTGCACATGTTCCTCACATGGGCTTCGAAGGTACCCACCATGGCCATGACCCGTTTCCTGTCCGAAGCCGTGGAGATGACCACTTCACTGTCCTCGATTTCCACAGCAACCTGGGGGAACCGGATATTCCGCTCGAGCGCTCCTTTAGGGCCTTTCACCTTCATCACCGGACCGTCCAGTTCGATGGTGACCCCGGGGGGTATGACTACACGTCGTTCTGTTGCCATCCTTCACACCTCAATAGACATACCCGAGCAGCTGCCCTCCGACGCCCTCTTTCCTTGCCTGTTCGTGGGTCATAACACCCTTCGATGTGGAAAGGATCATGATGCCGAAGTTTTTCCCGGGAAGGAACTGCGTCTCCCAGTATTCAAGGTCGGCGAGCCGGACATTGTATCGCGGTGAAATGGCACCGCACCGGTTGATTCTCCCGTTCAGCTGGACGAGGAACTGCCCGCCGCGACCATCGTCAAGATATTCAAACCCTGTGATGTATCCCGACTCCTGCATGATGCGGAACATGGCCCCGAGGAGTTTTCCGGCCGGCTCGATGATGACGCTTGGTTTGCCGCCATCGGCGGCATTCTTCAGCGCACTCATCCCGTCTGCAATGGTATTCAGTCTTGCCATCGGACCTTCCTCCTCAGTTCATCTTCTTGAAGCCCATCTTCTGGGCCCATTCGCGGAAGCACTGCCTGCAGAACATGATATGGTACCTGCGGACAAGTCCCTGGTTGCGACCGCACATCGTGCATGCAAATGCGCCCCGGCCAAACTTCTTTGTCTTCTCTCCGCCCATTACCGCACCTCCACGTTGTAACGTGATTTCAGGAACGCCAGGGAATCTTCCTGGGTCACCTGTTGTTTCCGCGGCAGCTTCCGCTGCTCCTTGTGACGCCGGCATATCCTGACGCCCTTCCTGGCGAGAACAACGTTGATGTCCATACCGTATATCCCGATCTGGGGGTCGTAGGACATCCCTGGGAAATCGGTATGCTCCTCGATCCCGAACGAGAAGTTCCCCTGCTGGTCGAACTGGGTCTGAAAAAGCCTTTTCTCGATGATCTTGAGCGCCGTTTCCAGGAAATTCCCTGCCTTCTTTCCCCGGAGGGTTACCTTGCAACTAATAGGAGCCCCCTTCCGGATACCAAACGTAGGATTGGTTTTCTTGGCATTGCTCTTCACCGGGGTGTTTCCGGTGATCTGGCGTACCAGGTCGGTAGCCCTGGTAAGCTTGTCACCGCCCTCTCCGACGCCTATGTGGACCACGACCTTGTCCACGTAGAGCTCGCGCATCTGGTTCATTCCTCAATCCCCCATTCGGCAAGAGCGGGGGTCTCCCTGCCTACCATATAGATGTAAGAATCTATAGTGTCGAAGGTCGTTCCGGCGCGCTCATCGACGAGGAACACCCGGTTCGGGACACTCGAAGGAATCTTTTCTATCCGGGTGATCCGGGCAATTTTCCCTGAGTGTTTCCCGCCAATGACCATGGCCATATTCCCCACCGCGAACGGGAAGTGGTCCACGATGGTAAACCGGTCCTCGGGCGATATCGTGAGAACCACCGAATCACGGGTCTTATAACGGTTGTCAGCAATAACATTGCCTCCGAACCGGAGGTTCAACTGTACCTTTCCGCCAGGAATTGTGGTCTTTCCCCGGATCTTTGCCAGGCGGGTCCTTGCCGATTCGGCATCGATCTCGATGGTCTTGTGCCTGCCCTTCTTGTCCCGGAGGATTCGATAGTGTTTCCCGGCTTTTGGCAGGGAGATGATATCGAAGATACCTATTCCCATCTTCGGGTCGCGGCAGGGCCGTCCGTTGACGATGACATCGCGCTGACCAAGGATCTGCTTGACCTCTTTCATGTTCAGGGCAAATCCCATGTGGTCACGGAGCCAGACGGCAATTGGCATGGCGTTCGCGTTGTGCGGGCCGGCCGCGGTCTTGGTGATAAACGTGGTCGTTTTCTTCGGGATATGCCATGAATCAGGGGCCCTGAGCCGCTTGAGATGGTCCGACATCAGCGTCCCTCCGCGAGCTTTTCAACCCTCTTGCCGTCCTTGAGGTTGAGCTTGGTGATCTGGACGTTCGATGGGTCGAGCGGACGTGGCATCTCGGTCCCGTCAGCCTTGGGAATGGAGATTCCTTCCACCACGATCCGGAACCTGCCCGTGTCGACCACTTCCACCACCCCTTCCGTGCCTGCCGATTCTCCCCGGAGAACCTTCACGGTGTCTCCCTTGATGACCCGGACCGAACGCCTCTTGTACTCCTCCCTGAGCTCTTTCGAGAGCGGTGCGGAGATGAGCCTGCTGCGGAGGTGTAATGGTGCGGTATAGCGTGCTTTCCGTTGTTTTCTCGGCTGTTTGCTTTCAATTCGTACCATAGTGCAACACCTCACACGATCATGGTAGCCATGGATCCGATCTTTGGAAACCGCTCGGCTACCTCCCTGGCAACAGGCCCCTTGATCTCGGTCCCGCGAGGCTCGTTCTTCTCGTCAACTATAACCACGGCATTGTCATCGAATGCGACACGCAATCCACTCGGCCTTCGTATCTCCTTGCGTTGCCGGATGACCACCGCCCGTACCAGCTTGCGCCGCATGTCCGGGGTCCCTTTCTTGACGCTCACCGTTGCGATATCCCCAAGGCCCATCTTTGGCTGCCGGCGCCGAACGCCGTGGTAGCCGAATACCGAGACAACCTGGACTTCGCGGGCGCCGGTATTGTCGGCGCACATGAGGCGCGTCCCGGTGGAGAGGGCCCGCGGGGTCGTTGACTGCTTCGCTTTCATGGTGGCTGCACCTCCACGACCACGAACGTGGTGGTCTTTGAGAGCGGCCTGCATTCCGCAATCTTGACGGTATCGCCATTCTTTGCCTGGATGCAGGGCGGATTATGGGCATGAATCCGCGAGCTCCTCTTCTCATACCGGTTATACTTGCCCACATAATGGAGGTAGTCTCTCTCCACGACCACCGTTCCCATCATGCGGTCGCTCACGACTTTACCGGTGATCACCTGGCCGCGCACCGGTAAACTGCCGTGAAACGGGCAGTTTGCGTCACTGCATGCCGCTTCAGGCTGCCGGACGCCCAATCCAATATCTCGTGCCATTATGTTCCTCTCTTTTTTGTATGCTGCGTGATCCTCTTTTCGGGAGCATTGACCAGCGCCGAACCGTCAACCTCGACCAGGACGCCCCCGCCAAGCGAAAACCGGAACCGGGTATGGGATTTCGGCATCCTCTTGTCGCCGCACGCAGTGCGGATAACGAGGGTGTTTCTGGTTTCATCGATGACACGGCCGCTGATGCCCCGGTGCAGGGGGTTTGTTGCCTCCACGACCAGAACATCCAGTCCGATAAGCTCGTGATGCAGGATGTTCCGGGGAGCAATCATGCAGTTCTCCTCTGGTTCTGCTCGGTCTTTATCCGGGCAATAGTCCGGCGGAGTTCCCGGATCCTCCCCGGGTTCTCGGTTGACCCTCCGGCGCTGACCTTGCCATTGTGCTGGATCAGCTCGATTTTGAGCTTATCCATCTGCTCCTGCAACTCAACGTTAGAGAACTGCCTGATGTCGCGTGCGCGGAATATCGCCATATTACCGTTCCTCCAGCAGGGTCTCGTCTGCATACTCCTCGATCATCTCCTCGAGGTCATTGGTGATATCCTCGCCGACATCGGTCACTTCTATGTGGGGGGGTGGCAGGGGTTTGCCCTTTGGCTTGATCATCTCGAAATGGTCGGGGAGTTTTGCGTCGGGCGGTATGATACGCACCTGGACACCGATGACGCCGAGCTTCTTGACGGCGACTGCATATCCCTTTTCAACGAGGGTATTGACCGGCTCGCCGCTGTGCTTGACGTAGCCCTGGGTGAATTTCTGCACGCGGGCACGGGAACCGGTGAGCTTTCCGGCGATGATAACCTCGCATCCAAGGGCACCCGATTCCATAACCCTCCTGATGATGCTCGATCCAGCTTTCCGGAAATACCAGCCCCGTTCGAGGGCATTGGCCAGGCGTTCGGCCATGATCTGGGCATTGAAGCTTGGGTTTGCAACCTGCTGGACCTCGATCTGGGGCGATTCGACCCCGAAATCGGTTGCAAGATCCTGGGTCAGCTGCCTGACCACCTTTCCGCCCTTGCCGATCACGATACCGGGCTTCTCGGCGTAAATCGTTACCTGTGTGCCGAGCGGGGTTCTCTGCAGGTCCATTCCACCGTATCCGGCGCGGCGAAGCTCCCTGACCAGGTGCTTCTCCACCCGGGCGCGTCGCGCTCCCTCGGCAACGAACTTTCTCTCTACCGCCATCACTGCACCTCCTGCACAACGACCTCGATATTCACGGTCTCCCGGCGCTTCGGGGTTGCCCTGCCCATGGCCCTCGGGAACATCCCCTCAATGCCTCTCCCCCTGTTGGCAGCAGCGTGGATGATCCGCAGGTTCCCTGTATCAAGGCCGAGGTACTCGGCATTTTTGGTAACTGAATGGATCAGCCGGATATAGGCCAGGGATGCCTTGCGCGGATATCTCCCAGCGTCCCAGCCGGGGAGTCCGCGTTTGTGGGCAACCTTGCGGTTGAACTTCCGGAAGGGGATTGCTTTTCTTGCAGAGACAACATCCTCGAGATATGCTACCGCCTCCCCGGTCTTCTTGTTCCTGATGAACCGGGCTATCTCCATGGCATGTTTCGGGGAGATCGGCAGTTCATTTGCTTTTCCCCGGGCCACGGTATCGCCCGAAATGGATGTTGAATAACCTGTGCGTGCCATTGTCCATCACTTCAGCGGTACATACTTGCTCGACCGGGTGGCGCCGATACCAGCACTCCCGTGGGTCACTTTTCTCCTGGTCAGCGCGAACTCGCCAAGGTAGTGGAAGATCGACTCAGGCTGGATCTCGACCTTCAGGTACTCCTTTCCGTTATAGATTTCTACTTCCTTCCCGATCATATCGGGCATAATGATCATGTCGCGGAGGTGCGTCCGGATCTTTGCCTCGCCGCTCCTGAACCGGGCGAGGAGGTGCTCCTCGCCTCGTGTCAGGCCTCTCCTTGCCTTCCGGCGAGCCCGTGCGGGCATGACCGGCAGGAGCTCGCTCATACCCATCTTGCGAAGCTCCTCTATCCGGAAGCCGCGGTAGGTGAACTCCTCGCGCCGTCTCGGCAGTCTCTTCTGTGTCTTCTTTGCCATGTCAATCCCCTCACTTCTTACCGCGGCCGGTCTTCCGGGCCGCTATGTGTCCGACTGTTCTTCCAGGAGATGTCCCCCTGCCAATGGTCTTGGGCCGCCCGGTATGCTGGTGGCCGCCACCACCGAATGGGTGGTCAATGACGTTCATGGCCACACCCCGCACACGAGGCCAGTTCGAGGCCTTATTCCTCACCTTGTAGAACTTGTTACCGGCCTTGGCGAACGGTTTCTCTCCGCGCCCGCCTCCGGCAACGATGCCCACTGTTGCCCTGCAGCGTGCGTTGAACCATTTTGTCACGCCGCTTGGCATCTGGACGCCTACCCGGCCTTCACTCTTGTCGATAACCATGGCCTGGACGCCGCTTGCGCGGACGAATTTGCCCCCGTCGTTGGGCCTGGCTTCGATGTTGCAGACGTATGCCCCGGTCGGGATCGATCCGAGCGGGAGGGTGTTACCGTTCCGGACCTCGGCTTCCGGCCCCCAGACGACTTCGTCCCCGATGCCGATACCTTCAGTGACCAGCATGTACATTCGTGATCCGTCCTCGAGTTTTACGAGTGCGATTGGGGTGTGGCGAGCCGGATCGTGCTCGATATCGCTTACCGTGCCCCGTACTGTCGTATCACTGGTTCCAGCGTGACGGAGTGCTGCCTTGAACCGGTGTGACGGTACCCTGAAGGTCGAGCCTCCTTTTCCCCTGTTCTGTGTTATAATGCGGTGTCCCATCTCTCTCACCTACATTATGCCAAGCCTGCTGAGAATCTCCTCGGCAGCCTTCTCGTTGGCAAAGCTGACGGTCGCTTTCTTCTCGCCGTGCATGGTCATTGCCGTGGAGATCCCGGTTACTTCCTGTTCGAACGTCCGCTCGATCTCCCGCTTGATCTGGCTCTTGGTAGCGTTCCGGTCCACGAGGAACTGGAGCTTGTTCTCATTCTCCAGCGCCATCATGGCCTTTTCGGTCACATAGGGATATTTCAGCACCATCTCACTGCCCTCCCAGTTTCATGAGGGCACTCTCGGTAAAGACCGTGAGACGGCCGGGGAGGGTGCCCGGAGCAAGGAGCTCGGTATTCAGCTGGTCAAACGTCACGACGTCAACTCCGGCGAGATTCTGCGCCGCCTTCAGGATTTTTTCACCGGTAACGATGAGCAGGCTCTTGCGCTGCTTGTAGCGGCGGCCCCGCATCTTACCCCGCCCGGCACGCACCTTCTTGCTCTGCTTGGAACGCTCCACATCGGGAAACACCCCCGCCGCAGTCAGGGCAGCAATGACTTCTGCAGTCTTCTCCAGGTTCTCGAAGCCGTCCTCAAATACCACCGGAAGCGGCCCGGGAAAGAGGTGCCCCCGTGCCCGGACACGTTCTTCCGAGGCGCTTGCTGCCAGTGCTGATCTGAATGCCTTTTGTTTCTCTTTCTTGTTGATCCGCTGCAGGAGGACTTTTTGTACCACTGGCGGATGGGCCTCACGCCCGCCCTTTGCCTGCGGAACTTTCGCGGCCCTTGAGCCGGTCCTGATACGGGGAACATGTGATACTCCCCGGCCACTGCCCCAGCCCACGGCCGAGGATTCGATACCCGCGTAGGGGTAGGTCCCGTGCGGCTGCCTGCGGGTGCTCTGGAGGGCAAGGACAGCTTTTCTGATGAGGTCGGGGCGGTATTCTTCATCAAACGCCTCGGGCAGTTCAATGTCCCCTCTAACCGTGCCATCAAGTGCTAGGATCTGTGCTTTCATTGTCTGTTCACCCCTGCTTGCTCTGAACGCTCACGAACTGTATCGCGGGCTGCCTGACAACGTGCTCTCCTTGCCTGATTGCAGGCCGGATCCTGATCAATCTCTTGGCAGGTCCGGGGATGGATCCCTTCACCAGCACGTAAGGGTTGCGGAGAACTCCGTAATGGAGGAACCCTCCGGACGGGGTGATCTCCGACCCGTTGTCGCCGATTGAGAGAATCCTCTTGTTAAACTCCGTCCGCTGCTGGTATCCCATCTGCCCTGCCTGCGGCACCTGCCACCGGACATGGTGGGGGTTCCAGGGACCCAGGTTTCCGATATGGCGCTTCTTGCCCCCCCGGGAGTGTTTCCGCTTGCGAAGTTTGATCCCCCAGCGCTTGACCGGGCCCTGGGTACCCTTTCCGGTAGTGACCGCGGTAATATCCGCATAGGATCCCGGCTTGATGATGCTCGCGAGGCTCACCTCTTTTCCCAGCAGGCCCTTCGCGAACTCGTAACGCCCTTCAACCGGGCCTCCTGCTACCCGGATCTCCATGAGATCGGGCACCTTCTTTGGGATGCCGGTGATCTTTTCAGGAGTGGTATGCATCAGGACGAAGATGTCGGCGACCTTCCCTTCGGCTATCGCTTCCTCGATCTTCTTTCGTGCTGCTGCACCGTCATATGATGCGGGCAGGGTGATCCGCTTATCCAGGGCCGGATCCGGTTTCTCTGTCCATACCTCGGTCAGGGGATGCCTGCCGTAGGTATCCCGGGCATATGCCCGGATCGCTGCCACCTTCATGGCAGGAATCTCGATGACGGTCACCGGGACCATGATGTCCTTGCCTTCGGTCGGGCTGTTCCTGTGGTCATCCACCATGACCACGTGCGTCATGCCCACCTTGTACCCGGCAAATCCCTGCAGCACCGGCGTACCCTCGTAATCGGACCAGGACTGGTATTTTGGGACCTGGCTCTTTGCCCGCTTCCTGGGGCTGAATGCAAGGGATCCCTTTCGCGGTGTGTTGATCTTTGGCATTCGGTATCAATCCTTGTATGATCTGAAACGTTGTGTGCAGTCTTCCGGGCCCGGCGTTTCCCACGGAAAGACGATCCGCGAGTGGCCCGTTCTGCTCCGAGAAAGCATGATGCCCGGATTCAGGTACTGGCCTGCCGGAAATCATCCGGCAGTGCGAACCCTGGCCTGTGGAGTATCGTCCGAATGGTCCCTGCGGATCTCTCGTTTCCGCCGACCATCAGGTCCAACGTGGTCTTCGCCAACAGATACTGAGTCGTTGCGCATATGCACCGTTCTCGCGGTACATGCGGGCCGTGTGAGATCCACGTCCACCCGTGCGCTTATCAGATCCACCGTGTCAGCCCGTTGTGAATGATCACAACTCCTTCTCGGCTGCGCCCGTTTACGGTCGCGCATGCCAACCCGTGAGAATCCCGGCTTTCGCCGGAAACCTCAGAGAGGCTTCCATAATTATTATACAGAAATGAATATAAACTTTCGCGAGGCCTGCACCGGGACTCAGGTGCACGGTCTTCCATGAGTCTTTTACCGGATCGCCCTCGTGGTTCAGCCGAAGTAGAGATCCCCTTCTTCGTTGATGTAGACTTCTATGCTGTCCCTGATATGGCGTGCCCGGAGCCGTCCTGGAATCGCCTCCCGCATCTTGTTGATGAGGGAGATGGTATCATATTTGACTTTGATGCCGATACGCTCGGCTTCCTGGTAAATGAAGGGGGCAACATCGAGGACGTCCATCCCGGGCTCGATGGTGCAGAGATGGGTTGCGTCGAGAGTATACAGGAAATCCAGCGTGTCTCTTGCCCTTCTGATATTCTCCATCGCCGATTTTTCAATCGTGCAAACATTTGCCTTCGAAGTATTTATGATATCAGCAATCTGCTGCTGGGTCAGCCCCTGCTTCCGGTATCTCAGTACTTCTTTCTGGCGATCGGTCAGCAGCCCATCTTTCATTATCAACCGTTTGGCGGATCAGATTTAAACATTTTTCGTTAACATAGTTGACTTCAAGAGAAACAGGTTGTTAATCTCCTGCCTGACAAGTGACGGGTCTTTCCATAAAAAAGCGATAAAAGTCCGAATTACTGAATTTGAATCGAATTTCAAAACGTTTATATCTGCACGGACAAATAGTAACCTGTTATAAAGAAAAAAGAGGTGCATACATGGTAGTTAAAGTTGGCGTTGCCAAACTGGGCAACATCGCAAGCGGCGTAATGGCCGAACTCCTTCTCGACGAGAGGGCAGACCGTGAGGACATGCAGACCTTTATGGCAACCAGCGGAACCAAGCTTCAGCCAGAGGATATCGACCGGGTTGTCAACAACATGGTAGCATGGAAACCCGACTTTGCCATCGTTGTTTCGCCGAACGGGGTGCTGCCCGGCCCGACCGGCGCCCGCGAGCGTCTCGCTGCTGCCGGAATCCCGGTTGTCTTTATCACCGACGATGTCACCACCAAGAAGGAGTGGGCTGACATCAAGGAGGGCAAGTTCGGCTACATCATCATGAAGGGAGACGCCATGATCGGTGCCCGTCGGGAGTTCCTGGACCCCATTGAGATGGCTGATTACAATGGAAACCTGGTAAAGGTCCTTGCCCTCACCGGCGCGTTCCGCAAGCTGCAGATGGCGCTCGACAAGGTAATCGACCAGGTAAAAGCCGGAAAGAAGGGTGCGGAACTGGTTCTGCCCAAGGTTGTCGTCTCTTCTGACAAGGCGGTCGAGGGAGAGTTCACCAACCCCTACGCTCTCGCCAAGGCCCGTGCAGCTTACGAGATCGCATCCGCTGTCGCCATGGTCAATGTCAAGGGCTGTTTCATGACCAAGGAATGGGAGAAATATATCCCCATCGTCACCAGCGCTCACGAAATGATGCGCTGCGCTGCAGTCCTGTGCGATGAAGCCCGCGAGCTCGAGAAGGCTGCCGACGGCATCATCAGGAAACCCCACAAGAAGGACGGTGTGATCGTCTCCAAGACCAAACTGATCAGCAAGCCGGAGTAGTCCGGAACCTTTCTTCGTTTTTTTCTCATCGTGCTTTCCCGGCCCCCTGTCCCTCTCATGTTCCGTATACGGGTGATCGCCTCCTCCTGGTGAGACCTGACCATGGGCGTCCGGTCGCAAGGAGTTGTCCTGAAAATGGAGGGCCATTTCACGCCCGGATCCGGGAGGTGGGACGGGAAATCCTCCATCGGCAGGAACGATACCCGGACAGGAGAAAACAGACTCCATAACTCCATTAAGTTTGGGAAAGTTAAGCCAGAACAGGGATTATCCAGGTGAGGGCCCGGATTATAGTCCCCTCCCAGTGCTTCCCTTCTCAGCCCCGATCCTTGAAATCCCGTCCGAACTCCTCGGGGAGGGTCAGGATTACAGGCTCGAGGTGGAGTCGCTCCATGAATGCTGTATCGCTCGTCGATGTAACATTGGGGTTTATCCGGGATATGATGGAACAGAACGAGGAAAATCCGTTCCTGTTTTTGTTCTTGTCAAAAAAAAGAGCCATATTAAAGGCATAGGTTCCGAGATCCCGGTAGAATGACAGAATGCGGAGGAGCCCGTCTGCGAACTGCCCGGCGAATGAGCTGAATTCCTCACAGGTTGAGAGGGGGAGGATGCATCTGACTTCCCGCTCACCAAGGGGGACATGGTGGGCGTACCAGAAAAGCTCGTTCTCGAACAGGAACCGGGGGGAGTTTCCTTCGTGGTCGGCAAGATCGTCCCAGTAGCTCCGCCCGTTCCTGGCCAGGTACCGGGCACTCCGGTTCAGGTAGTGTTCGGCAAGGGCAGGTGCCCGCCGGTCAGCGAGTCCCTGGAGGTGGGGGTGGGCGATGCTCGCTCCCGCTGAGGGAAGATAGTTCCAGTTGATGCTCTTGTACCCCCCGATTCCCTCAAAGGCCCTGATCTGCCCGGTGAGGGCGTCAAGGATCTCGGATCGTGAGAATACACCTCCGTCATGCCGTGCGGTGACGACCGTTACCGTATGCCACTCGGCAAACGGGAACATGTTTGGAAACGTCAAGCTTTCACCGATGCAGATACGGTCCCCGCCAGCAAATGTCGGGGTTGCAGAGAAGACGTTCTCCCTGCAGAACGGGCAGTCCGGGGCGGGAGCCGGTGGCCGGTATACCGTGTCCAGCCGCCGGTTCAGGCGGGCAGGGGCTATCTTGCACCGGTGGCCGGTCAGCAGTTCTTCGCGCAGCTCAAGCCTGCTCTCTCCCAGGGTTATCTCGGTCACCGAGAACATGATCGCTTCAGGTTTCCATTCGAATGCAACCTATTAAAATTGTACGAACCGCGAGGGCCAGCCCGGCATCAAAAAGAAAAAAAAGGTTTTCGCCCTGACCGATTTACACGACGTACTTGCCGAGCAGGCGGATGGAGTTGGTCATGTCCGGTCCCAGCGGGGATCCGAATATGATCTGGGTGACACCGGCCTTGGCAAGGTCTTCGCACTTCTGCCGGACTATGTCCGGCGTTCCGGCGATGGTGAATGCGTCTATGGTCTTGTCATCCACATTGTCCCCGGCAGTCTTGAAATCGAATTTTGCAAGGGCGTTCTTGATGTTTGCCACTTTCGCTGCATCGAGACCGTGGCGTGCGATCAGGTCAGGGGGAGAGCCGGCAGCGATGAAGGCGGCGACGATCTTTGCTGCATTCCGGGCCTTCTTCTCGTTCATGTCGATGGACATGGCAGTGTAGGCGCCGACATCAAAGCCCTTTTTGCCGACCTTGTCGCAGGCGGCCTTGATGATCGGGATGGCGATTCCGAAGTCCTTCGGGTTGGATGCGTTGATCAGCGCCCCATCGCCAACCCTTCCGGCCAGGTCAAGGACCTTGGGGCCCTGGGCACCGATATAAATCGGGACACCTTTCTTGCCGGGGAGGTTCACGCCAGTGAGCTTTGCACCGTCATAATCAAAGAACTGCATTCCTGACTTCTTGACTTCCTCGCCCGCACAGAGCCTGCGGATCTGGGTCACTGCCTCTTCCAGACGTCCTACTGGTTTCTCGGGCTGGATTGCCAGTTTCGGGAGCGTTGAGAGATCCCCGGGGCCGATTCCCAGCACGGCGCGTCCGTCGGAGATTTCGTTGAGGGTGCAGAAGAATGATGCCATCGCTGCCGGGGTGTCGGTAAAGGAGTTCATGATTCCCGGGCCCATCTTCAGGGTGGTGGTTGCTGCGGCAATCATGGCGAGAGTCGGGTAGCAGTGACGGTTGTTGTAGTGATTTGTGATCCAGGCATAGTCAATATCCTTGGATTCTGCAAGCTTGCAGAAGTTGACCACCTGTTTGACATTAACATTGCCAGGTACAAATTCTATCCCATACGTTGTCAAGGTTAGTTCACCTCACTGTTACATATCAAGCGCAAAATTAAATAGCTTATGATTTTCAGTTATTGGTTCCTGCGAGCGATCGTCACCGCGAGAGATCACTGCCCTTCCAGGGCTTTCCACCCGTTCACCAGCCGCCTCATAAGGACGGGTCAGCACCGGGACGCTTCAAGCTGGATCGAGGGCAAATGTACGAAATCGATCCCGGTATGAAACAAAAACACCGTGTAACTGGCCCTCCTGCCCGATCAGATCCATGGTCACCGGGCGATAATCTTTTTGTTTGACCCGTTCAATGGGTAATCTGGTATCGGCCGGTAATCCGGTATTTCAGGGAATGAGGGAGGAAATGAGGGTCTTACTCATCGGAATCGGAGGCGCGGGATGCAGGATCGCCGATGCGTTGAGCCTCCATGATACCCGGTCCCGTTCACTCCGCTGTATTGATGCTGTGGCGGTTGATAACAACGCCGATGATCTGACCAGCTTGCAGACCATTCCTCACGAGAACCGTATCTTCTTCCAGTCCCTCGACCCCTCCCATACCCACGTTACACCGGATATGCTCCCCCATGACGAGATTGTAGCCAGGCTCCACAGCCTCGACCCGGGTGATATCGATGCACTGGTTATCGCCAGCGGTCTTGGAGGCACGATGTGCTCCCTCATCCCGGACCTCGTGCAGGTCCTCAGGGACCGCATGGACGAACCGGTTTTCGGTATCCTCACCCTGCCCTGTGTGCGGGAGGGTGAAGCAGTGCAGGAACGTGCAGCAGATACCATTACTGCGCTCGCTCCGCTCCTGGACGGCACAATTCTCTACGACAATGAACTGTGGTATCACCGGGCAGCCGGGATGGGGGAAGACCATGAGATCTCCGGTAGGGCCGATTTCGAGTTCAGGCTCCCATGGCAGAAACCAGTCATTCCTACAGTAATGGTTTCCAGGGGATACCACGAGATAAACGCCATGATCGCACGGCAGATAAACCTCCTTCTGCGTGCAGGAGAGGTGAGCGACCGACCTATGGAGGAATCAGCCGAAGTGGCCCTGGATTCCGGGGAGATCTTAAACACCATCAAAGGGATGGGGTGGATAGCCATCGGCTACGACCGGGAGCGCATTCCTGCACTCAACCCGGATCTCATCACCAGGCTCCGCCCGGCTAGCCATTCGATCCAGGAAAGCCACCAGAAAGCTTTCCGGCTGGTCACCATGGCACGGAAGGCCGTTGGCGAAGGGATATCGGTATCCTGCGACCTGAAAGACGCCCAAAAGGCCCTGGTGCTTGTGGCCGGCCCACCGAACGAGCTTTCCATGCGGGGCTACATGACCATTCGACACTGGATAGACCGCAGTATCTCCGGCCAGGAAGTGCGTTCCGGGGACTATCCGGTCAGCACCACACAGTATATTGCCGTCCTGATCGTCCTTGCAGGGCTTTCCCGCGTCCCCCGGGTTGAATCGCTCCGGAGAAAGGAAGGGGGGAGCGGAGCGACCGGAAATTCCGGGCCAGAGCCTGTCGACCGGTCACCCGGGTCGGACAATCTTTGAGTAATGGGATATTTCCTACCCCCATCCCTTTTCTGACCGGTATTCCTCTCTCAAGTGCCGCAGCAATGAAGATCAGCCCGAATACGAACCGATAGAGAGGCGAAATGGATTCGACATGGGATAGAGGGGGATACCCCCCCCCTCTTGGACCTCGATGTAATTCCTCCCGGTTCGTATGACAGGTCACCTGGCCCCGACAGCTCCCGTGCTGTCCTGATATTTCCCCTCATAGGCCCTCCCACCCCCGGACACCTGGTGGATGATCATCTGGACCACCCGGTCGCCGGCATGGATCTCTATCGGTTCCGGCCCCATGTTAACGAGTCCGAGCGTCAGCTGGCCACGGAACCCGGGATCGACGTACCCTGCAGTCACAAGTACTCCCCGCCTTCCATACGAGGACCGTGTCCGGAGGGTTGCGGCAAGGTCTGCCGGTAGCCCGACAAGTTCGCGGGAATGGGCGAGTGTGCAGATACACCGGGGGAGCACAATATCTTCCGCGATGCGAAGGTCGTATGAGGCTGGCTGCAGGCACTCTGCAGAAAACGGCCTGATGACCAGGGAACCGCCCCGGGTCCGCCCCCCGAGCCGTTTCTCAATTTCCTGCGAGGATAGTATCATTCCATAGAGTAGTACCGCGGAAAATGCTTAATATCTTATGATACCAATGGAAGGGCGGATCCATGGGGTAGAGGATATCCTCTTGGGCTTCGGACCCAAGGACGCGGGTTCGATTCCCGCTGGGTCCGCTTCCTAAAAGACGATCCTTTTCGATCCGGTTCCCAGTGGATATGCCCGGCCACGAACCGTGCCCCGCTTCCTTTCTCAACTGCAGGGCAGGAACAGTCGAGACCTCCGAGCCCGCATTCCGGCTCATGCAATGCCCGGTATTATGGATTTTTTTTCATCGCACCGGTGATGCCCGTTGGAATTCCGGTCCGCGATGAAAGATGGGGGAGTTCAGAGACCTCTCCGTCCTCTCTTTACACGACCGGTACCCCGGCTCCTCAAAACGAGCACTGCCCCGAGGATTCCCACAACAAACAGTCCGCCAATCACGAGAAGAAGCCAGGTGTAATTCTTATCCATGCGAATCGTGAGAGGGACGGTTTCGCTGGACGGATCGGGAGTATGCACGATGGTTACTGGATTGTATCCTTCCTTTTCTGCCAGGATAGTGGTGGGAAGACCTGCACGGAGCCGGGCAGACAATATACCACCGGCATCCGTATATCCAGCTTCCTCTCCGTTGATGGTGACCTTCGCCAGCGTTACGGGCTTTGACGAGCCTTCAACAGCTTTCAGGGTCACGTTCACCCTCTGATAGGCAAGTTCGATGACGATATCCTCGCCCTGTGCGGCAACGGTCAGGGGAGATACGACCGAAACGTATCCTTCCCGGTGCACATCCAGGGTATACGTGCCGGTAGTGAGGTTTGAGAGCACTGCCCTCCCATACCGGCTTGTCGTTCCGGCAGGCATATTGTCGATGAGAATCCGGGCACCTTCGACCGGTTCTTTTTCTTCATTGTATACCGACACAAAGACGGTATAGGGTGCTTTTCCGAGCGGGACGGTAAGAAAGGCGGTATCAGGCTCGACAACCTGGCGCCCGTTATAGTCCTGGTACCCCTCCCTGACAACCCTGATGAGATAGATCTTGCCCCTTGGCAGCGGCAGGGTGAGCACTCCTTTCTGATCGGTACTTCCCCGTTCAATTCCTTCGACGAATATCCGGGCTCCGGGGAGTGGACGTCCCGATCCTTCATCCTTCACCACGAGAGAGAACCGATCCTGCCGGAACAGCATGACCTGGACGTTCTTTTCCACATTCCCAATCTCAACTTCGAGGGTATGCGGCTGGTACTGTTCTTTCTCGATATCTATCCGGTATGCGGCATGCGCCATGACGAAAAACCTGGCGGTCCCTTCCGAATCAGAAGTCGTGACATTCCCGACTCCGTTCGATTCGATCGTCACTCCCGCGCCTTCGACCGGTTCCATCGTGTCAGCATCGTACACGTGGATCAGGAGTGCCATCTTTGACCGCTGCAATTCCACCGTTACCTGTGTTGCATTCGCATCAGCAGACCCCGACCATGAATCGTAGCCGAATTTTTCAATCTGAATTGGTGCCGGACCGGTGCCTGGAAAGGCGAGCTCGAAGAAACCCTCCTTGTCAGTTTTGCCGGCAAGGGTGTCGTTGAAATATACGTAGGCCCCCTGGACAGGGGTGATGTTGTCATCGGTCGCGATGACATGGATGAGCACGGAACCTCCTGAAACACTCCCGGAACAGCTGACTATCAGGAGGAGGGACGCGAGGAGATAGACGCCGTATCTCTGCATAATCTGGTATCAGTGTTCGGAGCAATAAAAGATGGTTGTCGCGGGAAATACTGCTCGGGAGAGCAGGGTTGTCTTCCCCTGTCCCACTTCACACCCACTTTATCTCATGGGGGACGCGGTCAAGCAGCATCCCTTCAACCAGCACCGGCATCAGGCGCCTTCCCTCTTCGATAGCCTTCTCCAGTCGCCAGCTCCGTTCAGCATAAATGGTGAAGATCGGTTCGCCCTTCTCCACCCGGTTCCCCTTCTTGGCATGGAGCAGGAGCCCTGCACCGCGATCGTGAGGTGCGCCGGCATTGCGTGCCATGCTGATGAGCGCAGGGTTATTCATTCCCACGACATACCCGCTTGCGGGCGCATTGACCACAAATTTGTACTTCCCGGGGACTATGTCTTCAGACTTCACGGAGGGATCTCCTCCCTGGATCTCAATGATCTCAAGGAATTTTTCAAGAGCCTTCCCGCTCTTGAGGATATCTGCTGCCATCTGGCCACCCATTCCACGGGCGGCCTTTCCGGACATCTCCAGGGCAATGCCGGCGATGGCAGCACTCTTCTGGAAAAGCGATCCCGGCTCAACCTCTCCCTCGAGTATGCGGAGTGCTTCCCTGACCTCGAGTTTCGGCCCGATGCTCCTCCCCACAGGGGAATCCCCGTAGGTAAGAGCACATTCCACCCGCATGTTCAGCCGTTCGCCGATCTCGATGAACTCCCGTGCCAGTTTCCTTCCCTCCTGAACATTCAGGATTTTGGTACCCTCACCGACCGGGATATCGATAACCACCAGGTCGGCTCCGACCGCGTATTTCTTGGCCATAACACTGGCAATCATCTGGCCACGGGCGTCAATCTTGAAAGGGTATTCCTGGATAATGATTCGATCATCGGCGGGTGCGATGTTGGTTGCTCCCCCCCACACGATTGTCCCGCCGGCCTTCAGGGTCATCTTCTGGACTTCTTCTGCGGAGAACTCTACCGGGGCAAGGACTTCCATCAGGTCTGCGGTGCCCCCGGCACCGGTGATGGCTCGCGAGCTGGTCTTTGGTATTTTCAGCCCGCTTGCCGCTATAATCGGCACTACCAGGAGGGATATCTTGTTCCCTGGAACACCACCGATCGAATGCTTGTCGACTATAGGATGAGTGTGGAAGGTAATCTGCTCACCTGTCTCGACCATGGCCCTGGTGAGGTGTTCCACCTCGGCAATATCCAGGGCATTGATATAGCAGGCTGTGACGTATGCGGTCAACTCTGCCGGAGTAATATCATGGTTCACCACATCACGGATCACCGCTAAGGTCTCATCCTTTGTCAGCCGTTCCCCGTCCATCTTCTTCTTGATGAACTGGAGCGAGCTTGGCCGATCGGCAAGCCTGACTTCGACCTGGTCTCCATCCTCTACCACTAGTTTCTCATTGGTAACCCGGTAGATCCCCACCACTCCCTGCTGGATAAGGGTAGTGGTGGTACTTACGAATGCTGCCACAGAGACGCCGGTGGTCTCATTGAGGATCTGTACGCGGTCACCGGCAAGGGCATTAATACTCCTGGCATCCTCGATATTGAGCAGTACTTCACGGGTTCCGATATCGATCAGTTTTACGGTGAATTTCATGGCTCTGCAGCTCCGGTAGTGATCGGGAGAATTTCCCGGTTTATTAACAACTGGGATATCCCCCTATATGCTCCTTTCTGGCTGATCCTGGCCGTCATTCGGCCGGTAGCATGGTTCACCAACCGAAATGCCGGGATAAAACAAGGAGTCCGGAAATATGTGGCAGTTTACGGTATGGATTAAAAAAAGTGGGTTTTTTGGTTTAGTGCTTGCGCACGATGAGGAACGCAACTGCACCAAGGCCGATCAGGGCAACCAGTGCACCGAAACCAGGCGTGGTGGTCGGTGGAGCGGTCGGCGGGGCGGTCGGCGGGGCGGTCGGCGGGGCGGTCGGTGGAGCGGTCGGCGGCGCCGTAGTCGGCTGCACATATGCAACAACGTTGAAGAGCGTGGTTGCCGTTACGTCCTGTGCGGTCTCGAGGCCGATGGCGGAGGCCTGCACGATATACTCATCGGGCTTGAAGGTGGTAGTGTCAACCGGGAAGGACCAGGTGTTGAAGCCCTCGGTTCCCTTGACAACCTTCACGGTTCCGGAAGCACCGCTGAACTCACCGCTGGTCTCTTTCGGGGTTGGTCCGAATGACGAGGAGTACACCTCAACGAGGATCTCGTCGTCGACTGCCAGGTTGGTGGTTCCCTTGATCTCGAACTTGTCCCCGACCATCTTCTGGGTGACCGGGAGGATCTTGATCTCAGGCACCTGGATCAGGAACTGGAGCTTGGTGTAGGTATCGTCGATGGCCGCGTTGTCCATTGCAACGGTAAGTGCATGGGCCGCATCGGATCCCTGCAGGCTTCCCGCGCCATAGAGCTTGAACAGGTTGGACCACCGGGTTGGGTAGGATCCCACAACGTAGTCTCCCTGGCGGATAACATCGAAAACGTCGTTGTACATCGGGTGCTGGACGACAATGAAATACTGCCCGCTGGTCAGCGTCGACGTGATGGCTCCGGAGACCTCGTAGTCGAAGGTACCGTCATCATTGACGCTCTCGGTTGCACGGTTTGCATAGTTCTTGCCCATTATCCAGATTGCAACGCCCGGTGAGGGTTTGCCTTCGGCAACTCCGCGGACATAGATCTTGTCACCCTGGGCAACCGTGGACTGGGAAGCCTGGGCGGTCACGAAGGGCTTGCGGATGATGACCGAAACGGTTCCGTACTGGGTCCCGGAAAGGCTCGACTTGTCGTTCGGGGTTGCTACCGCGTAGATGGTGTAGGTCCCGGCATCGATGTTGAGGTTGGCAGTCTGCCACTTGTACTCCCAGGTGTTATCATCCATGACATCAGTGCTGGTGAAGAGTGGCGGTGCAACGAACGGGTTGACCGCGATCCTCGGGTCGGACATCAGGCCACCGTTCGGCGGGAGGTTGGGGCCGGTAATGAAAAGGTACACGACATCGGTCTCGGAGTTGGTGCCGGAGAGGCGGACTTCCTGCCCGAGGAAGTAGCTCTGGTCGCCGGCAGCGACAACGGTCACGGTCCCCTTCTCGACCTTCACATCAACTTCATCGGACTTGTACTGGCCGGCGAAGTTCTGCTCAACGCGGATGGTATACTTCTTGTCATCAGTGTCTGCACCGGTAACGAACCCGATGGTGCGGGTACCGCTGGGGGAAGTCTTTGCCAGTGCGTAGTACTGGACACCGTTGTTCGGCTGTTCGGGAACATCCTGCTTGATGGTGCGCCCTGCTCCGCCTTCATACGGATAGGAACCAATCGTGTAGGGTCCGGCAACCGGATCCTGTGCAACGCCGTCCTGGGCGAACGAGATCAGCGGGGGCTGGTCGCCTGCTCCACCACTCATGCCACCGGTGCCCTTGACCCAGACATAATAGTCAGTGTTGGGCCGGCCGGTGATGGTAACCGAGAACTGGTTGCCCCGGACTACGGTGTCCTTGCTTGCCTGGATCTTGACCGTGTCACCAGCAATGGTAACCGTCTTGAGTGCGGTCACGGTCTTGCCGGTAAAGTCGGATCCGTCAGGTGCCTTGTAGTTGTCCTTGATGCTGTTGAGAGCCAGCTCGGCGCTCACGGTGTAGGTCCCGGCCTTGTATAGCCTGGATCCGGCAGCATCGGTGACCGCGGTGTTCCATCCTGTGGTGGGTGTAACTGCAACCCAGTACCAGAGGGACTTGTCAACCGTCCGCTTGGTCAACGGAACAGAGACAGTCTGGCTCTGCCAGAGTGCAGTGTATACGGCACCGTCAGCGGTCTTGACCTTGATGGTAACAAATCCATCGGTTGCGGGATTGTATCCCGTACGTTTTGTAACGGAATAGGTGTTGGTCTCGACCCTGAAGTTCAGGAATTCTCCGGAAACAACCTGCTTCCCGGTGACGTCCTTGTTCGCATTGTTGTCCCATACTTTGATATCGAGGCTTGGGTCAACGCAGCTGAAGGCGACCGTTGTGGTGCCGCCGATATACCAGTTACCGGTCCTTCCAACGAAGTCCGCAGGCGCTACGTAGAAGTTAGTTGCATCTCCTACGTTGATCTGGTAGTTCGGGGCATCCGTGGCAGGGTTCGTTCCAGATGCAAACCATGCGATCGTGGATCCGGATGCAACTGCCGCAGATACATTAAGACCCTGTTCTCCGATGAAAACATCTCCGCCCGCTGCAATCACGTTGTTTGCGGCAGATGCCGGAAGAATCAGCAATGCCAATGCAATCAGCGAGATCAGCATGAGGCTAAAGCGCTTAGTCATCATTTGTCCTCCTTACTCATATCATGTCCAATTTTGAACGTTCAATCCAATGCACGCAAGGTGACTCGTAATCGACAGATGCCGAATAACGGTTCATTGTGCTCCATACTCCGAATAACGGAATATGGTTCAATATTTGTGGAACACTTAATATATCCTTTTTGGTCGATTACGGAACAGGACACGGGAAAAAAAGGGTAAAACCGGGTAAAGATATGATTCCGGGCGTTTTTCCCACTTTTCGGGTCTGCCTGATCAGAAACCCTGCAGGATCATAAATCCTTCTACATTCACCTATCCCTCGCGCATGGCACCACGAGCGATCCTGGAACACGGTTACAGCCCGTTATTCATTTTTTTGGTACCTCTCTCATCAAGGCCATTTCCACTACCTTTACATTATCCACTTCGACATATATACCCTGTATGCGAATCATCAGGGCACCTTCCATCGGCATCGCCCACGAACTGGTGGTAAAGATGGTGCTTGAGAAGGGCCGGGTGCTGGATACCGAAGACGGCGAGGCAACGGTCGAATTCGATGAGATCGCTGTCAGGGTGGAGAACCCGCTTGCCGAACCAATGGTGAGCCCGCATTCCCGGTTTTCACGAAAATTCATGGAGAAATATGCAGATGACCTCCTGAATGGCACTTCTGCCGTTTTTGAATACGACTATCACGACCGGATCTTCAACTGGGGGGAACGGCTCTATACAAGTGAGGGGGCGGAGATCCATGTCGACCAGATCGAATACATCACCAGGAAACTCGCCTCATCACCGGTAACCCGGAGGGGTATTGCCATCACCTGGAACCCGCCCATCGATGAACATCTCGACGATTGTCCCTGCCTCCAGTTACTGCAGTGCCTGGTCAGGGACGGGCGCCTTGGCATGAAGGTCGTGTTCAGGAGCAACGACATGCTCACTGCTTCAGGTGCAAACATGTTCGCACTGGTCCACCTGCAGAACGCAATCGCCACCCGGTTGGGGGTTCCTCCGGGACCCTACACCCACATCTCGCTCGTACCGCACATCTATTATCGGCGCGATGTCGATGATCTGGAGTCGTTCTGCGGGAAAGGAGACCGGATCCGGCCGATAGACGAGGTCTGCCGGGCCTGTGGAAAATGCCGGTCAGCGGGCCGTAATCAGTCAGGTTAATTAAGAAAAAGCAGTAATATGCTAGGGTGTTCAGCCCGGTAGTGTAGCGGTCAATCATGCGGGACTCTGGATCCCGCGACAGCAGTTCGAATCTGCTCCGGGCTATCAGTGCTGTTATCTTATAACTTGCTCCCCTTTTTTATCGCCTCGCTTCAGAACGTTCTTCTCCTTGTTCCCCGGGGTGGTGGCCCGGCCGGGTTTTCCGGCAGATGAATGCACAATGGTCAGGATAGTATGGGAAAAGCATGACCCGCGAAAGGATATCAAGTTCTCCCTGTACGAGTTCCCGCTCCGCTTCCAAAAAGAGATCGCCAGGGTCCCTGGTCACATCGATGCTCCTCGGTTTCAAGATCAGGACGGCAGTGCCGCCCTCTTTCAGGAACCCCAGGTTTTTCAGCAGGATCGCGACCTGCCAGGGGGAGGCAACGTCCTGGTAGATAAGATCGACCTCCTCAACCAGTGACCGGTAGACCTCTGGTCTCCTGGCATCGGCAAGGATGGGGATGATGTTTTTCCGTGATTCAGCAACAACGAGCAGGTCCTGAAGGGGCCGCGGCGCGATCTCGACAGCATACACGACTTCCGTATAATCGGCAACATGGGAGACAGTCGTCCCGTTTGCTGCACCAAGGTAGAGGACGCGGTGGCCGGCCTGCAGCTCCAGCTCCGCCCCACGGTGAAAGAGGGCGGCAAGCTTGCTCCGTTTGGGATCCCAGGCCCGGTAGCCCTGGATCATCCGCTCGCCATATACCCCTCCCGGACCTTCTGATACCAGCTGCCCTTCAATCCAGATCATACCCTTCTCCCTGCTCTGCGGACCGATTCTTCCGCCCTTTTCAAAAATTCCTTGTCGATGCTGTTCCGGTAATAATCCATGCGTGCGGCGATGGCCAGTTTGGCCGAGAGGGTCCGGGCGACCCGTCCCCTGTTCTCCCGACGTGCACCGTGGACCCTGCCGTGCTGGTAGATGATCCCGTGTTTTGGTGGCGGCGTGCCGGCTGAGAGGTGCGAGAAGAGGGCGGTTTTCGCACCGAGAACCTGGATGGTCGCTGCCGGCATGGCCGCCAGTTCGCTGATTCCCCCGGCTTCTGCAGCGAGGCGGGCTGCGACCAGTCCACCGGCAAGGGCGCTGCAGTTCGGGAGCGCTTCCCCGGCCCTTCTGGAGACCTCCTTCATGAGCTCTGATCGCCGATCTTTCAGCCGGTCGATTTCATCGAGCAGGCCGGCAAGGGCATCGTCAGCATCCTCGCGTATCAGCTCGTTGTGGCTGCGGCCGGCCGGGAGCACCCGTTTGCGGCTGAAGCCCGGCCGGGTGGCATGGTGCCATTCCACCGCCCTTTCGGTCAGGAGGTTGATGACTTCATCGAGCAGGTCGAGCATCCGGACCATCTGGATTAGTCCTGACGAACGGGTAAAAAGGGCTCGTTCAAGGTTCCTCCTGGCAAGGGCGAATGAAACGTCCCGGAGGCGTTCCAGGTATTCTCCCCTGTCGCGGACCACCCCGCACCGGACCGCAACCCTCCAGTCCGGCATGCAGGCGTTGCCGTCCTCTGCAAGGCTCTCGACCCGCACGGCACAGACCACGGGATCATCGTGGACAGGATGGCATACCGGGCCCTCTCTATCGCCGAACCAGTAGGATTCCATGGTACATTATTAATGGGGCTGCGGGGTCATTAGCCTGCTCCACAACCGTATTCCCGTAAATCCGCCGTTCACAGAACCGGAACTCCGAACGAGAACAGGATGACCGGGACCATGACTGCCCCCATGCAGAAGAGCTGGGGCACGTTCAGCAGCCGTGGTATGAGGCCGGTCATGGTCGCGAGCAGGAGGACAAACAGCCCAAAAAATCCTGACAGGAGAAAGGTGAGTACCACCATGAAGGCGATCACCGCACGATTGACCCCCTGTTTATCGATTCCCCCCAGCCGCCAGGCGGAACCTGCCAGCAGGATGGTGATGAGGTAGGCGCAGCATGCGGCAAGCGCTGCAGCGAGGATGAGGGTGCCAAGGGGGGGAACTTCGATCGAAGAGAGGGCGACCATGACCCCGTTCCTCATCCGGGCAATCGCTGCAAATGCTGCCAGTCCTACCACCGCATTGACGGTATTGGCTGCGCTGGTGGCAAAGATGTACTCACGGGGGTCCCTGTCATACGGAGTACCGGTGGCGATGACCGCGTTTGCGGTGGCGTTCGAGAGTCCCGGGAGCCAGCCCACCACCACACCGGCAGCCGTTCCTGCAAAACCTCCCCTGATCAGGGTTCTCCGGGAAAGAGATAGCCCGGAAAACCGCTGTTCCGGGACTTTTCCGCTTCCGGAGACCAGAAGGATGGAGATACCAAAGAGCCCTGAAAGGAGCGGCATGAGCATGCCAGAGGATCCAAGGGGTGAGATGCAGAGGAACCCGAAATGGAAAGTAAAGATGCCTAGCAGCCCGGATGCCAGGAAGACCGTAAAGGCATGCACCGGAGACTCGCTCCACAGGACAAGGAAGGCCGCCACTGCGGTAATGACGATTCCTGCCCCCCAGTCCACCGTACTCTGGATATACGGGGCCACCAGAAGGAGGCCAAGCGCGACCAGGATGCCGGCAATGAAACCTCCTGCGCTCCCGAGCGCGGCTATCCTCACCGCTTCTTCTCCTTTACCTTCGAGGCAGAGCGCGTGGGATGGGATGACCGAGAGCGCGGTATCAGGGTCCGGAATCCCGAGAAAGGTGCTGGGGATGGTATCGAGAAATGTGTGGGTGATCAGGGCCGCGACCATTGCCGCCGCGACCATTTCCGGTCCGAACACCGGTATCAGGGATGTCTGGACAGCGAGCAGGCCACCGGCCATGGTATTGACGTGGATCCCCGGCACGAGCCCGCTGATGGCCCCGAGCACGATGCCCGCGGCAACCCCGGCGAGAAATCCCATCATCCGGGCAACATTGCGGGGAGATGCAGATAAATACATCGAAACCGGATTATTCATACCAGGTGGGTGCAGGTACATGAACATCGCGGTAACCAGGCTCGCTGGAAAAGAGACGACGGATGCTGCACGGTGCCGGGCGTTCGGACACACGTGCTACTCTGTAGCTCCGCTCCGGGCCGATATCAACCAGTCCCTTGTCTCAAGGTTCGTGGAGTCGGTCGAAAAGAACCTGTACGACTGCCTCTTCTTCACGAGTGCGCTCCCTGCACAGATCATTGCACCCCGCCTCTCTCGCTGGCCCCGGGTGGTTGCCATAGGACCCCAGACGGCAAGAACGCTCCGGCACTTCGGGATCGAGTCCGAGATCCTTCCCCGCTACTACTCGTCTGCCCTTGTCCCCTTCCTCGGGGAGTGGATACAAAATAAGCGGATCGGTATCCCACGCGCTGACGTCCCGAACCCCGGCCTGATCAGCGGCATCAGGAACGCCGGGGGTATCCCTGAAGAAATCCGGATATACTCGCTCATCCCTACAGGATATGAACTGGATCTCGTAAAAGCGCAGGCCATCCTCTTCACCAGCGCCATGTCGTTCGAACGGGCTATCTGGAAGAGGCGGAACGGACTTCTCCTCATGGCTATCGGTGAATCAACCGCGTCAGCCATGTGCAGGGCCGGGGTCGTCCCTTCTGTTACCGGTGACGGTTCGCTTGACGGGACCCTCCGGGCGCTCAATTCCTTCCTTGCAACCAGTCCCGGCAGGACCCGCGCCCTATGACCCCCGAGTTTCCGGGTTCCCGGATTACGAATACCGGCATCCTTATCATCGATAAACCCCGGGGGCCTTCAAGCCACCAGGTAACGGCATGGGCCGGTGGGATCCTCGGCGCCCCGGTTGGACACGCAGGAACGCTCGATCCCGGGGTGTCCGGCGTTCTGGTGGTGATGATTGGCAACGCGGTGCGCCTGGCCCCCCTCCTCCTTGCCGGGGATAAGGAATATGTCTGCCTGCTCCGGACTCATGCGGATGTGCCCGCCGGACAGATGCAGTCCATGCTGGCGGAATTCACGGGAAGGGTCTACCAGCGCCCGCCGAGAAAGAGCGCGGTGGCCCGGAATCTCAGGATACGAACCGTGCAGGATATTGGGCTGCTGGATGTTTCCGGGCGATCGTTCCTCCTGAAGATCCGGTGCGATGCCGGCACGTACATCCGCTCCCTCTGCCACCACATCGGGCTTGCACTTGGCTGCGGGGCGCACATGGAAGAGTTGCGCCGGACCATGGCCGGGAATTTCCACGAGCGCGATGCCGTAACACTCCAGCAGCTCAAAGATGCGGTTGTGCGGGCATCGCAGGGGGATCCCGCCGGCCTGGGTTCGATGATTCGCCCCCCGATTGACGCGTTGGAGGGCGTCCCCCGCGTCGTTGTCAGGGACTCTGCCGTGGATGCGGTCTGCCACGGCGCCGTGCTGGCCCGGGCAGGGCTCGCCGGGACAGACCGGTTCGAGCGTGGCGCGGCCGTTGTGCTGGTTACCGAGAAGGGAGAGCTGATCGGTCTTGGCAGGTCCATGGTATCATCCCGTGATGCCGGGGAAATGGACCACGGACTGGTGGTTGCACCAACATCGGTCTTCATGAAAACGGGCACGTATCCCCGGGGTTGGAAGAGGGCTAAGGAATCATCCCGGCCTCCCGGGAAGAGATAGCCTTAAAAAAATGCCCTGCGTACAGTATGGATGCATTTTTCTTGGCTGAGGTAGTCTAGCGGTAGGGCGCAGGCCTGGAAAGCCTGTGGGGCGTCCAGCCCCTCGGGAGTTCAAATCTCCCCCTCAGCGTTCACGTTTTTTTGTCCATCCGGGCTGGCGCATCATGCAGGCGCTGTTCTGCGAATGCGATGTATTCGGCAACGATCTCAAACCCGAGAAAGTGCCTCCCGGTTTCCCTGCTGGCGACTGCCACCGTGCCCGATCCCAGGAACGGGTCGAGAACGAGGTCTCCGGGATTGCTCGAATAGCACAGGATCTTCCGGACCAGTTCCAGGGGAAGCTTGGTGGGAGTCTTCTGCTTTCCTTTCCAGTACTCGCGGTTGATCACCCAGACATCCTCGGGGTAATGGTCCATTTTGTTGAAGGTATACTGCCGTGGGTTTTTCACGGCGTACAGGATGTGGTAGTGGCTGGTCACATATTTTTTCCGGGTATATACCCCGAACTGGTACTTCCAGATGATATGGTTGAGGGTGACAAACCCGGCATCGTCGAGGCTGCAGAGGACATCCTTCAGGCGGTTCCAGCCCGAGAATACGTAGAGACTCCCCGAACCGGAGAGGACGCGATACGCCTCTCCCATCCAGGAGCGGGTGAACTCCGCGTAGTCATCCGCAGCTATCTCCCTGTAACCGTCGAGTACATGCCGTCCCGTGCGGTTATAGTTCATGCGCTGCGCCCGGAATTCGATGGCAAACGGTGGATCGGTAACAACCAAGTCGACCGATCCTGCCGGGATACGTGCCATCATCTCCAGGGCGTCTCCCTGGTAGATCCTGTCTGCCTCAAACGGGCCGAGGTGCCGGTTCACGCGGAAACCCTGCCCGGATCAGCAGGTCTCCCCTGCTGCACGGCCCAGCTCGAATGCCTTTGTATTGATCACCACGGTATTGGGGGGGACCAGGCGCTCGATCGCCCTGGCCAGGGAATCTGCGGCCAGGGGCATATGGTGCGATGCCGCTCCGAGCATCACCACGTTTGCAGCAAGCGGGCTTCCCGCTTCCCGGGCGATCGCATCGGCATCGATGAGGCAGAGGTCTTTTGCCGCCAGGAGCGAGACGATCTCCTCCTCAGAAGGCAGGGAGAGCTTCTGGACATAGACCGATGTCGGGACGACCATGTGGCGGTTGACCACCATCCTTCCCGTGTCTTTCAGGAAGTGGGAATACCTCAATGCTTCGAGCATGTCGAACGCGATGAGCAGGTCCGCCGTGCCGGGAGCGATCAGCGGTCCGTACCTTCCATCGATCCTGATATGGCTCTCGACCGATCCGCCGCGCTGGGCCATTCCGTGGGTCTCTGCGCCCCGGACCGATCGTTGCTCCATCAGGCAGGCCTCACCCAGGATATTAGAGGCAAGGATGGTCCCCTGTCCCCCAATCCCGACAATCATGATATCATACCCTCCGCTCATCGTGCACCCTCCTTCCGGATCGCCCCGGCAGGGCAGAGCTGGGCACAGACCGAGCAGCCGCTGCAGAGTTCATTGATGAACGCCTTTTCATCATGTCGTTCGATGGCCGGGCAGCCGAATGCAATGCAGATGCCGCATCCGGTACAGGGTTCAGGATCTACCAGGTATCTTCCCCTCCTGATCCCCGCACGGCGGGCAGTGATGACACAAAACTGCTTGGCGATGATGACCTTTACCCCCGGGCGCTCCCTGGCATCCTTCAGTGCGGCGGTAAGGGCTGCCATATCGTAGGGGTTGACCGTCTCCACGAACGCCACACCACAAGCCCTGCAGACCGCTTCGAGCGAGACAGGGACAGCAGGTGTCCCGCATGCCGTAAGCCCGGTGGTCGGGTTTGGCTGGTGGCCGGTCATCGCTGTTGTCCGGTTATCGAGGATGACCACCGTCATCCGTGCATCGTTGTAGACCGCATTCATCAGCCCCTGGATGCCGGTATGCAGGAAGGTTGAATCCCCGATCGTGGCCACAATTTCCCGCTCTTCTCCGGCATGAACCATGCCGCTGCCGACCGTGATCGAGGCGCCCATGCAGATCGTGGTGTCGACGGCACCAAGCTGAAGCCCCAGCGTGTAGCACCCGATATCGCTGGGATAGATACCATCCCTGAATACCTTCCTGATGGCGTAGAAGACCGGCCGGTGCATGCAGCCTGCACAGAGAATCGGGGGGCGGGGGGGCAGGTCCGCCCTGGGAGAAACCTCCGGGAAGGTCCGTGATGGATGAAACCCGCATGAAGCCATGATCCGGGCAACCGCTGGAGGGGAGAATTCTCCCTCGTAGGGAGAATGCCCGTCCTTCTTCCCGTAAACCGTGACGCATCCGGCAACCTCGCGGACCGTTTCTTCGAGGACCGGTGCAAGTTCCTCGATGACCAGCACCTCTTCGTGGAGCCGGACGAAATCGGCAAGCCATGCTTCATCGAGAGGGTATGCGCCGACCTTGAGGAACGAGACTCCATCAGGGATCACCTCCTGCACGTAGGATGCAGCAATACCGCTGGCGATGATCGCCTTGCTGCCCCGCACCGTTGCCTTGTTGTAGCCGAGTTCACCAAGCCGCTTCCGTATTTTCGGCTGTTTTTCGTTGAGTTTCTTATGGAGGATCCTGGTATGGGCCGGGATCACCACGTACTGGCGGGGATCCCGGTGAAACTCACCCTTCCTCGTATTCTGCAGGACCGGGCCCAGTTCCACGTCACCCTTGGAATGGCAGATCCGGGTAGTCGGCCGGAAGAGCACCGGCAGGCCGAGTTCCTCGGAGAGGGAGAAGGCGTCACGAACCATGTCGTGGGCTTCCTGGATGGTTGCCGGATCGAGACATGGGATACGGGCAAACTTTGCGTACATCCGGCTGTCCTGTTCATTCTGCGATGAGTGTGCAAAGGGATCGTCGGCACTCATGATGACGAGCCCGCCGGTTACTCCGGTATATGCGCTGGTCATCAGGGGATCGGCTGCCACGTTGAGTCCGACATGCTTCATGGTACAGAGCGCACGGACTCCGCACCATGCAGCAGCCAGGGCGTTTTCGAGAGCGACCTTCTCATTGACCGACCACTCTGCATAGTAACTCCGGTCAGGGAGCGATGAGAGAACCTCGATCACTTCCGATGACGGGGTTCCCGGGTACCCGCTGATAAAACTTACCGGTGATTCGAGGCATCCGTGCGCAATAGCCTCGTTGCCGAGAAGATAGCGTCGTTCCATAGTTCCTCCAGGGCGTCGTCTCCTGGAATAAGTCTGTTTCGTACCATTATATAGTGATTCGGCTCTTATTTCAAAACTTATAAGAGGATCCGCGGATCACGTAATAAACCAGATTGTGGGCCCGTAGCATAGCCCGGTGGTGCGCCCGGCTGATAACCGGGAGGTCATGTGTTCGAATCACATCGGGCCCATTCCCATTTTCTTAATTACCCCGAAGCGACAATGTTCAGGTATGCAGAAGAACCATAAGATCCTGCTTGGTGCGGCGCTCATCGTATGCCTCGGCCTTTTTGTCATCGATATCTTAGCCGGGCTGGCTGGTCTCATCGTTTTCGCAGCACTCCTGATGTCAGTCATGGTAATGGAAGACTCGCTGGGCAGGCCCAGCATATTGGCCACCCTGCAGGATGATTCAAAGAGCCTCAAGCTGAGAAACAGAGGGAATGCCCCGGCACAGGATATCCATGTAACCGTCATCCCCTATAATATTGAGTTTGATATCCCCGGGCTCCAGGTGGAAGAAAATTTCTTCTATCCGTTTGAAACCATGGTGCCCCAGGCAAAAGTGGTTGTCACCTACCAGAACGAGCAGGGAACCCGGTTCTCCAAGACCTTTGTGCTCTCCGCGCTCGACAAGGACGAAGACGATCTCCTCAAACCGGCTTTCCCCATGTTCAGCTGGAAAGAGAAAGAGGACTGATTCACCCGCTTTTCTTTTCTTTTCCCATGATATAGTCGAGCGTTACCCTGAGGGCGGCGATCAGCTCGTCCTGGCCTTTGAGGTAGTCGTGAAAGGCGGCATAGAGCATGAAGAGGATTTCCACGCCGTATCCGGATACTGCTTCCTGTGCAGATATCTCATTTTTATATGAATCCACCAGGAACCCGTCGAACGAATACATGATCTCGAAGATCTTACCGTCTTCGGAAAGGACACAGAACTGGTCATCGACCTTCCTGGTTGGATTGTCCGGGCGGAATTCTGCGGGGGTGGTCTTTCCCAGCACGATCATCTTCCTCCTGAAAAAGACCGTATCGTAGAGCTCGCCCTTTGTGTCCTGCTTGCCCCGCTCCAGCATGTTCATGCCTATGGCAGGGATCAACGGGCGTGCAGTCCGGATCATCCGGGAGAGAAGGGCTGCCTCTTCTCTCATCACCTCTTCCGAAAGGGCGGATGTCTCCCCTTCCCGCTCCCTGATCCGGTCGGCCAGTTTCCTGAACCCCGCTTCGATCTCATCCATGGAGATTGCTCCGGTATGCCATGAAAGACTTCGTATGGAGAGAGCCGTACTTAAGCTTTTCATCGGCGATTGGCGCATGGGACGTTCCTGGTGCGGTATCATGACCTGCTGGATCCCGGCGGGGACATGCGGCCTGCCGGTTCACCAATGAAGAAATAGGTCCGGTCTTCGGTGATGCGGGCGTCCAGTTCAGTTCCGATGGAAAAGTCCCCTTCCAGGACGATTCCGGTATACGTTGCAGTCCTTGCAAGAACGGTTCCCGGCCTGATCCGCTCCGTAACAAGGACGGGGTGGGTACTGCCCACCAGGGTTCTGTTGATCTGCCGGTAGATTTTCCCGGCATTGTACTGGACCAGGCGCGAGCGATCCTTTTTCACGCGATCGATTGGTGCATCGAACATTGCGGCAACCGTGCCAGGCCTCGGGGAGTACCTGGTGATATTGATCTTGGCCGGGCGCATCCGGTTGAGGAGATCGATGGTTGATGTCACATCGTCCTCTTCCTCCCCCGGGAAGCCAACGATGATGTCGGTGGCCAGGGTGATATCGGGGTTGCGCCTCCTGAGGGCACAGCTTATCCCGATCACGTCCTCCGGGGAATACATCCGTCCCATCCTCCGGAGCACGCGATCCGACCCGGATTGCACCGGGATGTGTGCAAACCTGAAAACATTATCTGTTCCGAACGATTCGGCAAGGGGGTCGAGGATGGGGAGGATGGTTGCCGGGTTCATCATGCCTACCCTGGCCCTGAAGGTCCCGGGAACCTCCCCTATCCTGGCGAGCAGATCGGGCAGCGATTCGCCGGTATCCTGACCCCAGGCACTGCAGTCCTGGGCCGTCAACCGTATTTCAGCCGCTCCGGACCGGATGGCAGAACGGACATCGGCAAGGATTGTGTTGCCCGGGTAGCTCCTGAGGGGGCCCCGGGCCAGTCGGGTGATGCAGTACGTGCAGGAACCCTGGCACCCTGATCCCAGCTGGACAATTCCGACATCATACGGCAGCGGCGGCCCGCCTTCCTGGTGTATTCCGGCACCGGAAGGAAGCGGAAGAAAGACCGGGTTGCATACCGAGAGTATCTCTTCCCGCTGCACCTGCGCCATACATCCGGTCACATAGAGCGGTTTGTCGTGAAGTGCCCTGAGTACCCGGATCATCCTTCGTTCGGTTATACCGACCACCGTGCAGGTGTTGACCACCACGGCATCGGCTTCGCGGACCGTGCACCCAAGCACGCACCCGAGATCGGCCAGGATCCGCTCCAGGATCCTTGAATCGCCCTGGTTGAACGTGCATCCGAAGGTGAGGACTGCGATTTTTTTCCCACGGAGACCTTCGAGACATTCTCTAAGGTGCATGGAACCACCACGGTCCGTCACGGTGAACTCCCGATCCGTCATTGCTCCCAAGAACATATCTGTCCGGTGACCCTCATCAACCCCCGGATCGGTGCCGGAAAACATGAGCCGTACCTCTCCCTGCGACGATGGAATTATTGCTGATATGAAAATGCTTAACCGATGGTGCGGTCAAACATCTAGTGATGATCACCATCGGGCTGCTCGGATGCGGCAACATCGGTCGTATCATCGGCGAATATAAAGGAACCTGGAAGATCGTCGCCCTATATGACCTGGTACCCGAAAAGGCCGGGGAGCTTGCCGGGGTGACCGGGGGAAGATCCTGCGCCGATTTTGAAAGCTTCATCCGGGCGGACTTCGATCTCGTGGTGGAAGCTGCTTCGGTGAAAGCAGTACGCACCTACGCGGAGTCTATCCTCCGAAATGGTAAAGACCTGGTTATACTGAGCGTTGGGGCACTCGCTGATCCCTCCTTCCGGGACGAGATTGTTAGCATCGCTGGAACAATGGGAAGGCGGGTATACATCCCGAGCGGTGCGATATGCGGTCTCGACAACCTGAAGGTGGCACGGATATCCCCGTTGACCCGCCTGCTGCTCAGGACCACCAAGAGCCCGGCATCTCTCGGCATCGCTGCGGCCGAGAGAACCCTGGTGTTCCAGGGCAAGGCGAACGAATGCATCAAAGAGTTTCCCAGGAACGTCAATGTATCCGTCGCCCTCAGCCTGGCATGCGGCAGGGACGCTGATGTCGAACTGTACGTGGACCCTGCTGTCAAGCGGAATGTCCACGAGATCTATGCCGAGGGGGCTTTCGGAGACCTGTACATAAGGGTCAGCAACCTCCCCAGCCCTGACAACCCGGCGACAAGCTACCTCGCTGCGCTGTCCATCCTCTCGCTCCTGGACAATATCGGCAATCCGCTCGTGGTGGGCACATGAGGATCCAGGACCGGATACGTGCCCTGAAGGAGGAGAGGGGCGCGGTCATCCTCGCCCATAATTACCAGCGGCCGGAGATCCAGGACGTGGCAGATATCGTCGGGGACAGCCTGGAACTGGCAATATCGGCAAAAGAGACGGATGCAGCAGTGATCGTCCTGTGTGGCGTCGATTTCATGGCAGAGACGGCCAAGATCCTCAATCCCGGAAAGACGGTACTCCTGCCGGTGAAGGATGCAACCTGCCCGATGGCACACCAGCTCACGCCGGACAAAATCCGCGAGGCACGGGCTGCCCACCCCGAAGCATCAGTAGTACTCTATGTCAACAGTACTGCGGAGAGCAAGGCGCTTGCCGATATCGTATGCACATCTGCAAATGCGGTCAAGGTGGTCCGATCGCTTCGTACCCGGGAAGTCCTCTTCGGCCCGGACTGCAACCTTGCTGCATATGTCCAGAACCTCATCCCTGAAAAAGAGATCATCCCCGTCCCGGAAGACGGGCACTGCTACGTGCATGAAGTCTTCACCCCGGATGACCTTGACAGGGCACGAAAACGCGGGGGCAGGATCATCTGTCACCCCGAATGCAGACCCGAAATCCAAAAGGGAGCTGACGTCATTGCATCGACCGGAGGTATGGTCCGGGCCGCTCCCGGCGCCGAGACCTGGAACGTCCTGACCGAAAGGGGCATGGGTTACCGGCTGGAGAGGCTCTTTCCCACGAAAACGTTCTACACCAAGCAGGAGGCGATCTGCGTGGACATGAAAAAGACCACCCTGCAGGACCTCTTCCGCTCGCTCGAGCGGATGCAGTACGAAGTTATCCTCGATCCGGTGGTTGCTTCCCATGCCCGGGCGGCAATCGACCGCATGATTGCCCTTGGGAGGTAGCCGCGCATGGAAGACCCTGACCTTCTCCTCTCATTCATCCACGAGGACGCCCCGTTTGGGGATATCACATCAGATGCCGTCATCGGTACGGTCCGGTGCCGTGCGCACATCGTTGCCCGGGAAGAAGGTGTAATCGCCGGCATCGAAGAGGCTGTTTTCCTCTTCAGGCACTTCGGCGTCGACGTCAACCCCCTGGTGGCAGACGGTGACAGTGTCCGTGCCGGGACGGCGGTTCTCGAACTTGCTGGTCCGGCACGACAAATCCTCCTTGTAGAGCGGACCGCCCTGAACATTTTGGGAAGGATGAGCGGGATTGCCTCCCTGACACGGCGTTGCGTCCTCCTGCTCTCGCAGTCGGGAAGGAACTGCAGGATTGCCGCCACCCGGAAGACCGCCCCGGGGCTCAGGAAGCTCGACAAGAAAGCAGTCGTCATTGGTGGCGGAGACCCCCACCGGTTCAGCCTCTCCGACGGCATCCTGATCAAGGATAACCACCTTGCCCTGGTCCGGATCGATGATGCGGTCCGGGCGGCAAAACAGGCATCGTGTTACCGGAAGGTCGAAGTCGAGGTCACCACGCTGCAGGAGGCGGTTATGGCGGCAGAGGCCGGCGCCGATATCCTCATGTTTGACAACATGACTCCCGCCCAGGTGACGGCTGCAATCGGAACCCTCCGTGACCGCGGGTTGACCGATCGCCTCCAAATCGAGATATCCGGTGGAATCGACGAGGGAAACCTGCTTTCCTACGCACTTCCTGGGGTTGACCTCATCAGCGCTGGCATGCTCACCCACAGTGTTAAGAACCTTGATATCAGCCTCGATATCGTGCCGGAAAATCCCAAACACCCCTGAATCTTTATTTTCTCTCCCGGGCGATACCAAAAGCCTTATTAGACTTCGATCCTAACCGCGGGATAACGGGAGGTGGGTATGGACGGCGAGGATCTGGCAGGACTGGATGGGAAATACGTCGAGATCGAAGCCCGCCGGAGGAGGACCCGGGAATTCATCAACCGGCTGAAGAGTCCAAATCTTGACACCCGGTGGAGGGCAGCCGAAGCCCTGGGGATTGTCGGAGACCAGACCGCGGTGCAACCGCTCATCGAGGCACTCGACGATCCCTTCGTCGAAGTCTCATGGCTTGCGGCCAAGTCTCTGGGTTCGCTTGGTGACAGCAGGGCGGTTGAGCCGCTCATCAGGGCGCTGAAATCCGATGAGAAATGGCTCAGGATCGGCGCGGCAATCGGTCTGGGGAAGATCCGGGACAAAAAAGCGGTCGGGCCCCTGATCGATGCCCTCCATGATAAGAGAGCCCCGGTCAGGAAGCATGCTGCATGGGCGTTGGGCGCAATCGGTGACGAGCGGGCGATCGGTGCGCTGACAGTAGCGCGATCCGATCCCGACGAAAAAGTCCGCCAGGCTGCCAAACTGGCACTACGCCTGATATCCGGGTCAGAAAACAGCGATGAGATGCAGGGGGATGCACCCGGTCCCCCTAGCGTTCCCGAACCATGATATCCTCTCGTGACTGCACGACGATCTCTTTTTCCCCCTGGTATGTCCGGACCGTTCCTGTTATGCAGACCCGGTCTCCTCGAGCAAGCTCAACGTCCTTTGCGACCGGTGCAGGAATGAAGACCCGGATATTTTCCACCCGGACCATGAGGTGTCCTCCGGTCCGTGTCGGTTGCAGGTCATCGATCACTCCCTCGGCACGGGCCAGGATCCCATCAGGGACATCGTTGTTGAAATCCCGCGCCAGGGACGCCCGGTCGATTCCACCAAGCACCACGGTAGCCCCCAGGATGGCCAGGGCCACCACGCAGAGAAGTCCAAACGCGATCCGCTCCTGGCGCAGTAGCATACCTGTTTGCATTTCCCTGAAAGCGTATAAAATCGACAGATTGATATGTTAACGCTGTTAACAAATTACCATGCATGACGTGAACCTCCCCCCCTCGTCAAGGACCGTCCTGCAGCTGCTCGATGAAGGCGGTGCAATGACCCACAAGGAGATTGTCAGCCGCAGTAACCTGGCACCGCGGACCGTCAGGTACGCATTGAAAAAGCTCAAGGAAAACAAGCTGATCATTGAAAAATTCAATTTCAGGGATGCCCGGCAGATCATTTACCAGAACCGGGAACCCCAGCAGGTGCCCGCATGAAGGATGCAGGGTGCGACATCCGGGTCTGTGACATCATGGTCCGGAAGTATCTCCCTGCCATGCGTGCGGAAATGGTCCTCCGCCTCGTTCAACGCGAGGGTATCAGCCAGAGTGACGCGGCAAAACGGCTCGGGGTGAGCAGGGCTGCAATTTCCCAATACCTGAGCGGGAAGAGAGGCGAGTCGAGGATCGAACTTTCCGGCGAACTCAGCACGCTGATCGACAAATGGGCGCACTCGGTTGCCGGATTGGATGCAGGGATCACCGTGTGTGACATCTGCCGCCTGACCCTGAAAAGAGACTGACTTATCTTTTAGCGACGCCATACCGTTCTCCTCCTCCAGGCCCATACCAGTACCAGGAGACCGACAGTGACCGTGGCAATCCCTACCTTCTGCAGGTCAGGCCCTGCCCTTCGGCCTGCTCCCCCCGCTTCCCAGTCATCTTCAAAAACCCGTGAATAGTACTCGCCGACATCGGGATGGTCGACAATCACCCCGGCTTCCCGGTTGAAGGTCGGCGAGTTGGTATTCCAGTTGATGCTGCTGACCAGGACCTTCCTCCGGTCGACAATCACACCCTTGTTGTGGATCTTCTCGATGTTGTTTCCAGCAAGGTCCGCACAGCGGGCTTCGAGGGGAATACCCTCTCTTCGTGCAAGTGCGTTCAGGACGGCAACCAGCTCATCATTATCCTCGTCTCCATCGGTGTTGTAGTAGTATGAATCGAGGAGGACCCGCACCCGGACCCCATTTCTTGCGGCCTCCACGGCACGGGCAAGGAAGGGATTCAAGGAGCCGTCGCTCTGGTTGGTTATGTATGCCTGTTCAATATCGATGCTTTCTGAAGCCTGGTCAATGAGATCCTCTACAAGCCGGCTCGTATCAGGAGCAATGACCGGGATTACCGTCGCATTGGAGAACCTGATAGGGAGAAATTCCACGCCGTATGAAGGCCTGGCCCATGACTCGCAAGAGCCCGGTTCTCCCGTGGCAGGTACCGCCCATCTGCCGTTAATGTCATATGAGAACACGTCACGGAAATAGCCGGCTACACGGGGATCTTCGAGTGCAACCCCCCATCCCCGGTTTCCCGACGTGCCCGGTTCAGGAAAGCCATTCTCCTTGAAATTCTCGCTCGTGACGACCACAATATCCGTGTCTATTACCATGAACTTGGCATGATCAAACCGGTAGGGAGCATGGACCTGTTCATTCGATATCATGATCGAGACCGGTACCCCTCCTTCGCGAAGGAGTCTGATAACTTCCTGCTCTTCATCGCTGATGCCCCCTACCGGCCCTCCTTCAAGGAGAACCCGGACTTCCACCCCCCGTGCCCGCGCATCGATGAGATCTCGCGCCATGCGGGGCGAGGTAAACTCGTAGACATTGACGAGAATGCTCACCTCAGCGGCTTCAACAGCATCCTCGAATATCTCGAGCGAGCAGTCCGGTGCAGTAAACGCGACACCGTCAACCTCGGTAAAGACCGCCGGAGTGAACCGCGACTGCCCGAGCATCAGCACCCTTGGGTCCCAGGAGCCCCCCTCGTAAAAATGAACCTGCCCTTGCCGGGCTGTAACATCACGCGGCCATACGACCTCCTGGACCAGGCGGCTATTCTCATAGAGCATCAGTTGGTCCCCGCTGTTCGAGAGCTGGAAGGTACCACTCCTGACCACGTCTGGAACAATCGGACTGTAGTCATACACTTCAAAATCCGGATACATCCCATGAGTCTCCAGATATGCGGCACTGTTCCGGGCAACGACCAGCCGTCCCGATATGTCGGATCCTGCCGGGAACCGGAACCCCCCCTCACCATCCGAGACAACGATCCCATCAAGGCTCCCCGTACCTTCAAGCACCACGTACTCGTCGGGATCACCGGACAGGAACGGATCCGGGCAGAATTCTACGATTGCTATTCCGGAAACCGGCCCAACCAGCAACAGGATCAGGAAAAAACAGAGCCTGCGCATATCACTCCGGTTCGGAGGCCCAGGTTATTAATCCCGCGAAATGAGATCTCAATGGGATGAAGGATCCGGTGGTGGTCAAGATAGGGGGGAGCCTTGCAGACCATGTCGCACCGGTCCTGGGAACCCTTCGATCCTGCCGGCAGCCTGCCCTGATCGTTCCAGGCGGCGGGGTATTCGCACGCCTCATCAGGGAATGTCCGGTGGATGACGATGCTGCACACTGGATGGCGATCTGCGCCATGGAGCAGTTCGGCTGGCTCATCGCTGCGCATGGCATCCCGCCTGTTGCAGACCTGCACGTCCCGGAAACCCTCGAGGTTCTTCTCCCCTACCTTCCGCTCAGGAACGCGGATCCGCTCCCCCATACCTGGGAGGTGACCTCTGATACCATTGCCGCCTGGGTGGCAGCCTCGCTCTCGCTCGACCTCGTGGTGTTAAAGTCCGTTGACGGGATCCGGTCCGGCGGTGTGCTCATCAACAGGCTCTCGCAGCCGGTTGAGACGGAGGTTGTTGATCCGTCATTCATCCCCTTTGTCATATCGAAGAAAGTCCGTGTGGTGATCCTCAACGGCAGGGTCCCGGACAGACTGGAGTCGTGGCTGCAGGGGCACCCGGTGACCGGCACGACCATCGGCTTTTAAATCCCCCAAACGAGATAATATAAGGACCGACAGACGGGAGTCAAAAAAAGTGACGATCCGCAAGTGTACATCATGCAATGTCCCCCTCGCGCTCGAAGGGGCTACAGAATTCGGGTGCCCGAAATGCGGGTTCGAGATCATGCGATGTGTCCGGTGCAGGGAACAGAGTATCCACTATGTGTGCCCGAAATGCGGGTTCAGGGGGCCCTGACTCATGGGAGATGTGGTTCTCATCATCCGGATCATGCCCGAATCTCCCGAAATAGACCTCGAAGATCTGAAATCGCGTATAACGTCCGCCATCGGAGGCCTGCACGATATCAGGGAAGAGCCGATCGGGTTTGGGCTCAAAGCGCTGAAAATTGCGGTGGTGGTCAGCGACGCCGGAGGAGAGAGCGATGCTGTTGAAGCCCGCCTCAACGATCTTGAGGGCGTCGAGCGTGCGGAGATCGTCGAACTGACCCTGACCTGATACAACAGGATACTATACGTTTTCTTTCTGGAGGATGGCCATCAGTTCGGTCGTTATCCCCCGGATCTTCTCTACAGAAGCCCTGAACTGGACCACCTCCTGCTCGTCAATCCTGATAGGTACGGGAAAGACACCGTTCCGGTTGATGCGGGCCGGGACGCCAATGCAGACGTTTCCGATATCGTGAACCTCGCTCATGACATATGCGGATACCGTGAGGATACGGTTCTCGTTGCCAAGCACTGTCCTGACCAGCGTGGCGATGGCTTCACCGGGGCCGAAGATGGTCGCACCTTTGTCCCTGATGATGCTTTCTCCGCTGCCCTTGACGGCCTCGACCATCTCTGTGAACGGGAGGCGTGAGAACGCCGGGAGGTTGCTGATCTGGATGCCCCCGATGGTGGTTGCAGACCACAGCGGGACCATGCTGTCGCCATGCTCTCCGATAATCCTGGTGTGGACTTCGCTGACATGGACATTGAACAGCGATGCGATGAGCGACTTCAGCCTCATGGAATCGAGGTGGGTGCCAAGACCGAACACACGGTTTGGATCGAGCCCCGAGTATTTCAGGGCAACAGACGTCATGATATCTACGGGATTGGTGACCATCAGGATGATGGTATCATCGGCATAGGTGCCGACATCGCGCGACACGGACGCGACGACACGGGCATTTCCGAGAGCCAGATCGAGCCGGTCCTGGCCGGGACGGCGGCCGGTACCCGCAGTGCAGACCACGATGTCCGAACCCTGGATGTCCGGGGGTTCCGTTGTCCAGTGGATCTCCATGGAATTGCCGCAGGCTGCAAATGAATCCTTCATGTCCTGGACGATCCCGCAGAGGAGACCTTCGCGGCCTTTCCGGCCGAACAGGAGTAACTCGTTGACATGGGGAATTTCAGATATGGTATGGGCGGCAAATGTGCCGACGTTTCCGGTCGCCCCGATAATCGTGACCTTTGCCATACAAAATCACATCGTGGGGACATGTTCTTGGTCGACCGAATGTAACTGCGTTCGCAGAAAGCCTCCCTCCTCCGCCCCGCGACCCTGTGGGCGCCGGATGTCCACGGTAAGTCTGCTCCCTTCCGGGCCTGAACCGTTCCCCGCAGCAGCAGGTCGCCGCCCCCTCCGGGGCTTTGATCCCTGTCCACCGACCTCACAGGACGAGGTTTCAACGAAGAGAAACTCCAGCCTCCCGCAGCCCGCTTCGGCCTTCCTCGAACTTCGCCCCCCGCATACCGGCGGTTTCAGGTTACAGGTGACGCCGAACCACCCGGGCTAGTCCCCATATATTATCTCAAGGTCAGGGGATAAATGCCTCGCCGTTCACCTGCTTCCGCCAGATCCGGAGTGCCTCCGCGGACCTGACGGGGTCATCTTTTTCGAATATATCGAGCGCAGCAAGCACCGGGGTCGTGGGAAGGACGGCATGGAGCGCACGGTAATCCCCCTGGTAAACCCGGATGTCCTGTTCTCCTTCGGTCTGCGCGATCAGCCTTGGTTCACTGACGACCGGCGTTTCCGCCATCTTTGCATAATCGGCCAGGATCCTGACTTCGTCAACCCTGAAAAATTCCTTGTTGACCAGGGTATTATAGGCAGCAAAGAAGGCTGCCGCATACCAGGCATCGTTCATCACCACGTGGGCGATTCCCAGTCTCCCGCCAACCAACCCCAGTTTTCCGATGCCGCAGAACGCATCGACAAACCATTCCTGATGCGTGCGGGCGATTTCGCGCTCAACGGCTTCGATCTTTGGGTTCCTCATGTGGGGGAACTCGATGTGCGTTTTTGACTGCTGCTGGTAAAGCACGACAGGACCTGCCCGTGAGGGAAAAATATTGGCCCGGATGTCGCATCCGGCAAGAAGTTCATAGGTACGCGGGGGAGCAGAGAGGTCGGGATCGACAACCCCCGGGACGAAATCCTCAAACTTGATCACCGCCCGGACTTCGGGGACTTCCCCGAGTACCCGGGATGCTGTCTTTTTTTCTGCCAGGCGGGAGAGGAGGACAAGGGACCTTGCAGGCAAATACGGCGGAGATTGCATGGGAAACCCCGGATGCACGAGGGGGGTGCCTACCATTCTCAGCGGCTCGGTGCCGGAAAACGCCCCTTCGCTTACCAGGATAGCATAGATATGCGCATAGACTTCGTCGATAAAGCGTTTACCGCACCGGCAGGGTTCGCGATAACTATCAGGGGGTGGAGGGATACCCTTGTCGAGGGTCCGGGTAAGGCAGTCCGGGCATGGGGAGAAGGCCGAAGGAACGCGATCGAGCAGCTCGCGGGCCTGGCTCACACAATCCTCCCCACATACAGGACACTTCATAAGTATCCCCGTTGTGCTGGAGGAATACATAGTTTTTGAAAAGCAGGAATGAGGCAATGGGCCCGATGCGATTCGAACGCATGACCGCCCGGTTATGAGCCGGGCGCTCTAACCGGACTAAGCTACGGGCCCGCCGGTGAAGCGCCGCCAACAGGACTCGAACCTGTGACATGCTGGTTAACAGCCAGCCACTCTACCAACTGAGTTATGGCGGCACACGGATGTGCCTTTATCCATTCTTTCTGATTATGTTTAAAAGTAGCGTTATATCCCGGCCGGCCTGCCAACCAGCCCGGGATAGTTCTCCGGTCACTGTCAGGTCTGCTTCATGGACTCCAGGAGCTGTTCCATCGCTTCCAGCTCGGCATTGAGGTTTGCGAGGAGCTCCTGTGCCTGTCCTGTCGCCACAGCACCGGAAGAGGAGGCCCTGATATATCCCATCTGTTCCAGGACGCGGAGCGAGTACCGGATCCGGTGAAACGGTTGATCGAGAAGCTCGGAGAGCTTCATGATGCCAATCGGCTGGTGGGCAACTACGGTGCGGAGTACTTCGATGTGCCGTTGCATCAGTTCGATCTCGCTCCTGACTTTTTCGATCATCACACCCGCTCCTCCAGCCGGATCACGCGCACAGCCGGGTTTACGCCTGCTCTTGCAGCCACGCTTTCGTCTCCCGATACGTCCTCCAGAAATAGATACTGAGAACCCCTGCAGAGAGGATGAGGATTACAAAGGCCGGTATCCGGTAACCCGAAGGTGCTTTGAAAAACGCGATCACTCCGATGGCAACGAGGAGGATGATGATATTGAGCAGGACGGTGAGGCAGTAAAACTTCCATTTGAACTTTTCTTTCGTTGCCGGGTCCATCATTCATAGGTAACTTCCATCATAAAACTACTTGTGGTCGTGCTGCTAAAAAAGAATGGTATGGACGCCCTCGATGCCACAATGGCGGAACGTGGTGCGGATGCGTATGTCCTGATCGGATCTTCCGAGAATGCCGACCTGCGATACCTCACCCGGTTCCTCACCACGGATCCCGTGGTGTACATCAGGAAACGAGGGAACGAAGGAGTCCTCATCGTGTCACAGATGGAGTACGGGCGTGCTCTCCGCGAGGCCGTGGTTCCGGCCATGAGCCGGGCAGATGCCGGCTACCTGCGGATCCTCGAAGAAGAGAAGGATCGCTGGCGTGCACTGGCACGGATGATAACCGATTATGTGAACGGTCCTGTCCTCGTCCCCCCCACGTTCCCGTACGCCCTCGGCATGGCGATTGCAGAACGCTTCCCGGTCTATCCTGATCCCGGGACGGTGGAAAAGATCCGTGCCGTGAAGAGCCGCGGCGAGATCGCCCACATCGGGAAGGTGCAGCGTGCGACGGAAGCGGCGATGGATCATGCCATCGACTTGATCCGGCATGCAAAACCCCGCGGCGGACTTCTGTACCTGGAGAGAAGACCTCTCACCTCGGAGCGTGTCCGGTCAGCCATACACGGGTTGCTGATGAGCAGGGGGTGCACGGCCCGGGAGACCATCGTCTCCTGTGGAGAAGATACGGCAACCCCCCACCTGAAAGGAAGCGGCCCGCTCCAGGAACACGAACCGATTGTCATCGATATCTTTCCCAGGAGTGAGGAGAGCGGGTACTATTCTGACATGACCAGGACAGTGTCCCGCGGAGAGCCGTCATCTGAGATCGTGGACATGTACGGCGCCGTCCGTGACGCCCAGGATCGTGCTGCGGCCGCGATCCGGGCGGGGATCGAAGGGAGCGTGGTGCACCAGGCGGTTGTCGACCTGTTCGATGAGCGGGGCTATACCACCGGGCTGAAGGGGTTCACCCATAACCTCGGCCACGGTGTCGGCCTGGAGGTTCACGAGCTTCCCTCTCTCGGGCCCGGGGGAGAGAGGCTGCATGCCGGGAATGTGGTCACCAACGAGCCGGGACTGTACTATCCCGGCACCGGAGGGGTGCGGATCGAGAACATCGGTGTGGTCACCCGGAGCGGGTTCAGGTGCCTCACCCGCTTTCCCCGGGAGCTCGTGCTATGACGACCCCGGCCCTTTCTGATGATGCGTTCGATTCTTACCTGGAAGCAGGCAGGATTGCTTCCCGGATCCGGAATGCCGGAGCCGGGCTCATCCACCCCGGGGCTGCCATTCTCGAGATCGTAGAGACGGTCGAACAGATGGTCATTGACTCCGGGGCCGGGCTCGCATTTCCCTTAAACTTTTCCCTCAACGAGGATGCTGCCCATGATACGGCATCGGTGAGGGATGAGCGGCTTCTTGCTGTGGATGATGTCGTCAAGCTCGACCTCGGTGTTCACCTTGACGGATATATCGCTGATACTGCGGTAACGGTCGACCTGGGCGACCATCCGCTCCTGATCGAGGCATCATCCCGTGCTCTCGATGCAGCAATAACCATGGTAAGACCGGGAGCGACCATCGGTCAGATCAGCAGTGCAATCCAGCAGGAGATCGAGGGCAGGGGGTTTCGACCCGTGGCAAACCTGACCGGGCACGGCCTTGCCAGGTACCAGATCCATACCCCTCCCACGATTCCAAACCTTTCGTTCCAGGACGGGGTGACCCTCGAAGAAGGGATGGTCTTTGCTATTGAGCCGTTTGCAAGCACCGGTTCGGGCCGCGTGACCGAGAAACAGCGTGTTGAGATCTTCCAGCAGATCAGCACCAAACCGGTCCGGCTTCCTGCCGCCCGCAGGATCCTCGGCGTGATCAGGGAAAGGCGGGGCATGCCTTTTGCCCGCCGCTGGATACCTGGAGAACGACAGGATATTGCGCTCTCCTCCCTCCTTACTCATGGCCTTGTCCGTGCTTACCCGGTTCTTGCCGACGTCCCAGGGTGCGTCGTCTCCCAGCACGAACACACCCTTATCGTCACTGCCAACGGCTGTATCGTGACAACGGCCTGAGATACCCTTATGGAAACCGGAGAGTAATACTATAGGTTACAGAGATGTCTGCAGAGGACGAAACCCTGAAACTCCTCGAGCTGGCGCTCACTGCTGAGATATTCAACCGGCACTCTGACCTCGATATCAACGACCTGACCCCTGAATGCCGAGAACTGTACGGTGTCAATGATGGCCTGGAGTTCAAGCGTCCGCTCACATTGTCTGAGGGCATGATCAAACGGAGCCTTGGGATCTCTGACGCGTGCGCGAAACTCTCTTCAGTCCCGGTCATCACCTGCGATGAATTCGGCCAGCGGATCAGGGTACCGAGCCTAGAGGCTGCTGCCGGATGGTTCATTCGGAAAGGCGGCACTTCCCTGGTCCTGAACAACCCGGCGCTTGCCTTCTATTTCCAGGACTCGGACATGGCACCGGTCTCCTACCAGGATGTCCGGGCCAGGAACCTCCCCTACGAGGACACCAGGGCCTACAGCGCCAGGAAGATCGCAAAAATTCTTGCTGCAGACGACGAGTTGAAGCATGCCCTCGAGCTGGTCATCGTCAGCTCGCCCGAAGAGATCGAGCAGAAGTTCGAGGATTTCATCTGTACCGATGAGCAGATACGGATTATCGGTAAGATCCGGACCGCCCGCGAACACCGCGACCTGCTCGCCCGGCACCGTATCCACGAGGTCGGGAAGCTCTTGTTCGTGGGGCCTCCGGGTACAGGGAAGACCTCGCTTGCGCTTGCCCTTTCCCGGGAGATGCACCTTCCGCTCATCGAAGTGCGGCTCTCGATGGTGACTTCCCAGTACCTCGGAGAGACCTCGAAAAATATCGATCGTATCTTTGATTTTGCCCGGAAATTCGCTCCCTGCATTCTTTTTATCGATGAATTCGATTTTGTCGCCAAGAGCAGGGTTGCCGATGACCATGGGGCGATGAAGCGTGCCGTGAACTCGCTTTTAAAGAATATCGACCGAATCAGCCTGGTCAAAGACGGTGTGCTCCTGATAGGGGCGACTAACCACCCGCAGCTTCTCGATGAGGCTGCGTGGCGACGGTTCGACGAGATCGTGGAGTTCGGGCTTCCTGACACAGCGATGCGCATCAAGATCCTGAAGAGCGTCACCACAAGTATCGACTGCCGGTGCGATTTCGAAGCGCTCGCGGCGGCAACCGAGGGGTTCTCCGGTGCCGATCTCCGTATCATGGTCAAGGAAGCGCTCCTCTCAGCCCTGATGGAGCGCCGGGTCTTCATCACCGACCTGGATTTCGAGGAGGGGATACACCTCATCGGGACCCGCGGGACGGTGCGCTCTCAGAACTGGTTATAGGATGAAAATTACCCTGCTCGGCACCGGTGATGCCATAGGGACACCAAAAATCGGGTGCTCGTGCCCGCAGTGCACCTATGCCATCCAGCATGGACTCCAGCGGCTTCGCACCTCCTTTCTCATCGAGACCAGCGGGAAGCACATCCTGATAGACACGTCTCCCGATCTCAGGATGCAGCTGCTCGGGGCAGGATCTCCGCATATCGATGCCGTCATCTGGACCCATGGCCACTACGACCACTTCATGGGATTCGGGGAGTTCTACCGCGTCCAGGACATCCCGGACGCCTATGGAGCACCGGGAGTAGTAGATTATTGCCAGAATGTGTTTTCATTCCTGCCCTTTTCCACCCACCCCCGGGAGCCGTTCTGCCCGTTTCGCCTGTTCGGGCTCGAATTCACTCTCGTCCCCGTGTGCCACCCGCCGGCTGAGACCTATGGCATCCTCCTTTCCTCTTCTGCTGCCACTATCGGGTTTACTTCCGATACCAACCGGGATCTCTCTGCTGAAAGTCGCTCCCTGTTCGCCGGGACAGACCTCCTTTTCATCGATGCCCTGGCCCCATCACCCATCCGGGTCCGGCAGCACATGAACTATGGAGAAGCGTGTGCTCTTGCTGCAGAACTGGAGGCAGGCGACTTCAGGTGCGTGCACATGAGCCACCTGTTACCATGGGATCTCACGCATACCGGCAGGGACGGGGAAACCTTCTCTTTTCCCGACTGATTTTGACAGATGTCCCGGGTCTTTCCCTGTTCATCCACGCATACTTATATACCGATTCACCATCCATTTATAGGTGGGATGAATATCAAGATACTGGAGCTCGAAGAGAATATCGCACGCCTTGTCATCCAGGGAGAAGGCCATACCTTCTTGAATGTCCTGACCGAAGAGATCCTGAAAGACCCTGACGTTGATGTGGCACGATATTTGATCAAATTCCAATTCTCTGACCCTGAACTGCTGGTCACAACCAGGGGGAAACGCAACCCGCTCGATGTTGTACGGGACGCCTGCGGACGCCTCAAGAACTCCTGCGCTGAGCTCCTGGAACAGATCCCTGCAGACTGACCCGGTTTAAAAAAAAAAGAAGTTAATTTACCTGTTCTGTGAAGACGATTGAGCCCGATATCCGCGTAATCCGTATTTTCACCTTCTGGCCGGGCTTGCTCCGGGGAACGTACATGATATAGCGCCCCATCCTGACAACCCCGTCCCCGCGCTTGCTGACCGACTGGATCTCGACATCCAGTTCCTGCCCTTCCTGCAGCTCGCTTCCTGCCGGTTCCGTTCGCGCCCTCCGTTTCCGGACCGGCCGGTGACCGCCGCAGGCGTCACAGCGGAGGAGGAGGATGCGGTCATCTTTGACCAGCCGCGTGTCTGGTTTCCCGCATTCCGAGCAGATGACGTAGTCGTCAACGTAACTCCTGATGAGCCCGTTGATGAGTGATTGTTCAAACTTCCCGTTGAAAATTGCACGGTTGCCATCGATCTTGCCGGCCGTTCCGAGTTCTCCCAGGAGAAATTTCATCAGGTGATCCTGATCTCTCCTCACGATATCAGCAATCTCTGCAAAATTTTCAAGAACTGTTGTCTTCCCCTCGATGTAGACCTTTGCTTCCGGGACCGTGAACCGTTCTGTCGACTCGCTTTGAACGGTAACATTCGCGTAGGCTTTCTTCAGCAGTGCCTCATACGGATCAACCATACACATCATTCTCCCCGTCAGGGTAAATAATGAACTCCGCGATGGAAATTTAAGGTATCATGAGAGAGATTTCTCACGCATGTTATCGGCCGACGATTTAAACCAGATCCGGCAGAAGCTCCGGCGGGAACCAACCGATGTGGAGATAGCCGCATTCGAGAATCTATGGAGTGAGCACTGCAGTTACCGGTCAACCAGGCGCCTGTTAAAGACTCTGCCCACTACCGGAAAAAACGTCCTTCTCGGACCTGGCGACGATGCGGCCATTGTCCGGTTCACGGACCATCATGCGCTTGCGGTGGGCATGGAGAGCCACAACCACCCGAGTTATATTGACCCATACAACGGTGCGGCGACCGGTGTGGGCGGGATCGTCCGGGATGTCCTCTCCATGGGTGCGCGACCGATAGCGCTCATGGATCCGCTCTACTTCGGTCCGCTCGACAAGGAAAAGAACCGGTACCTCCTAGAAAATGTCGTTGCAGGGATAGGGGGGTATGGTAACTGTATTGGAGTCCCGGTGGTGAGGGGAGACCTTGCCTTCGACAGCAGCTATGATGGAAACCCCCTGGTCAACGTGGTATGCATCGGGATCGTCGATCCTTCCCGGTTCATCACTGGCAGGGCGAAGCAGCCGGGAAACCACCTGTTGTTGATAGGAGCTACCACCGGGCGGGACGGGCTTGGAGGTGCTTCGTTCGCCTCCCGCGATCTTGCCGAGGACTCCGGGGCGCAGGAGCGGTCGAACGTTCAGATCGGCGACCCTTTTACCGAGCAGCTCCTGATCGAAGCCATCCTCGAGATGGCCGGTACTGGAAAAGTCTGTTCCTGCCGCGATCTCGGGGCGGCTGGGCTGGCCGGTGCGTCGAGTGAGATGTGCAGCACCTTTGGCGGACTCATCCACGCTGACCGGGTCCATCTGCGAGAGCCGAACATGCGGCCGGTCGAGATCATGCTTGCGGAGAGCCAGGAGCGGATGATGATCGAAGTCGCCCCTGGCGACGTCCCCCTGATGGGAGAGATCGCAGAGAAGTACGACCTCATGTGGAGCGATGTCGGAGAAGTAATTGCCGAACCCCGGTATATCGTCAGGTTCCATGGCCGCACGGTATGCGACCTCCCCATCGACTTCCTCTGTGGCGATGCCCCGGAATGCACCTGGCCCCAGTGCCCGTACGATGCCGTCCGACCATTTGTTCCGCCCAAAGCCCCCCTCAGGGACCTCTTCCTCTCGGTCCTCTCCCATCCCGAAGTGGCGTCCCGGGCATGGGTGAGCGGGCAGTATGACCATGATGTGCAGTTGCGGACCGTGGCGGTGGCAGGGGATGCTGCTTTGCTCCGGCTCGATGATGAGGGGCTTGCTCTCTCCTGTGGGTGCAACCCCCGCCACATTTTCCTTTCCCCCAGTGACGGGACCGCGAATGCGGTGTATGAGAATGCCGCGAACCTCGCCTGCGTTGGAGCAGAACCGCTCTGCATCGTTAACTGCCTCAACTTCGCAAGCCCGGTTCACCCGGAGATATCCTGGCAGATCGCCGAGTGTGTCCGGGGGATGGGCGACATGGCACGGGCGATGGGGATCCCCATCGTGGGCGGCAATGTCTCCCTCTATAACGAGAGCGATGAGTTGGGGACCCAGATCAAACCCACACCCTCAATCGGGATGGTCGGCCGCGCACGGCCCCGGCCCCGGACGGTGCCGCATGAGGGGATGTTGCTTGCCCTGGCCGGAACCGCTGGTGAGCACTTTGGAGGATCGGTCCTCGATGTCCTCACCGGCTGCTGTGGGTCTCCGCCGCCCCGGGCAGACCCGGGCCTTGCCGTGCAGATCAGGGCACTCGTCAATGCCCGTTCCGACCTTGCGGTAACAGACCTTTCGCAGGGTGGCCTTGCGGCCGCACTGGCCACGTTCTGCCCCGGTGCCCGGGTAGAGATTGGAGGCTTGCCGCTCCAGGAGCTCTTTTCCGAGACCTACGGGAGATTCCTCATCGCATACCATGACGAAAAGGATCTCTTGGGCATCCCTTTCCGGAAGATCGGCGAGGTCACTCCGGGGGGCTTCGACATCAGCGGTGCAGGGTGCCGCATCATGATCGACCGGGATGAAATTGAGCTCGCATGCTCATCGCTGACCCGGATCATGCGGGGCTGAAGCTCCCCCCGGGCCCTGGCACGCCGCGGAACATGAGGGGTATATGAAGGCCGTTTGAAAAAACCGTTCCCCGCAGGACTCCCCCCCATGTCCTGACCACAATACCGGGTTTCATTGTACCATAAGAAAACCACCATGGACCCCTGGTTAAGGCAGGTGCATACAGGATGAAACACGCATATGGGACGGTCGGGTAACCATGCCCCGGGGGGTAAAAACCGCGGATGCGGTTTACATACCGGCCACGGTGACCGCCGTGCGGTCGGGCGTAAGGCATGAAAATGGCAGAGCCATTTCCATTTAAAAAAGTCGTTTTACCCGGGATCCAGCCCGGTTATTTTTTCTGGAACTGGGGCATAAGGTCCCGGACTTCCCTGCCGACATTCTCGATGAGGTGCTCTTCATCCGCACGGGTCAGCGCGGTGAATACCGGCCGGTTCACCAGGTTCTCGAGCATCCATTCCCGCGCAAACTCGCCGCTCTGGATCTCCCCGAGGATCTCCTGCATGGCGAGGTAAACCTCAGGGCCAATGACCCGGGGGCCGCGGGTGAGGTCTCCGTACTGGGCGGTGTTGGAGACCGCGCTCCGCATTTTTGTGAATCCGCCTTCGTATATGAGATCAACGATCAACTTGGTCTCGTGGAGCACTTCGAGGTATGCCATCTCCGGTGCATACCCGGCCTCTACCAGGATCTCAAAACCGGCTTTGATCAGGGAGGTTATCCCTCCACAGAGGACCGCCTGCTCCCCGAACAGGTCGGTCTCGGTCTCTTCCCGGAAGCTTGTCTCGAGGACCACCGCCCTCGTCGCTCCGATCCCCTTTGCGTACCCGAGGGCCAGGGCATGGGCATTCCCGGAATAATTCTGGTGAACGGCGATGAGGGCCGGGACTCCTCTGCCTTCCTCGTACATGCGGCGCACGAGCGCTCCGGGGCCCTTCGGGGCAACCATGACCACATCGATATCGGGTGGAGGGACGATCTGGCCAAAGTGGATGTTGAACCCGTGGGAGAACATGAGGCACTTGTTCTCGGTCATATGGGGCCGGATCTCGGTCCGGTAGACGCCGGCCTGGGTCTCATCCGGGAGGAGGATCTGAACCACCTGAGCCATCTTGACCGCTTCTGCAACCGGGTAGACCTTGAATCCGTCGGCACTGGCAGCAGACCAGCTCTTCCCGGGCCGGACACCGATGACCACGTCAAGCCCGCTCTCCTTCAGGTTGAGGGCCTGTCCCCGTCCCTGCGAGCCGTACCCGATCACCGCTATCCTCTTACCATCGAAAACAGAGAGATCGGCGTCTGATTCGTAGTATTTTTTTATCATGTCGCTTCCATCAGCTATAGCTAACAGAGCACTTAAATATTTTATAGAAAAAATTCATGACACACCCGGTATAAACCGCACGGGAGCGATGCAATATTTCCCCTCAGATAAACAGGAAGACTGGACGCGAACTGCCCGATATACAGTCAACAACCCCCGCTGTACGGATCAACCTCACCCGCGTAGGTGTCAAGAACGTCAAGAAACTGGTTGAGGTGTCCCGACCCGAGAAGAGGCCGGTCATTTTCATCTCTAACTTTGATGTCTATGTTGACCTTCCCGGCTCCCTCAAGGGAGCAAACCTTTCCCGGAACTTTGAGGTCATCGATGAGGTGTTGCAGCAGGCCATAGATGGCGATGTAAAAGAGATTGAGAACCTCTGCAGCGTCGTGGCACGCAAACTCCTTGACCGGCACGAGTATGCCGATCGGACCGAAGTGGTGATGGACAGCCAGTTCATGGTAAAGCGGGAGACGCCGGTATCCCTGACCAGCTGCCATGAGGTCGTCAAGGTCCACGCCAGCGCGGTGGCGCGCCGGACGTTCCGCGAACCCATCGTGAGAAAGAGCATAGGTGCGGAAGTCATCGGCATGACCGCCTGCCCGTGTGCCCAGGATATCATGAAGGAACGGGCAGTCTACGTCCTGCAGAACCTCGGGGTCGAGAACGACAAAATCACCGCGTTCCTGAAGGATGTGCCGATGGCAACCCACAACCAGCGGGGCAGGGGGTTCCTTTCCATAGAAATCGACGACGACCAGCATGTCAAGCTGGAAAAGATCATCCGTATCCTCAAGGAGTCCATGAGCGCGAGCATCTACGAACTGCTCAAGCGCGGTGATGAGAGCTACGTGGTGTTGTCCGCCCATAAGAACCCCCGGTTTGTTGAAGACTGCGTCAGGGAGATTGCCAAGAAAGTAATCACCGAGTTCAAGGAACTCCCGGGCGATTCCCTCATCACCATCAAGCAGACCAACGAAGAGAGTATCCACCAGCACGATGCCTATGCAGAGCGGCAGGCAACGATGGCAGAACTCTTCGTCGAACTCAGGAGCGAGCAGGACGAATTGAACTTAACAGCAGTCGAAGGTTAACCGCTCTTTTTTTTCAGGACCTATTCATTCTCCCCGCATTTTGCACGAATGGTAGGGGATAATTCCCCTTTTCCCACCCTTTTTGCCATATAATAATATTTATTCCGGCATTTGGCGTCAAATTGGGCCGGATTACTACCTAACTTCGCCACTTTTCAGTACTTCCATCAAATTTAAACGACTTAACCCAATTCGCCAGAAGCAATTTACCAGTGATTTGGCGCCTCCAGGCTACCATATCTCTTGATAAAATCTCCAAGAATTG
>Ga0209506_1000231_pt1 | contig 83154 bp, 65 predicted proteins | sample AD_JPNHG2_MetaG_FD_184409 | JGI IMG/M metagenome (GOLD analysis project Ga0209506, IMG submission 184409) | Active sludge microbial communities of municipal wastewater-treating anaerobic digesters from Japan - AD_JPNHG2_MetaG (SPAdes) (version 2) | ecosystem: Engineered > Bioreactor > Anaerobic...
CGGGGGTGGGATGTACTGTCCGGAGAGTCCGATCACGCGGGCGGAGATGGCGGTGTTTTTGCTGATGGCGGAGCACGGGGCGGGGTACGTGCCGCCGGCTGCGACGGGGGAGGTGTTTTCGGACGTGCCGGCGGGGCACTGGGCGGGGGCGTTCATCGAGCGGCTGGCGGCGGAAGGGATCACGAGCGGGTGCGGGGGTGGGATGTACTGTCCGGACGGCATCGTGACGCGGGCGGAGATGGCGGTGTTTCTGACCGCGACGTTCGACCTGCCGCTCAACCAGTAGCGGCCGCTAGCGCGTCAGGTGGCGGCGAGGGGTGCGGCCGCACACCGGCGAGTAAGGAACGGCGAGCGGGGCCGACCACGCCGAGTGACTGCCGCAACCCCGTTCCCCTCGCACCCGGAAGTACAGCGTCGCCGGTGTGGCGGCCGTGTGGGTGACCGCCAGCCCCGCTCCCGAGGTCACGGTTTCCTGGACCGCCGAGAAGTCGGCAGTGGCGGCTTTCTGAACGCGGAAGACCTCGGCACCGGCCGGCGGAACCCATGCGAGGGTTGTACTCCGGCTCTCGCACAGGCCCACAGGGTCCGCCCGCAGCCCGCTGGGGGGGTCGGGCGGGACGCAGTAGCCGGCCAGAAAGTTGAACGCCGCGAGCGCCTCGACGCGATTGCGGGTGATGCCGTTGCGGCTGTCCGTGCGGGCCTTGCCAGTCTGCTCGAGCGCATGGCGCAAGGCGGCTGCATCGTGGCTGGGGTACGCCTGCGCGAGCAGTGCCGCCACGCCCGCCACGTAGGGCGCCGCGGCCGAGGTGCCGCCGAAACAATCCTCGTACCCGCCGCCCTTCTTGGGGGTCTTGGCGCAGTGAGAGGGGGCCCAGACGCCGAGCTTGCTGCCCGAGTCCGAGTAGCAGGTGATGCGGTCGGCCTTGGTCTCCTGCGAGCACCCGTTCCGCATGCACTGCCCCTTGCCGAAGCTGACCTGCGTCGAGAGGCAGCCGAACGGCAGGGGGACGGGATCCATGCAAATCTCGTCGTCGTACACCGCCCCCACGGCGAGCGCCCAGCTCACACAGGCGGGCCACGACACCCCGCCGGTGCAGCCGCCGTTGCCTGCCGCTGCCACGACCAGCACCCCGGCTTCGGTGAGAGCTCGAAAGGCGGCCTCGAAAGCCGGATCCAGGGTGTCGCAGGTGCCGGCCCCGGGCGGCCAGTCGTCGTCGTAGCCGCCCAGTGACATGTTGAGCACCTTGATGTTGTACGGGTTGCCGGCGCGCACGCTGGCGAGCAGGGCGTCGAGCCCGGCCAGGATTTGCGCGCTCGTTCCCTCCCCCTTCTCGTCGAGCACGCGGACCGCCACCACGGTGGCGCGTGGCGCCACCCCACCGCCGCTGCCGGCGGCCACGCCGGCCACCGCGGTGCCGTGCCCTTCCTTGTCGCGCGGGTCCTGGTCGTTGTCGACGGCGTCGAAGAGCATGACGGTCTTGGCACCGGCGCCGGTGCCGCCCGGTGCCAGCTCGGAGTGGGTGTAGTCGACGCCGGTGTCCAGGATCGCGACGCCGATGCCGAAGCCGTCGAACCCCCGCGCCTGCACATCGCCGACCTTCATCAACGACTTGCCCTCCTTGCGCAGCGCTCGCGCCGTGCGCAGCGGCGCGAGCCCCACCACCTCGGGGTCTCGAGCGAGCTCGTCGAGGAGGTAACCCGGGAGGCGCAGGTGGACCACCGGCAGCTCGGAGAAGCGCCGCAGCACCAGGTCCTGTGCTTCCCAGCGGGCGAGCGGCTGGACGGACGCCGGGCCGGCGGGCCGGACGTCTGCCGGCGGCGTCGCGGCCGGGGCCACCACGGCCAGGCACTCGACCTCCCCGCCGCCGGCCGCCTGCTGCCACAGCCGGGGAGGCACGGTCGCGGGTTCCTTCGCCAGCATGTGTGCGGCGGCTGCCAGGACACCAAGGCCGACTGCGCCTGCCATGACCGGTCGTCTCATCGGGCCCTCCCCGGGGAGTTCCAGTATCGATCCACGCCGGGCTGCGCCGCAAGGGCCAGCAGGCCCCGCTACCGCACGCCGGCCAGCGCCGCGTTGAGCGTGCGCAGCAAGGTAAGGAGGTACAGCCCCACCGAGCGCTCGCGGATGAAGTAGAGGTCGTACTCGAGCTTGCGGCGGTGCTCGTCGACCGTGCAGGCGTACGGCATGTTGACCTGCGCCCAGCCGGTGACGCCGGGCGGCACGGCGAGACGGAAGGTGTAGTAGGGGATGCTGGCGGCCAGCTCGCTCACAAACTCGGGCCGTTCGGGGCGCGGACCCACCAGCGACATGTCGCCCCGCAGCACGTTGAGCAGCTGTGGCAGCTCGTCGATGCGCAGCCGCCGCAGCCACCGCCCCACGGCGGTGACCCTCCTGTCGCCGGGTGCCGAGAACGCCGGCCCGTCGTCCTCGGCATCCCGCCGCATCGTGCGCAGCTTGAGAATGCGGAACACCCGGCCGTACTGCCCGACTCGCCGCTGCAGGTAAAAGACCGGCCGCCCGTCGCCGAGCAGGACCGCGAGCGCGCCGAGAGCGACGAGCGGCAGCGCCGGCACCAGCATCAAGCTGGCGAGCAGCACGTCCAGCACCCGCGTGAGCCGGTTGAAGAGCTGCCAGTGCACGGTGCCGAACCCCGGCTGGTGGAGGAAGGCGTCGGGCGAAAGTTCGTCCACCGGCAGCCGCCCGTCCAGCCACGCCCAGAGCTCGGAGGTCACCACCACCGGCAGCCCCGAGAAGTGCAGTGCGGCGAGGTCGGAGGCGGCGGCTCCCAGGCCGTCGGCGCTCCCCACCAGGATGACGGCCTCGGCGGAGGCCGCTCGCGCGGCAGCGGCGAGCTCGGCGCCGACCAGGTGGGCGCCCTCCACCGGTTCCCACGGCCCGAGCGGATGAACGCGCAGCCGCTCGCAGACGTTCGCCACCGCCGGGCCGTCGCCGACCACCAGGGCGACCGGCCGGGGTCGCTCCCGCAGCCAGCGCCGGAGCGCCACGCGAACGAGCCACGCCGCGACCGCCCAGGCTGCCGTGGTGAGGGCGAGCAGGCCGCGCCCGAAGCGCCACGTCGGCACGACGTAGGTGGCGAGAGCGAGCCCCAACCCCCAGAAGCCGGCCACCACCGCGACGCGCACCGCCAGCTCGCGGCGACGGCGCACCCGCAAAGGCCCGTACAGCTCGGCGGCTGTGGCGAGCCCCCACAGCATGAGCACTGCCGTGACCCCAAGCCACGGGTGGCCGACGACCTCCGCCCACTTCTCGGCCCGCAACGGCTCCGAGAATCGCACGAGGTGGGCGAGCCAGGCGGCCACGGCCAGCCCGGCGGCGTCGAGCCCGGCCAGCGCCGGCCCGAGCCTCAGCGCCAGGGGGCGGATCGCGCTCACATCACCTCGCCTTCCCCACCTACGGCCGGTAGAACGCCCGCATCGCCTCGACCAGCCGCTCCCGCTCGTCGGGGCGAACCTCGGGGAAGATCGGCAGCGCCAGTACCTCCCGGCAGGCCTGCTCGGACACGGGGAAGCTCCCGACGCCGTAGCCGAGCTCGGCGAAGCAGGCTTGCAAGTGCAGGGGAATCGGGTAGTACACCTCGGTCCCGAGCCCGTGCTTCGCGAGGTGTTCGCGCACCGCATCGCGCCGCTCGGCCCGCACCACGAACTGGTGGTAGGTGTGGCCGCGATCGGGCAGCTCCTCAGGGGGCCTCACGTAGCCGAGCAGGCCGGCCTCGGCGAAGAGCTGCCGGTAGTGGGCGGCGCCCTCCCGCCGCCGGGCGATCCAGCCGTCCAGGCGCGGCAGCTTGACCCGCAGGATCGCGGCTTGCAGCGCCGAAAGCCGGAAGTTGCCGCCCACGAAGTGGTGGACGTAGCGCGGGCGCATGCCGTGCACCCGCATATCCACCATGCGCTCGGCGAGCGTCTCGTCGTTGGTGGTCACGAGCCCGCCGTCGCCGAAGGCGCCGAGGTTCTTGGTGGGGAAGAACGAGAAGCAACCGAAGGTGCCGAGCCCGCCGGTCGCCCGCCCCTTGTACGGGGTGCCGATCGACTGGCAGCAGTCCTCGACGATCGGGATGCTGCCCGCCACTGCCTGGATGGCGTCGAAATCGCACGCTTGCCCGAACAGGTGGATGGGGATGATCGCCCTGGTGCGCGGGGTGATCGCCGCGCGCAGCGCCTCGGGGTCCATGTTGAAGTCGCGCGGGTCGATATCCACGAACACCGGCCGGGCGCGCAAGCGCCAGATCACCCCGGCCGAGGCGAAGAAGGTGAATGGTGTGGTGATGACCTCGTCGCCGGGCCCGATGCCGAGGCACATGAGCGAGGCCAGCAGCGCGTCGGTCCCCGAGGTCACGCCGATGGCGCGCTTGACGCCGAGATAGGCGGCGCACTCCTTCTCGAACGCCGCAACCTCGGGTCCGAGAATGAACTGCTGGCTCGCGAACACGCGCTCGACGGCGGCGCGCACATCGTCCTGGATGTCCTGCCACTGGCGGGTGAGGTCGAACAGGGGGACTGGGGGCGTATCGGTGCTCATGCAGGTCCTTTCCCGGGCCGGCGTCTGGGTGCGCCCGCCCGGTGAGGCGCAAGCATACCGCGACGCGCGCCGTTCGGCTTGCCGTGACCCCCGGCCGCGCATTGCGGTGCAGATACAATAAGAGGCGATGCCGCAAGAGCTTCTGCTCGTCGGCCCGGAAGCACCCGTTCTCGGACGGGTGGTGCCTCTGCTCGAGAGAGCCGATTTCCGTGTCCAGCACGTGCCACGCGGCGACGAGGCGGTGGCGCTCGTGCGCGAGCGCGCTTTCGACCTCATCATTGCTCGCTTCCCGCTCGTCGGCGCCGGCCTCGCCGAGTTCGTGCGAGCGGTGAGAGGCGATGGGCAGCCCTGCCGGAACGCCGGCTTCCTGTTGCTCGCCGAGCCCGAGTACGTGGCCGAGGTGGGGGGCTTTTTGGGCCGCGGGGTCGGGCGCATCGTGTCGCTCGACGTGGCGGCGGACAAGCTGGTGGACGCCGTGGCCGAGCTGCTGGCGGTGGCGCCGCGGCGCTCCCTGCGCGCCCTCGTCCAGGTCCGCTTCAGCATCGAGCACGGTGGGGGGCACCTCCTGGCCCTCACGCACAACCTCTCCGAGACGGGTCTGCTGCTTTCCGGGGCGCGCGAGCTCCCGGTCGGGACGCGGCTGCGTTTCGAGCTGTCGCTGCCCGGCCTCGACGAGCCGATTCGCGGCGAGGCCGAGGTTGTGCGCCACACCGACCCCGAGCGCGAGCGCGTGGCGGGGGTCGGGGCTCGGATTCTCGCCTTTGCCGGCGACGGCCAGCAGCGGCTGCGGGGCTACTTGCGGGAGGCCAGGCACCCGTGAGACGGCGGCTCGCATCGCCTGACAGGCAGGAATGCTTCACGGCACCGGGGCGTTCCAGCTGGCCGATGCGGAAGGCGCTGTGCAGTGTGGTGATTCCCGCCCTCGCCGTTTTCGGGGTCGAGCTCGGGCCCCACACGCACCACCCGGGCAGTCAGACGCCGTCGACCGTGGTGGAGCGCACCTGCCCCCGCCTGCCGCTCGTTCCTCACCTCCACCCCTCCGACTTGCATCTCGCCGAGCCGTGCCCGCTGTGTGCGGCCGGACCGGCGCCGCCGATAGCTCCCGCCGAGGCGGGCGGTCACATCGCCGCGGCGCCGCCCTCCCCGGCCGTCATGCCGGCTTTCGGGAGCGGCGAAACCCACTGGAGCAACCACCCGAGCGGGCGCGGCCCGCCCTCCTCATGCGCCGCCTGATGTTCTGCATATTGTGGGTGTTGCGCAACAAAAGGAGGATCGTATGCGCGCCTTTCCAGTCGTGGCAGCGCTCGCTACCGCGCTGCCTGTGCTTTCCGTCCAGGCCCAGAGTATCAACCCGGACATCTCGGTGATCGGCGACATCCGCGCCTTCGTCACCGAGCACCCGGACGACAGCAGGCGAGATGAGCTGCAGCTCGACCTGCACGGCGCGGAACTGATGCTCGCCGGCTACCTCAATCCGTTCGCCCGTGCCGACGTAGTGGTGGCGTACCACGATGGGGCGTTCGAGCTCGAGGAGGCCTACGCCACGATCCTGCGTGGCCTCCCGGGCAGGCTGCAGCTCAAGGCCGGCCGCTACCGCCTCGATTTCGGCAAGCTCAACCAGCTCCACCCGCACACCTACTCGTTCCTCGACACCCCACTCGTCCACCGGGAGCTGCTCGGGGAGGAAGGGCTCATCGACATCGGGCTCAACCTCAACACCCAGGTGCCGCTCGGCACGGCGGCTCTGACGCTCTCCGGGAACGTCCTGAAGGGCGATTTTGCCGAGGTGCATCATCATGATCACGACCACGAGGAAGAGCAGGCGGCCGCCCTGCAGCGCCGGGCAGCTTTCGCCGTGCGCCCCGCGCACGAGGGCGAAGAGGAACCCGAGCCCGAGAGGGGGCTCGGATACTCGGGGCGCCTCGCCGTGTTCGTCCCGACCGGCGACTACGCCGGCTTCGAAGCCGGGCTCAACGCGCTCGAAGGCACCCTCGACCGCCACACCGACCGCACAGTGAGGCTGCTGGGAGTCGATCTCAAGTACCGTTGGGCGCCCGACATGTATCGCTCTCTCACCGTGCAAGGCGAGTGGATCCGGTCGAGGCGCGACGTCGCCCACGCACACGGGGAGGAGGGGCACGGCACGACGGCCAGGGTGGACGCCGACGGGATGTACGCCTTCGTCGACTGGCGCTTCGCCCGGCGCTGGAACTGCGGGGTCGTCGGCGAACGGAGCGAGCTCGCCGAGGAGGAGGGCGTGAGGATCAGGCGCGCTGGCGTGTTCGCCGGCTTCCAGCTCATGGAGGAGACCACGCTCGTGCGCCTGCTCGTGCGCCGCACCGACCACGACGAGCTGCGCAAGGCGTATTCGGAAGGCATCCTGCAGCTCGTGTTCTCGCTCGGGCCGCACCGGGCCCACTGGTTCTGAGACGTTGAGCGCCGGTCGCCGAAGGCCGCGGCGTGCTCGGTGTCCCCGCAGCCGCCGTGCGGCCGTCCGGGCCGTGGCAGCCCTTCCCGGACCGCGCCCGGCGGCGCCTGGCGCCTCACGATGGAGGAAGCCATGAAAGCGTTCCTGTCGTTTGCGATGTTTGTCACCCTGGCCGTGGGCGGAGGCGCCCAGCCATTGCGTGTCGTCACTTCCATTCCCGACCACGCGGCGCTCGTGCGGGTCATCGGCGGTACCGAGGTGGAGGCCGAAAGCGTCGTCACGGGCAACCGCGACGTCCACGCTGTCGAGCTGCTCCCGTCGTTCATGGTCAAGGTCAGCCGGGCCGACGTGTACGTCAAGGTCGGGCTCGACCTCGACCTCTGGGCGCAGCAGATCATCGACGGCTCGCGCAACGGCCGGCTGATCGTCGTCGACGCCTCGGCCGGGATCGAAAAGCTCGGAGTCCCGGCGTTCAAGGTGGACGCCTCGTACGGGGATCTTCACCGCTTCGGCAACCCCCACTACTGGCTGGATCCGGCCAACCTTCGGCCGCAAGGCGAGGCTATTCTGGCCGGCCTGGTGCAGGCTCGTCCGGCCGCGGGCGAAAGGTTTCGGGCCAGCCTCGAGGCGTACCTGGCGAAGGCCGATGCGGCGCTCGCCACGTGGCAGGCCCGCCTCGCTCCTTTCTCTGGCGCCAGGGTCGTGACGTTCCACGACTCCTGGCCGTATTTCGCACGGCGCTTCGGGATCGAGGTCGTGGGGTTTTTGGAGCCCAAGCCCGGGGTACCACCCACACCGACCCACATCGCGGCGCTCACCGAGCGGCTGAAGGACGGGCGGGTCAAGGCCATCGTGATGGAATCGTACTTCGACGACCGCGTCCCGAAGATGCTGTCGCGGACCACCGGCGTGCCGCTGGTCAAGGTACCGGTACTGGTCGGGGCCGTGCCGGGCGTCGACGACCCACTCGCCCTGTTCGAGAGCATCACTGCGGCGCTGGCGCAGGTCCTTGGGGAAGCGCGGTGAGCCGCGATCACTCTCATCCCTTGCTTCGTTTCGACGACGTGACGTTGAGCTACGGAGGGGCGCCGGTGCTCCGGCGCCTCTCGTTCCACATCTGCCGGGGCGAGTTTCTCGGCATCGTGGGTCCCAACGGCTCGGGAAAGACGACGATCCTGCGGGCGATCCTGGGGCTTTTGAAACCCGCGCGCGGGACCATCGCCCGCAGCGGCCGGCCGGTCATCGGCTACGTGCCGCAGCGCGAGCACATCGACACGATCGTGCCGGTCACGGCGGGAGAGGTCGTCATGATGGGCCGCGCCCCCCGGCTCGGGCCGCTGGCCCGGCTGGGCCGGCGCGACACGGCAGCGGTGGAGGAGGCGCTGGCGCGCGTCGGTGTGGGGGAGCTGGCCCCTCGGCTGTTTCGGGACCTCTCGGGCGGCCAGCAGCAGCGGGTGCTGCTGGCGCGAGCCCTTGCCGCGGAGCCGGACCTGCTGGTGCTGGACGAGCCGACCAGCGGCATGGACCTGGCGTCCGAGCACGCCCTCGTCGAGCTGCTGGTGGAGCTGAACCGTCGGCAAGGGCTCACGGTGCTGCTCGTCACCCACCTCCTGCAGACCGTGCTCGACGCCGCCACCTCGATCCTGCTCATCGACCGCGGCCGGGTGCTGTACGGCGACGCCGGAGAGGTCCTCCGGGAAGACCGGCTCGCCGCGCTGTACGGCCTGTCTGTCCGGCTCGTCGAGGCCGGCGGCCGGCGCACTGTGGTGGTCGGGGGGCGGCCATGAGCGGGCTGTTCGAGCTGGAGTTCATGCGCCTCGCTGCCGTGGCGGGCACGGCTGCTGCGTTGGCGCTGTCGATCCTCGGCGTCTACGTCGTGCTCAAGCGAGTCGTGTTCGTAGGGCTCACGCTGGCCAACGTCGCAACGCTGGGCGCCGCGCTGGCGGCGCTGTTCCACCTGCCGCTGCACGCCGTCATGCTGGCCGCCACGCTGGCCGGCGCGGCGGCGCTCGCCGGGGCGGCCTCCTTGCGCCGCGTTCCCGCCGAGTCGGTGGTGGGGTGGGGGTTCGCCGCCGCTTCGGGACTGACCGTGCTCGTCCTCAGCCGCGCAGGCGGCGACAGCGACGCGATGCGGCTGCTGTTCGGCAACGTGCTGGCGATCACGCCCGGGGAGGCGGCGCTGATGGCCGGTGTTGCGCTTGCCGTCGTGACCCTGCACGGTCTGCTGGCCCGCCGCTTCGTGCTCGTGGTCTTCGACCCCGAGATGGCGCGGGCGGCGGGAATCGCCACGCACGGCTGGACGCTGCTGCTGTATCTCACCGTCGGCGGGGCCACGGCTGCCGCCGTGCACGAGACAGGGGCGCTCCTCAGCTTCGCGCTGCTCACCCTGCCGGCCATGGCGGCGCTGCTGGCCACTCGCGGGCTCAGGGCGGCGTTCATGACGGCGGCTGGGATCGCCGTTACGGCGACGCTGGCGGGCCTGGTGCTGTCGTTTCGCTGGGACCTGCCGGCAGGACCGTTCGCGGTGGTGCTGCTGGCGCTGGCCGTCCCGGTCGCCGCCCTGGTCGGCCGGCTGCGGCGGTGAGATGGCGAGTGTGCCAGCGACGGGCCTGCCGGCGACGGGATTCAACGAGGCGCACCGGCTCGCCGTCGGTGCGCCTCGGCCACGACGATGCCGCGAACGCTACGGAACGCGGAACGCGAAGCTTTCCGACTTGCCGGTGCCGCGCTGCACGTCGAGGACGTACACGCCGGGCTTCAACTCCTTGATCACCTTGCCCTTGAACATCGACTTCTCGCCCTTCATCTGGCCGACCTCGAAGACGTCCTTGCCGACCGGCTTCGAGCTGTCCTCCACCCACCGCCCCTCGCTCTTGACGAACTGGCGCATCGCGTACGGCCTGTAATCCCCGTTGAACACCATGTGGGACTCCCGCGCCTTGAAGACAATCGCCGGGTCCTCGTAAAAGAACGAACTCAAGAACCCCTCCGGGGTGAACTCCTCCTGCATGACCACCGGCGGCCACGGGGTGAGGGTCTTGCCGGTCACGACGAAGACCCCCGGCTTGTCGGGCTTGACCTCCTTGTCGCAGCCGACCAGCACGGTGGAAAGAACGAGGACCGAACACACAATCACGAAGTTCTTGCGCATCCTGGGGGGCTCCTTTCCTAGCAGGTTGCCCGTGCGGAGCGAATGATACCACGCGGGTGATCGACGTGGTGCACCGGGTGTGGCAGGATAGGCGCCGGCCTGCCGCGCAGGTCGGGAGGGTGTATGCGAACTTCTGGGTTGGCCGCCGCGTGGCTCGTCCTTGCCGTCGGATCGTCCACCGCTGTCCCGGCCGCGCTGCCGCGGCTGGTGGTGCTGGTCTCGGTCGACCAGTGCCGGTTGGACTATCTGACCCGTTTCGTCGACCACTACCTGCCGGCGCAGCGCGCCGGCGAACCGGGTGGCTTCAACTTCCTGGTCAGCGACGGGGCGCACTTTTGTGACGCTCACTTTGCGCACGTGCCGACGACCACCGGCCCGGGGCACGCCACACTCGCCACCGGTGCGCCGCCGGCGCTGCACGGGATCATCGGCAACCGGCTCTTCGACCGGGAGAGCGGGAAGAGCCGCCGGTGCATCGAGGACCCTTCCGTCCAGACCGTCGGCGGCAAGGCCAGGCCGGCCTCGGCTCGCAACGTCCTCGTCACCACGCTCGGTGATGAGCTGAAGCTCGCCACCGGCGGCCGGGCCAGGGTCGTGAGCCTGGCGATCAAGGACCGGGCCGCCGTGCCGCTCGGCGGCCACGCCGCCGATCTCGTGCTCTGGCTCGACGACACGACCGGCAACTGGGTGACCTCCACGTACTACCGGCCCGACGGCACGCTGCCGGCGTGGGTCGAGAAGCTCAACCGCGAGCGGCGCCTGGATCGCCTGGCCGCTGCCGTCTGGGAGCCGCTGCTGCCGCGCGAGGCGTACAGCCAGACGCTGACCGCACAGCGTGCGGCGGGGTCGGGGCCGCTGTTCTCGCACGCCCTGCCTCCCACGCCCGGCGAGGAGCTGTACGATGCGTGGGCCGCCTGGGGCCCGGCCAACGACGAGGTCGTGGAGCTCGCAAAGCAGGCGATCGCCGAGGAGCGGATGGGGCTCGACGAGGTACCCGACCTGTTCCTCCTCAACCTCTCGACCAACGACTACGTGGGGCACACCTACGGTCCCAACTCGGCCGAAATCATGGACGTCACGGTGCGCACCGACCGCGCCCTGGCCGGGCTGTGGCGTTTTCTCGCCCGTCACGTGCCGGGTGGGCTCGATGCCGTGCTCATCGTGGTCACCGCTGACCATGGTGTCTCCACCGCGCCGGAGGAGGCGCTCGCGGCGGCCCGCATTCCGGCCTCCCGGGGCACCGCCACGGCAGTGGTGGAGGCAGTCGAGTCAGCGCTGGACGGCGCCTTCGGGGCCGCCGACTGGGTCCTCGAGGGGCAGCGCACCGACCCCAACATCTATCTCAATCGTGCCGCCGCCGCGGCGCGGCGGGTCGACCCGGCGGCCCTGGAGCGGGTGGCCGCCGACGCCGCCAGTCGCGCCGCCGGCGTCTACATCGCGTTCGGGCGCACCCAGATCCTCACCGGCCAGCTCCCGCAGTGGCCTTGGATCGACAAGGTGACGGCCGGCTTCCATCCTCGCCTGGGCGGAGACATCTTCCTCGTCACGCAGCCCGGCTGGCTGCTCTCGAGCCCGCCCGACGCCAGCCACGGCTCGCCGTGGCCGCCCGACACCCACGTGCCGCTGGTGTTGCGCGGCCCGAGCATCACCGGCGGCGTCTTCCACCGCCGCGTCACGAGCATGGACATCGTCCCGACGCTCGCCCAGCTGCTCGGCATCGGCTATCCCACGGGTTGCATGGGGCAGCCGCTCCGCGAGGCCCTCGAGGGCGGGTCCCTACGCCGCTGAAGCGCGGACCGCCCGGGCGAGGGCGGCGAGGTCGAGCTGGCGCCGCCAGGCCACCGCGTCCTCGAGTTCGCTCCAGCACTTCCAGATCCTGGCCACCACGGCAGGGTCCGGCGCGCCCGGGAAGACCGCGCGAAGCGCCTGGCCGTACGGCGTGACCAGCTCCGGCCGAGCCCGCAGGGCGCGGGCGAGGGCCTGGCGCGCCTCGGGTCCGAGCTCTTCCCAGCCGAGGAGAGCCCGCAGCGCCTCGACATCGGCGGCGAGCACCGCGACCCCGTCGTTCCAGGCGTTGCGGGCGGCGGCGAGCCGCCGCGCCACGGCTTCGGGCCAGCCGTCGGCCGGCAGCTCGAGGACGCGGCGCCACGGGAGGTGCGGCAGGTCCTGCTGCAGAAAGACGGGCCGGAAGCGGCGCAGCAACTCCCGGTAGTAGTCGGGCGTCGGCACCGAGACGAGGCGACGATCCGGGAGGATCAGGCCGGTGAGCTTCCCGCCCACGGCGGCCCCGGTGTCCAGGCCCCAGACTCGCCCGCCACCCCGGCACACCACCTCGGGGACGACGGTGTGCCCGAACACCACCGGCTTGGGGGGCGCCAGCGCCGGATCGTCGAACCACCACGGAGAGGCGCCGTCAAACCCTGGCCGGCCCTGCGAGCCGCGGCCGGTGAGGACCTTGGGCGGTTGCTCGGCGAGCGGCACGGTCGGCAGCAACCCGGCGTGCACCACGAGCGCCTCCGGCAGCTCCAGCCACAGCGGCAGGGTCCGGAAGTACGCGAGCATCGCCTCGTAGTCGGCCGGCCGGGTGGTGGCGCGGGTGATGCGCCCCGACGGGTCGTCGAGCTCGTGGCGGTCGCCGCGCAGGTGCTTTTCCTCGTGGTTGCCGAGTACCGCCAGGCGATGGACCGGGTCGGCGGCGAAGTGGCGTACGACCTCGAAGCTCGACGGTCCCCGGTCGACGAGGTCCCCGACCGAGACGAGCAGGTCGCCGGGGCCGAGATCGGCGAGGCGGCAGAGCCGCTCGAGTTCGTGAAAGCAGCCGTGGATGTCGCCGACGACGAGAACGCGCCGCATGCGCCAGCAGTGTGTCACACCCGGCCGGCGAACCGAACAGCCGGCCTCCTCGTTTAGACTCTACGGAGGAAGACCCCATGCGCCCGCCCCTCCCCCTCACCGTTGCCTGCCTCGCTCTCGCCGCCGCGGCGTGTCATCCGCCGCGCCGCGAGCCGGCCTCTCTCCACGAGACGCGCTCGTTTCCCGCCGCAGAAGGCAAGGTCGTGACGTGCCAGCTCGGCGCCCTCGACGTCGATGTCGAGGTGGCCGAGGGGGACGCCGTCGCAGTCACGGTGGACCTCGAGGCGTCCTCGTCGTCGCACCGCGCTGCGCAGCGGTGGGTGGAGAGCCACACGCCGTCGTTCGTGGACAGCGCAGGGCGCCTCGAAATCGCGGTCGGGCCCCGGCGGGGCGGGACGATCACGATCGGTCACTTCAGGACGCGCGGCCGGGTCGGCCTGACGCTGCCGCCGCACTGCAGACTCGAGGTGGAGACCTCGTCCGGGGATATCACCGTGCACGGCAGCCAGCCGCTCGCTGGCGCGGTGAGGCTGCGCACGGCCTCGGGTGACGTCGAGATCAGGGGTGGCGTGGACGAGCTCGTGATGCGCACGGCGTCGGGCGATCTCGACGTCCGCGACCGCGCGCTCGCGAGCTTGGAGGTACGCACTGCCTCCGGCGACGTGCGGGTGCGGGACGGGTGCGGCAACGCCATGGTCGACACGGCATCCGGCGACGTCCGCCTTTCGGGCCTGGTGGGAACCCTCTCGGTCACGACCTCCTCCGGGGACGTCGTCGCGAGCTGGGCGCGGCTGCCGGCCCGCGTTGCCGTGGACACGAGCTCGGGTGACGTCAGCCTCGAGCTGCCGGCCGATACTCGGCTGCGCGGCGCAGCAAGGACGCGGTCGGGGGACATCCGCTCCCGGTTCGAGGGCGTCTTCGAGAAGCGGGGGCGGCTCCTGCGCTGGGACGACCCGACCGCCGGCAGCGAAATTGCGATCAGCACCGGCTCCGGCGACATTACCCTGCGGCGCGGCAGGAGCCGTGGCGAGAGCCCCGTCACCCCCACCCCGTCCGGCGAGGGCTCGCGCCCGCGCGTCGAGGTCTGAGCCGGAGGCGTCCGCTCTGCCGAATACGTTGTCCGGCCGGGCAACTCGCGTTCGACTTTTCGTATAAGATCTGGCGTGGTGGATATCGCGGCCTCCTCGGGAGAGCTGGCGCGGCTGGCGCTCCCCAGCCGCTCGTGGCTGGAGCGCCACCAGCGCCCGGCTCGCAGCCTGCTGCTGCTCGTGCTCGGAGCCGTGGCGGCAGTGGCGGGGCTCGTGGGTGCGGCCCGACGGGTGGGCGAGTTCCAGCAGCTCGATTTCCGCGTCGTCCCGGTCGAGGAAGGACTGCTGGTGCTCGAGGTCGCTCCCCGCAGCGGCGCAGCCCGCGCCGGCCTGGTGTGGGAAGACGTGATCGTGGGGGTCGATGGCGCGAGCGTGAGTGACCCCGAACAGTTCGAGCGCGCCCTCTTCTCACGCCGCATCTCGACGCTTTCGGTCGTGCACCAGGGGCAGCGGCGGGAAATCGCGTACTACCCGCCCGCGCCGCGGGTCGACGTGCAGTACCTGCTGGTGGCGTTCGCGGCGATGTTCACGCTGGCGGTGGCCGGGATCGTGTTCCTGGGCCACCCCTCGCCACAGTCGAGCCGCTTCCTCCTGCTCGCCGAAGCGCTGTTCGCGGCCGTCGTCATCCCGTTTCCATCCCTTCCCGCCAGTGGCTGGCAGCTCCTGCTGCTTGTCCGCGACTTCGGTCGGCTGGCACTGCCGCCGCTGCTCGTGACGTTCTTCGCGGGGTTTCCGGCCGGGGCCTCGACACCCCGCTTCCTTTCTCTCGCCTTCTTGCCTTCGGTCGGCGTCGCCATCGGGCGGACCGGCGTGGCGCTCGGCGTGCTGCCGCCCGTGGTGGGCAGCATCGAGCTGCTCGATCTTTTCGATCGTGCGACTGCAGTGCTGGCGGTGCTGGGAGTGGCGGCCGCCGCGGTGCTCGCGGTCGTCGCTTACGTGCGACACCGGACCGATCCGACCCGGCGGCGGCAGGTCGAGTGGCTGGCGCTCGGCGCGGCGGCCGGGTTCGCTCCTTACCTGCTGCTGTCGCTAATTCCGCAAATGGCCGGTGCGGAGCTGGAGATCCTGACATGGCTCTCGCTGCTGCCGCTCACCCTCGTACCTCTGGGGGTCGCGTCATCGCTGCTCGAGTTTCGGCTGTGGGACCTCGAAGAAATCACAAGACAGGTCGTGGCGACCGGCATCGCGGTGCTGCTCGGCGGCGCCAGTTTCGCCTTCCTCAACTACCTTATCGGCCAGTTCGGGTTTCGGCTCGGAAACTGGCGGAACCTGGTGGCGGTGGGGGGCGGGGTGCTGCTGGCCACGCTCATGCTGCCGGTGCGGCGGCTCCTGCTCGAAGGGCTCGCGTACCTGCAGTACCGCGAGCGGCTCGTGGCCCGGCGGGCGCTCACGACCTTCGCCGAGGAGGCCGTCTCCCACCGCGATCCCGAATCGCTGCTGGCGAGGCTCGCACAGCTCCTGCGCGACGCCCTGGCGGTGGACGTCGTGGTCACCTTCATCGCGCAAGGGGATCGCCTGGTCGCCTCCCCCGACCCTGACCGCTGGCCTTCCCTCACCCCCGAGCAGGCGAGGGGCACGTTCCCCACCGGCGCCGAGGTGCCGCTCTACAGAACCGGGCTCTGGCACCGCTTTCCAATGGAGCGCGACGGCCGCATGGTCGGGATCGTGTACTGCAGCCGGCGCCACGGTGAGCTGCCGCTCGGGCACGGCGAGCGGCGCCTGGTCGCCGCCCTGGCGGCCCAGGCCGCCCTCGCCCTCGAAAACTCGTTGCTGCTCGCCAACCTTCGCCGGCAGGTGGAGGAGCATCGGCTGCTCGAAGACTACCTCGAGCGGGTGTTCCAGTCCTCGGCCGCCGCGCTCCTCATCTGCGACGCCACCGGCCGGGTGCTGCGCGCCAACGCCAGAGCGGAGCTGCTCTTGCGGCGGCCGGCCGGCGAACTCGTGGGGTTGCCGCTCGGAGAGCTCGTGGAGCTGCGGCCTGCCTGGCAGGGTTTCCTGCCTCCCGACCTCGACGGCGTGCCGGTCAAGCTGCGGGGACCGGACGGCGAGCGCCCGGGGCTGCTCTCGACCTCGGTGCTCGAGGTCGAGCCCGGGCGTTTCGACGGGCGCGTCGTGGCGCTCGACGACATTTCCGACCAGCTCGCCCTCGAGCAGCGGCTCGCCGAGCAGGAGCGCATGGCCTCGCTCGGGCGCCTGGCGGCCGGGCTCGCCCACGAGGTCAACACGCCGGTGACCGGTATCGCCTCGTACGCCCAGCTCTTGCGCGAACTCACGCCGCCCGGCGACCCTCGCGCCCCTCTCGCCGAGAAGCTTGAGGAGCAGGCGTTCCGCGTCGCGCGCATCGTCACCAACCTGCTCGAGCTCGCCCGCCCGTCCGGGTTCGAGCGCCAGCCGGTCAACCTCCAGGCCATCGCCCGCGACGAGGTCGTATTGATGCGTTCCGAGGCCGAACGAGCTGGCCTTGCGCTCGCCCTCGAGGCACCCGACGAGGCCGTCGCGCACGGCAACCGGGTGCAGCTCGAACTGGTCGTTCACAACCTGCTGCGCAACGCGATCCAGGCGACGCCGGCCGGGGGCCGGGTGGAGGTGGCGGTGGGGCGCGAGGCGGGCATGATCTGGCTGGAGGTCCGTGACACCGGTCCCGGCGTGCCGGAAGCGCTCGGCGAGAAGGTCTTCGAACCGTTCGTGACCACCCGCCAGGGGCGCGGCGGCACCGGGCTCGGGCTTGCCATCACTCGCGACATCGTGCGCGCGCACGGCGGGAGCATCGCCGCCAGCCGCAGGCCGACGGGCGGCACCGTCATGCGCGTGGTGCTGCCAGAACGAGGTGATACCGCATGAAAATCCTCATCGTCGACGACGAGCCGGTCCTCCAGGATGTCCTCTCCACTCTCCTCCGCCGGGAGGGGTTCGACGTCGTGCAGGCGCAGACCGCCGCCGAGGCACTGCGCTGCGCCGAGGAGGCGGAGGTGGATTTGGTGCTGCTCGACCTCATGCTCCCCGACCGCCCTGGGATGGAGGTCCTGCGCGAGCTCAAGGCCCGCGACCCCGAGACGGTGATCATCGTCATCACCGCTTACTCCTCGGTCGAGACGGCGATCACGGCCATGCGGGAGGGGGCGTTCCACTACATCCCGAAGCCGTTCAAGAACCAGGAAGTCATTCTGACAGTCCGCAAGGGGCTCGAGCAGCGCCGCCTGCGGACCGAAAACCGGGCGCTGCGGCAGCGCCTGGCGGGGCTTGACAACCTGGTGTGGCGCAGCCCGGCCATGGAGCGCGTCATCGAGCTCGTGCGCCGCGCCGCGCCTTCACGCTCCAACATCCTGCTCACCGGAGAGTCGGGCACGGGCAAGGAGCTGCTCGCCCGCGCCACCCACCACCTTTCGGCCCGCGCCGACGGCCCGTTTGTCGTCGTCAACACCGGCTCGGTGCCGAGCGAGCTGCTCGAGTCCACGCTGTTCGGGCACGTGCGGGGGGCTTTCACGGGCGCCGTCGCCACGCGGCGGGGGCTGTTCGAGGTGGCGGACGGCGGCACCATCTTCCTCGACGAGATCGGCACCATCGCCCTGGCCACCCAGGCGAAGCTGCTGCGGGTCATCCAGGAGCGCGAGTTCATTCCGGTGGGCGGCGAGCACACCGTGAAGGTCGACGTGCGCATCATTGCCGCGACCAACGCCGAGCTCCCGAAGATGGTGGCCGAGGGGACGTTCCGGGAGGATCTCTACTACCGGCTCAACGTCATCACCATCCAGCTCCCGCCGCTGCGCCAGCGCCGGGAGGACATCCCGGCGCTCGCCAACCACTTCCTCCGCCGCTTCGCCGACGAGAACCGGAAGCCCCACCTCACCCTCACTCCGCGGGCGCTCGACCTGCTGGTCGGGTACGCCTGGCCGGGCAACGTGCGCCAGCTCGAGAACGTCATCGAGCGGGCGGTCGTGCTTTGCCAGGAGGACGTGATCGACATCGACCTCTTCCCGGCCGAACTCACGTCGCCGCCGCCCCCCACGCCGGCCCGGCTCCCGGAAGACGGCCTCGACCTGCGGGAAGCCGTCAATGAGTACACCCGCGCGCTCATCGAGGCTTCGCTCTCGCGCTGCGGCGGCGTGCAGCGGCGGGCGGCGCAGATGCTGCGCGTCTCCCCCTCGACGCTCAACGAGATGATCCGCCGCCTCGGCATGACCGTGGCCGAGGAGTGAAGACAGTTGCTGGTTGGTGGAGGTTGGCCCGAGCGAATTCAAAAACAAACCAACAACCAGCAACTGTCCGTCACCCGCCTGCGGTCGGTGCCGCGGAGGGTGGCGCGGTGGCTGCAGGTGCCGGGGTCGGCGTGGGGCGGACCAGCGCGGCCGGGTCGGCGAGCAGGTCGCGGACCCTCCCCTCGTCGACGGTGAACGCGCCGTCGCGCCCCTTCACCACCGCGATCACCTCGCCGGCGTCTGCAGGAAAGAACTCGACCTCGGTCTCGACCTTGGACGAGCTGGTCGCCTTCACCTTCCCGAGCGCCGGTGCCGAGGGCTTGGGCTGATCGAACGCCTTGACCTCGAGCTCCGAAAGCAGCGTGAGCCGGCTGTTGACCGTCCCGAAGTCGAGCTCGACGCCGCCCGCCTTCCACTGCCCGTCGACGCGCTCGAGAACCGCCTTCGCCCCGCCCGCCTCGATCTCGAGACGGTCCTGGTCCCAGCTGTCGACGGCCACAAGCTTGCGGGCTCGCCAGTCGGCGAGCTGGGCGGTGGCCTTCTCGACCGCCCTCGCCTCGACCCAGAACACGCGCTCCCCGCGCTTGCAGGCGATCTGCGCGGCGCCGTCCTTGTCTCGGCGGGCGCCGAGCTTGAGGTGGATCGGCGCAGCGTTCTCGCCGCGCCGGACCACGAGGATCTCGAACGAATGGGGGTCAAGCCCGTACTCGCGCAGCGGTCCGGGTGCATCCACGAACTCCTTGATGCGCGCCGAGCCGAGGTCCGCGACGAGTCCCTCGGCCCGCTCGCGGTCGGCGAGGTCGGTGAGCGGATCGGTGAGCGCCCAGACGTTACCGGTGTGAGCAAGCGCCACTCGCACCCCGGAGTAAGTGATGGTGAGCGCCGCCACGTCGCTGGCGTAAACCTGCGCGAGCTGGTCGGAACGCCACCCGGCGAGGTCCTTCTCGAGGTCGCTGGCAACCCACTTGTTGACGATGTACACCGACGTCCCATCGGTGAGAGCGGCGCGCTGGCTGCCGAGCGGCAGCTCGGCGCCGAGCCTCAGCACGTGCGCGGTCCCGGCGTCGTCGACGACGGTGACGGACAGCGCCGGTGCGTCGAGTCCGTAGTCGGCGAGCTTCACGCCGGCGGCCTCGAGTGTGCGCTCGGCCTTGAGCGAGGTGAGCGTGCCGAGCAGGCTCGTGACCGCCCCCTGGTTGGCCTCGTCGGCCAGTGGCTTGCGCAGCACCCAGCGGTCCAGCTCTTTGGCGAGCTCGAACTCGCCGTTGGGGTTGTGCACCACGATCGAGCGGGCCTTGTCCTGCGCGAGGGTGGGGAAGAGCTTGTCGGCCCGCTCCTTGACCTCGTCGGTGGTGGGCTGGTGGCGCTCCCAGAAGACGATGAGCGCCCCGAGCCCGAGCACGACCGCGGCAAGCAGGATGAGTCGAGGCAGGCGCATGACACCCTCCCTAGCGGCGCCGGCGCCACCACACCGCGACTCCGGCGACGATGGCCAGCGCCGGCAGCCCGACCAGCGAGAACAGCATGATGTTGCGCATTTGACTCGCGTTGAGGAAGAGGTTGACCTGCTCGGGGGTGCGGGGGGCGATGCCGAGCGCCTGCTCCCGCTTGACCAGCCAGTTGATCGCGTTGAGCGCCAGGTTCGGGTTGCCGGCGTTGGCGATGTAGCCGTTCATCATGAACGCCGAGTTGCCGATGACGACGAGCCGCCAGCCGTTGTCCCGGTCGGCCTCCGACTGCGCCGCCACCCCGAGCGGGACCGGAGCCTGCGTGTCCTTCCCGTCCTTGTCCACGGGCCGGCGGGCGAGGATGGCGGCGAGGTCGGTCTCGCCCCACCCCGCATCGGACGTGGTGAGGAGGGCCGTCGACGTGGCGCCGGGCGCGGTCACCGTGGCCACCGAGCGCGCCACCGGCAGCAGCACCGCGAGCCCCTGCATGCCCTCCACCACCGGGTGGGAGCGGAAGTCGGTGACGTACACCGCCGAGATGTCGAAAAACGGCAGCCGTCTCCCCGGATCGACCACGAGGTCGTTGTTGACCTGTACGCCGTAGCCCTTGAGCAGCTCCTCGAGCCCCGACGAGGCGGCGCGCGGCCCCAGCACCGGGTCGAGGAGCACGAGCGCCCGCCCGCCGCCGTCGAGGTAGCTCTTGATCGCGGTCTTCTCGCTCTCGGCGAAGGTGGCGCGCGGCCCGGCCACCACCAGGAGGCTGCAGCCCTCGGGCACCGAGCCCGACAAGAGGTTGACCTTCTCGACTGTCAGGTTGTCGCGCTTGAGCGCCTCCTTGACCTGCGAGAGCCCGTCTTCGCCGAACCCTTCGGGGTCGTGCTCGCCGTGCCCGGTCGTGAAGCACACCTTGGGGCTCGTTGGGTTGACGACCCCCATGATCGCCGAGGTGAACTGCTCCTCGCCCTTGAACGCCTTCATCCTGGGCGCCCGCCCCATCTGGAAGCCGGAGTAGTCATACTCGGCGAGCTGGTCGGCCGTCACGTACTTCTTGCGGTCGCCGGCCACGAACACCACGGTGTTGGCCGCCGAGACGCCGAACTCCTGGGCGAGCTGGCGGGTGCGCAGCGGCTCGCGCTCGGGGTCGATGTACTCGGCGCTGACCTGCTTCGAGACGGCCTGGTAGCGGTTGAGCAGCTCCTTGGTCTCGGTGAACATCGGCGTCTGGGGCGTCATGAACACGATCACCTTGACCGGGTCCTTGAGGTCCTTGAGGATGTTGATTGACTTCTCGGACAGTGAGTAGAGCTTCGAGGTCGTCCAGTCGGCCCGTGCGTAGTGCCGGTACGCAAGGTAGTTGAGCATCCCCACGAGCGCCAGCACGAGGAGCACAGCGAGGCCGGTCGAGGAGGCGGTGTAGATCTTGTCCTTCTGCATGGTTCACCTGCCCTTGCTGGCTTCCAGCGCCTTGGTGGCCAGGAAGAGAAAGAGCCCGGTCAGGCTCAGGCTGTACGCCACGTGGCGGGTGTCGAGAATGCCGCGCGCGTAGTCGTCCATGTGGTTCCAGAGGTTCATGTAACCGAGCACCCCCTTGAGCGTCTCGCCGGTCGCCAGGTTCTCGACGAGCCCGAGCGAGAACACCACCACGAGGAGGGCAAAGGCCAAAATGGCGGCGAGAATCTGGTTGCGCACCAGCGCCGACGTGAATAGCCCGATCGAGAGGAACATGCTGCCCAGCAGCGCGATCCCCAAGTACCCGGCGGCCACCGGACCCCAGTCCAGCTTCGAATGGGAAGCCAGGATCCCCACGTACGCCACGGTGGGTAGCCACAAGACGGCATAGAAGGCGAAGGAGGACAGGAACTTCGCGATCACAACCTGGGTCTCCGAGACGGGCGAGGTGAGCAGCACCTCGAGCGTGCCGGTGCGGCGCTCCTCGGCGAGCAGCCGCATGGTGATCACCGGTACCACGAACAGCACATAGAGCCAGAAGAAGATCGTGCCCCCGAAGAGAAGCTTGAGCGGCGCCATGGCTTGCGTCCGGGGGTCGTTGAGATAGGCGATGATGAGCCAGAAGACGTAGCCGTTGACGAACAGGAACGCGGTCATGACCACGTAGGCGAGCGGCGAGGAAAAGTAGGCGATGAGCTCCCGCCAGATGAGTGCCCAGGTCTTACGCATTGGCCACCTCCTCCGCTGGCGCCGGCTCCGCCGGCGTCTCGCCGGCGACATCGCGCGTCGTGAGCCGCAAGAAGACGTCCTCGAGCGAGGGCGTGGTCTGGGTCATCTCGAGCAGCACCCAGCCGCGCTCCACGGCGAGGGAGAACACCGCCCGGCGCAGGTCGAGCCCACCCTCCACGGCGACCGAGAAGCGGCCGTTGCCGAGGGCCTGGACCTCGGCCACGCCGGGCAGGCTGCCGAGCCCGGCGCGGGCGTCGTCCTCTGGCGCTTCAAGCTGCACGCGCAGCTCGGCAGCGCCCTGCAGTCCGGCCCGCAGCTGCTCGGGTGTGCCGTCGGCGACCAGCCTGCCGTTGTCGATGATCAGCACCCGGCGGCAAATCTGCTCCACCTCGGGCAGGATGTGGGTGGAGAGGATGACCGTGTGATCCCGGCCAAGCTCGGTGATGAGCTCGCGGATCTTGACGATCTGGCGCGGGTCGAGGCCGACCGTGGGCTCGTCCAGGATGAGCACCGGCGGCTTGTGGATGAGCGCCGCAGCCAGCCCGACGCGCTGCCGGTACCCCTTGGAGAGCGTGCCGATGATTTGCGACCGCACGTCGGCAATCATGGTGCGCTCGCACACTTCCTCGAGGCGGGCCCTGGCGTGCACGCGCGGCACACCCTCGATCGCCGCCCGGTACGCGAGGTACTCGCCCACTCGCATTTCGGGGTAGAGCGCCACGTTCTCGGGCAGGTAGCCGATCTTGGCCCGCACCCCGAGCGGGTCACGCGCCAGCTCGATCCCGGCCACGCGCACGCTCCCGGCGGACGGTGGCAGGTACCCCGTGATCATGCGCATCGTCGTCGTCTTGCCGGCGCCGTTGGGGCCCAGGAAGCCCAGGATTTCGCCCTCCGGAACGAAGAACGAGACGTCGGCCACGGCGTCCTTGTCCACAAACCTCTTCGTCAGTCCCTGCACTTCGATCAAGCTGCACCTCCACAAGAGGCCCCCGCACCGGCGGGCGGCGGGCTGCGAAACACAACCGAGCGCTTCAAGCAAGCACGCTGCCACGATAGCCATAGGTCGGACGAGACTCGGTGGCGACGCGAGGCCAGCTTGGCGCACGGAGCGACACGTGGCGTGCTATCATCGCTTTGCGTTGCAGGTCGTTTGAAACATCCTGCAACTCGTCAAGAGGGGGGAGCACACTCATGGAACCACTGATTGCAGCCCTGGTGATTGCGATCGCGGCCCACGCCCCGGCAGAGCCTGCCAGCGCTCAGGCAGCAGCCCAGGAGGGGGAGACACCGGGGGCCGATGCGCCGCGCCTCAAGGAAGAACTGGTCGTCACCGCCTCGCGCTACGAGCAGGCGACGTTCGCCACCGCGGTTCCGATCGACGTCGTCTCCGCCGAGCACTTGGAGCGCGCCAGGCCCGAAAAGATAATGGACATGCTCAAGCAGCTGCCGGGGATCGAGGTGGCCGGGGAAGGTCCGTTCCGCGGCCTGCCGGTGATTCGGGGGCTGTCCTCCAACCGCGTGCTGGTCCTGGTCGACGGCCAGCGGCTCAACAACAGCCGCGAATCGACCCAGTTCGCCGGCATCCAGCCGGGGCTCGTGGACCTTTCCCAGGTGGAGCGCATCGAGGTGGTGCGGGGGCCGGCCTCGGTGCAGTACGGCTCCGACGCGCTCGGCGGCGTCATCAACATCATCACGCGCCAGCAGGCGTTCTCGAGCACGGGGTTCCGGCTTTCGGGAGGGGTCGATTACGAGTTCGGCAGCGCCGCGAAGTCGCACCGCGGCAAGGCCACCCTCGGCGGCGCGGGGAAGCGGGTGACGTTCCACCTCGGCACCTCGTACTTCGAGGCCAACGACTACGAGAGCCCCCGCGGGATCGTGCCCAACTCGGGGATGACGCAGAAGAGCGCGGAAGGCAACGTGCGGGTGCAGGTCGGTCAGCAGGCAGTGCTCAAGGCTGACCTGCAAGTGACCCGGACGATCGACGTGGGGTTTCCAGGCTACGACCCGCAGACGTCCGGCATCGACATCTCGTTCCCGCGCTTCGACCGCGACAAAGTTGGCCTGACGTTCGACAGCGGGCCGATGTGGGGGCTCGGCACGATCACGCTCGCCGCCTACGCCCAGAACGTGGTGAAGGAAAGCAAGCTCGACATCGGCCCCCGCAAGAGCCTCACCACGTCCGAGATCGACTCGCGCGGGGGCTCCGCGCAGGCCACCGCCGCGCTGGGGACGCACCTCGTGGTGTTCGGCCTCGACTACTACCGGGACGACCTGCACGATCGGGCGCTCACCCGGACCACGACCGGCACCAGCACCAACGTGCAGGTTCCCGACTCGACGCAGGAGGGCCTGGGGCTGTACGTCCAGGACGAGGTGAGCCTGTCTGACCGGCTCAAGCTCGTCGTGGGGGCGCGCGGCGACCGCTTCACCTTCGTGTCCCACCAGGACCCGCGCTATCTCGGCGCGCCGTTCGACGAGTCGGCGTCGGCGCTCTCGGGCAGCCTCGCTGCCCGCTACGAGGCAACGCCCAACGTGGCGCTCAACGCCTCGGTGGGCCGTGCGTTCCGTGCTCCCAACCTGCAGGAACGCGCGTACTTCGGGTTCGTGTCCGGCAACCTCGCGTACATCGAGCAGAACCCCGACCTCGACCCGGAGACCTCGCTCAACGCCGAGCTCGGGTTCAAGGTGCGCTACGACCGCTACTCGGGCGGTTTCACGGCTTACCGCAACTCCGTCAAGGACTTCATCGCGTTCTCGTACACCGGCCGGACGATCCCCAACCCGCGGCCGGGGCAGCCGCCGATCGACGTCGCCCGGTTCGAGAACGTGAGCAACGCCCGCATCGAGGGCGCCGAGCTGGATCTCCAGGCCGGACTGAGCGCACGCTGGACGGCGTTTGGCAGCGTCGCCTACGCCCGCGGCACCGACGAGCGGACGGACGAGCCGCTGCCGCTCATCGCGCCGCTCAAGGGGCGGCTGGGCGTGCGCTACGAGCAGTCACGCTTCTGGGGCGAGGTGGCGGCGCGGTTGGTGGCGCGCAACGATCGCGTCGCGCCAGGGTACGAAAAGACCCCTGGATTCGCGGTGTACGACCTGCGCCTGGGATACCGGCTCGAGGCCGGGCTTGTGCTGCAGGCGGCGGTCGAGAACTTCACCGACAAGGCGTACGCCGAGCCGTTCAACCTCCGCCTCGAGCCCGGCCGTAACCTGCGCGCGAGTATCGGGTACAGGTTCTAGAGACGGTTGTTGGCTCCCCCTCCCTCCCCAGGGGTGGGCGGCGGAGCCGGAAACTACCAACCGAAAACCATCAACTGCCGTGATGGTAGGATGGCGGCGCCGGGGCGGCGAGCGCGCGGCCCTGGCTCGAAGGCTGGCTTTCCGACGGAAAGAGGCGACCGTGGCGACCGCTGCAACCTCGATTCATATCGACGACGCCCGCATCGCTGCGGCGCTGGAGAAGGGGCGCCGGCACGACGCCGGGCGGGTGCGGGAGGCGCTGGCCAGGGCGCGCGAGCTCGGCGGGCTCGGCGACGAGGACATGGCGGTGCTGATGGGGGTCTCCGATCCGGAGCTGCTGGGGGAGCTTTACCACGCGGCGCGCGAGGTCAAGGAACGCATTTACGGCAACCGGCTGGTGCTCTTCGCTCCCCTGTACATCTCTAACCTCTGCAGCAACGAGTGCACGTACTGCGCGTTCCGCGCCCATAACCGGGAACTCGTGCGGCGGGCGCTGACGCAGGAGGAAATCGCCGCCGAGGTCCGCCACCTCGTGCAGGAGGGTCACAAGCGCATCCTCATGGTGGCCGGCGAGGCCTACCCTCGCGAGGGCTTTTCCTACATCCTGAGGTCGATCGAGACGATTTACGCCACCGCTTCGGGGCACGGCGAGATCCGCCGGATCAACGTCAACATCGCCCCGCTCACGCTGGAGGAGTTTGGCCTTCTCGAGAAAGCGTCGATCGGCACCTACCAGCTCTTCCAGGAGACCTACCACCGGCCGACCTACGCGCGGGTCCACCTGGAGGGGAGAAAGGTCGATTACGACTGGCGGATCACCGCCATGGACCGGGCCATGGAGGCCGGGATCGACGACGTCGGGGTGGGTGTGCTCTTCGGTCTGTTCGACTGGCGCTACGAGCTGCTCGCGCTCAAGCAGCACATCGAGCACCTCGAGAAGCGGTTCGGGGTCGGACCGCACACCATTTCGGTGCCGCGCCTCGAGCCGGCCACGGGTTCGGACGTGGCGGCGCACCCGCCCCGGCCGGTGTCCGACACCGAGTTCCGCACGCTCGTCGCGATCCTGCGCCTGGCGGTGCCGTACACCGGGATCATTATGTCGACGCGCGAGACCGCCGAGCTGCGGCGGGAGACGTTCGCGCTAGGGGTGTCGCAAATCTCGGCCGGCAGCCGCACCAACCCCGGCGGGTACAGCGACGAGGAGCGCTACGACGCCTCGCAGTTCTCCCTCGGTGACCACCGCCCGCTCGACGAGGTGATTCGCGACGTGGCGGCGCTCGGCTACATCCCCTCGTTTTGCACCGCGTGCTACCGGCTGGGGCGCACCGGGGCCGATTTCATGGATCTCGCGAAGCCCGGCGAGATCCGTACCCACTGCCAGCCCAACGCGCTGGCCACGTTCCAGGAGTACCTCTTGGACTTCGCGAGTGCCGAGACCCGCGCCGTCGGCGAGGCGCTCATCGCGGCGGTCCTCGACGCGCTCGAAGAGCCGCTGCGGACCACGGCTCGCACGATGGTCGAGGCGGTGCGCGCCGGGGCGCGGGACGTCTACTGCTGATGGACCGCCGCTCTCCCGCCACGACTCCGTCTCCCCTCCGGACGACCTCGCCCTGCAGCAGTCCATCGACGACACCCGCCTTTCGGTGTGGGGGTTGCGGCCATCCGGGTGCTGCGAGGTCTCGAGGAGGAGGCGGTGGCGCTCCGGGAGGCGTTCCAGGGCAAGGAGGGGGCGTTCGTACCCATCGTCGGGGTGGGGCGCACCCGCCACCAGGACGCCAAGTTGACCACGCTCGGCCGAGAGATGGGCACGTACGCCGAGACGCTCGCCCGTGATGGCTGGCGGATCGACACGTCAAAGGAGCGGCGGCGTGTCGTCGACCTCGGAAGCACCGCAATCGGGACGGGGCTCGGTGCCCCGCGCCAGTTCGTCGTGCGCGCCGCCGACGAGCTGCGCGCCATCTGCGGTCTTGGCCTGGCCCGGGCCGAGAACCCGCAGGAGACCCCCGCCAACGCCGACGTCGTCGTGGAACTCTCGGGGATGCGCAAGGCGCTCACGCCAACGCCCTTGCCGGGGAGAGCGAAAGCGGTGATCCCGGAGGCCGTGTGCCGGCCGCGGAGCCCGGGGAGGCTCGTGCCGCGATGAGATTGTCACGCAGGCAGTGGATGCTCGGGGCCGGGCTGCTGGCGGCCGGTGCGTGGCTCGGCTGGCCGCCCGAGCCGGAGCCGGTCACCCTGGTGCCGGCCGGGGGAACGCCGTTCGAATGGCGGCAGGACGCCCGCTGGGACGCCCTCGAGCGCCGGTTCGTCGCGGCTCGCGAGGCCGGCTGCGAGGCCGTGGCGGGGGCGATCGAGGCGGGTCTGCAAGAGCTCCGCCGTGAGCTCGATGACCTCTCGGCCGCCGCGGCCGGCCCGGACGCTTCGTCGTGGGACGAGGCCGAGCGAGCGCTTTTCGCGACTGCGCCCCTGGTCGCAGCGTGTCCCGATGCTCTCGCCGAGCTGGCCCGCCTGCAAGGCCAGCTCCGGGACGTGGCCAAAAGGCAGTCGAGATCGTGGGACCTGGCCTCCCGCACCGCCCGCGATCGCCTGTACCGGGTGCTGCACGGCAGCCGCGCCGCGCTCGACGAGGCCATCTTGCAGGCCCCGGGGCGGCTGCCGGAGGTATTGCCAGGCGAGGATGTTCCGTCGCGGGCTCCGGCGGCCGTGGTGCACGGCGTGCGCGTCCACTCCGGTGACCTGCTGCTCTCGCGGGGCACCGCTCCCGTCTCCGCGCTCATCGCGCGCGGCAGCGACTACCCGGGGAGCTTTTCGCACGTGGCGCTCGTCCACGTGGCGCCGGCGAGCGGGGCGGTGTCGGTCGTCGAGGCCCACATCGAGCGCGGCGTGGCCGTCGCCTCGGCCGAGACCTACCTCGCCGACGCCAAGTGGCGGATCGTGGTGCTGCGCCCGCGCCCGGAGCTGCCGCCGGTGCGCCGCAACCCGCTGTTGCCGCACCGGGCGGCCTCCCTGGCGCTTGCCGAGGCGCACGCCCGCCACATCCCGTACGACTTCGCCATGGACGCCTTCGACCCCGCGCGCATGTTCTGCTCCGAGGTGGCGTCGTGGGCGTATGGCCTGCAAGGGGTGCGGCTGTGGATGGGGCCGTCGCGCATCTCCTCGCCGGGGCTCGCCCGCTGGCTCGGCTCGTTCGGCGTGAGGCACTTCGAGTCGCAGCAGCCGTCCGACCTCGAAGCCGACCCGCAACTGGCGGTGGTGGCCGAGTGGCGGCACCCCGAGGGGCTGTGGGAGGACCACCTGTACAGCGCCGTAGTCGAGGTCATGCTCGAGGAGGCCGAGGGGGGTGCCGCGGTCCCCATGTCCCGGGCCCGGCTGCCGCTGGCTCGTCTCGCCAAGGCGTGGTCGTGGGTGCTCAACCGGCTGGGACGGGTCGGGCCCGTCCCTGAGGGGTTGTCGGCCACGGCGGCACTGCGCAGCAGCGAAGTGGGCCGTGTTCACCGTCAGCGTGTCGAGCGTCTGCAGGCGAGCGCCGAGGAGCTTGCCCGCAGGCAGGGATACCGGCCGCCGTACTGGCAGCTCGTGCGTCTGGCCCGCGCCGATACCTCCGGCGCCACACATCTGGTACGGTGAGGGCGTGGACACCGTCAAGTGGCGCCAGGGTCGGAGGTGGGGGATGCAGACAGGGTTGTCCGGGAGGCCGTGCCCTGCGAGCTGGGCGGGGAGGCGGTGACCGTGCCGAGCGCTCCCCGCAACCTGCGGCTGCAAATCGCCCTATTCGGCCGCCGCAACGTCGGCAAGTCGAGCCTCCTCAACGCCATCACCCGGCAGGAGGTGGCCATCGTCTCGGCCTTGCCCGGGACCACCACCGATCCGGTCGAAAAGCCCATGGAGCTGCTCCCCCTCGGCCCGGTCGTGTTCGTCGACACGGCAGGCATCGATGACGAAGGGGCGCTCGGCGAGCTGCGCATCGGCCGCACCCGGCGGGCGCTCGACCGCACGGACCTCGGCGTCATCGTCACCGATGGCGAGTGGGGGCGGTTCGAGCAGGACCTGTTCGCCGAGCTGCGGGAGCGCAAAGCAGGAGTGGTGGCGGTCTTCAACAAGGCGGACGTCTTGCCGCCGGATCCTGCTCTCCTCGAACGGCTGGCCGTCCAGGGCGTGCGCGCGCTCGCCTGCTCGGCACACACCGGCGAGGGCCTCGAGGCGCTGCGGGAGGCCTTGCTCGCGGTCGCTCCGCCCGGCTTCTTCGAGGCCCGCCGGATCGTGGGCGACCTCGTGCGCCCCGGCGATCTCGTGGTCCTGGTCGTGCCAATCGACAAGGAAGCCCCCAAGGGGCGTCTCATCCTGCCTCAGGTGCAGACCATTCGCGACCTCCTCGACGCCGATGCCCTGTGCATGGTGAGCAAGGAGCACGAGCTTCCCGCGGCGCTGGCCCGCCTGCGAGAACCGCCGGCGCTCGTCGTGACGGACTCGCAGGCGTTCCTGAAGGTCGCCGCCGACACGCCGCCCGGCGTGCCAATGACCTCCTTTTCCATTCTCTTCGCACGCTTCCTGGGCGACCTCGTGGAGCAGGTACGCGGCACCGCTGCCATCGAGCGCCTCAAGGAGGGTGACAGGGTGCTCATCGCCGAGGCGTGCACCCACCACCCGATCGGCGAGGACATCGGCCGCGTCAAGATCCCCCGCTGGCTCGGTCAGTACACCGGCGTGCGCCTCGAGTTCGACACCGTGCAGGGGCGGGACTTTCCCGAGGACCTCTCGCCCTGGGCGCTCGTGATCCACTGTGGCAGCTGCATGGGCCACCGGCGTGAAATGCTCGCGCGCCTGCTGCGCTGCCGACAACAGGGCGTGCCGATCACCAACTACGGCCTCGCCATCGCCTACTCGCTGGGAATCTTCGAACGCGCGCTGGAGCCGTTCCCCGCCGCCCTGGACGCCTTTCGAGCCGCCTCCGGCCTGCCTGCCCGGCCGGCTGAGGGCTGAGCGGCGAGAGTCAGCCCGAGCGGGCGGGTGGAGGCTGCCATCTGCTACCATCCACAGATCGGCGCCGTCCCCCCGGCGCCGTCCAGACAAGGGGGCTCACACATGCGCAAAGTCCTCGTTCCCGTGGCCGCACTCGCCGTTGCCCTGATCCTCGCCGCGCCAGAAACGGCCAGCGCCTGCACCAACATCCTGGTCAGCAAGGGCGCCTCGACCGACGGCTCGACGTTCATCTCGTACGCCGCCGACTCCCACGAGCTGTACGGCGAGCTGTACCTCACGCCGGGCGGTGAGCATCCCGATGGGGCGACGCGCGACGTGGTGGAGTGGGATACCGGCAAGTTCCTGGGGCGCATCCCGCAGGCTCGCCGCACCTACTGGGTGGTCGGCAACATCAACGAGCACCAGGTGTCGATCGGCGAGACCACCTTCACCGGCCGCGAGGAACTCGCCAAGCCCAACGGTATCGTCGACTACGGGTCGCTCATGTTCATTGCGCTGGAGCGGGCGCGCACCGCCCGCGAGGCGATCAAGGTCATGACCGACCTGCTCGCCGAGTTCGGGTACGCCTCCACCGGCGAGACGTTCTCGATCGCCGACCCCAAGGAAGTATGGATCATGGATCTCATCGGCAAGGGGGAGGAGGAAAAGGGCGCTGTCTGGGTGGCCCGGCGGGTGCCGGACGGCTACATCTCGGCGCACGCCAACCAGGCCCGGATCCGCCAGTTTCCGCTCAACGATCCCGACACGCTGTATGCGCCGGATGTGATTAGCTTTGCCCGCAAGAAGGGGTACTTCAGCGGCGAGGACAAGGACTTTTCGTTCGTCGACGCCTATGCGCCACTCGATTTCGGCGCTCTTCGCTTCTGCGAGTCGAGGGTGTGGAGCGTGTTCCGGCGCGCGGCGCCGTCGCAGCGGTTCGACTTCGAGTACGTTAAGGGCAACCCCAAGGCTGAGCCGCTGCCGCTGTGGATCAAGCCCGACAAGCCCATCGGCGTCGCCGACATGTTCGCTCTCATGCGCGACCACTTCGAGGGCACCGATCTCGATCTCCACCTCGGCGTGGGGGCCGGGCCGTTCGCCTGCCCGTACCGCTGGCGCCCGATGACCTGGGAGGTCGACGGCAAGCGATACGTGCACGAGCGGGCGATTTCCACCCAGCAGACCGGCTACTCGTTCGTCTCCCAGATGCGGTCCGAGCTGCCCGATCCGATCGGCGGTGTTGAGTGGTTCGGCGTCGACGACACGTCCAGCACCGTGTACATGCCGATGTACTGCGGGATCCGCGAGGTCCCGAAACCGTTTGCGGTGGGGGTGGCGGACCTGTTCAAGTTCTCGTTCGACTCGGGCTTCTGGATCTTCAACTGGGTGGCCAACTGGGCCTACTCCCGCTACTCCGACATGATCGTCGACATCCAGCACGTGCAGCAGGAGCTGGAGGGCCGTTTTCTGGCCGACCAGAAGAACGTCGAGGCTGCTGCGCTCGTGCTCCACCGCCAGTCGCCGCAGCTCGCCCACGAGTACCTCACGCGCTACTCGGTGGCCCAGGGCGAAGCGACGTTCGCGCGCTGGCGGGCTCTCGGCGAGCACCTCATGATGAAGTACATCGACGGGAACGTGAAGACGCCGGATCGCAAGGTCAGGCACCCGCGATACCCCGACTCCTGGTACCGGGCGATCGTCCAGGAGCGCGGGGACATCCTGTCCGCTCCCGCCGAGCCGGAGTAGGGCGGCTTGAAGGCCAGCGGCCCGGAACTCCGCCACGCGGGCGGGCCGGGCCGCTTTTCACATCGCGTGGATGATCCCGGGCACCGGGCAGAGAAAAGGAGGCGCTGGGCGCCTCCTTCCCCGCAAGGTGAGACCGCCGAACGGCCCTACACGAGGCCCGGGCGGTACTGTGCAGCCATGGTCTGCATGCGGGTCGCCTGCCCGGCCGTGAAGTGGTTCATGCAGGCGTCGTCCGTGTAGTCCATGAAGTTGTAGATCGGATCGAGCCCCGGGTTCTTCTTGCAGGTGTCGGGCTGCGGCGACGGGCAGCCGTACTGCGCCGAGCGCTCCTGTGGGGTGTCCGCCACGTAGTCGTTGTTCTTCGTGCAGCCGCCCTGGAACGTGTGGTACAGCCCCAACCAGTGCCCGATCTCGTGGGTGGCCGTGTCGCCGAGGTTGTACGGCGCCGCCGTTCCCCCCGGCAGCGACGAGTAGAGGATCACGACGCCGTCCATCTTGGGCTTGGCGGCGCGATCCCAGGGGAACGTGGCCCAGCCGAGCAGGCCGCCGCCGATGTTGGCGGTGTAGAAGTTGAGGTACAGCGACGAGTCCCTGGAGTAGGTGTTCTTGCAGGTGGACTCGGCCGTGCTGCCGTACGACATCGCGTAGCAGGTGTTGTTGGGGATGCGCTCCACGCCCGCGATCGTGAAGGTGAACCCCTTGCTGGCGTAAGAGTTGTTGAGCACGGTGATCTGGTCGTTGATCTGCTGGGTGGTGACGTCGCCGGCGCCGGTCGTGCTGGTGAAGATGTGGAACCACACCGGCACGGTCTTGACGGTGGTCGCGGCGATGTGCAGCTCCCACGGCCGCTCGGCGAGCCACTGCCGGGTCTGGATCTCGATGGCCTCGGCCTCGATTTCGTCGACCTGCCGGGTGGCACACCGGCGCAGCGCGCCGAACGCCGCCTGGCTCGCGTACTCCACGCCCTCGAAGACGAACGGCTGGTCGGCCTCCTGCCCCGCGGGCGGGTGGCCGCCGACGAACGTCTGCTCCTGGGCCAGGGCCGCCGTGGCACCCAGCGCCAACCCCACGATCAACACCACTGCGATTCTCTTCATCCTGTCCTCCCCCTTGCTGGACCTTCGTCCGAGCATGAAACTTATCGGTCAGCCTGCTCTCTGGTGCACGACTTGTCAATAGATGACCTACACATCTGTACGACATTCAGCGATACCCCTAGGTCGCCGAAGAGTTATCGTGAACGAGGCGTTCTTCGGGCCCCTCTGCCGAAAGATCCAGGAGCTCTGTCACAATGCTCGGCATGTCGGACCGCGATGGCACGCCCACTGCTTTCACCGCCTCCGGACGCACCGCGGCCGCCGTGCCCCGGCCAACGGGAAGGCTGGCGCGGACCGCCTTCACTGCCTGGACGTTTGTCGTGCTGGTGGCGGCCGTTGCCGGTGTGTGGGTCTGGGCGCGCCTGTGCGCGAGCCTGCCGTTGCTGCGCGGCGAGCACGGCCTGCCGGGCCTCGAGCACGCTGTCACGGTCGAGCGGGACGCTCTCGGCGTTCCGGTGATCCGGGCTGCAAGCCGCCTCGATGCGATTCGCGCCCTCGGCTTCTTGCATGCACAGGACCGCCTCTTCCAGATGGACCTCTTGCGGCGCGCCTCGGCCGGCGAGCTTTCGGCGCTGCTCGGCCCCTCCGCCCTGGAGACCGACCGCAAGGTGCGGGTGCATCGCTTGCGAGAGACGGCGGAGCGGTCGGTGGCCCAGGCGCCGCCGGCGGACCGCGCTGCCGTGGCCGCGTACCGCGACGGTGTGAACGCCGGCCGGGCCGCCCTCGGCGACTTGCCGTGGGAGTACCTCATACTGCGCCAGCGCCCGCGCCCCTGGCAGGACACGGACTCGGTGCTGGTCCTGCTCTCGATGTTCCTCACCCTGCAGGAGAGCGACGGCGCCGCCGAGACGCGCCAGGGGCTGCTGCGCGACCTGCTTCCGGCCTCCCTGCTGAGGTTTCTCGGGCCGGGCGGAACCGAGTGGGACGCCGCTCTGGACGGCTCCACGATGCCGGTGCCGCCGATACCGGGCCCCGAGGTGCTGGACCTGCGCGCCCGGCCGGTCGCGGTGCGGACGGCACGTCGCGTCCTCGCCGAGGAGGATCCCGACCTGCTGCCAGGTAGCAACAACTGGGCGGTGGCGGCGGGCCGCTCGCGCCACGGCGGAGCGATGGTCGCCAACGACATGCACCTCGGGCTCGATGTGCCGGCCATCTGGTATCGGGCGGTGCTGGAGTGGCCCGACAGGACGGCGCCGGGCGGCCGGAGGCGGCTCGCCGGGGTGACCCTGCCCGGCACACCGGCGCTGGTAGCCGGCAGCAACGGGCAGGTGGCGTGGGGGTTCACGAACGCACAAATCGACACCTCCGACGTGATCGTGCTGGAACCGGCGCCGGACGACCCCTCCGGTTACCTGGCGCCAGACGGCCCCCGGCGCCTCCAGACGTTCGTCGAGACCGTCGAGGTGCGCGGCGCAGCGCCGGTGGAGGTCCGAATCGAGCGGTCGCTGTGGGGGCCGGTGGTGGGTACCGACCACCGGGGCCGGCGGCTGGCGCTGTCATGGGTGGCGCACCATCCGGAGGCCGTCAGCCTCGGGCTGCTGGCCGTGGCCCTCGCCTCCAGCCTCGAGGAGGCGCTCGACCGCGCCAACCGGGCCGGGATTCCCGCCCAGAACTTCGTGTGCGCGGACAGCCACGGCCGCATCGGCTGGACGGTTGCCGGCCGCTTGCCTCGCCGGGTCGGCTTCGATGGCCGGTACCCGGAGAGCTGGGCGGATGGGACCCGGCGCTGGGAAGGCTGGCTTGAGCCGGAAGAGGTGCCGCGCATTCTGGATCCGGACGGCGGGACGCTGTGGACCGCCAACAACCGGGTGGTGGGCGGGCCGGCGCTGGCGGTGCTCGGGGACGGCGGCTACGACCTGGGGGCGAGAGCAGGCCAGATCCGGGACCGGCTCGGCGCGCTCGAGGCGGCGAGCGAGTGCGACCTCCTGGCGGTGCAGCTCGACGACCGGGCACACTTCTTGGAGCGCTGGCACCGCCTGGCCCTGGCGACCCTCACGCCGCCGGCCTGCGCGGCGAGCCCGACGAGGGCCGACCTGCGCCGCGTGCTCGCGACGACCTGGAGTGGGCACGCCTCGGTCGACTCGGCCGCCTATCGCCTCGTGCGAGAGCTGCGGGCCGAGGTGGCGCGGCGAGCGCTGCAGCCGCTGGTGGCGGCGTGCGTGGGGGCAGAGCACGACGTCCCGGTCCTGCGCTTGCCGCAGGTCGAGGGGCCGCTATGGCGCCTGCTGACCGAACGCCCTCGCCACCTGCTGGCCCCCGAGTACGGCGACTGGAACACCCTCGTGCTCGCGAGCCTGGACACCGTCGCGGCGCGGGCCATCGAGACCAGCGGCTCGCTCGCTGCGCACACCTGGGGCCGGCGCAACACCGTGCGAGCCCGCCACCCGCTGAGCCGGGCGCTGGGGCCGCTCGCAGCGCTGCTCGACCTGCCGGCGCGGCAGCTCCCCGGCGACAGCCACATGCCGCGCGTGCAGAGCCCGAGCTTCGGCGCCTCGGAACGCTTCGTCGTCTCGCCGGGGCGGGAGCAGTCCGGGGTGTTCCACATGCCCGGCGGGCCGTCGGGCCACCCGCTCTCGCCGTTCTACCGCGCTGGCTTCGACGCCTGGGCCAACGGGGAGCCGGCGCCGTTCCTGCCCGGCCCGCCCGTGACCACGCTCGTGCTGGTCCCTGAGCGCCCGGCGGCCGGACCAGGCGGCGGCTGATCCCGGCTCATGGTGGGGAAACCGCGGTGGTATGCTCCCCGCCCGGAGGCGACATGGAGTTCGGGATTCTGGGCCTTGAGCTGTCGGGCAAGACCACGATCTTCTCCCTGCTCACCGGTCACGCGCCGGCGTCGGGGCACGGCAAGCAGGCGCACGTCGGGATCGCCCAGGTGCCGGACGACCGGCTGGATCGGCTCTCGGCGCTCTTCGAGCCGCGCAAGCACACGCCAGCCACCGTCCGTTTCGTCGACGTGCCGGGGATCGTGAAGGGCGGTTCCGCCTTCCTCAACCTCCCGGAGCTGCGTACCATGGACGGCCTCGCTGTGGTCGTCAGGGGGTTCGCCTCCGACTCGGTGCCGCACCCCGAGGGGTCGGTGGACGCGGCGCGCGACCTCGAGCTGCTCGAGACCGAGCTGCTGCTCGCCGACCTGGGAGTCGCGACCAACCGCCTCGAGCGGCTCGGCCGGGATCTCGGCAAGCGCCGCACCCCCGAACTGGAGGCCGAGCAGGCCGTCCTGGAGCGCTGCCGCTGTCAACTCGAGGCCGGAGCGCCGCTGCGCACCCTCGTTCTCGCGCCCGAGGAGCTGCGGCTGCTCAAGGGCTTCACGTTCTTCACCCTCAAGCCGATGCTGGTCGTCCTCAACTGCTCCGAGAGCGACGCTGGCGACCTCGAGGGTGCGGTGCGTCGCAGCGGGCTCGAGCGCTGGCGCTCGCAGCCCGGGGTCGCGGTGTCGGCCGTGAGCGCCACGATCGAGGAGGAGGTGGCTCGCCTGGATGCCGCCGACCAGGTGGCGTTCCTCGCCGACCTCGGGCTGCCGGACCGGGCGCTCGACCGCCTCTTGCGGGAAGCGTACGGGCTGCTCGGTCTGATCTCGTTCTTCACCGTGGGGGAGGACGAGTGCCGGGCGTGGTCGGTGGTGCGTGGCACGCCGGCGGTGAAGGCGGCCGGCGAGATCCACAGCGACATCGAGCGCGGGTTCATCCGCGCCGAGGTGGTTCCCTGGAACGAGCTCCTCGACGCCGGATCGCTGGCAGCGTGCCGCCAGCGCGCCACCCTGCGGCTGGAAGGACGGGACTACATCGTCCAGGACGGCGACGTGGTGCATTTTCGGTTCAGCGTGTGATGTGGGGCCCGCGCCCGCTCCGACCGCCGCCCGGGCGCTACTGCCCCCCGTGCCCCCCGCACTACGGTGCCGTGGAAACGTTCGGGTGCGGGAGGATGGTCAACGGGGTAGCGTGCGTCTCGCGGGCCGGGGGCCTCGTCCCTGAGCGGGGCGGCGCCTCGGTGGTGCCCCCCGCCGGGGGCGGGGCGGCCGCCGCGGGAGCGCCGACTGCAGCGGGTCTTGCGGCGCCGGCGGGCCTCGACGGCGGGGTGGAAGCCGGTGCCGCCGAGCCGGGAGCGGCGGGCGCGGCCGCGGCCGGCCGGGCGAGCATCATCTGCTGCACGGCCTTCGCGTCGATCGGCAGGACATGGTACGTCGCCCGGGCGACGGTGTCCCGGTAGTGCTCGATCAACGCCTGGGTCTGCAGGCGGGAATCGAGGACGAGGGGGTTCTTGGCGGGATCGGCGAGATCGGGGGCGTGCCGGTAGGCGCGCTTGTAGTCCCGGATGGCAGCCCGGGTGCGACCCGAGCATTCTTCGGCCAGCGCCAGCATGAAGCGGGCCGGTCCGTGCCCGGGCCGCTCCTTGAGCGTGCGCCGGTAGAAGCGGCAGGCCGCCGCGTCCCGGCCCTGGCGCTGCAGCACCAGGCCGAGGCGGAACGCTGCCTCGTGGTTGTGCCTGTCCTTCTTGAGGGCAGCCCGGAGGTACTCCTCGGCGTCCTTCGGGAAGCCCTTGTTGACGAGCAGAACCGCCAGCTCGGCGAGGTCCATCGAAGTGGCTTGCCCGCTCTTCTCGAGCTCGAGATACGCCATGATCGCCCTGTCCGCCGGCCGATCCGGCGAGAGGAAGCGCTCGAACACCCTTGCCTGGGCGCCGGCTGCGAGGCCGACCAGCACCGCGATCGCACACCACCGCTTCATTCCTGCCTCCCCCGCCGAACCCGTGCTCGCACGCGCACCTGCCCGTTCTCCTCCTGCACCTCGAACGCTTCCACGCTCGCCCCCTTGGCCTGCACCGCCTCGCGCTGCTGCTCGAGGGCGGCGCGGAAGCGTTCGAAGCTCACGCTCCCCGGACGCCCGGTGCGCCGGAGCGCCTCCGAGTACTCGGCGAACAGCCGCCGGTAGTCCGCATCCGGCTGAGATACGGAAGCCGGCCGGGAAGTGTTGGCCGCCGCGGCAGCAGGAGCTGCGGCGGCCGCAGGTGCTCGCCCTCCGCTGGCTTCCTCCCGCTGGCGGAGCTGCCTGTTCCAGTGCTGGTTGAGGGTCGAGAAGCGGTTCAGGAGCTGATCCAGCCTGAACTGTGCGGCCGCTCCATGCACCTCTTCGCGGCTGATCTCGCGCAGGCGCCGGCTCAGCGCTTCGCGCTCGCGTTCCGGCGGTACCGGCACCTGCGGGTCGCGAGCGAAGTACCGCTCCCACTTGCGGGACAGCTCCACCAGCCAGCGTTCCAGTTGGGAGACCACATCGCCGCTGCCCATACTGCGAAGCTTACACGACTGGCGAGCAACTGGTACCGCCCGAGGGTAGAATCGCCTCATGTCCGCCTCCCTCGCTCACCTCCCGGCCATGCATCGGATCCTGGCTCACCCGGCGCTGGCGACGGCCCGCAGCGTCCACGGCCCCCGCCTCGTCCGCGACATCGCTCGCGCCGTGGTGGCCGCGGCGCGAGCGCGGACGGCAGCCGGCGCTCCAGTCCCCTCGCTTGAGGCGCTCGCCGGCGAGGTCGTCTTGGCGCTGGAACGGCGGACCGGGCCTGCCTATCCGCCCGTGGTCAACGCCACCGGCGTGCTCATCCACACGAACCTCGGGCGGGCGCCCTTGGTGGAAGCGACGCCGCCGGCGTACCTGGCGCTCGAGTACGACCTCGAGGCGGGCGAGCGGGGCGAGCGACTGCGCCCCGTGGCGGAGCGCCTGACCCGCTATTTCGGGGCGGAGGCGGCGATGGTCGTGACAAACACGGCCGCCGCGCTGGTGCTGCTGCTCGCGGCGCGGGCCACGGGCCGCCAGGTCGTGGTCTCGCGCGGCGAGCTCGTCGAGATCGGCGGCTCGTTCCGACTGCCCGAGATCATGGCGGTGGCCGGCGCTCGCTTGGTCGAGGTGGGTTGCACCAACCGCACCCGCACCGCGGACTACGCTGCGGCCATCGGCCCAGACACTGCGGCACTGCTGGTGGTGCACCGCTCCAACTTCATGCTGTCCGGGTTCGTCAGCACCCCCCCGATCGAGGAGCTGGTGGCGCTCGGTCGCCGCCACGGCATCCCGGTGTGGGTGGACCAGGGATCGGGTTGCCACTTGCATCTCGAGGCTTACGGACTACGGCACGAGCCGACCGTGGGGGAGCTGCTGGCCGCCGGGCCCGAAGTGGTGCTGTTCTCCGGGGACAAGCTGCTGGGCGGGCCGCAAGCCGGGATCCTTGTGGGCCGCGGCGAGGTCATCGGGGCGCTCCGCCGCCACCCGCTGCGGCGGGCGCTGCGCCCCGACAAGCGGGTACTCGCCACGTTGGCCGCCACCCTCGACGCCTACCTCGCCGAACGGCCGGGAGACGTCCCGCTCTATCACCTGCTCGGCGTGGGGGAGCACGAGCTCGGCCGGCGAGCCCGCCGCCTCGCGGCCAGACTGCGCCGGTGCGGCGTTCCGGCCGGGGTGACCCGGACGGCCGCCGTGCTCGGCGGGGGTACCACGCCCGACCAGACGGTGCCGTCATGGGCGGTGTGCCTGCCCGGAGGGGGAGGGATGGCGGTCCGCCTCCGCCGCGGCCGCCCTCCGGTGATCGGGAGGGTGGAGCGGGACACGGTGGTGCTCGACCTGCGCGCGGTCTTCCAGGACCAGGACCGGGAGATCGAGAGGGTGGTTGAGGCTGCCGCACTACGCGGCGGGGGCTGATTCGCCGCGCGCCCCGCGCAGCCGTTCGATGGTCTCGCGCACCCGGATCATGAGCGCCTCCTTGGCGGTGACGCCGAGACCTGCCGTCGGGATCGGCTCGCCGAAGCGCACGGTGACTCGGCCGGGGCGCAACAGGTAGGAAGCGCGCGCCAGGCAGCGCGCCGGGCCTTCCAGCCCGACGGGGACGATCGGAACCCCGGCTTTGATCGCGATGAGAAAGCCCCCGCGCTGGAACGGCAGCAGGCTGCCGTCACGGGTCCGCGTCTCCTCGGGGAAGATCAGCACCGACCGGCCAGTGCGAATGTGCTGCGCCGCCTCCTCGAACGACTTCACGGCCTCCCGGCGGTTTTCGCGGTCGACCGGGATGAAGTCCATCGCGCGCATCGCCCACCCGAGGAACGGGATGCCGAACAGCGACTTCTTGGCCAGAAAGCGAACCTGCACCGGGATGGTGGCGAGCAGCACGGGGATGTCGAGCCACGACTCGTGGTTGGCCATGAACACGACCGGGGCGCCGCGCGGCACCAGCTCCCGCCCTTCCACGCGGCGCCGCACCAGCGCCGCCCACAGGATGATGCGGGCCCACAGGCGCGAGCCGCGCAGCGTCCAGTCGCCGCGCGGCGGGATGAAGCCGACCAGCACGCCGTAGGAGCCCAGGATGATCGTGTCGAGGGTGACGAGGGCGGCGGCGACGGCCGTGTGGAGCAGGCGCAGCAGCCGGCCCATCGGCTCCATCCTCACAGCACCTCGGGGGAGGGCGAAGGCCGCCCGGGACCCTTGAGTTCTTCCACCGGCACGCCCGTCGACTCCGAGACCATGCGGTACACCTCCTCGCCTTCCAGCACCTCGCGCTCGAGAAGGGCGTCGGCGATGCGGTCCAGGACCGCGCGGTGCGCGGTCATGATCTCGTGCGCCCGCTGGTAGCCGGTCTGCACGAGGCGCTTGATCTCGGAGTCGATCTCCACGGCCGTCGCCTCCGAGTAGTCCTGGTGGCGGGCGAACTCCTTGCCCAGGAAGATGGCCTCCTCGCGCTTTCCGAAGGTGAGCGGGCCGAGCGCCGACATCCCCCACTCGCACACCATCTTGCGCGCCAGCTCGGTGGCCCGTTCGAGGTCCGAACCGGCGCCGGTGGTGATGCGGCTGTCGCCGAACACCACCTGCTCGGCGAGTCGCCCGCCCATGAGCACCACCAGCTCGTCCTCGAGGTACGCCCGGGCGTGCAGGTAGCGGTCTTCCTCCGGGAGCTGCTGGGTGAGGCCGAGCGCCAAACCACGGGGGATGATCGTGACCTTGTGCAGGGGGTCGGCGTTCGGGAGCACGGCGGCGACCAGGGCGTGGCCGGCCTCGTGGTACGCCACCACCCGCTTTTCCTCCTCCGACAGCGCCAGCGAGCGGCGCTCGGCGCCCATCATCACCTTGTCCTTGGCGAACTCGAAGTCGGCCATCTCGACCGCGCTCTTGTTGAGCCGCGCCGCGCGCAAGGCGGCCTCGTTCACGAGGTTGGCGATGTCGGCCCCGGAAAAGCCGGGGGTGGAGCGCGCCAGAACCGAAAGCTCGACATCCGGAGCCAGGGTGATCTTGCTGGTGTGGACTTTCAAGATCTCGATCCGCCCGTTGAGATCGGGGCGGTTGACGACGATCCGGCGGTCGAAACGCCCGGGCCGGAGCAGCGCCGGGTCCAGGACGTCAGGCCGGTTGGTGGCGGCGACGAGGATCACGCCCTCGTTGGACTCGAAGCCGTCCATCTCGACGAGCAGGGCGTTGAGCGTCTGCTCGCGTTCGTCGTGGCCGCCGCCCAGCCCGGCGCCGCGGTGGCGCCCGACGGCGTCGATCTCGTCGATGAAAATGATGCACGGCGCGTTCTTCTTGCCCTGCTCGAAGAGGTCCCTCACGCGCGAGGCGCCCACGCCGACGAACATCTCGACGAAGTCTGACCCGGAGATGGAGAAAAACGGCACCTCGGCCTCCCCGGCCACCGCCCGCGCCAGCAGTGTCTTGCCGGTGCCGGGAGGGCCCATGAGCAGGACGCCCTTGGGGATCTTGCCGCCGAGCTTCTGGAACTTCTGGGGATCGCGCAGGAACTCGATGATCTCGCCCAGCTCCTCCTTGGCTTCCTCGACTCCCGCCACGTCCTTGAACGTGACGCGCTTTTGCTGCGGGTTCAACATGCGGGCGCGCGACTTTCCGAACGCCATCGCCTTGTTGCCGCCGGCCTGCATTTGGCGATAGAAGAAAAACCAGACCGCGATGAGGACGAGAATCGGCAGCCAGTAGATGAGAAACGGCCCCAGAAAACCCTGCGACGGCTCGGCTGCCTTGATGCTGACCTTGGCCTCGCGCAGCACCGTCACGAGCTGGTCGTAATCGGGCGCGTAGGTGTAGAACTCCCACGGCGCCGCCCCGAGCGGCTTGGCGGGGGCGGTCGACGGCCCGCGGCCGTACACGTCGTTGCCGCGGATCAGGACCTCGGTGACCTGCCGCTCCGCGACGCGATCGAGAAACTCGGAAAACGGAATTTCCTTGGTCGCGGCACGGCTCTGGTTGATCCAGTTCCACAGCAGCACTGCCGAGACGACCAGGACTAGCACCAGCAAGACGTTCTTGATGTTCTGGTTCACACTCGCTCCGTGGTCGACTGGTGCCGGCGTCGCACCCGGCCCTCACGCTCTAGCCAATAACGTACAAGCCTGGCAGATTCCCCCAGCGCCCCTCGAACTCCATGCCGTACCCGACCAGGCGGCCCTCGGGTACCTCGTCGAACGCCACGTACCTGGGCTCGAGGGCGACGCGCCGGAGTTTTGGCTTGTTGACGAACGTCGCCACCTCGAGGCTGGCCGGCTGCTGCTGCGCCAGGTGGGTCAGGAGGTAGTTCTCGGTCACGCCCGAATGGCAGATGTCCTTGAGGATGAGGGCGTGGGCGCCGGCGAGATGCACCTGCGTGGCGTAGGTGAGCTCCACCAGTTCGCCGCGCGTGGCGGGTTGCTGCACGACATTGACCAGCTCAAAGCGGACCTGGCCGTCGATCGCCCTCAGCAGGTCGGCGAGAAAGACCGCTGCGCCCTTGAGCATCCCGACCAGGACGACCTCACGACCGCGGTAGTCGGCGCCGATTTGCGCGCCCAGCTCGCGCACGCGGGCGGCGATGACCGCGGGGGGAATCACCTCACGTGGCGTTTCCATGGCTCCTCCACAGTGGCAACGATCCCCTGGCCGGGTTCCCCGGCCCATCCGGGGGCCGTGCCGACACCGGGAATCCAAATCATCCTACCATCCGCCTCGAGCACCGGCCACGCCCGCCGCCACTCGGCAGGCACACCGGCCTCGCCCAGCAGGCGGCCGATCCTCCCTCTGGCGTGCGGCCACGCCACCGTCTCTCCGGGCGCGAGCGGGCGCCAGCGAACCTCCGCCGAAGCGAGCCGCGCTGCCAGCCACGCCGTGTGCACGACGCGTTCAGCCGTGGCGACCGCCCGGCCGAGCGCCAAGCAGGGGTAGCCGGCGAGGTCGATGCGCGACGGCAGCGACGCCGGCAGGGGCGGGAAAGGGGCCAGTGGCGGCGGGCACAGCACGAGGCGCTCTCCGCGCCGGCGCAGCACCCACCGCCGCCCGAGGTCTACCGCCGCAGGGACGCCGGCCGCCAGCAGGGCCTCGAACGCCTCGACCTGGGTGCGGTCCGGGGGCTCGGCCAGCGGCAACTCGGCTGCGAGGGCGAGCAGCCAGCGCCGCTGCACTGCTGGCTGGACCGAAGCCAGGGCCTGGCGTGCAACGGGCTGGCCGATCTCCAGCCGGGGCAGGGCAGCGGCGAGGCTCGAGAGCGCCTCGTCGTCGTCGGCCAGCGCCCGGGCAAAGGCGGACAGATGCCGGGTCGACCCGGCAAAGCGCGCCTCGAGCGCCGGCAACCCCACGAGCCGCAGCCACGCTCGCGGCTGGGCGGGGTCGGCGTTGCCGGGGTCCTCGCGCCAGCTCCCGCCGATTTCACGCAGCCAGCCCCGCAGCTGGGCGCGCCCGAGTTCAAGGAGTGGGCGGACGAGCGTGCCGCACCGCCTCCGGATGCCCGCCACGCCGCGCGGTCCGCTCCCGCGCAGGAGCTTGAGCAGCACAGTTTCTGCCTGGTCGTCGCGGGTGTGGGCGGTGGCCGTGGCGGCACAGCCGAGCGAGCGCCGTGCGGCCTCGAGCCGCTCGTAACGTTGCTCGCGCCACCACGCCTCGCGCGACCGGCCGCGCGGGCAGGGCTCGAGCAGGTGGTGCACCTCGAGCGCCACGCCCAGCTCCCGGCACAGCTCACGGCAGAACCCCTCGTCATCGTCGGCCTCGGGGCGAGCGTGGTGGTTGACGTGCACCGCCGCAACCGGGCAGCCGAGGTCGGGGTGTGCACGCCGGAGCAGGTGGAGCAACGCCACGGAGTCGGCGCCGCCCGACAGCGCCACGAGCACCGGCTGGCCGACCAGATCGGGAAACGAGCGACGAAACGCCGACGGAAAGTCGGAGACGTCCATAGACGTGGTGCCGGCGAGTGGAATCGAACCACTGACACGGGGCTTATGAGACCCCTGCTCTACCTCTGAGCTACGCCGGCACGACCGGCAGCGGGGATTCTACAGAACCGGGGTCCGGGGTCAAGCGCGCGGGGACCCGGGCGCTCGCGCGGGGGCCCCCGCAGTCTGGTGGAAAGCGGCGAAGCGGGCAGGCCCCATGGATCGAGGTCTCTTGACAGCGGGGGCGACTCCACCTACGCTTTTCTCGGCCAGCGGCGCATGAGCGGGCATAACTCAGCTGGCAGAGTGGCAGCTTCCCAAGCTGCAAGTCGTGGGTTCGAATCCCATTGCCCGCTCCAGTTTCGGAGTCACCCGTGAGCTTCGGCAAGGACAGCGGTCACGAGCAGGGCGACCTGAAGCCTCGAGCCACCTCCACGGTGATCGCTCGTGACACGCTGCTGACCGGGGAACTCGGCGGCTCGAAGCCGGTGCGCGTCGAGGGGACGGTCAAGGGCACCATCGACGTGGGAGCACTGATCGAGGTCGTGGAGGGTGCGGTCGTGGAAGGCGAGATCACGGGCACCACGGTCCGCCTTGCCGGAAGGGTCGACGGCAACGTGACTGCCAAGGAACTCGCCGAGCTGCTGGCCACGGCTGCGGTGCGCGGCGACGTGCGCGCCGCCGCGCTCCACGTGGTCGAGGGCGCGAAGCTCGAGGGGCGCGTGCAGATGAGCAGCGAGCCGGCCCCGCCTGCGCCGGCGAAAACCCGCTGATCACAACGCAAAGAGCGTGTTTGACGGGCAGTGTATACTCGCTCTTGAGGAGACTTGTGGGAGTGGACAGCCGGACCGCGGTGGAGATCTACGGGCGGCGATATGAGCTGCGCACGACAGGCCCCGGCGAGCGGCTGACCGAGCTCGCAAGGTTCGTCGACCAGCGCATGCGCCAGCTCGCCGAGATGTCTCCCCACGTGGATACGGCGAAACTCGCCGTCTTGACGGCGTTGAACATTGCGGATGAGCTCTTCACGGAGCTCGAGACGGAACCGGGTTTGCGGACCGAGCGTGTTCGCCAGCGAGTGAATGGTCTGGTGGCAAGGCTGGACGAGGTGCTGACCACCTCGGGCACTGGAGCGAGTTGAGAAACGGAGGCCCCTGCGCGGTTGGTGATGAGCGAAACTATTCTTGAACCAACACCTATTTGATGGGAGCCGCCGTCCTGCCCTGCTGATCGAGCTTCCCGGCGAGTGACGCGAGGCGGGCAGGCACCCAACCTGTGGTCAGCAGGTTCAAATGGGGTTGCTCACACGGCCGAGTGCGGGGGCCTCAACTCCTTTCACTTCGGCGGAGTTCTCGGGCCGTACCCCTTGTTCCTTGAGAGGGGGACGGAATGATCGGCACAGTGATTCTCGTCGCTGGCGCTGTCCTCGTGGCGCTCGCGGCGGCGGGTGTCGTGCTGCTCGGCCGCCGGCGCTTGCGCCGGGTGGCCGCCGAGGCCGAGGCGCTGCGGGCGGCGGCCGAGCAAGAACACCGCCGGATCGTCGCGCGGGCGCAGCAGGAAGCCGAGCAGCTCGCCAAGGATGCCGCCATCGAGGCGCGCGAGAAGCTGCTCCAGGCGCGGAGCGAGTTCGAACGAGAGACACGGGAGTACCGGCAAGAGCTGCTGAGCCAGGAGCAGCGGCTCGAGCAGCGCGCCCTGGCCGTGGACGAGCGCGCCAGGGTCTTGGAGGAGCGCGCCCGCGAGCTGGACGCCCGCAAGCAGTCGCTCGACGACCGCGAGGTAGCGGTGGCGCTCGAGGAGGACGCCATCGCCGCCCGGGTGGCCGAGCAGCGCGCCACCCTGGAGCGCATCGCCGGCATGACCTCGGAGCAGGCCAAGGCCGAGCTCATGCGGGCCATGGAGACCGAGGCGCGCATGGACGCGGCGCGGATCGTGCGGCGCATCGAAGAAGAGGCGACCCAGGAGGCCAACAACCGCGCCAAGCGCATCATCTCGCTCGCCATCCAGCGGGTGGCGGCGGAGCACGTGGTCGAGAGCACGGTTTCGGTCGTGGATCTTCCCAACGACGAGATGAAGGGCCGGATCATCGGGCGCGAGGGGCGCAACATCCGCGCCCTGGAGACCGCCACCGGCGTCGACCTGATCGTCGACGACACGCCCGGGGCGGTGCTGCTGTCCTGCTTCGACCCGGTGCGGCGCGAGGTGGCGCGGTTGGCGCTGCAGCGCCTCATGAGCGACGGCCGGATCCACCCCGGGCGGATCGAGGAGGTGGTCGCCAAGGTCCAGGCCGAGCTCGACGAGAAGATCTTCCGCGACGGCGAGGCGGCGGCGCTCGAGCTGGGCTTCCCCGATGTCCACCCCGAGTTGCTCAAGCTGCTGGGCCGACTGCAGTACCGCACCTCGTACGGCCAGAACGTGCTCGCCCACGCCAAGGAGGTCGCCTGGCTGGCCGGTTACATGGCCAACGAGCTGCGCGTCAACGTCCGGGTCGCCAAGCGCGCCGGGCTGCTGCACGACATTGGCAAGGCCATCGACCGCGAGATGGAAGGCACCCATCTCACCCTGGGGCGCGACCTGCTGCGTAAGTACGGCGAGTCCGAGGACGTGATCCACGCCATGGAGTGCCACCACGGCGACGTCGACCCGCACTCCGTGGAGGCGGTGCTCGTCACGGCGGCCGATGCGCTCTCGGCGGCACGGCCGGGGGCCCGCCGCGAGATTCTGGAGAGCTACCTCAAGCGTCTCGAGAAGCTGGAAGCGATCGCTGCCGACTTCAAGGGCGTGCAGAAGGCGTTCGCGATCCAGGCGGGCCGGGAGCTGCGCATCATCGTCGAGTCCGAGAAGCTCTCCGACGAGGACGCGATCTGGCTGTCCCGCGACCTCGCCCGCCGCATCGAGGCCGAGCTGACGTACCCCGGCCAGATCAAGGTGACGGTGATCCGCGAGACGCGGGCCGTGGAGTACGCGAGATAGGCGACGGGCGCGGGAGAGCGCGCCCTCTCCGCCCTCATACCAGCCGCACGGTGTCCTCGAGTGCGGGGATGTGGCACGGCCACGAGAAGCGGCGGGTGATGCGTTCGGCGAGGGCGGCGCTCGCGGCCGGTTCGCCGTGTGTCACGAACACCGTTCGCGGCGCCAGTTCGGCGCGGGCGAGCCAGATCTCGAGCTCGTCGGCGTCGGCGTGGGCGGACAGCGAAGAGATCGAGCGAACCTGCGAGCGCACCGGCACCATCTCGCCGAAGATCTTGACGGCCTCGGCGCCCTCCAGGATCGCCCTGCCGCGCGTACCCTCCGCCTGGTAGCCGACGAACAACACCGTAGTCTCCGGGCGCGGCAGCCGGTGCCGGAGGTGATGGAGGATCCGGCCCCCGGTGGCCATCCCTGAGGCCGAGATGATGATTGCCGGCCCACCGAGCGAGTTGAGGCGCTTCGATTCGTCGGTGCGTCCGACCATCGTGAGGTTGGGGGGGGAGAGCGGATCGACGCCCTCGCCGCGGAGGTGCCGGGTCTCGGCGTCGTGCTCGCGGGCAGTTTCGCGGTATGCGGTCGTGGCCTCGCGTGCCATCGGCGAGTCGACGAAGATCGGTACCGGCGGCACCACCTCGTCCTCGATGAGCTCGCGCAGGTAGTACAGCACCTCCTGGGTGCGGTCGATGGCGAAGGCGGGAATGAGGACCACGCCCCCGTTCTCGACCGCCGCGGTGATGACCTCGGCTAGATCGTCGCGCGGATCGGTGGCGGCGTGCAGGCGATCGCCGTACGTGGACTCCACCACGAGGTACGTGGAGCCCGGGTAAGACTCGGGCGGCGGCAGGATCGGCGCGTCGTAGCGCCCGACATCGCCCGAGAAATACAGCGTGACATGCTCGCCGGACGCCTTGACGCGCAGCTCGACGGCGGCGGCGCCGAGGATGTGCCCCTGGCGGTGAAAGCGGACCTGCATCCCCGGGTGCAGCTCGTGCCACTCTCCGAACGGCACCGGGCGAATCGTGCGCAGCGCCTGCTTGACGTCCTCGAGGTCGAACAGCGGCTGTGCCGGGTGGTGCTTGGTGGATCCCACCTTGTTGGCGTAGCGCGCTTCTTCCTCCTGGAGGTGGGCCGCGTCCGGCAGCAGCACCCGGAGCAGCCGCAGCGTCGAGGGCGTGGCGAGGGTGGGCCCGGCGAACCCCTGCCGCACCAGCAAAGGGAGAATGCCCGTGTGATCGATGTGGGCATGGGTCAGGATCACGTGGTCGAGCGCCGACGGCTCGACCGGGAACGGCGCCCAGTTGCGGAGTCGTAGCTCTTTCGGCCCCTGGAACATGCCGGCGTCGACCAGCACCCTCGTGCCGTGCGCCTCGACGAGGTAGCGCGAACCGGTGACGGTGCCGGTGGCTCCCAGAAACGTGAGGTTGACCATGAAGGCATGATAGCCGAGCCCGGCATGGCGTCTGACGGCCGGCCACGCCGCCTGCTAGTCTTCTCCTCGAGAAGGGAGCGCCTACCCCGATGCCCAACCCCGTCGCGACGTTCGAGACCACCGCCGGCACCTTCAAGGCCGAGATCTTCCGGGCCGAGATGCCAATCACCGCCGAAAACTTCCTCGCCCTCGCCAGGAGCGGGTTCTACGACGGCTTGCACTTCCATCGCGTCATCAAGGGCTTCATGATCCAGTTCGGCTGCCCCTACAGCCGTGACCCCGACAGCCCGCGAGCCGGGACAGGCGGGCCGCCGCACGGCACCATCCCCGACGAGTTCGCCGCCCGCCTGTCGAACGGACCCGGCACGCTGGCGATGGCCAACACCGGCCGCCCCAATTCCGGTGGCTCGCAGTTCTTCATCAACGTCGCGCACAACCATTACCTCGACTGGTTCACCCCCGGCCCCTCGCGGCACCCGGTGTTCGGGCGCGTCATCGAGGGTATGGAGGTGGTGCACGCCATCGAGACGACCCCCACCGACGGGTGCGACCGCCCCCTGACGCCGGTGCGGGTCGACCGCGTCACGGTCGACGACTGAGGACCTTCCGCCGTCCTCGCGGGGCGAGCCGGGTGTCGAACCGTCCGGCCGGCCTTCCCGTCACGGCCTCGGGCGCGAGGCCGTGATCATGGCCGCTTGCCGACCGGCGCGAGGTAGATCGTCAGCTCCTCGTCGCCGTCCACGCCGAGCAGTTCGTCCATCGCTTCCTGGTCGTAGGCGGCGATGGCGCACGTGCCGCATCCCGCCGCCTCGCAGGCGAGGTAGAGGTTCTGGCAAACATGGCCGGCGTCCAGCGCGATGACCTTGTGGGCGGCGGCGCCGTAGCGCCACTCCATGCGGTAGGGGACGGCGGTCCACACGAACGTCACGGCGGCCGCGGCCACGAAGCGCTGGAAGAAAGTGGCGGCGACGAGGCGGGAGCCGAGGTCGCCGTCGCCGCCGAGGCGCACGAGCTGGTTGTCCACCGGCAGGAACCGCCACAGCCCCGCCTCGACCCCCTTCACGCGCTGGATGGCGAGGTAGGTCTCGAAGGCGTGGCGACAGCCGGCCGAGGGCACGGTGCGCAGCGCGTGGCCAGCCCCCAGCAGGCGTGTGACGCCCTGGGTCGCCCACAGCAGGAACGCCAGCTCGTCGAGCGAGACCGCCTCGGGGGCGAACTCGCGCCGGCTCCTGCGGCCGGCAATGGCCGCCGCGAGCGTGACGTCCCGGATGCCCTGCCAGTGCCCGGGCCGCGGCAGCGGCACCCGCAGCGCGCCTTCCGGCGCCGGTTTGGACAGCGGCGGAGGCGGCACGCCGCGGCTCTGGTGGGTCGCCGTGAAGTCCACCTGCTTGCGGACCGTGTCCTTGAGGAACTCCCTCCGGCGCGTCGTTTCGAGTTCGTCCATCTCTCCCCCGCGAGCTGCCTCGCCCAGGGTACCAGCGACACCCGGTCACGTCTTCGTAGGCGCGGGGGTCGGGTGGGGTGCGGCCCGGCCCCCCGGCGAGAGCGAGCGAGCCCGGATTGACTCCGGGCGAGCGCGGGGGTTCGGGGGGCCCTAGGGCGCGGGGGTTGGGTGGGGTGCGGCCCGGCCCCCCGGCGAGAGCGAGCGAGCCCGGATTGACTCCGGGCGAGCGCGGGGGTTCGGGGGGCCCTAGGGCGCGGGGGTCGGGTGGGGGGCGGCCCGGCCCCCCGGCGAGAGCGAGCGAGCCCGGATTGACTCCGGGCGAGCGCGGGGGTTCGGGGGGCCCTAGGGCGCGGGGGTTGGGTGGGGTGCGGCCCGGCCCCCCGACAGCAGAAGATGGTGTGCCCGGCGCGATTCGAACGCGCGGCCTTCAGATCCGGAGTCTGACGCTCTATCCGGGCTGAGCTACGGGCACACTCGGAAGGGGCGAAAATGGGGTGGACGAGGGGATTCGAACCCCCGACCATCGGAGCCACAGTCCGATGCTCTACCAAGCTGAGCTACGCCCACCACGGTCGACTTTGGCCTGCCTGAGAGGATTCGAACCTCCGACCCGCGGATTAGAAGTCCGCCGCTCTATCCAGCTGAGCTACAGGCAGATCGGTGGATACGGGGAGGCTGCCGGAGGCCCTCCCGGGCGCTGGTCGGGGCGAGAGGATTTGAACCTCCGACCACCTGCGCCCAAGGCAGGTGCGCTACCAGGCTGCGCCACGCCCCGTCTCCTGCAGCTTGAACCCTCCGGGCTCGCAAAGAGCAACCCCCAGCACGGGGAAACACTACGGTAGCAACCGCTGCGATGCCCGTCAAGCCGGCCGGGCGTGCCGGCCGCCGGCGAGGCCCCCCGTGCCCGGGCGCGCCCTCTCGACCCGAGCGAGCGCGGGTGGTAGACTGCGGCTCCAGCGCGGAGAGGTGCTGGAGTGGTCGAACAGGGCTGCCTGCTAAGCAGTTGTCCAGGGTAAACCTGGACCGGGGGTTCGAATCCCCCCCTCTCCGCCATCCCCTGATCCCACTCCCACGGCAAGGAGGCGTTGCATGACGGTTCGCGTGCGCTTCGCACCCTCACCGACCGGCTACCTGCACATGGGCGGCGCCCGCACGGCGCTGTTCTGCTGGCTCTTCGCCCGCAAGCACAAGGGGACGTTCATCCTTCGCATCGAGGACACCGACCTCGAGCGCTCGACCGAGGAGATGACGCAGGGGATCCTGGATGGCCTGCGATGGCTCGGCCTCGACTGGGACGAGGGGCCGTACATGCAGTCGGAAGGCATTCCGCTGCACCGCGAGGCGGCGCTGTCACTGCTCGAGAAGGGGTTGGCGTACCGCTGCTTCGCCACGCCCGAGCAGCTCGAGGCACAGCGCCAGGAGGAGCAGGCGAAGGGCGGGCAGTGGCGGTTCGACCCGTTCTCGCGCCACCTCTCGCGTGCCGAGAGCGACCGCCTGGCGGCCGAAGGGCGGCCGTTCGTGGTGCGCTTCCGGGTGCCGGACGACGCGGTGGTGCGTTTCGTCGACCACGTCTACGGCGAGCAGGAGCGGGCGGCCAGGGACATCGAGGACATCGCGCTGCTGCGCCCGGACGGGACGCCGCTGTACAACCTGTCGGTGGTGGTGGACGACATCCGGATGCGGATCACCCACATCATCCGGGGGCAAGATCACCTCATCAACACCTTCAAGCAAGTGCTGCTCTACCAGGGGCTGGGCGCGCCGCTCCCGGAGTTCGCCCACCTGCCGCTCATCCTGGCGCCCGGCAAGGCCAAGCTCTCCAAGCGCGCGCACGGCGAAGTGGTGGCGGTGACGACATACAGGGAGCGGGGGTTCCTGCCGGCGGCGTTCCGCAACTTCCTGGCGCTGCTCGGATGGGCGCCCGGAGGTGACCGCGAGATCCTCTCGACCGAGGAAATGATCGAACTCTTCGACCTCGACGCGATCAACCGCTCGAACGCGGTGTTCAACTTCACGGAGGGCGACCCCGAGAACTGGACCGACCCCAAGGCGCTGTGGATGAACGGCGTCTACCTCACGCGCACGCCGATCGACGAGCTGCTTCCCTACGTGGAGGAAACGCTGCGGCGCGCCGGGCTGTGGGACGAGGCTTGGGCGGGGCCGGAGCGGGCGCGCTTTGCGGCCACCGTGGACCTTATCCGCCAGCGCTATCACTCGCTGCTCGACTTCGCCACCCTCGGGCGGCCGTACTTCACCGAGTACTACGCCTTCGAACCGGAAGCCGTGCAGCGCAACCTGGCCGAGCCGCGCCTGCGCGGGTGGCTGCCGCTGCTCGCCGATCGTCTCGCGACCGTCGACCCCTGGGTCCACGAGGCAGTGGAGAAGGCCGTGCGCGGCCTGGCCGAGGAGCTGGGGATCAAGGCCGGGGTGTTGATCAACGCCGCGCGCACCGCGTGCACCGGCCAGAAGGTCGGTCCGGGGCTGTTCGAGATCCTCGTCGTGCTCGGCCGCGACCGCGTGGTGTCCCGCCTGCGGCAGGTCAGGGCCCGGCTTGCGTCCTCCGGCTGTGGCCCAGGATGGTGTTGAGCACGGGCTCCCAGAGCTCGACCGGGACCTCTTCCTCGCTGGCCATTCTGCGCCACAGCTCGATCAGGCGTGCCTCGCGCCCGGGGTCGAGGACGGCGGCCCCCACCTCTCGCTTGAGGGCGCCGATCGCCCGCACGGCGTCCAGGCGCCGGGCCAGCGCCGCCAGCAGCGCCGTGTCGCAGTGATCGATCACGGCGCGCAGAGCGTGCTGGCGGCCGGCGGGCCGCGGTCGCTCGTCGAGCGCTCGGCGGGCAGCCGCAAGCTCGCGCCAGCGAGGTTCGAGCGTATCCTCCGCCAGCGCCTGGCGCAGCTCGCCGAGCACGGTCTGCAACTGGTCGAGGGCGTCGAGCACGGGCCGACGGTTGGTGGCGAGGATGCCCGACCAGACCTCCCATGCCGAGCCGGCCACGCGCGTCATCTCGCGCAACGCGGGACCGGCGAGGGCGGAAAGTAAACCGTGGGTGGCGTCGGCATTGCGGGCGAGCGCCATGAGCGCGAGGGCGACGAGCTGCGGGACGTGGCTAGTGGCGGCGAGCAGCTCATCGTGCTCGGAAGGTTCCAGCGTCAGGGGCACCGCCCCGAGGTCGCGGACGAGGTCGAGGAGGGCGAGCCAGTGCCGCTCGGGCAAGTCGGGCAGGGGACAGAGAACGTACGGGCGATTCCGGAACAGCCGCGGGTCGATGGCGCCCACGCCGGAGCGCTCGCTGCCGGCGAGGGGGTGACCGCCGACGAAGGCCACACCCGGCGGTACCACCTCCCGCGCCCGGGCACAAATCGCGACCTTGGCGCTGCCGACATCGGTGAGGAGGGTGCCGGGCGCGAGGCGGGGCGCGAGCGACGGCAGCAACTCGAGGATGGTATCCACGGGTGTGGCCAGGATCACGAGGCGACTGCTGACCAGGTGAGGCCCCGCCTCGGCGAGTTCCACGGCCACGTCGGCGGCCCCGGCGCGGGTGATCGCAGCGAGGTGGCAGGCGAGATCCACGCCCACCACGCGCGCCTGCGGGCGGGCGCGGCGCAACGCCGCCCCGAGCGAGCCGCCGACCAGGCCGCAGCCGATGATGACGATTGTCTCGTCAGGCATGGCATCCTCCCAGGCCGCGCCCGATCGCGGCGGCGATCATCCGGCAGCGGTTGGCGGTGGCGGAGAGGTCCTCGGCGGTGAGGGACTGGGCGCCGTCGGAAAGCGCGTGGTCGGGGTCCGGGTGGACCTCGACGAGTAGGCCGTCGGCTCCCACGGCGACGGCGGCCCGTGCCAGCGCCGGCACGAGCTTGCGGTGCCCGGCCGCGTGGCTCGGATCCACCACCACCGGCAGGTGCGACAGCCCCTTGACGAGCGGCACCGAGGAGAGGTCGAACGTGTTGCGGGTGGCGGTCTCGAACGTCCGGATCCCCCGCTCGCACAGGATGACGTGGGGGTTCCCGGCAGCGAGGATGTGGTCGGCGGCCGCCAGCCACTCGGCGATGCTCGCCGACAGCCCCCGCTTGAGCAGCACCGGTCGGCCGGCACGTCCGAGCGCGTCGAGCAGCGGGAAGTTCTGCATGTTGCGAGCGCCGACCTGGAGCAGATCGGCGTGCGCGCCCACGATTTCGATCTGCTCGACCCCCAGGACCTCGGTGCACACGGCGAGCCCGTGCCGGTCGGCGGCGGCGCGCAGCATCTCGAGTCCTGGCACCCCGAGGCCGCGAAACTCGTGCGGCGAAGTGCGCGGCTTGAACGCCCCGCCGCGCAGGATCGTACCCCCGGCCGCGGCAACGGCCGCTGCTGCCGCCTCGATTTGCGCCTCGCTCTCGACCGCGCAAGGCCCGGCGATGAGCGCCACCTCGGGTCCGCCGACCCAGACCTCGCCCACGGCCACGATGCTGGGCTCGGGGTGGAACGCCCGGCTGGCCAGCCGGTACGGCGTCGAGACGCGAAGCACCTCGCGGACACCGGGGAGCACCGCGAAGCGCTGGGGGGAGAGCTCGCGACAGTCCCCCACGAGTCCGAGGACGGAGTGCTCGGCGCCGTCGGAGCGGTGCACGTCGAGCCCGTATCCGCGCGCCACGGCCGCAACGCCGTCGATCTGGTCCTCGCTGGCCTGGTGATCGAAAACGATCAGCATCCCTCACCTCCCAAAGACGAGCGGCCCACCCGATCCGGGTGGGCCGCGTGAGTTGTCGTGTGTTCTGCTCGACGCTCGTCCGCCGTGCCCACCCTATGGGGAGGGTCCGTAATACCCGGCAGCGTACAGACGAGAGCAGCTCATCTCAGCGGGATCCTACCACGAAGCGGAGCCGGGCGACGCGGGCCGGCGCAGACCACACCCCCGGCCGCCCTCACCCCTGGGCGCGCTCGATCTTGGCCCAGCTGTCCCGCAGGCCGACCGAGCGGTTGAAGACGAGCCGGCCCGGGGCAGTATCGAGGTCGACGCAAAAGTACCCCAACCGCTCGAACTGGAAGCGATCGCCGAGCTGCGCCGCGCCGAGCGAGGGCTCCAGCTTGCAGCCGGTGAGCACCTCGAGCGAGGCAGGGTTGAGGCTGTCGCGCCAGGAGCCGCCCTCGGGCGCCTCGTCCGGGTTCTCGCGGGTGAACAGGTGCTCGTACAGCCGCACCTCGGCCTCCACCGCATGCGCCGCCGAGACCCAGTGGATCGTGGACTTGACCTTCCGGCCGTCGGGGGCGTTGCCGCCGCGCGAGTCGGGGTCGATGGCGGCCCGGACCTCGACGATCTCGCCGCTCGAGGGGTCCTTGACGACACCGAGGCAGCGCGCGAGGTAGGCGCCGCGCAGGCGCACCTCGTTGCCGGGAAACAGCCGCCAGTACTTCGGCGGTGGCACCTCCCGCACGTCGTCGCGCTCGATGTACAGCTCGCGGGAAAACGGCACCGGGCGGCTGCCAGCCGACGGGTCTTCGGGGTTGACCATGACCTCGAAGGTCTCGACGTGGCCCTTGGGCAGGTTCTCGATCACGAGCTTCACCGGGCGCAGCACGGCCATGGCGCGCGGCGCGGTGCGGTTGAGTTCCTCGCGCAGGCAGTGCTCGAGCAGCGCCACGTCGACCACGCTGTCCCGCTTGGCGACCCCGATACGGGAGCAGAAGTCGCGGATCGCCGAGGGGGTGTAGCCGCGCCGCCGCAGGCCCGAGATCGTCGGCATGCGGGGATCGTCCCACCCGCGCACGTCGCCTTCCTGCACCAGCTGCAAGAGCTTGCGCTTGGACATCACGGTGTAGGTGAGGTTGAGGCGCGCGAACTCGATCTGGCGCGGGGCGTAGATGCCGAGCGCCTGGATGAACCACTCGTACAGCGGCCGGTGGTCCTCGAACTCGAGGGTGCAGATCGAGTGGGTGATCCCCTCGATCGAGTCGGACTGGCCGTGGGCCCAGTCGTACGTGGCGTAGATGCACCACGCGTCGCCGGTCCGGTGGTGGGTGGCGCGCAGGATCCGGTACATGACGGGATCGCGCATGTTGAGGTTGGGGTGCGCCATGTCGATCTTGGCGCGCAAGGTGCGCGAGCCGTCAGGGAAATCCCCGGCGCGCATGCGGCGGAAGAGTTCGAGGTTTTCTTCTACCGAGCGGTCGCGGTACGGGCTCGGCCGGCCGGGCTCGGTGAGGGTGCCACGATACGCCCGCACTTCCTCGGCCGAAAGGTCGCACACGTAAGCGAGACCCTTCGTGATCAGCAGTTCGGCCCACTGGTAGAGCTGCTCGAAGTAGTCCGAGGCGTACAGCTCGCGGTCCTCCCAGTCGGCGCCGAGCCAGCGCACGTCTTCCCGGATCGACTCGACGTACTCCATTTCCTCCTTGGACGGGTTGGTGTCGTCGAAGCGAAGGTTGAACTTGCCGCCGTACGCCTGGGCCAGCCCGTAGTTGAGGCAGATCGACTTGGCGTGACCGATGTGGAGGTAGCCGTTGGGCTCCGGGGGGAAGCGGGTGTGCACGCGGTCGAAGCGGCCGGACGAGAGGTCCTGGTTGATGGCCTCGCGGATGAAGTCGGTGGCGGGCGGCAACGGCTGGCTCGGCATGTGACGCTCCCGGCCGATCGTCTCGGCCTGGCGGTGCGGCAGGCCGCGCGCGGGACCGCGCACGGCCCCGGAAAGCAGCGTGCCGACGCGCTGGAAAGGCATGGTAGCACAGCCGCGACGCGGTCAGCCGGTTGCCTCACGTGAGAATCGACTCGAAAGGATCATCGTCGCCTCATCGAAAAGCAATCCGAACGTATGAGTGGGTGTGTCTGTGGCAGGGGCTGTGGGCGGTGCTGTGCCGAGCGGGACTTCATGAAGAGTCCGCGAATTCCGGCCCTGCGATCTCGCGCAGCAGATAGCATCTTCTCGCCGAGGCACATGCATGGCCTCTTTTGACCGACCGGCCTTCAGGAAATGCCACGTGGGGACAGGAAGAGGAGGCGACGGATGTCTGACTTTCCTCGTTGGCCGGCCTACCTCCTGGCCGTGCAGACCGCCTTCCCTCGTGTCAACATCGTGCACGAACCCTTTCCACCCCGGCGCGCTGGCCAACTGCGCCATCGACGAGACCCGTTGCGAGCTTCCTCACGCCGCCAGCATCCCCTCCCGCAAGTTCATCAAGGGTGCACGCTTCTTGCTGCTCCGGGCCGGCGAAACGCTGCCAGACCAACCGCAGCCGCCTCGACGACTTCATGGTGGTCATTCAACCGTTCCACGTAGCCTGCCTTTGTCGGCGAACGTCTGTTGCCGAACGAGCGGCTCTGCTGCGGCCCCTGCGCGCGGCTGCCATGCATTTCGATGTCATCCCCGTTCTCGTCATCCTCCCGCCAGCTCTTCTTCATGAACTCCATCTCGTGCAGAGCGGCACCCTTGCACTCGCTTTGAAAGGCCTCCACGATCGTCATCCCCACGAGCTGAGCGGAGTCCGGGAGGGGACGCGGGACAGGCCGTGGCGTCGTACGTAGCGCCCAGCAGCGGCGAGACACAGTAGAACGACAAGCCCGTAGAGCAGTGCGACTAGCTCCGCCATGAGATCTCCGCAGCGCCACACCCAAGGTACGTGCCGGCGCCATGAGGCCATCCCAACAGGGCCGGTCTCAGGGGCCGGGTGAGAGGCTCGGTATAGCCGCCTCGACCTGTCCGCCCCCAGGAACCACCACCTCCCTGCCACACAACGTGTCAGGTGTCAGGCTTCCCGCCGCCAGCCCAACGATAGAAGAAGAGGGTAACACGCAGAATCGATAGCTCCCGGGTGCGAGGTTGGGGATGATCAGCGGCGTATTGACTGGAAGCCGGTTCATCGCGACCCACCGCACAACGATGGGGAAGCCGATTGGCACACCGTTGTGCTCCACTACTGTCATTACGCGCTGAGGGTCGTTAGGAGGTTCCGGAAGCTTGACAACCACGGTGCCCCCAGAAGGCGGCAGCTCAATGATGAGCTCGTTCTGTTCCTTCTCGGGGACGGGTAGTCTCGACGCCAGCAGCGGGTGTCCGACTGCCATCACGACCATGTTGAGGCCGGTTGCCCAGGCGGGAACCCCGGCTTCAAATCGCCCGTCGACGCCTGTGGTCACTTCATCCCCAAACGCGGGCTTTCCAACTGGAAGGACTACCACAACTGCACCAACTACAGGTCCAACGGAGCTTACGACCCTGCCTCTCACCCTCCTGGCAGCACGCAGGACCAGCACCAGGTCCCGGATCGCTCGCTTCTCATCGACGGTCACCTCGCTCGGCTCGGAGGTTGACCCCTCGAGGCTGGCGTGAATCAAGGTTCGACCCTCCCCGAGTCCTCTGAAGAAAAACCTCCCGTGACGATCGGCCTGAACTTCGGTCTCTGGCTCACGCACGGTCATCGATTGCGCGAACACGGATGCTCTTGGCACCGGAGTGCCGCTTTCGTCCACTACCAGGCCGTCAACGAGAGTGTCGGGTACCTTGATTTCCACCTCGGCCGCTGCCGCGCCTTCGGCCCTTCGGACTACAAAACCCCCATATCCCTCTTCAGCGTGGGGTCGAGAGAGCCCACTGTGACGTTCCATGTTCCTTCACGGGGGAGGGTGCACTCGAACCGACCATGGTCGTCAGTCCAGACCTTGATCGCGACCTTTCCGCGCACGCCCCCGAAGACAAGCACGCCTTCGAGGGACTTGTCTCCGAGGGTGAGCCGTCCGCGCACTGGAACGACGGGAATAGTGATCCGCTCCTCCTGCACGCGCTGTTCGATCGTGATCGGCATGTCAACCCAGACGGTGCCGTCGAGGTCAGAGATCTGCAGTGAGAACTGTCCCTCGGGGAGGTTCATGAACCTCCACCGCTCAGGCGCCTCAGGCTCCCCAGCCGGAAGGCGCTGCGACTCGAACCGACCTTCGAGCTGGCGAAAGAGGGCGAGCTTCCAAGGTCGCCCTTGTGGGTCGAGTGCTGGTTCGAGACTGACGGTGAGTTCGCTCGGAACGCTCAGAACTATGCTTTCCTGGAGTTCTGTCTCAACGTTCTCGAAGACTCGAACGGGAGATAGAGCGGCTGGCGCGAACGGCGGCTGTGAGGCCTTGATTGCGTACACCCCTGCCGCCACACCCTGGAAGTGAAAGAATCCCCTCGCAGTCGGGTGGGTTAAGATCGTGATTTGGTCCAGAGCCCTCTTCTCCGCCGGCGCTCGTGCGTCAACCAGTTGGAGGGGGGACAACTCAATCGTGCAAGTCTTGGTGTCAACTGAACCGGACGCGACATTCACCCAGCCTACGACTGAGCCGCCTTTTCGAAAATCCAGGTTTCCGAGGTCGAGTACCTTGCTCGCTTGGACACCCACTCCCCAGAAGAAGTGCGAGACGAAACCCTCAGCCCTCAACCGAACATCGATCGTTCCTGCCGGAATCTCGCAGCGAAGGGTACTACCCTGGAGTGAGCACCTTGTCTCGCCTTGAGGGGCCGAGCCCGACGTGCTGCTTTGTGGCGGCGAGAACCGCGCGGAGAGAAACTCCGGACGAGGGGTGTTGGCAGGGAAGCTTGTCCGCGCAGTGATCGTTCCGGTGGGCCAGAGCACGAGATGTGTCGGCGCGCTCTGGCCGTTGGCGTCGACGAAGACAACTCTCTCGTCCGCCCAGTACCCACTTGCCTTGACCCTCAGGGCGTAGGTCAGACCGGGGCGGACCTCAACCACGAAAGAACCAGGCACCTGCAGCGTGCGGGTCAGTTCGGGCGCCGCACCGTCGCTTGCCTCCAGCTCGACTATGGCGGGTACTGTGGTTCCGGCTGGAATGCTGGCGACATCGATAGCGATGGGCAGCGGAGAGGAGAATGCCACCCCGCGCAGGAGTACACAGGATGCCACTACGAGACTCGTGGTCATGGCTACCAGTCGTTGAAGTCGTCGTTGTCGACTGCGGCGACCGGCGGGGCGATGCCAACGGCCAGCACGAGCGCCAGGACAATTGACAGGACCGCTGCCGCATTCCTCTCTTCCACGGCATCCTCCTTTCCGGCACTGCCGGAGCGTTGTGGGCGGAGTCCTTTTCTCTCTCTTGTCAAGACCCCGCCATGAACGTGTCGAGGTTTTTGAGAGTGGTTGCTGCTCTCCCACCAACCGGCTTCGAGTCGTTTCTTCCATGAGGCAACGATTCCCCGTCGAGGCGGTTCCTGATGAGGCACCGCCTCCTTGACAAGCTCCACCCCCGCCCGGCTAGAATGGCCTTCGCCGTTGCTGGGGAGTCGTTCAACGGCAGGACACGTGGCTCTGGACCACGGTATCGGGGTTCGAATCCCTGCTCCCCAGCCATTATCCCCTCAGGACAGTCGATAGTGGTGGGTGGCTAGCCACTGCCTTCCCCGCGCCAGAACGGGTAGAAGCAGTACCACTGCTCGGGATGGGCGCGGATCCGGGCCTCGAGACCGCGGAGCCAGATCACCATCGCGGCGCGGGCGCGCTCCTCGGGGGTCCCGGCGCCGCGGGTCTCGATCGGTTCCTCGTAGATGGCCCGGAACTTTCGGTCCGGGCGGACCAGAAAGTAGGTCGGCACGATCAGCGCATCGCCGCGCACCGCGAGCAGGAACGGCCCGGGGGGGAAGGTCGTGACCGCGCCGAAGAACTCGCACGGCCAACCCTGGTCGTTGAAGTCACGGTCGCCGTGGGCGGCGAGGCATCGACCGGGATGCCGTGCACGTTGCCGCGCAGGCGCATGCGGGTGCGAAACTCCTCGGCGGTGGCGAAGCGGTCGCGCCAGTACAGGACGTGGATCGGCTCGACGTGCCGCCCGAGGCCGGTGGCGCCGACTTCCGGGTTGCCCATGTGGGCCGTGATCAGCAGGGTGCCGCGGTCGCTCGCTCGCGCCGCCCGGAAGTGCTCCTCGCCCTCCACTTCGACCTGTTCGAGCAGGCGTTCGACAGGAAGCTGCGACCACCGAAAGAAGTCGATCCAGTGATACGCATGCTCGTACCCCATGTTCCAGGCGGCCCGCCGCACCCGCCTGTCGCCCGGCGGCAGGCCGAGGATCCGCCCGTAGTTCTGCTCGACCGCACGCAGGTACTTGGGGCGCAGCAGGTTGAAAGGGAGCATGACGAGGTTGCGGGCCATCCAGTACATGAGGGCCCGCGGCCACCATGTGGCCGCCCACACCAACCCCGGGATCCAGAAACCGAAGTAGAGCCGGTAGAACGCTTCTGCCAGGCGGGAGGATCCCGCCATCTTCGCCTGCACTAGCGGATTCTACCAGCCAGCCGTAGCGCCGGCCAAAAACGCGACGAGCGCTCCGCCGGTGGCGCGGACCTCGACCGACGTCCCGGCCGCGCGGTTGGAAACGCTGATCCGCGCCGCAGGGTCGAGGATGTCGCCGTCGAGCTCCCACTGCAGCCCGCGCGTCCATACCTCGACGCGGCCGAGCGGCAGCAGCGACACGACCCTCCCCGGCTCGCTCGCCAGCTCGGCGCGCTCCAGCACCGGTACGAACACGCCGTCCTCGGCCACCAGCTCGACGGCGGCGTGGCGCCCCCAGCGGACGGCGAGGCCGAGGTTCTCGAACGCGTGGTCCAGCCGGCCGGCGGTGGCGGCAAGCACGGTCACCGAGCGGGCGCCCCGCTCTTCGATGGCCACGGCAAGGGCCTTGTCGAGGTCGGTGCGGTCCTGGTCGGGCCGCGCCAGCATTGCGTCTTCGCCGAGCCAGGCACGGACCTCCGGGCGGATCGAGTCGAGGTCGCCCACCACGGCCGCCGGCCGCAGCCCGACAGCGGCCAGGTGGTTGGCCCCCCCGTCCGCGGCCAGCAGCAGCTCCGCCCGGCGGGCGAGTCCCACGAGGTCGGGCCGCCACCGCCACGGCGCGTTGGCGACGATCACGGCGCGCATGGCGGCGTTCCTCCTCCCCGGCGATTCAGATGCCGGCGCCGCCATCATAGGCGTCGTCGCGGGTCTGGGCCTGCGAGACCCGGCTTCCGGGCGGCAGCGAGCGGGTGATCCAGACGTTGCCGCCAATGACCGAGCCCCGGCCGATCGTGATGCGCCCCAGGATCGTCGCCCCGGCGTAAACCACGACGTCATCCTCGACGATCGGATGGCGGGGGATCCCCTTGATCGGGTTGCCGTGCTCGTCCTTGGGGAAGCTCTTGGCGCCGAGGGTCACGCCCTGGTAAAGGCGGACGTTGGCGCCGATGATCGAGGTCTCGCCGATCACGACCCCGGTGCCGTGATCGATGAAGAAACGCTCGCCGATCGAGGCCCCCGGATGGATGTCGATGCCGGTGGCCGAGTGGGCGGCCTCCGAGATGATGCGGGCGATGAGGGGCACGCCGAGCCTGTACAGTTCGTGAGCCAGTCGGTGGTTGGTGATCGCCAGCACCCCCGGGTAGCAGAAGATCGCCTCGTCGGGGCTGGTGGCGGCGGGGTCGCCCTCGTAGGCCGCCTGCACGTCGGTGGCGAGCCGGTGGCGCACTTCGGGTAGGCAGGCGAGGAAGCGCTCGGTGAGTTCGAGCGCCCGGTCCTCGCACTGCGGGCAGAAGGCCGGGTGGCCGCTGCACGCGAAGCACAGGCCACGTCTGATTTGCTCTTGCAACCCCCGGCGCACGCGCTCGAGAGTGTGCCCGACCGCGAAGCGCATCGTCTCGTCGGTGAGATCGGACGGCCCGAAATAGCCGGGGAAGAGCACCGTGCGGAGGTCTTCCACGAGGGCGACGACGGCGTCGCGGGACGGCAGCACCTGGCGGCATTGCCCTTCGCGATGCCGCCGCGCCAGGCCGTTGTGGGAGGCGCAAAGGGCCTCGACGATCGGGGAAAGCGGCGCCTCCTCGGGCGCCGGCGACAGGTCGGAGGCGTGGCAGTCCATCAGCTGCCCTCCGGCTCGTCCCACAGCCAGGTGGACAGGTACCGCTCGCCGGTGTCGCACAGCACGGTAACGATGAGCTTGCCGGCGCTCTCGGGGCGGGCCGCCACCTGCAAGGCGGCAAAGACGTTGGCGCCGCCGGAGATCCCGGTGAGGATGCCCTCCTCACGGGCGAGGCGGCGGGCGGTGGCGCCCGCGTCCTGGTGCGAGACCTGCAGGATCTCGTCGATGAGGTCGGTGCGCAGGATCGCCGGGACGAACCCGGCGCCGATCCCCTGAATCTTGTGCGGGCCGGGCGTGCCGCCGGACAGCACGGGCGAGTCCACCGGCTCAACGGCAATGGCCCGGAACGACGGCTTGCGCGGCTTGAGGGCGCTGGCCACGCCGGTAATGGTGCCGCCAGTGCCGACCCCGGCGACCAGCACGTCGACCGCCCCCTCGGTGTCGCGCCAGATCTCCTCCGCCGTGGTGCGCCGGTGAACGTCGGGGTTGGCGGGGTTCTCGAACTGCTGGAGCATGAGGTAGCGCGGGTCGGAGGCCACCAGCTCCCTGGCCCGGCGGATCGCCCCCGACATCCCCTCGCTGCCCGGGGTGAGCACCAGCCTGGCACCGAGCGCCCCCAGGAGCTTGCGGCGCTCGAGGCTCATCGTCTCCGGCATGAGCAGCACGAGGCGGTAGCCACGCTGGGCGCAGACGAACGCCAGCGCGATGCCGGTGTTGCCGGACGTCGGCTCGACGAGAATCGTCTCGGGGGTGATCTGCCCTGCCGCTTCCGCAGCCTCGATCATCGCGAGGCCGATGCGATCCTTCACCGACGAGCAGGGGTTCTGGAACTCGGCCTTGGCGGCGACGCGCCCGGGCAGGCCGGCACCGATCTTGGAAAGCCAGATGAGCGGGGTATTGCCTACCAGCTCCGTGACGTTGGCAGCAATGCGCATGCAGTCCTCCTCAGGGGACGAGCACGGGCACCGTGGTGGGGTCGCCGGTGGCGTTGTCGACCACCGAGCCGTACGCCCACGCCCGACACCCGGGGGTCTGCACCTCCACCGTGGCGTACGCCAGCGGCTGCGCCGGCGCGCCCGCCCTGGCGAAGACGTCGTCCCACTGGTAGAACCGCCCGGCCTCGAGGCTCGTGTTGAGCGTCGTCCCGAGCGGCGTGCCGGCGGGGTCGTGGAGCCGGACCGCGACGGTGCAACTCGCCCCTCCGAGGTTCTGAACGCCGAGGTTGGAGCGGAATTCCGTGCTCTTGGCCAGCTGCAGCACGACACCTTGCTGGCCATGCGCGAGACCGTCGGAGGCGCGCAGCGAGGGGTACGACTGTCCGAACGTCCCGGACGTCTTCTGGTTGTAGGTGCGCGCGAACAGGTAGAGCGGTCCGGGCGAGGCCGCGGCGACCGTGCCTTTCGGGGTGGCGGTGGTGGGGAAGCCGAACAGCGACACGAGGAGATCGGCCCACTCTCGCGTGGCCCCGGCAGCCAGGGACTCGCTGCGCTCGACGGCTGACCCTGCTGTCCCTTGCATCGGGGTGTACGTGAGGGTGAGCTGGGCCGCCCCGCCGGGGTTGACGACGGCCAGATCCGTGCGCCACTGGGAGCCGGCGGCGCCCGGAGCGTGGGCCACCGAGGGCACGAGGTACGGTCCGGCGGGCTCGCCCCACAGCGCGTCGACCGTGGTGGGGTCGCCGGTGGCGTTGTCGACCACCGAGCCGTACGCCCACGCCCGACACCCGGAGGTCTGCACCTCCACTGTCGCGTACGCCAGCGGCTGCGCCGGCGCCCCCGCCTTGGCGAAGACATCGTCCCACTGGAAGTACCTGCCTCCAGCCACGGTCTGTGTGAGGGGGGACCCGAGCGTCGCGCCGCTCGAGTCGTGGAGGGTGACGGTGACGGAGCAGTCGGTGCTGCCGAGGTTCTGCACCCCGAGGTTGGAGCGGAACGAGGCCGACTTCTCGAGCTGGCCGATGTACGCGGTCTGACCACGGGTGAACCCGTCCGCCGCCGTGAGCGCCGGGTACGACTGGCCGTACGTCCCGCTGCTCGTTCGGTTGTAGGTCCTCGCAGTGGCCAGTACGCGGGCGGTCGACTCGATGCGCACGCTGCCCTTGGGGGTGCTGGTGTCAGCGAACCCGAACAGGCTCACGAGCACGTCGACAAAGCGTTCGCTCGCACCATGGGAGAGCGAACGGCTGCGCGTCACCGGGGTGCCGCTGCCGTAGGGGAGGAACGCGTAGGTGACGCTCGCAGTGCGGCCGCTGCGGTTCGCCACCGCCAGATCGGTGCGCCACTGCGAGCCGCCGGCGCCAGGGGCGTGGGCCACGGACGGTACGTGGGCGGTCCACGGCGAGATCGTGATCGTTCCGCTGCGGGTGCATCCCACGCCGCCAATGGCGGCGGCCAGGCGCCAGGTGTACGTCCCTGCCACCGTGTACACGTGGGTCGGGGAGGCGGTCGACGCATGCGCCGAGCCGTCTCCGAAGTCCCAGTCGAACGTCGTGGGCCCCGAGCAACCCTGCCCCGAAACGGTGGCTGCGAACGACACCCCCACGTCGACCAGGCCGGTTTCGGGTGCGCTCGCGCTGCAGGTTGGCACGCACGCCGACCTGATCGGCACCACCTGGGCGCGGGAGCCGGCCGTGTTGTGGTGATGGAGCAGCAGCACCCCGGGCGAGGCGTTGGCCGCCAGCTTCGCCCGGTCGAAGGTGAGGGGGATGACCTGCCCCGCCAGGTCGGTGTACATGGGCTGCGAGACTGGCGTGCCGAGAAAGCTCGTGCCTCCGAACGAAACCCCGGGCGCGGCGGGGTCGAAGGTGAGGGTGGGCGTCGAGTCCACCGCGGTGAACACGCGGTAGTTGAAACGGCTGCTGCCGGCGGTCAGGCCGAGCCGCCCGGGCGGCACCGGCAGCACCATGACGTTGGCGTCGAACAGCGCCGTGTCACGCACCCCGGCGCTCACGCCGTTGAGGAAGGTGCTGGTGCACTCGCCCGACGAGAGCTTGCACAGCTGCGCGGTGAAAACATCGTTGGGGCTGCTGCCGCCGGTGGAGCTGTTGCCCAGCACCCAGTCGTCGGTGCCGTCGCGGTCGGTGTCGATGAGGATCTGGACCCGCAGCTTGTTGGGCGAGCTCCAGTCGGCCCAGGTGGCGAGGCCGAAGAAGATCGAGGTCTCGGCCAGCCCCTTGCCGTCGGCGAGCTGCCGGGCCCAGTCGCTGGTGATGCCCACGAGGCGCAGGTCGGAGGCGTTGTCGGTGCCCTGCGAGGACGTCTCGTCGCCGCTTTCGGCCGCCAGCTCGAAGGCGCTCACGAGCGACACCCAGTCGGTGGGAAAGTTCGTTCCGGTGGCCACGCCCTGCCCGTTCAGATGGAGGACCAGGGTGCCAGTCTCGCCCGTGAGTTCGAGGACGGTCTCCTCCGTGCTCATGGTGGCGGCCGGGCGGGGCGCCGCATGGATCGCCACGCGCTGCGAGGGCTGGCCGGGGGCGCTGATGAGGAGGTACGCGGCCTCCTCGGGCAGCCAGTGCCTGGGGTCGCCGCCCTGTGTCGAGGCCACGGTGGCATCGCGCGTGCGCTTCATTTGCGGCCCCTCGGCGCTGGCTCGGATCTCGACCGTCGCCGAGCCGTGGGGAGGCACGGCGACCTGCGTGCCGCCGGGGAGCGAAAAGCTCACTCCCGGCATGTCGACCACGGATTGCAGCGCCAGCGTGGCGGTGATCGTCCCCGCACTCATGTTGGCGAGGCGGAGGCTACGGCTCGCTGACCAGCTCCCGATCACCTCCGGCCGTCCGAACGACACCGAGACGGCGCCGGGAGTGTCGGTGCTGTACGCCAGCAGCGAGGCCTCGGTCGCGAGCTGGAGGTCGCTGCGGCCGCTCCCGACCCGCCCGGAGCCGTAGACCGGCGGGCCGGCGTTCGGATTGGCGAAGAGGTCGTGGATCGAGGTGCCCATGACGAGGGCCTTGAGCTCCTCCACCGTCCACTGGGGGTGGAGCTGGCGCAGCAGCGCCATCGCCCCCGTGATGTGCGGGCACGCCATCGAGGTTCCCGAGAGGCTGCGGCCGCCGCTGCCGCTGCGGCTGGCGAGCGACCAGATGGTGGTGCCGGGTGCCGTGAGGTCGGGCTTGAGCGCCGACGACCCGAACGCCGGCCCGCGCGAGCTGGAGCCCGAGAGCGTGTCGACCATCGACGGCTCGACCGCCCGCACGGCCCCCCGGTACGCGGCGGTAAGCGTGACGTTCACGGTGCCGCCGGCCAGCGCGGCTTTGAGTGCGATGCCGGTTGCGAGGTCGGTGAGCATCGAGGGGACGGTGATCGTGGCGTCGCTGCCGGTGAGCGTGAACGGCCACCCCTCGCTGGTGTTGGCGACGAGCACCCCCCTGGCGCCGGCGTCCTGGCAGTTCTTGACCTTCGTAGTGTACGTGCAGGTGCCGCGGTCGACAAGGGCGATCTTGCCGGTCATGGCAGCGGCGTTGACGATCGCCTCGCAGGCGTCGCTGGCGGTGCCGGAACCGTCGTTGGCGAGCACGAGATCGCCGGTGATCGGGCCGGTCGTTGCCAGGTTCGGGCCGAACTGCGCCTCGGCTGCCGGCTTGACGCCCGCGAGGGCGGCCGGAGCGTTCACCACGAACCCGCCGGTCAGCTCGGTGCTGTCGACCGAGTTGGCCACCGAGATGGCCCGCAGGGCGACCCCGGGGCTGCCGGTGATGTAGTAGACATCGCCCGAGTTCCCCGCCGAGGCCACGACGATGACGCCGATCGAGGCCGCGTTCTGGGCGGCTTGCGAGGAGGCGGCGTCGAGCTGGCCGTACGAGGAGCCCAGGGAGAGGTTGATGACGTCGAGGTGGTCGGAAAAGTTGCCGTCGCCGTCGGGGTCGGTGGCCCAGTCGATGGCCTGGGCGGTGAGGACCGAGCTGCCGCTGCAGCCGAAGATGCGCAGCGCGTAAACTTGCGCCCCCGGCGCCACGCCCGGGCCGATCTGCAGCGTGCCGAACGGGGTCGCCGAGGAGTACGGGCCCTGGTAGGTCGTTCCCTCGGTGGTCACGCCGTAGCCCGCAGCGATGCCCGCGACGTGGGTGCCGTGGCCGTTGCAGTCCATGGGGTCGGGGTCGGGGCTGGGGGTGCGGGAGCAGCGTCCGGCGTTCTGGTCAGCGTCGGAGCAGCCGGCGTTGTAGAGATCCCCGGCGAAGTCGTACCCGCCCACCACCTTGGCGTTCCACGGCACGACGGCATCGGCGAAATCCTGGCCGCTGTACGAGCCCGAGCCGCCCAGCCCGAAATGCAGGTAGTCGACCCCACTGTCGATGATACCGATCCGGATCCCCTGGCCGGTCACACCCGGCGCCGTCCACACCTGCGGGGCTTGGAGGAGCGGCACCGAGGCGTAGAGGTCGAGGGTCTCGGGGACGAGGGGCGTGATTCGCCGCACCCCGGACAGCGCTGCCAGCTCCCCGACCCGGTCGCTCTCGACCTCGACGGCGATGCCGTTGAGAGCGCGTTGGACGCGGAACAGCACCGTGGCGCTCCGGGGCGGCGAGGCAAGGGCGGCCAGGAACCGTTGCTGGGCGGTCTCGAGGCGCGCGAGCTGGGCTAGCGTGGCGGCGGCAGCGCTCGCACGCACATCGGCAGTACCGGCGGCAGCAAGCTGCTGCGCCCACACGACGGCGGCCGGCGGATCGGCAAGCTCGATCATCACCGCCACGCGCTCGGCCCGCACCGGCGACGTGGCCGCGACGGCTGCCAGGACGGCCGCCAATCTCGCCAGTGTTCGTAACGTGTGTCCTCGTGAGCGCATCGACACGACCTCCCGGGGGTGCCGGTCCACCTTCGCACGGCGAGGTGGATTTTTCAACCGCGGCTCCCGGACAATGGTACGGCGGAGGCGGAAGCCGCGGGCGTGCGAACGGGTTGCACCCCGAGGGGCGGCACGCCGTCCCCGTGACGAGGAGAGCCGCCATGGAGCGTCTGCTGCTGAGAGAGCAACTGTACGATCCCGACCCCCAGGAGACCCGGGAGTGGATCGAATCGCTGGGCGCCGTGCTGGACACGCAGGGACCCGAGCGGGCCCGCTTCCTGCTGCGCAAGGTCCTCGAACGGGCGCGCATGGACGACCTCGGCATCGAGGCGATCCAGACCCCGTACATCAACACCATCCCCCCCGACCGGCAGCCGCCGTACCCCGGCGACGAGGCGATGGAAAAGCGCATCCGGCGCATCGTGCGCTGGAACGCGATGGCGATGGTCACGCGCGCCAACCACCGCCACGCCGGGCTCGGCGGCCACCTGGCGACGTACGCCTCGGCGGCGTCGCTGTATGAGGTGGGGTTCAACCACTTTTTCCGCGGCAAGCGAGACGGCGCCGGGGACCAGGTCTTCTACCAGGGGCACGCGGCCCCTGGAATCTACTCGCGAGCGTTCCTGGAGGGGCGGCTCGGGGAAGCCGAGCTCGACGCCTTCCGCCGCGAGACCACGGGGTTCGGGCTGTCTTCCTACCCCCACCCGCGCCGCATGCCCGATTTCTGGGAGTTTCCCACCGTGTCGATGGGGCTGGGGCCGCTGTGTGCCATCTACCAGGCGCGCTTCAACCGCTACCTGCAGCATCGCGGCCTGGCCGACACCTCCGGCTCGCGGGTTTGGGCTTTCTTGGGCGACGGCGAGACCGACGAGCCGGAGTCGCTGGGCGCGCTGCACGTGGCCGCCACCGAGGGGCTCGACAACCTGACGTTCGTCGTCAACTGCAACTTGCAGCGCCTCGACGGGCCGGTGCGTGGCAACGGCAAGATCATTCAGGAGCTGGAGGCGGTCTTCCGCGGCTCGGGGTGGAACGTCATCAAGGTGATCCTGGGCCGCGAATGGGACGAGCTGCTGCAGCGCGACGAGCACGGAGTGCTGCTGGCCCGCCTCAACACCATCGTGGACGGCTGGTGGCAGCGCTACCACGTGGAGGGCGGGGCGTTCATGCGCCACCACTTCTTCGGCGCCGACCCGCGGCTGCAGGCCCTGGTCGCCCACCTCTCCGATCAGCAGCTCTGGGACCTCAAGTTCGGCGGCCACGATCACCACAAGCTGTACGCGGCGTTCAGGCTCGCGACCGAAACGACCGGGCGGCCGACGGCGATCCTGGTCAAGACCGTGAAGGGCTGGGCGCTCGGCCGCGACTTCGAAGGGCGTTACACGACCCATCAGCAGAAGAAGCTCAACGTCGCTCAGCTCAAGGCGTTCCGGGACATCCTCCATCTCCCGATCGCGGATCGCGAGCTGGAGGACGAGGACCCGCCGTACTACCACCCCGGTCCAGACAGCCCGGAGGTCAGCTACCTGCGCGAGCGCAGGGAGGCACTCGGTGGCCCCCTGCCCTCGCGGCGCGTGCAGGTGATCGTGCCGCCGCTACCGGGCGCCGACGCCTACGCCGAGCTTTCCGGCGGCAGTGCGCGCGAGGTCTCGACCACCATGGCGTTCGTGCAGCTTTTGCGCCGGCTGCTGCGCGAGCCCGAGTTCGGCCCCCGCATCGTGCCGATCATTCCCGACGAGGCGCGCACCTTCGGCATGGAGTCGCTGTTCCGCGAGCACGGCATTTACGCCTCGAAAGGGCAGCTCTACGAGCCCGTGGACCACAACCTCATCCTCCGCTACCGCGAGGCGCGGGACGGACAGATCCTCGAGGAAGGGATCACAGAGGCGGGCTCGATGGCCTCGTTCACTGCCGCTGGCACCGCTTACGCGACCCACGGCCTGGCCCTGGTCCCGTTCTACATCTTCTACTCGATGTTCGGCTTCCAGCGTGTCGGTGACCTCGTGTGGGGGTTCGGTGACCAGCGCGGCCGGGGTTTCCTGCTGGGCGCCACGGCCGGGCGCACCACGCTGCAGGGCGAGGGGCTGCAGCACAACGACGGGCACTCGCCGCTGCTGTTCTCGGTCGCGCCCAACGTGCGCGTCTACGACCCGGCGTTCGCCTACGAGCTGGCGGCGATCATCCGCGACGGCCTGCGGCGCATGGTCGGCGAGGGCGAGGACACCTTTTACTACCTCACGCTTTACAACGAAAACTACGCCATGCCGCCGATGCCGGAGGGCGTCGAGGAGGGGATCTTGCGCGGGCTGTACCGGGTGCGGCCAGCCGCGAGCCTCCCCGGGCCGTGCGTGCAGCTCCTCGGTTCCGGGCCGCTGCTGCGCGAGGCGTTGCGCGCCGCCGAGATGCTCGAAGCGCGCTTCGGAGTGGGGGCCGCGGTGTGGTCCGCCACGTCCTACCAGCAGTTGCGGGCCGATGCGCTGGCGTGCGAGCGCTGGAACCGGCTGCACCCGCTCGAGCCGCCGCGGGTGCCGTACGTTTCCGAGATGCTGGGCGGGCAGCGTGGCCCGGTCATTGCGGTTTCGGACTTCGTCAAGGCGGTGCCCGACCAGATCGCGCGCTGGGTGCCGGAGGGCCTGGTGCCGCTCGGCACCGACGGCTACGGGCTCTCCGACACCCGGCTGGCGCTGCGCCGGCATTTCGAGATCGACGCCGAGCACGTGGTCGTGGCGGCGCTGGCCGAGCTCGCGCGGCGCGGCGAGCACCCGCCGGAGGCCGTGGCGTCGGCGATCGGGGAGCTCGGGCTCGACGCCGAGGCGGCCGATCCGGTCACCCGGTAGGCCCGGCACCGTGCCACGCTGCCCTGCGCGCGCCGGCCCGCCTGGGCGGACCTGTTGTGGCCCGCCGGGGGGGCACCCCGCGGCGGGCCACACCTTCACCCCACCTGGGGGAGCTTCTCCAGCGACTGGGCGATGGCGTCGGCCGGGTACTCGAAGTCCTCCAGCTTGCCGTCGAGGTACGCGTCGTAGGCGCCCATGTCGAAGAACCCGTGGCCCGACAGCGAGAAGAGGATCACGGCTTGCCGGCCCTCTTCCTTGAGCGCGAGCGCCTTGCGGATGACGGCGGCAATGGCGTGCGACGACTCGGGTGCGGGCACGATCCCCTCGGTGTGAGCGAACAGCACGGCGGCCTTGAACACTTCGGTCTGGCTGACCGACTCGGCGTCCATGACACCCTGGTGGACGAGCGCCGAGATGATCGGCGCGGCTCCGTGGTAGCGCAACCCGCCGGCGTGCACCGCCGGCGGCACGAAGTCGTGGCCCAGCGTGTACATCTGCAGGATGGGGGTGAGCTTGGCGGTATCGCCGAAGTCGAAAGCGAAACGGCCTCGGGTGAGGGTGGGGCAGCTGTCGGGTTCGACGGCCACCGCCCTCAGGGCGCCGCCGGCGAGCACCTCGGGCATGAACGGCAAGGCGATGCCGCCGAAGTTGGAGCCGCCGCCGTGGCAGCCGTACACGAAGTCGGGCTCCTCTCCAACCAGCTCGAGCTGTCGGCGCGCCTCCTGGCCGATAACGGTCTGGTGCAGCAGGACGTGGTTGAGCACCGAGCCCAGCGAGTAGTTGGTGTCGTCGCGGGTGGCCGCCTCTTCCACCGCCTCGGAAATGGCGATCCCGAGGCTGCCGGGCGAGTCGGGGTGCTCGGCGAGGATGGCGCGGCCGGCGCTGGTGAGCGGCGAGGGGCTCGGGTGGACCTCGGCCCCGAACAGGCGCATGAACGTGCGCCGGTACGGCTTCTGCTCGTAGCTCACCCGGACCATGAACACCCGACACCCCATGTTGAACATGCGCGTCGCGAACGCCAGCGAGGAGCCCCACTGGCCGGCGCCGGTCTCGGTGGCCAGGCGGTAAATGCCGTTGAGGCTGTTGTAGTACGCCTGCGGCACGGCGGTGTTGGGCTTGTGGCTGCCGGCGGGGGAGACCCCCTCATGCTTGTAGTAGATGCGAGCCGGAGTGCCGAGAGCGCGCTCGAGGCTGCGGGCGCGCACGAGCGGCGTCGGCCGCCACATGGCGAGGATTTCGCGCACCGGCTCGGGGATCGGGATCTCGCGCCGGGTGCTCATTTCCTGCTCGATGAGCTGGGGCGGGAAGATGCGCTCGAGGTCCTGCGGCGCCAGCGGCTGGCCGGTGGCGGGGTGGATTGGCGGCGCGAGCGGCACCGGCAAGTCTGCGAGCACGTTGTACCAGTGCCCGGGCAGCTCCGTGGCGGGCAGGGTGATGCGGTCGGCCGCCGCCGTGGTCGGGAGCATGGTCGGGATGGTGTTTTCCGTGTTCGCGCTTGCCATTGTCGTGCCCCTCCTTTCGGGCAGAAACGAAAAGGCCCTCCGTCGCCGGAGGGCCTGAGGTTCGACGTTTGCCTTGTGCTACGGCATGGCCTCACGCCCTCCGGTCGTGTGCGCGCACCACCACCAGCTGGCAGCGCAGGTACTCACCGTGGGCATGAAACCGTGCTTCATGGCGGCCACCCTACCTCTCGCCCGCCCGCGCTGTCAACCCTCCCGGCCGAGCTGCTCGCAGGCCGTCTCGGGCGGGACCGGCAGACATCACGCTGCCTGCCGGGCGGGGTCAGTACGCGTGGCGGTGGCGCCAAAAGCGCAGGAGTGTCAGCCAGAGGATCTTGAGGTCGAGGGCCAGCGACCAGTTGTCGATGTAGTACAGGTCGTGGGCGATGCGCTTGCGGATCGAGGTCTGGCCGCGAAGGTCGTGCACCTGCGCCCAGCCCGTGATGCCGGCGCGCACGCGGTGGCGGGACATGTACTCCGGGTAGCGCTCGCGGAACCGGGCCACGAACTCGGGTCGCTCGGGGCGCGGGCCGACGAGCGACATCTCCCCTTTGAGGACGTTCCACAGCTGCGGCAGCTCGTCGAGGGAGTAGCGCCGCAGGAAGGCGCCGATGGGCGTGGTGCGGGGGTCGTTGGCGTGGGCAAAGCGGGCGCCGGTGGCGCGCTCGGCGTCCGGGATCATGGTGCGGAACTTGACGATCTCGAAAGGTTCCCCGTCGAGCCCCATGCGGAGCTGGCGGTACAGCACCGGGCCGCCGTCGTGGCGCTTGATGGCGACGGCGATGAGCGCCAAAAGCGGCGACAGGAGCACGAGACCCAGCGCCGACACGACGATGTCGAGAGTCCGCTTGACGAGCCGGTTCCAGCCGGCGAGCGGGATCTGGGTGAGGTTGATGACCGGTAGCCCATCGAGGTCCTCCACGCCGGCCCGCAGCGCGTAGTACTGCAAGAGGTCGGGGACGACCCGCACGTCGAGCAGCAGCGGCTCGGCGGCTCTCAGTAGCTTGACGGCGCGCCGCTGGGCGCCCAGCGGCAACGCCACGTAGAGCATCTCGACGTGGTGCGCAGCCGTCACGGCGTCGAGCTCGTCGAGCGTGCCCAGGACCGGGAGGCCGCCCAGTCGCGTCCCGACTTTCCCGGGGTCGTCGTCCAGAAACCCCACCACGTCCAGCCCGAGCTCGCGGTGCTCGGCGAGCTTGCGGGCGACCATGCGCCCCAGCTCTCCGGCGCCGGCCACCAGGGCGTGCTTGCGGTGGCGGGAGGAGGCCCACAGGCGCGCCTGCGCCTTCCAGAACACGGCGCGAGCGAGCGTCACGAGCACGACGTCGAGCAGGGCGAAGATGCCGAGGGTGAGGCGGGAGTACGTGAAGTCGCGATAAAAGCCGAGGCCGGCGTAAAGCATGATCGAGGCCAGCCCGACCGCGACCACGACCGCGAACGCCTCCTCCACCAGCGAACGCTGCGGGCGCCCCTCGAGCAGGCCACGGAAATAGAACACCACCGGCCAGATCAGCGTGATGATGGGGAACAGCGCCAGGTACGGCTCGAACGGCGGGATGCCCTTGGTGACGGGCAGGATCTGCACCTCGAACCGGAGATGGTAGGCGAGCAGCAGCGCCACGTAGGTGGCGCACAGGTCCACCACCACGAGCCCGGTCCGGTTGAAGCGCAGCTTCTCGCCGATCATGCCTGCCTGTACCCCGGCACGTGCCGCTCCAGCAGGAAGCGGAAGCGCTGGCGGAAGCGCTGGCGGGAGAAGCTTTCGGCCCGCCGCCGCAGCAGCGCGCGGTCCCAGTCGCGGGCGAGCACCTTCTCGCACGCCGCCACGAGCGCCACTACCGACCCGTCAGCGGCGAGCTCCCCGTGGACGCCACCCTGCACGATGTCGGCGGTTCCGCTCGCCGCCAGCCCCACGACCGGCGTGCCGCACGCCAGCGCCTCGACCGCGACCATGCCGAAGTCCTCCACGTTGGGGACGAGCAGCAGCGCAGCGCGCCTGAACTGCTCGCGCAGCTCGTCGGCGTCCAAGTAGGAGAAGAAGCGCACCCGCGGCCCAGCCGCCCGCCGCAGCCGGTTCCCGAGCGGCCCCTCGCCGACGACATGAAGCGGCTTGCCGAGCCTGTCCGCCACCGCCATCCCGACGTCCACCCTCTTGTACGGAACCAGCGCCGCGACCATCAGCAGGTAGTCCTCGCGGGCGTCGCCCGGGGCGAAGAAGTCCACCTCGACCGGCGGCGGCACCACCTCGGCCTGCCGGCGCCAGTACCGCTCGATGCGCCTGGCGACGAGCTGCGAGTTGGCGATGAAGTGGTCGACGCGCGCCGCCGACACCACGTCCCAGGCCCGCAAGTCCTCGAGCTTGGCGCGCACCAGCGGGCGCAGCAGCGGGCTCATCCGCCGCAGGTACTCCTCGCGCTGGTCCCACAGGTAGCGCATGGGCGTGTGGCAGTAGCACAGGTGAACGGCGCCCGGCGGACAGATGACGCCCTTGGCCACGCAGTGCGAGGACGAGATCACGAGGTCGTACCCTTCGAGGTCGAACGCGGCCACGCCGTAGTGCATGAGCGGCAGCAGGCCGCGGTACCACCGCCCTCCGCCTGTCAGTTTCTGCAGGAACGAGGTGTGGATGGGGTGGCGGACCAGCTCGCCGGTGATCGAGCCCGGCCGGTGGAAAAGGGTGTAGATCGGAGCCTCGGGAAAGAAGGTGGCGATCTCGGACAGCACGGCCTCGCCCCCGCGCATCCCGGTCAACCAGTCGTGCACCAGCGCGACTCGCATCAGGCCTCCCTTCGCACCGTCTGGTAGGCGCCCACGGTAGCCCGGGAGGCGCGCTCCCACGAGAAATCGCGGGCCCGGGCCCGCCCCCGGCTCCGCAGCTTGACCAGCAGCTCGGGGCGGTCCAGCAGGCGCCGCACTGCGTTGGCGAGCTCCACAAGGTCACGGGGGTTGACCGTGACCACCGCGTCGCCCGCCACCTCGCGCACCGCCTCGATGTCTCCGGCCAGCACCGGCGCGCCGCACGCCATCGCCTCCAGCACCGGCAAGCCGAAACCCTCGTACAGCGTCGGGTACACGAACAGTGTCGCGCCGCGATAAAGCGCCGCCAGCTCGTACTGCTCCACGTAGCCGAGGCAAATCACGCTGCTTGCAAGACCCATGGTTGCGGCGCGCTGGGCAAGCGGTCCGCCAGGGGTGAACCCCCCCACCAGCACCAGCGGGGGGATCCCCTGGCGCTGGCCGAAGGACAGCATCTGGTAGGCCTTCAGCAGCCCCTCGGCGTTCTTGTGCGGCTTGTGGTTGCCGACGTGGAGGAGGTAGCGGTCGGGCACGCCGAGGCGAGCCCGGACCGCGGCGTCGCGCTCCGGGTCCGGCTCGGCGAGGAACGCGGGAGCAACGCCGTGCGGAATCACCTGCAGTCGCTGGTCGGAGGCCCCGAACAGCCGCTTGAGGTCGGCGGCGGTGGCGCGCGAGCCGGTCAGCACCCGGCGCGATCGCCGCACCGCGGCGCGGATGAAAAAGCGAGCGTACGCGAACCCCAGCGGGTGCGGGAGAAACTCGGGGAACAGCACGTGGATGATGTCGTGCACCGTGACCACGAGACGGCGCGGGAAGAACAGGGGGATGACATAGTGCGGCGCGTGCAGCACGTCCACGCCGGCGCGCAGCGCCGCCGAGACGAGGACGAGCTGCTCCCGCAGCGAGTAGCCGGGGGCGTCCACCTCGACGAGCCGCCAGCTTTCCGGCATCGCCGGCAGCAGGTGCATGTGCTCGCGGCCCACGAACAGCGCGAGGTCGAGCGGCGGCTCGAGACGCGCCATCTCCCCCAGCAAACCCTGGAGGTAGGAGCCGATGCCGAAGTCGGCCAGCTTGCGCGCATCGATCCCCACTCGCCGCATCGCCGGCATTCTACCCGTCCTCCCACCCCTCGCCGGTCCGGCGGCACCCGGCTGCGCCGGGGGCGTGATCCCGGGCGGGCCCCTCGACCTTCGACCGGAGGGGCGGGGTCAGGCCAGGAGCGCGGTCAGGAGGGAGACCCAGGCGGCAGCCGGGGCGTCCCAGGCGAGCTGGCGGGCGCGGGCGAGGCTCGCCTTGCGCTGCCGCACCCGGTCGCCGGCGAGCGTGCGGGCGAGCGCCGCGGCGAGGCCCGCGGCGTCCCCACGGCGGAACACGCGGGCGCAACCCCCTGCCACCTCGACGAGCGCCTCCTCGTCGGAAATCACGCACGGCGCCCCGCACGCCAGCGCCTCCGCGAGCGGCAGCCCGAACCCCTCCTCCTCCGAGGCCAGCACCACCGCCTCGGCGTGGCGCAGCAAGGCGCGCGCCGTCTCGCGGCTCACGTAGCCCGAAAGGTGCACGCGTTCGGGGCGGGGATGCGCCTCGAGGGCGCGGCGGAGCCAGTCGCCGCCCCAGCCGCGGCCGCCCGCCAGCACGAGGTCGGGAGCCGAAGGGTCGGCGGCCAGCAGGCGGGCGTGCGCCTGCAGCAGCACCCCGATCCCCTTGCGGGGCTCGAGGGTGCCGAGCTGGGCCACGAACGGCCGCCCTCCGGCGAGCCGCCGCCGCACCTCTTCGCCGCTGTCGCCGGCCGGCGGCGGCGAGAAGAACGGGTCGGCCGCGAGGGGAATCACGCGGGCGCGAGCGGCGTGACGGGCGTCGAGGGCACGCAGCCGCTCGCGCGTCGCCGCCGAGGCGCAGACCAGCTCGTCGGCGCGCTCCAGCGACTCGGTGAAGTAGGCCGAAAAGCAGAACCGGTTGGCGAGAGTGTGGTGATGCGGCCGGGACACCGGCGTGAGGTCGTGGACGGCCAGGGCGGCCGGAATGGCGAGCCGCCTCGGCAGGATGCCGAGGGTGCCGACGTAGGCTCGGGCCCGCGAAGAGACGGCCGGTCCGGCCAGCGTCTGCAGCCAGAGGGTGCCAAAAACCCTCACCGGCGGCGCGAGGATCACCGCCCGGTCGGCGAGCGGTCCGAGGTCGAGGTCGGGCGCCGGGCGGGGCAGCGCGAGCACGAACCGCCAGTCGGTGCGCCCGGCCAGCTCGCGCAGCAACCCGGCCAGCCACCAGCCGACGCCGGTCCAGCGCCCCAGCAAGGGCCTGGCGTCAAACGCGATACTCGTCGGGCTGGGCATGGGAAAGGTCGGCGGCGCGCCGCAGCACGCCAGCGGTGGCCGCGGCCGCCCGGGACCAACGGAACTGCCGGGCGCGTGCCTGCCCGGCGGCGGCGAGCGTGCGCGCGAGTGCCGGGTCGGCGGCCAGCCGGAGAATGGCCCCGGTAATGGTGGCCGGGTCGCCCGGGTCGACGTACAGCGCCGCTTCTCCGCCCACCTCTGGCAGCGACGAGGTGCGGGAGAGAATGACCGGCGTGCCCGAGGCCATGGCCTCCAGCGCCGGCAGGCCGAACCCCTCGAGCCACGAGGGGAAGAGCAGCGCCTCGGCGCCGCGCAGCGCCGCCTGCAGGCCGGCGCGGTCCAGGTAGTCGAGGTGGACGATGCGGTCGCGCACCGGGCTGGCCGCGAGGGCGCGCTGGATCGCCTCGGTGCGCCATCCCCACCTGCCCACCAGCACCAGCCGTCCCGGGTAGCCGGCGGCCACCGCACCGGCGTAGCCGGCCAGGACGCCTTCGATGTTCTTGCGCGGCTCCAGCGTCGAGACGAACAGGAGGTAGCGGGCCGGCAGGTCCTCGGCGCGCGGGCCCTCCGGGGAGAACGCCTCGTCGACGCCCTCGTGCACGACATGGATACGGCGCCGGCTCGTGGCCAGGAGCGTCTCAAGGTCGGCCGCGGTCGCCGCCGAGACCGCGATCAGCGCGTCGGCGGCGAACAAGGTGCGCGGCAGGTGGTGGTGGAGGTTGTCGAGCGTCTCCTGCTGCACGGTGTGCGGCAGCCGGAGGAAGGCGAGGTCGTGCACCGTGGGGACCAGGGCGCGGACCGCCGCCTGGTGTCGCCGGGGGACGAAGAAGTTGGGCGCGAAGAAGACGTCGTTGCCGTCGAGCCAGAGCAGCGCCGGCTCGACGACGGCGCGGAGAACCGCCAGCGTGGGGCGCACCGGCAGCAGGAAGCCGGGCGGAATGTGGTGGTAGCGGAAGCGCACCCGTTCCGCGGCCGGCATGGGGGGTGGCGAGGGCTCGTCCGGGGCAGCGAAGCTGTGGGCGTACAGCCGCAGCTCGAGCCGGGAATCGACAGCGGGCAGGTGAGCCAGGAGGTTCCACTCGTACCACCCCACGCCGGTCATGCGCTCGAAGAACGGGAAAATGTCCACCCCCACGGCGAGCGTTGCCTCGCCGCGCACGGTGCGGGCGTGCCAGCGCGCCAGGCGGGCCCAGAACGTGCCGGCCACGTCGCGTAGCAGGTGGGCGAAGAACAGGACGGTGGCGCGCAGGCGGTGGCCCATGCCGGCGCAAGGTTACACCAGCAGCCCGGCCGCGACGCCGGTGGTACTCTGGCGAGGCAGGCTCGACGCGGGCCGGCCGGCCCGATCGGCCGCGAAGGGAGCCACGATGCGCGCCGTCCTCACCTGTGTCGCACTCCTCGCCGCCGCCGCGGCACTGGCCGGCGGTCCCGTCGACAAGGCCGTGCCGTTCGAACTCGGAACCTGGGTCGCCCTCGAGCACACCGAGGGCCCGGTGGTGCTGCACCGCATCCGGGTCGTCGAGCAGACCGGTACGATCACCAAATCGACGATCTTCCGTCCCGTCGGCTCGGAGTACCTAAAGACGGTCCAGATCCAGCTCGAGTACTCCAACTCCGCGACCCGCGACTGGGAGTGCTTCTTGCACGTCGAGTGGCTGGACGCCGACGGCAAGGTCATCGACGGCTACCGTGACAGCGAGAGCCTCGACGACCGCGAGGTGCACGACGCCGCCACCGTGACCCTCTCCACGCTCAAGTACGGCCTCGAACGGGCCCGGACGCTGAAGATCCGCCTCGAGGTCCATCCGTAGCGGAACCCGGGCTCCGAGCCCGGCCCAGCGGTCCCGCCGCCCCCGCGGACGGCCGCGCGCGGTCCAGTGGCGCTTGACATTGCCGGCGCGCGGCGGATCATTGACGTCAAGGGGGTCCGCAATGCCAGTCCGCGCCGAGCGCTTCCAGGACATCCTGAACAGTCTCGCCGACGGTGTGTACTTCGTCGATGTCGACCGGCGCATCACGTTCTGGAGCCGGGGCGCCGAGCGCATCACTGGCTACACGGCCGAGGAAGCGGTGGGGTTCGCCGCGGCGCACCGGTTGCTGTCCCCTCTCGATGCGGCGGGGCGCGACCTCTGCGAGCTCGGCTGCCCGCTCGCCGCAACGCTGGCCGACGGCCAGCCACGGGACAACGAGGTGTTCATCCGCCATGCCGGCGGGCAGCGCGTCCCGGTGCTGATCAGAGACATCGCGCTGCGGGATATCGATGACCGGATCGTGGGCGCGGTCGAGACGCTCATCGACCACCCGGCCGTCCTGGCCGGGCACAGGAGCGGCCCGACCGGCGAGTTCCAGGCGCTGCGCGATCCGCTCACCGGAGTGGGCAGCCGGCGCTTCATCGAGGGCCGCATCGAGGCAAGCCTCGCGGAGCTGCAACGGCACGGCGTCCCCTCGGCGGTGTTGCTGTGCGACATCGACGACTTCGCCGCCTTCGTCGAGACCCACGGCAAGGACATCGGGGATTCGGTCCTCGCCATGGTGGCGCAGACCCTGCAGCGCAACCTGCGCGGATCGGACTCGGTCGGCCGCTGGGGCGGCGAGTCGTTTTTGGCCGTGCTGCAGCACGTCGACGGGGTGCGGGCGGCCGCCGTGGCCGACAAGCTGCGCATGCTGGTCGAGCGCTCGACGCTGTCGGCGGGCGACGGCTCGCTCCACGTCACGGTTTCGATCGGGGCGACGATGATCCGCGCCGACGACCTCGAGGGGACCATCGTCGAGCGCGTCTCGCAGGCGCTCGCGAGCAGCAAGGCCGCCGGCCGCAACTGCGTCACCCTGGCCTGATCCAGGCTGCCCGTCGATCAGCCTTCCGGCCGGGCCCGGTCGGCCTCGGCGGGAAAGCGGGCGGCGAACGCGCGCCCGACCAGCAGCCCGATCGACACCCGCGGGTTGGAGCTGCGTCCGGCAGCCGCCCCTAGGCGGGCGAGCGAGCGCTCCGGGTCGTCGTGGTGTCCGGCCATCGCCTGCGCCCTGGCGAGGACGGCGATGAGCTCGAGCGGGAGGTCGGGGTCGATGTTCTCCGCCAGTGCCGCCGCCATCCAGATCACGTGTGGCCGCCAGGATCGCGGCTGCCGGACAATGCTCGGTTCACCCTGCAGCGCGGGCACGTTTGCACGACGGGCAGGGCGCTGTCCCGTCCGGCAAGAGCTGGCCGTAGCTCGGGCAGGGGACGTTCTCGTCGCTCATGTCGAGGCCATTGTCGTCCTCAGCCGATCGTGGGCCGCAGGGCCGGCGGCTGGCGGTGGCGGGTGGCCTGCTCAAACGCGAAGGCGAGCCGGACGAGGACCGGCTCCGACCAGGCCCTGCCGACAAACGACACCCCCACCGGCAGCCCGAAGGCGAACCCCGCGGGCACCGTGACGTGAGGGTAGCCGGCCACGGCGGCAGGCCGGGAGAAGCTGCCGAGGTAGTGGTCTCCGTTCACGAGGTCGATCGTCCACGCCGGGCTGCCGGTCGGGGCGACGAGGGCGTCCAGCCGGTGCTTGTCGAGCACCTCGTCGAGCCCCTTGCGGCGCGACAGCTTGAGGCACTTTTCGCGCGCCTTGCGATACGCGTCGTCGCTGAGCGGCCCCTTGCGTTGCGCCTGCTCGAAGATGTCCTGGCCGAAGTACGGCATCTCGCGATCGGCGTGCTGCCGGTTGTAGGCAATGAGGTCGAGCAGCGTGCGCGGCCCTTCCCCGGGGGGCAGGCTGGCGAGGTAGGCGTTGATACCGGCTTTGAACTCGTACAGCAGCACCTCGTACTCCTCGTCCCCGTAGTCGTCGGCGTTGGGGATGTCGGCCGGATCCACGAGCACCGCCCCCGCGCGGGCGAGAGCGCCGAGCGCTTCCTCGAGCACCGCGTCGGCGGCCGGTGAGTAGCCGAAAAAGCGACGTCGGGCCACGCCGAGACGGGCGCCTCGCAGGGCGGAGGGGTCCAGGCAGTCAGCGAGGCGCATCGGCGCTCTCCCGAGCAGCGACGCCGTGGCCGGATCGCGGGGGTCCTCGCCGGCCAGGACGTCCAGCAGCACCGCCGCGTCCGCGACGGTCCGACACATCGGGCCGGCGGTGTCCTGGCTGGCCGCGATCGGGATGATGCCCGTGCGCGACACCAGGCCGACCGTGGGCTTGATCCCGACCAGGCCGCAAATGTGGGAAGGGCAGGTGATCGAGCCGTCGGTCTCGATGCCGACGCCGGCAGCAGCGAGGTTGGCCGAGATGGCGGCGGCGGTGCCGGAGCTCGACCCGCACGGCGAGCGGTCGAGAGCGTACGGGTTGCGGCACTGGCCACCCCGCCCGCTCCAGCCGCTCGACGAGTGGCTGGAGCGGAAGTTCGCCCACTCCGAGAGGTTGGTCTTCCCGAGGAGAATCGCGCCGGCTTCCCGCAGGCGGGTCACGACGAAGGCGTCGTGAGCCGGCCGCCGTCCCACCAGCGCCAGCGAGCCGGCCGTCGTCTCCATGCGGTCGGCGGTGGCGATGTTGTCCTTGATCAGCACCGGGATGCCGTGGAGAGGGCCGCGCACGCGCCCGGCCCGGCGCTCGCTGTCGCTGAGCTCGGCGAGCTCCCGGGCCTGAGGGTTCGTCTCGATGACCGACCCCAGCTGCGCGTCGAGCTGCGCGATGCGCTGCAGGTACGCCTCGGCCAGCTCGACGGCGGTGAAGCGGCCGGACTCCAGCCCGGCCGAGAGATCGGCGATGGTCATCTCCTCGAGTTCGAACGCCGGCACCGGCTCGGGTCGGGGCGTCGCCGGCGCGGCGGCGGCCGCATGGGGGGCGAGGCCGGCAGCGGCGGTTGCGGCGCCGGCGGCCAGCAGCTCTCGGCGCGAGAGACCGGAAGGGCGGGACGTGACGGGCATGGCGAGTCCTCCACCGGCAGTGTAGCGCCGCTGGCTCTGCTATCGTTTCGTGGCATGACAGCGGCCCCCTCCCAATCCCTTCCGACGCTCGGCGAGACGACGCCCGAGCTGCTCGACCGGGCGCTCGCGGCCGCCGGCGAAGGCATCGTCATCGCCGACGCGCGCCGGCCCGACATGCCGCTCATCTACGTCAACCCGGCGTTCGAGGCGGTGACCGGGTACGCCGCGGCCGAGGCGATCGGGCGCAACTGCCGGTTTCTCCAGGGCCCCG